>Ga0315279_10003602_pt1 | contig 21434 bp, 23 predicted proteins | sample YL17G06_20_MG_FD_203694 | JGI IMG/M metagenome (GOLD analysis project Ga0315279, IMG submission 203694) | Sediment microbial communities from Yellowstone Lake, YNP, Wyoming, USA - YL17G06_20 | ecosystem: Environmental > Aquatic > Freshwater > Lake > Sediment | place: USA: Wyoming | collected... | reverse complement strand
CAGGCCAAGATTTATGAGGTTCTGAAGTCATTGGAGAGGAGAGGATTAATCAGCCAGGAGCTCTCGAAGACCAAGACCTATGTTTTGAACAATCCCGAGTCTACCTTCGCAGGGATACTGGAGCAGAAGGAGAGCCATGTCAAAGGACTCAAATCAAAGGTAGATGCGGTCGTCGAGCTGTTTGAGGCCATAAATCCAGCCATTAAGGGAGAGCACGTGAAGATAGTCTATGGCAGGGAGAATGTGCTGGAGACTATCGACAGGCAGTTCAAGAGCACAAAAGCCTTCTATTATGCCACAGCCGGCTTCAAGACTAACGACTCTGGTCTGCGTGAGGAAGTAAAGAAGATGATTGATAGGGGAGTATCGGTCTGCTTCATAGGCAGTATAGACTCACGCAACATTTGGCTGGCCGAGAAATGGCAGAAGACAGGCGTCGAGGTGAAACACTCTGCTGAACTGGACAAGAGAGTGAGATTCTCGGTGCTCGACAAGAAATTCGCCAGCCTGACGCTGAAAGATGAGGAATACACAACTATAGTCACTAATTCTCAGCCGATTGTACTGACGTTGCTGGACCTATTCCAATGGTACTGGAACAAGGCCATACCATTGAGAGAGAGGAAAGCCCAACTTCCAGAAGTCTCTATCGATTAACTACTTTTGGTGGTGAAGAGACTATATATAGCCAGTCGAACCTGAAATATACCTAATTCTCGCGCTATCGCTGGAGAAAGGCATGATAGAGCTCACCCTGCCGGAGTTTGACACTGAAGGCAAGAGCACTAAAGACATGGTTATAATGCTTCTTCTAAAGAACCATCCGATGAGCGTGAAACAGCTCTGGTATAGAGTCAATAGGACGTTCGGAAGAAGCATCTCCTACCAGGGCGTCTACAAGACCGTATCGACTCTGCTGGCTGCCGAAGTCCTCAAAAAGGGAGAGATAGGATACGAGATAAACCTGGAGTGGATAAGGAAGGTCAGGAAATTCACCCAAACGCTGGAATCGACTTATGACGGAGATAACCTGGCTATAGTCTCAGTCAGCTAACGGCGGATGGCGTCCGCGATTTTCAGCACCCTCTCTATATCCGTTCTGTCGATAACACCTACCAGCCTATTTCCATCGAATACAGGCACCAGAGGCAATTGGTCTTTCTCCATCACAGACAATGCCCTCTCGATGCCGGCCTTTATCTGTACGCGGCCGACTTTCTTGGCCACGCTGCCTATCTTTCTCTTCCAGTCCTTCTTCGGCATCTTCGATATCTCTAGGAGGCTGACCACACCAATTCCTTTCTTGTCTCTAACCAGCGCTCCCATAGCCTTTCTCGCCAGCATCTTCTTAAACGCGGACTCTATGCTCTCCTGGGAAGAGAGCGCGAGATAGCCTTTGGAGAGCATATCCCTTATCCTGAGCTTCATCAGAGTCTTATGAACGACCATCGCGTTATACTCTCCTACCGCACCAAAAGCTATAAAGAAGGAGATTATCATTATCCATATCTCGCCGTAGAGGAAAGAGACAATGAACAGGAGGCCGGCCAGCACCAGGCTTATGTTCTTCGCTATCCTTGTGGCCCGGATATAGTCTGTACGCAAGGCGATCAGCGCCCTCAAAATCCTTCCGCCGTCCAGAGGGAACGCGGGCAGGAAGAGGTTGAACACGCCCAGGATCAGGTTGGCATAGAACGAATAGAACAGTATGAGCTCTGGCAGCGATAGACTAAAGGCCTGTGTCGGGTCGAAGAACTGGGCGAGCCAGGTCCCAAGCGGCAAAGAGAACAGATAGGCTATCACCAGGCAGACATAGACCAGTATTATGTTAAAAAGAGGGCCTGCGAGAGACATCTTTATCTCGACCATGGGCTTGATATCGGCGCTCTCGATCATGGCCATCCCGCCGATAGGCAATAGGACTATCTTCCTGACTTTGATGTTGTTCCGGATAGCCACGATCGAGTGGACTAATTCATGGAGAGTGACAAAGAAGAATATCAGTATCAGCAGCATGGCTATCTCCGGAGCCAACAGAATGAAGGCCAGTATGAACAGTATGAAGAACAGATGCAGCTCTATGTCGATGCCAAGCACGGATAGAATTTTATAGGAAAGATTCATTATTCTCACTATGGAATTAGCCGGTCTCTGTGCGATTTGTAATAAGGGTTCGCGTACCTTAAATACTTGCTGGAGATGCGGAGCCCGAGTCTGTAATGCCTGTTTCGACGCAGGGGCGAGACTCTGTATGAGATGTTCGCCGAAGGGGAGAGCATGGAACTAGAGAAGTATCTGGCGCAAATAGCGAAAGACCTCGGCGCCGACCAGAGCAGGTTAGAGCAGGAGTACAGAAAGGGGGGCATTATTTTTGGGAACGACTATAAGATTCCCTATCTCCGGTTCAGGAAAGGGGACCATGACATAGAAGATGGGACAGTGGTCTTTCTCGGAAAAGAATTGGCCTATGCGCGCGGCTTCCCTAAGATACGCAGGGCCATGTTCCTGGACGGTGCGCTGAAGAAGCATATGAAAGGCAGGTTCCAGGCCGAGGAGAAGCTCGACGGCTATAATGTCAGGACCGTATACATCGGCGAACTGATTAGCCTGACCAGAAAGGGGGTCTTCTGCCCGTATACTACAGAACATGTCAAGGCCATGCTGAAGAATAACGCGTTCTTTGGCGAGCACAAGAACCTGATGCTGTGCGGCGAGGTAGTAGGACTGCAGAACCCCTACCAGACAAAATCCTATCCCGAGGCGAAGGACTTTGGCTATTTCGTTTTTGACATAAAGGACAGGAAGACTGGCCGTTCTCTCTCTGTCGAGGAGAAGAACCGGTTGATTGCCAAATACAATCTGCCCTCGGTAAGGAGTTTCGGGATATTCACCTCAAAGGACAGCAAGAAGCTGCTGGCTCTGGTCAGGAAATTAGGAAACGAGAAGAGGGAAGGTATGGTACTAAAGGCTCTGGATATGGAGAACCAGATCAAGTATACGTCAAACCAGAGCACTAACAACGACCTGAGATACGCGTTCAAATTTGTCTTTGATTATGGCCAGCAGTTCATGTTCAGGCGCCTGGTGAGAGAGGCGTTCCAGGCCTACGAGCTCGGTCTGTCCAAAAAAGAGCTGGAGAAAGAAGCGGGAGAGCTGGGCAAAGCCATCCTCATCCCGATGGTCGAGACGATCAGGAGGATAGCTGAGGGGAGCGAGGTGACGGAGGATTTTGAAATCAATGTCCCTGATGTCTCCTTCGGCAAAGCATTCATAGAGCACCTCAAGCATCTCGGCGTGAAAGCGACGATAGAGCACATCAGCAAAGGGAAGAAAGAGACAGTCATAAAGGTCAAGAGGCACTATCCGTCCACCAACGACAAGGTAAAATCCTATTTGAGCGGGGAATTCGGCAGTGATTGATATGGGGCTGGAGAAGACGGCGGCCATAGTTGTGGAAAAGTGCATGGGGATTAAAGGGCACGAAAAAGTGCTCATAGTCACGGACAGTTTTGCGGAGAAGATAGGCCAGGCCCTCTACAGCCAGAGCGCGAAGATAACAGAGACTATAATGGTGAAGATGCCTGAGACCAGACTAGATGGCCAAGAGCCGGCGAAAGAGATAGCCGACCTGATGAAGAAGTTCGATGTTGTGCTCTGTCCGACAAGACACTCGCTGACCCACACCAAGGCCAGAAAAGCCGCTACTGCAAAAGGGGCGAGGATAGCCACCCTGCCGGGCATAACCGAGGAGATGTTCCTGAGGGCAGTGGATATAGATTATGACGAGATCAGGAAGAGATGCGAAAAAGTGAGCGATGCGCTGAGCAAATCATCCAAGGTCAGGATATTGACGAGATCAGGCACTGATTTCCACCTCGAGATAACCGGATCCAAAGTGATTGAGGACAACGGCAGCTACACCAGACCAAAAGACTATGGCAACCTGCCTGCCGGAGAGGTGTTTTTAGCCCCCAAGGACAGCGCTGGCATTTTTGTGATAGACCGCCTCAAGGACCTGTGCGGACCAAAGACGAAAGTGTCTGTCAGGAACAACACCGCGCAGGAGATCTTCGACAAGAATCTGCGCGAGCTGGTGTGGAAATACAAGAACGCACGGAATATAGCTGAGTTCGGGATCGGGGTTAATCCCAAGGCCGTATTGTCCGGTAGTACTCTTGAGGACGAGAAAGTTCTAGGGACTTGCCACATCGCCTTTGGCTCCAATTTTGATTTCGGGGGGAGAGTCAAGTCAGAGGTGCACTGGGACGCGATTTTATTAAAGCCGACTGTCTATTTTGATGACAGGAAGATAATGGACGAAGGTGACCTGTTGCTATGAAAAAACCGCTGATGCTGTCGGCCGCGATTCTAGTACTGGTTTTCCTCACTTATTTCACCGTGAATTACGATAGCCAGATATTCTCCGCGGTGAGGTCGGTCAAGAATCCCGTTCTAGACGTAATCATGCTGCTGGTCACAAATATCGCCACGCTTTACATCGGCGTTCCGATAGTTCTGGCGCTCGTCTACCTCTCTAAAAACAGAAAGCTGCTGGCAGACTTTTTCGTAGCATTGCTGATCGGGATAGCGCTGACCCTCCTACTTAAAATGGCCATAGCGAGGCCGAGGCCGGAAGACATAATGAATGTCGGCTTCTGGGCCTCAGCCACGTTTTCCTCCTTCCCCTCGGACCATGCATCTACGGCTTTTGTGATGTTCGGAATAATAGGGCATCATCTGAAAAAATGGAAACTATGGCTCTATCTCCTGGCCGCATTGATAGCCATCTCTCGTGTCTACCTCGGCGTACATTTTCCCACAGACGTCCTGGCCGGCGCTTTCCTCGGTATCCTGGTCTCCCAGTTCGCCATAAAATACGGGCTCGGAGATAGATTCAGGAAGGCCCTCAGAAGGATTTAGCTTTTATATTCCCGTTTCCTATTAGATTTGTGATGCAATGGTAGCCATAAAGCCCATCTGCAGGCAGTGCTTCTCGCAGAAAGGATACAGCATGGAGATACTGCTCGATCCTATAACTGGGGAGTACGTCTGCAAGAAAGACATGAGACACAGGTTCAAGAAAGAGGAAGACGGCTCATTTAGCACTGTGTAAGATTGCGTCTGCCATGGCCTTTCCACCGATAGCGGAAGGCATGATTACTTCTGCTGCCCCGGCCTGCTTCAGCTTCTTCACGCTTTCCATTCTTTCGGCTCTAGCGACCACCCTGATCTGCGGATTCAGCTCCTTAGCGGTGAGAGTCAGAAAGACGTTGTCCGCATCAGAGCCCATAGCGGCTATCAGAGTTCTAGCGCGCTCGACACCGGCCGACTTTAGCATGTCTTCGCTCAGGACATCTCCCTCCATGACAAGATAGCCTTTCGCCAGAGCGTCTTTTGCCATACGGGCGTCTTTCTCCAAAACCACCATCTCTCTTTTGCTTGCGTGAAGATTCCTGGCTATCTCTGACCCGACTCTGCCATAGCCGCAGAGTATGCAGTGCTCTCTCATCCCATCAATCTTTTTCTTCATCTTCATACCCCCCAATACCTCTCTTACCTTGCCTTCGCTTATGAACGAGACGACGGTGTCAAATCCTATCCAAAGGCAGGCCCATTCCAATATCATGATGAACGCGCTTATTATGACGGTGGGCTCGCTATACCCGAAACCCTGCCCGACCGCGCTCGCCAGCGTGCTGTATACCGCCCTGCCCAATGACTGGTGCTCTATCACCGTGAATGTGGCGGTCCCTATGATTAATATGAAAACGACCATCCCAATAAGGACGAATATCTTCTTCTCGACTTTTACAAATTCCTCGATGTTGAAGTTCCCCCACTTGACCATCATATCACTGGAGTCTCTGGCTCTGTCTCCGGAACTATCTCGCCGACAGGGATCTCTATCTGCCTGAGCTTGTCGGAGCCAGCCGAGTATATTACCTTAACCACGCCAACCGCCTTGTTGCCAACGGATAGTTCGTCCAGCTGGCTGAGGATGTCTTTCCCCTTCACAGTCATGGAACCCTCGAATATGACATCTATAACATCAAAACCCGCATCCTTGACCATCTTATAGGTTTTCATAACCTCTTCCCGCATCGCCATAAGACCACCGACTCTATAAAACAGTATATATTTATAATCCTTAAGCCTAATCAAGATATTATGGAACTTGAGTCGTTGAAGAGCAGGTTATCTATTTTGATGATTGCCTCGGTAGTCGCGTGGATTTTCGGAATCCTTGCGTCCGCCGTATCCAGCAATATCCCATCCCTTTTTCCGTCCGACTCTTACGTGACCTTGGTCTCGATATCTGTATTCGCCTTCAGCTTCCTGTTCTTCGGCTACCCTGCCCCATTAATAATGTTTTTGGCAGGCATATTCGCCGGAATCAGGGTAAAGGCAGCCGGGGTGGATATATATACAATAATCCTGTCGATGATTTGTATACTGGCCGCCTATGCCAGCATCCGGCTGGGCGACGCGCTACTCGATGACATGGTGGGCAAGGGCAATTTCAAGAGGGCGCTCAAGATTTCTCTAATAATGACTGCGTTGTTTCTGATGATTTCAATCGGAGTGGATTTGAGCAATCTAAGTGGAGGTTAATCATGAGCAAGAGTAGCAAGGCGCTTGTCGCGGAGAAGGTCAAGAAGATAAGGAAAAAAGTGAACAAGCCGGCACAGGAAAGACTGGCGGTCATCCTGGACGACCTGGCTGAGCACATACTCCATGGCGCGGAGAAGATATCTAGATTCACCAACAGGAAAGAGGTCGACAGGGACTCAATCGACATAGCCGCCCACGTGAACATCAGGTCGAAGGATTTGAAGATTCTCAAAAGAGTGTAAATCTTTTATGCCCTGACGTCCAAAATATAGAACGATGAAAACCAAGACCTATTCCTATAGAGGGCGCCTCTATTCGGAGATTCCAAAAGAGATAGCCGACGCCCTAGTGATAAAGCCAGGCGACGAGATAGACTTCAAGCCCGTCTATGATAACGTTGTCCTGATCACTCCTTCTAAAGAGCCCACTAAAGAACAGCCGAAAGGCGAGCTGAGCAAAGAAGAGATAGAGCTGCTAAAAAAAGTAAACTCGATTAAGCACTACGATAGGACGTATGAAAAGACAGCCAGGGCGCTGAATGCCGAAGAGAAGGCCATCTTCGACGGGCTGTTCAAGAAAGACGCGCTGTTCGAGTACAAGAGGACAGGACGAGAGCTCATAGGCATAGACAAGAAATATTTCAAGTATGTGGTCGGGGAGAGAGACGAGCTGATAGAGAAGCTGGCAAAAGAGGGATGCATCGTCATAGAGGAACAGGCCCAGATGAAAGCCCTAAACGACAAGATAAGGAACGAGAAATTGCCGGTGAGGGGGATCAGGGGCTTTGACAAGAGATATTACATCATGAGCCAGGAGAAGCTGTCGGAGATAGAGGGCAAGCTCGAGAAGACGCTCACGAAAGAGAAGACGCTGAAGGCTATTTCTGCCGAGTTGGGGCTGCCCGAGGATTTCTGCAGGGCGGCCGTCGAGATACTGCGTGAAGACGGCACGATAATCGAGAAGAGAAAGAATAGCTATGTTCTAGCCTGATTGACATGGACATCTCCGAGATACTTAAAATGTACAAGACAATAGCGGTGGTCGGCCTATCGCAAGATCCTGGGAAGGACAGCTTCAAGGTTGCCAGTTACATGAAGTCCAAAGGCTACAAAATCATCCCGGTGAACCCGACAGCCTATGAGATTCTCGATGAAAAATGCTACGGCAGCCTGGACGAGGTAAAGGATGCGGAGATAGTGGCCATCTTCAGGTCGCCGGAAGAGGCCGAGCAGATAGTGGAACAGGCGATAAGGAAGAAGGCGAAAGTGGTTTGGATGCAGCTCGGAATCAAGAATGAACGGGCTGCTGAGAAAGCGAGACAAGCCGGCCTGGAAGTGGTCATGGACAAATGCATCATGGTAGAGCACAAGAGGTTCCAGGAGCTGGCCCTGATTGAGAAGACCAAGACATTCATAGTCCCTATACTGACGGAGCAGGAGAACTCCAATGAATTTTTGGAGCGGCTGAAAGAATGCAACAAGCTAATAATGATCTTTGTGGTGGACAAGACGGTCCTAAATCACGTCCCGGCAGCCTTCAGTGGCTCGAGGATAAATGCTGCTCAGCAGGTGATGGAAGACATAAAGAAAAAACTCCCACAGAACATACTGGTGAAAGACTTCGTGGAATGGGGTGACTGGTACGAGAAGTTAGAGAACATTGCCAGGCTCGAGAATGCAGACGAGATTATCATGAAGCACAGCAAGATGAGCGATGAGTTCTCCTCCAGGCTAAGGGAAAAAGGCCTTAAAGTCCGGATAATTTAGCAATAAATTTATAAAACCCCTCTGTTCCAAATATATCCTTGAATAACCATAACGTTTAAATATGTCGTCACTACAGAATAGTAACATAACCTGCGGAGGCAATCAGATGAATAAATTCAAAGTCTTAATCGGGAGTCTTTTAGTTTTAGCAACTATGTTTCTAAGTACATACGCGCTATCGAGCCCGTTGCCGCATCCAGTCTGCATGGCTGCCCTCAACGCGCCATCACAAGTCACAGCAGGGCAAGCAGCGACTATAGACGCTTCTTCTTCGTTCTGTTTTATTTCGGGCTCTAGCCTGCGCGTTCCAATAACTAATTATGTCTTCAACTTCGGAGATGGAAAGTCCTTCAGCGGAACCACTCCAGTTGTAAGCCACTTTTACACCTCCGTCGGCACATACCACCCGTCTGTTATAGTCAGTGCGCAAGGATGGCAATCAACTGCATCCGCCACACTCAACGTGGTCCAGCCCGCTCCATACGCCCCGCAAGTCCCGATAATCTACATACCTCAGCCTTCCATGCTTATAGCTCCTACAGTGAATCTCACTTGCGGAGGCGCTGGCATGATTAACTGCGGGAATACGCCTCCTTTCGTTACTTCATTCAACGCTGATCCACGCTTCGGCCCAGAGCCATTGACAGTGACATTCACCGGGAGCGCGACAGACGTTAACGGAGACCCATTGACATACATACTTTTCTTCGACTGGAACAACAACGAGTCACTGAACAAAACTGGAGTAATCAACGCAACCGAGTCAATCATCGGCGCTTATACCTATAATGCAGGCATGTATCAGACGAAGATGTACGTGAGCGATGGAAAGAACAAGAGCAGCAGGACCGTCACAATACACGTCAACACGACCGTGCCGTCAAATGAGCCGCCAGTGGCATGTTTTACAGCTAGCGAAACCGCCGGCTATCTTCCATTCACCGCGACTTTTGATGGTTCATGCTCTAACGACCCCGATGGGACGATAGAGTCATACTCATGGGAGATCCTCAAAAAGGACAATGGCAGGCCAGAAGAGCAAAATGGGACCGGCACGCCCGGAGCGTTGGAATACACCTTCACTGAGGAAGGATACTACTTTGTTTATCTTACTGTGTGGGACAACCAGGGAGAGAGCAACCAGATGAACCTGACGGTGCACACAGAACAGCTTCCGCTAAGCCCGCCGATAATCGGATGGTACAGGACAGAGCCAGCCAACGGTTATGCGCCATTGACAGTAAACTTCAAGGGATCTGCCGTCGGTATATATCCGTTGACTTATGTTCTTTATATCAGCACAAGCGACCAGGCCAAGACAATTACTGGGGTAATAAACTCAACAGACTCGATGCTCGGGACATGGACTTACATTACTGGCGGGACATTTGGAAAGTATTACACTTCTGAGCTCGTCGTCACAGACCCGCTCAACAAGAGCCGTTCAAAACAGTTTAGCACTTTCGTAGCGCCGGCATGGACGAATCCAAACGCAACAGGAAATCATGCACCTTTAGTCGGCTTCGCATACGAACCGGCAGAAGCGCTAGTCAACCAGGAGGTCCAATTCACTGACACCTCAACAGATTCAGATGGCAGCGTCATATATTGGATTTGGAATTTCGGAGACGGGACGCACTCTGGCGATGATTTACTTTCCGGAGAACAGAATCCAAAACACATATACACTTCAGTGGGAAACTATTCTGCATCCCTGAAAGTTTACGACAACAAGGGCTTCAGCAATTATACCGCAAAAACCGTGGAAGTAAAGGAGAAAGTGACTCCGCCTGGAAATGAGATTCCTATAGTTAGTTTCTCTTACGAGCCATCAGAGATATTCGTTGGTGATAGTGCCCAATTCAACGACACTTCATACGATTCCGATGGCAGCGTTCTGACGTGGGCTTGGAGTTTCGGAGACGGGACGACCTCAGATGTGCAGAACCCGGCGCATTCTTACTCTTCAATGGGAAACTACACGGTGGCATTGACAGTATATGATGATTTGAATGCCCAAAACACGACTTCGAAGACAATTGAGGTGAAAGTCAGACCACCGCAGAACCAACCGCCAGTAGCCTGCATGACCGCTAGCGACACCGGAGGCTACCTACCGTTCACCATAACCTTTGACGGCTCCTGCTCTTACGACCCGGACAGCGCCATAGTCTACCACACTTGGAGGATTGAGAAGGAGAACGGACCGGTCATGACTGAAGTCGAGGGCAATGGATTGCCAGGAACGTGGCAGTACACGTTCACAGAACAGGGAAAGTATTTCGTTTACCTGAAGGTTACAGACGAACAGAACGAGTCAAACGAGACAAACGTTACTATAAAAGCAGAGCAATACCTGCTGGGCCCGGTAATAGGATGGTTCAGGGGAGAGCCATCAAGCGGTTATGCGCCATTGACAGTATCCTTCAAGAGCTCGGCAGTAGGGATATATCCTCTTACATACACGCTTTTCTTCAGCATCGACGACCGCAGTAAGAATGTGACTGGGGCAATCAACAGCACTGACTCAATCTTGGGTAACTTCCTATATATATCAGGCGGGACCTTCGGGAAGACCTACCAAGCAGAGCTAATGGTTACAGATTCGATGGGCAAGAGCGTTTCGAAGATGACGGACATCCACGTCTCACCGGCATGGATGAACCCGAACAGCTCAACCAACTTGCCACCACAGATAGGTTTTGGCTATTCACCACCGGAGATATTCGTCGGCGACCAGGTCCAGTTCACAGACCAGTCTATAGACACTGACGGCCACTTGATATATTGGATATGGCAATTCGGAGACGGTTCCGGTTCCGGAGACGACCTAGTTTCTGGTGAACAGAACCCGACACATATTTACAGCACGGCAGGAAACTATAACGTTACCTTGAAAGTGTATGACAACCAAGGCTTCTCTAACCTGACTAGAGTGGAACTAGCAGTCAAGGAGAGACCTCTGGCACCGCAGCCGCCATCAGGAGGCGGTGGTGGTGGGGGCGGTGGAATGTATCTTACCCAGCCAGCGCCGATTAAAAAGACGAGTGGAATCACCTATCTCGGTTTCCATCCATCCTTTGCTTTGAACGGAACCAGGACCTACTCATACGACCCATCAACAAATACGACAACGATTGTATTCAAGCTGACGAACCTGGCGAGGCTCACTAGGCTGCTGTCGATAAGGGACCTGATAACCAAGGACATGGCGACCAGCATGATGGATGTCCAGGTCATACCAGTGCCGACCAACCTCTACAACATGGACCCCGACATAGGATGGAACGTAACGCTCGGATCACAGGAGACCTTCACAGCAAAGTACGTATTCAGCCGATACATACCTTTCATCAGCTTTGATGCGATGCCTCTACCGAAGGTGACAGAGCTACAAAATGTCAGCGGCGCGCCGACCGAAGTGCCTGTGTCCCCGACGACCAAAGTCACAGCGATGGGTGGGATAACTGGCTTTGTCATAACAACGCTCAGCAATCCTTGGGCGGGTGTCGTGATAGCAATAGTGATACTGGTGCTCTTCTTCGTTTCGACAGAGACGGGTAGGGAGACATGGAATAAGATAGCCACTAAAACAGGCAACTTTGTCTCCTCGATAGCCGAAGAGCTTGAAGAGCCGAAAGAGTACAAGCGGGACAGGGGCGAGAGGGTAAAGAGGCTCAAGAAGCTGATGAAGAAGAAAAGACGATAAAACCCAATTGCTTTTATACCACCGCTATGCAAAGATTATTGGGGAAAAAGGTCGTAAGTTGGAATGATTCAATGAAGCTATTCCCCATCATAGGCGCGATAATACTTTTTTTTACTTTTATCGGTGCAGACCTTAGCTGGGACGGCAGCTGGCATTACCGCACAGAGCTATTCATTTCAAATCCAGGCACTTCTAACATAACTGACCTGCAGGTTCCGATAAACCTGTCATACAACCCGACGATGCAGAGCGACTTCTCAGACTTAATGTTCACTTGGGTTAATTCCTCAACAGAGCTGGAAGTTCCTTTCTGGATTGAGGAAAAAACAGATTCGCAGTGGGCATACCTCTGGCTGAGAGTGCCGGAGATTCCGGCATTAGGAAACACGTCTCTTTTTGTTTATTATCACGGGCCGGCACTCAACAAGAGCAGCATAAGCGACACATTTATTCATGGCGACGACTTCACATCAAACACATCGCAAAACTATCTATACAACGGAACTGTTGACTGGAGCGGCGATGGCTATCTAAGGGTAAGCGGCCAAAGCTATATCCATCCACTGGGCCAGCAGCAGATGACAAACATCATCGTCGAGGCAAAATCCAATTACAGTGAAAGTGACACAGCTCTCGCCTATTCTGGAGTTTATGCACTTGCAATCAGAGAGTCAATCTACACGTCATCTGGTTATGTGTTATATAATTTTCCCGACCATCCATACACCCAGAAGGCAAAATACGGCGGAAATAGCTCCTTCCAACAGCTGTGCTATGATAATGGCTTTACATACTGCGAACCCAGCAAAAATCTAAGTATTACAAGCGCTGATTTCCACCTAATCTCCCTGTACGCGACATCCGACATGAATATCAGGGCGGAATTTGACCGTGCTATAAACGCGTCCAGGGGGAGCGGCACAAGCAACTGGGGATATTTCGGCTACATCACAGATACAGATGCATGGCTTGACTGGCTCATAGTAAGAAAATACGTCCCGCTGCAGCCCACCTACATGCTTGGCCAGGAGGGAGAGTACAGCAACCTGACGGTCTCTATCGACTATCCAGATGACGGTACGGTTAACGATACCAACGACATCTTTTTCGGTTACACCCCAATAGCTGCTGACTACGATATACTGAACTGTTCGCTGTACACCACCATCAATGGGGTATGGGAATTAACGCAGGTCAATTCAACGCCCGTTCTGAACAACAGCCTGAACCTGTTCAACCTAACCAGTCTTCTAAACCAAACTTTCGTGTGGGCAGTCGGCTGCATGGACACATTCCACAACACACATGACGCGCTATACCTCACAGCAAACAGGACTCTGACGATAGCCAAGCCATCTCCTGTACAGCCTGCAGCAAGCGGCGGAGGGGGCGGGATGTACCTTGCACCGCCTGCGCCATCGATAATCACGAGCCGCGTCTCCTACTTAGATTTCCACTCCTCATATGCCCTCAATGGCACAAGAGGGTACTTCTACAACGCCACCTCACAAACTACCACAATCACGCTGATGATAACCAACCTGTTAGCTTCGGATAGAGATTTCGTTCTCATGGACACAATACCAAAGGATATGGCCGTTGATATAGATAACGTGGCAATCTCCCCAACCCCGACCACAGTCTACAACCTAGATCCAGAGATAGGATGGAACGTAACGCTTCCGGCAGAAGGTACATTCACGGCAAAGTACATCTTCAAAAAACGCGTCTCCCTCGAAAGCTTTAACTCCATGGACCTACCAGTCATAACCGAGATAGTTAAGGCAGCGCCGGAGACGGCTGCTCCCACCCCCGTTCAGACGCCGGTCTCCCCAACGCCAGTCTCACCGACCACGACCGTGACCACTGCTGGAGGGGGCATAACTGGTCTAGTGGTATCGACTTTCACCAACCCGCTTTTCGCAATGTTCTTGATTGCGATAATCATATTGGTGGTAGTATTCTTCAAAATGAAAAGAGAGAAAATAACGACTTTTTCTTAACGCTTTTATAATTGCTTAGCGTATAATCTAACGATGTTATGGCAATACTAGCTAAAGAGCGGGTTCTGGTGAGAGAGCCAGACCAGATGGAAGACCTTGAAAAACGCGGATATGGAGAACGAGACGGCAGCCATGTCCTTCTTTCGCCAGAAGAGGCGCTGTACCTCAATGAGAAGCAAGAGCTAAAGGTCGAGAGCGAGAGAGAGAAGGCGTTAGGCTACAAGGAGCTGATGAAGCATTTCACAAAGTTCGACAAGGATTTTCCGAGAAAGTATCTTGTCTTCCGCGACCTTAAGAATAGAGGTTTTTGCGTAAAGACGGGCTTCAAGTTCGGTTCCCACTATAGAGTATATGCCCGAGGAGAGAAGCCCGGTTCTGGACACGCAGTCTGGTTGATCCACTGCATACCTGAAGAGTTCGTATGCGACTTCTCCGATATATCCCGCGCAGTCAGATTGGCCCAGAATGTGCGAAAGAAGATGATATACGCCGTTCTCGATAAGGAAGGAGACATCACCTACTACAAGATTGAAAGGATGACGCCGTGAGCAGATGCTGGTTCTGATAGGCCTTGGGCTCTGGGACGAGAAAGATTTGAACCTGAAAGGAATAGAGGAAGCGAAGCTCTGCGACATATTCTATCTCGACGGCTATACCAGCAAGCTTTTTGGTGCGAGGAAGGAGCAGCTCGAGAAGCTGTTCGAGAAGCCGATACAAATAGCTGATAGAAAGTTTATCGAGAGCGGAGAAATACTCAACTATGCCAAGAGCAACAAGGTCTGTCTATTGGTTGGTGGCGATCCACTGATAGCGACGACACATACCGATTTACTGCTGAGAGCCAAGGAGAAAGGCATCAATACGAAAATCATTCACAATACTTCGATTTATTCTGCGATAGCCGACACTGGCCTGCAAATGTACAAATTCGGGAAATCCGCCACAGTCACTTTCTGGGAGGATAACTTCAAGCCCACCAGCTTCTACGATGTGATCATTGACAATAATAAAAGGGGGCTCCACACCCTGCTTTTCCTGGATATCAAGGGAGACCAAGGGAAATATATGACCGCCAACGAGGCTCTAGACCTATTGCTCGAGATAGAGAAAGACAGGCCGAAAAAATTGCTGGATAAGGGTGATGTTATAGTCTGCTGCCGGATGGGCTCGCCAAAGCAACTGATAAAGTACGGGCCTATAGCCATATTGCGCAAATTCGACTTCGGTCCGCCGCTGCATATACTGATTATTCCTGGAAAGCTGCACGAGATGGAAGAGAAGTTCTTGTCCCAGTTCAAATAGTTTTTTATTCAGCGCTTGTTTTACAGTATCATGCCAGAGACAGTAAGAAGGAAAGTCGTAGAGAGCGGGACAACCAAAGCGGCTCTAGAGACGGCCAAACTGTTCGTCCAGCCAGCAGCCCACACCGCCATAGCTGCTTCTGATATTTTGTTAACCGGCGGACTGGCGATACCTGCGGAATGGGCCATGAAAAAGCTGGTCAAGAAGATGAGAGGTGTCCATGAGGTCGAATTCTATGACAGAAGATATGGAAGAATGAAACTCGCGGGAGAATTCGAAACGCTCCCAAACGGCATGAGAAGGTTGAAAAAGATTGATAGCATAGTCGTGACAAAACCGAGCCCATACTATACACAAGAGAAGAAAAGGCTCGAGATGATGAAAAAGATGAGGCGAAGATATGCGAGATAAACTATCGTGCTGTCTTGAGATAACTGGCGGTTGTCTTAAGAAGCTCAAGGTCAAGAAGGGCGGAGAGATACTGGCTCAGTTTGCGAAGGATTATTATAATGATGCTCTTTACTATAAGGAGAGAGACCCGGAGACGGCGCTGGAAGCTGTAGCTTATGCGCACGGTTTCATCGACGCCGGCATCCTGTGCGGCCTGCTCGATATCAAAGACTACCATCTCAAGGTGAAAAAATGAACCTGCCTGATATCAACTGGAAATATCTTCTGATTGCGATTGTGCTTGTTATGATAATCGTACTGGCACTGATGTTCCTGCCTCAATTTATCTCTGCAAAGACGATTAACGCTTATTTCTCACCCACCAACAAACTCGCCCCCGGCCAGAGCACCAACCTGATTATAGAAGCGACCAACACGATTGGAAAGGACGTCACTTCGCTCGGCGTAGATGTCAAAGCGGTTAACCAGGGAATAACCATCGGAAGCTTCCAAAAACCGAGTGGCTTGATAGGCAGCGGGGAAATGAGGAAGATGACCGTGCCCATCTCCCTGAACAGCACGTTGCTGGAAGGCACGTATGCCGTGGAGATAGATGTCACTCTTGACGGTAATCCGTTTTCATCCAGAGTAACGCTGGAAGTGAAGAAGTAATGGAATCGCTTTTAGGAGGAATGAACTTGGAAGGGAAATTTGACTTAGTGCACAAGATAGAACCGGGCTTGAAGAAGGACGCCGGCTTGATAGCCTATAACCAGATAGCCGTTGAGCTGACTAAAATAGCCATAGAGAACAAAGTCAAGCCGGAAGAAGTAGTGTCTATGTTCAAGAAAATCAGGAACGGCATTTTAGAATGAGGCGTTTCACGAGCTCCGCCACCCTGATGTCTTTGCCGACCAGCGGATTGTACTCGACGACATCGGCAGCGACTATGTCCCTATTCTTGATTTCGCCCCACATCTTCTCAAAATCATACAAAGAGCTCGCAGGGCATCCTACTTTATCTGAGAAGACATCCACATCTATCGACAGATAAATAGGATCATTAACCTTCTTGAGTTTCTTCACAGCCTCCTGGTCATCTTTAGTCGGGTTATAGCCATTGACCTGGACGTTGCCTAACAGGTCGTATACCCTGCGATTAACACAGGCATGCGAGTTCTTGAGGCCGTTGTATTCGTCATATAGGTCGGTGTGCGCGTCATAGCAGAGATAGCTGAAATCCTTTTCATAGAGCGCCTTGACTATCGGGTAGGTTATCGAATGCTCCCCGCCAAGAGTTATGAGTATGGCGTCGGGATTCTCCTCTTTTATGGATAGCACGGCCTCGTAGATGTCTTCGTTCGTCTTGTCTATGTTGCCGTGCAGGACCTCGACATTGCCTGCGTCATGCAGCTTGACTTCCTCCAGATCGCCTAATTGCGGGTCGAATCCGTCCACATGCACCTGAAAATCTTCTCTAATCCGGTTGGGGGCGAATCTGGTGCCTGGTATCTCGGTCACTGTAGAATCGAAAGGCACGCCCAATAGGACTATATCCGCCTCTTTCAATGAGTATAAGTTCTCCCAAATTAGATTTGTCTTTCTGAGCACCCTATCACTGTTTGTATTTTGATTTCCAGAGGTCTCTCTTCTTCCTCAGCAATTCCTTAGCTATCTCTTCGAGCTCCTCTCCGAGCATCAGAGCCTCTTGCGGGTTCATCTTGAAGGCTTTCTGGGCCCCCTCGTCCTGCAGGCGGATGGTTATCGTCCCGTCCTTGGGAAAGCTGCCCTCTATCCTGGGCTCATCGACCTCTATCTGCAGCATGTTCCTGTGGCTCTTCCCTTCCTTGTCCTCCCAGAAATGCGGAAGTTGCGAAGCTATCGGCATAAAACCACCTTATATTTTGTGTATCCTAAACTATTTAACAAGTAGCGTTCTATTTCGTCACGACTTCGGCCGTCTGATAGCCTTTCAAGTCCACTTCGATGAGGGAAGAGCCGTCCTTCGACATATGCACGCCTATAATCTGGTCCGAGTTCTTGGTTACTGCAGGGTTATGAGTTATTATTATGAACTGTAGCTCCTTCGAGAACTTCTTGAGCATCCTGGCAACTCTCTCTGAATTCTCATTATCGAGGGCCGCGTCTATCTCGTCAAGCACGTAGAACGGCGACGGGTTGTAGGCCTGGATGGAGAACAGGAATGCCAGTGCTGTAACCGATTTCTCGCCACCGCTCAATAGGTCGATGGACTTCAGCGGCTTACCCAGCGGCTTGGCCTCCAGTATCAGGCCGGACTCTAATGGTGCGTCTGGATTCTCGAGCTTCATCTCCGCCAGAGATCCTTCCTCGGGATAGAACTCCTTGAAGTACTGCTTGAAATACTCATTGAGCGCATTGAACGTCTGAGTGAAGGAGATCATCTTCTTCTTCTCTATCTCAGCGATGAGGTTCATTATGGCCTCTCGTTCCTCGTCCAGCTTCTTGCTCTTGTCTCGTATATCGTTGACTTCTTTCGAGATATGGTTGTACATGTCGATGGCCTTGAGATTGACATTCCCGAGGTTGGTCAACTGCTTCTGCACCTCATTCAGCTTATCAGTGAGCGCGACAACGCTCTCATCGAGCAGCGAGACGTCTTTGTATTTCTGCCACTCCCTCTTCAGCTCGTTGTAGCGTATTTCCTGTTTCGTCTTTTCTATGTTCTTCTCGTTCATCTCTTCCTTGACTCTATCCGCTTTTCTGTTTATCTCGCCGATCCTCTCGCTAATCTCGCGGCTCTTGCGGTTCAGAGCCTCTTGCTGTCTGAAGAGGCCGGTCATGGAGGAGGCCATCTCCCTCTCCTTAGACTCGGTCTCCTTCAGCAGCTTGATGAGGTCGTTCCTCTTGTTCGAGGTGGCCTCTATCTCCTTGTCGATAGTCACGTTCTCCTTATCCAGCTCGGCCACCAGCTTCTCCAGCTCCTTCCTGTTATGGACCAATACTCTCTCGATCTCGCCGTTAGCTGTCTTTATCTTTATCTCGAAATCCGTTTTCTGGTCCTTGAGGCCCTGGATATCGAACTGCTTCTGCTTTATCTTCTCGTTCAGCTCTTTGGCCTCGGGCTTATCAAAAGCGTCTTTCATCCCCTTCCTCTTCTCGACCAGTTTGGCTATCTCCTCGTCTATCTTCCTGAGAGAGTCCTCATTCTTGGCCAAGTCATCCTCGAGATCTTTCAGGTCCTTCTGGAGGTAGGAGCTGCCGGCTTCAATCTGCTTGACAGAATCAGCATACTCTTTCATCCTGTTGGTCCACTCCTTGACTGTCACTTCAGCCTCCCTCAGCTTCAGATCGCATTGGGAGCGCTCGTCATAGACGCGGTTTATCTCTTCGCGCAGGAATCCCAGGCGCTTCAGCGTGTTCTGTTTCTCGACGCCCAGGTTAGTCGCGTTCTGCCTCAACTCTTCCAATGCCTTGAGCTCCGCTAGACTAACGCCTTTCTTGGAATAGCCCCCAGTGATAATGCCAGACGATTCGCACAAATCGCCGTCAAGCGTTACCATGCGATTAGAGCCAATGCCGATGCTCTTGGCGCTGTCTATGTTCTTCACCACGACGGTCTCGCCGAAGACATATGAGAACGCATTGAGAAGCCTGTTATCGAAAGTGATTAGCTTGAGCGCCAGCCCGATAGCCCCGACACTGCCCAGAGTCGTCTCGGTGCTCTTCGATATTTCCACCTGCCTAATCTTGTCCAAGGGTATGAAAGTGGCCCTGCCCAGCTGGTTGTTCTTTAGATATTTCACCGCCTCTGTGGCAGCATCCGCAGTCTCGGTTATCACGTAAAACAGCCTGGTGCCCGCTGCTGTCTCTATGGCTATGGCGTGCTCCTTGCTGTACTTGCATAAATCTGCCACCGTGCCTATTATCCCCTTGAGCTCCTTGTTGGACAGCACTGATTCAACAGCGGGTGAGAATCCGGTTATGCTCTTGAGGGTCGTTATCTTCGACTCCACTGAGCTTACCTCTTTCTGGGACTTCAGCAGGTCGTCGCTGTATTTGGCGAACAGCTCGTTGTTGGTCTTCTCCTGGTCGTAGAGGTTCTTCAGCCTGTCCTCCTTCTCGCCCAGTTCCTTCTGTATGCCCGCCACGTCCCTCTCGAACCCTTTTAGAGTATCTTTCAGCTTGTTTTCGCGCTCGAGTATGGCCTTTATCTCCGCTTCCTTCGCCTGGTATGCCGACTTCTTCAGCTCCGTCCTCTCTCTTATCGCCCGTATGTCGGCGTCGACGGCGTGAAGCTCCTCCTTCCTTTTCTCGATGTCAGAACCGAGCTTGTCCAATTGTCTATAAGCCTCGCCAAGGTCTTTATCGAAACGCCCGGCCTCCTTCATCAGGCCCTCTAGTTCTTCCTTGACCCGCTTGGTCTTGATTTCGATTTCCTCTTCCTTGATGATGTAAGCGTCAATCTCCTTCTCCTTTTCCTTGATCTTGTTCCCGTGCTCAGAGATGTTCTTGAGAATCTCCTCGCGCTTCGCCCTGTTCTTATCTATCAGCTCTTTCGAGTGCTTTATCTTGGCCTCGGCGTCAGCCAGCTTTTGTCTTACCTCATCCAGCTCGCCCCTGACTCCGGTCTGCCTCTTGTCGCTCTCCTCAAACACTTTTTTGTTGAGTTCTTCATACTCTTCATCCGCTTTCTTGAGCTCCCCCTCGTACTTACCCAGGTCCTTGGTGATCTCAGAAAGCGCGGCGTTTTGTTTACTGAGATAGTCAAGCAGCTTTGTATAAGATTTTTCCACCGAATCCAGTTCTTTCTTGGTGAGGGTCGCGCTGTACTGCTTCCTCTCGTTGTTCAGCTTCTGGTACAGTTCGGCCTCTATCTTCTCCTTTTCCAGGACGTTCAGATAGCCGGTCCTCTCACCCATTATTATATTGGCCTCTTTAGTCTTCTCCTGGACCTTGTTCAGCTCGCGGATCGACTCCTGCTTTTTCGCCTCGTACTCCGCGATACCAGATACTTCATCTATGATTTCCCGCCTCTGCATCGGGGTCATCTTTATGATTTTAGTCACATCGCCCTGCATTATGATGTTATGGCCGTCCGGTTTGATGTTCAGGCTGGATAGCGTCTCCTCCACCTGGAATCTAGTCGTCCTTTTTCCGTCCAGCCTGAAGACACTATTGCCGGTCTTGTCTATGCTCCGCGATATGGACCTGATGCCCTCTTTTGTCTTTAGGTCGATATGGACTTCTGCCGTGCCGTCCTTAGAATAGTGATTGACCAGGTCGCTCAGCCTGTCCGCCCTGAGGCTCCTCATAGAACTAGTGCCCAACACGAAGCATATGGCGTCCAGTATGTTAGACTTCCCAGAGCCGTTAGGGCCCACTATCGTGGTGTACCCTGAAGAAACTGGAATAGCAACGCTCTTGAAAGACTTGAAATTCTTGAGCCTAATCTTGTCTATCTTCCCCACTATACGTCACCGTTGTTCGTATTAGGCATCAAAAGAATTTAAATATAACGCTATTAAAACTACCATTTCCTTATCTTATAGAACTCTTTCTTCATTCTCTCGAAGTTTTCCTTTCCGACCACTATCCTCTTCCCCTTGGCAATGGTCTGTTCCTCGAGTATTCTCTGCGGCAGTGTGTCATCGCTCTTCTTCAATCCGCGCA
>Ga0315279_10003601_pt1 | contig 21435 bp, 10 predicted proteins | sample YL17G06_20_MG_FD_203694 | JGI IMG/M metagenome (GOLD analysis project Ga0315279, IMG submission 203694) | Sediment microbial communities from Yellowstone Lake, YNP, Wyoming, USA - YL17G06_20 | ecosystem: Environmental > Aquatic > Freshwater > Lake > Sediment | place: USA: Wyoming | collected... | reverse complement strand
TCTTCTACGACCGCCCGCAGGGCAACATCGTGTTCGACATGGTCACCAATCCTCCGGGCATGCAGACGCCGAGCCTGCAGTGGGGCCTGGTCAAGGACGTCGCCACGACCACGCCGCTCTACGCGACGAGCGGTGTGAACCCGACCGCATACAACTGGAAACTCCCCACGGTGTACTCTTGGAACATCGGCTTCCAGATGCAGCTGCCGTACGACTTCACCCTGGACATCTCGCACGTCGGCTCGGAGTCGCGCAACCTGGTTCAGCAGCGGCAGATCAACGCCCTGCCGTACGGCACGACGTTCCTGGCGTCGAGCCAGGATCCGACCCGGGGCCAGACGTGTTCGGGCTGCTCTGCGCTCAGCTCGCTGCCCGGCGGCAATGCCCTGCCCACGGACTTCCTGCGTCCGTATCAGGGCTACGGCGCGATCCGCCTCTGGGAGTTCGCGTCGTACTCGAACTACAAGTCGCTGCAGACGTCCGTCAATCGCCGGTTCGGCAAGGGGCTGATGGCCGGCTTCAGCTACGTGTATAGCAAGGCGAGGGGGATCACCAACGACGACTATGGCACCGCCCGCATCGACGGCAAGGACAAAGAGGCCAACTACGGCATCCTTGCCATTGACCGGCCGCACGTCTTCGTCGTGAGCTTCGTGTACCAGACCCCCCCCATCGCCCACGGCGCGCTCAGCTACCTCACCAACGACTGGCAGGTCTCGGGCAACTACCGGTGGATGAGCGGCGCCCCGTACACCATCAACTACAGCATCGCCGGCGTCGGGTCCGCGAACATCACGGGCTCGGACCAGGGTGCGCGCATCGTCAAGAATGGGGACCCTGGCAGCGGGTCGAGCAGCGATCCGTACAAGCAGCTCAACACCGCGGTCTTTGGCCCGCCGCAGACCGGCAGCATCGGCATGGAGTCACCGCGGTACTTCGTGTACGGTCCACCGGTCAACAACCTCGATCTGTCGCTCTCGAAGTCGTTCCCCTTCGGCGGCAGGCGCCGGTTCGAGATCCGGCTGGACGCGTTCAACGCTCTCAACCACCTGCAGTTCTCCGGTATCAACAGCACGGCGAACTTCAATAGCATGAGCGACCCGACGATCATCAACCTGCCGTACAACGCGAGCGGCACCCTCGTCAACCAGAACGGCTTCGGGACGGTCAGCAGCCAGCGTTTGCCGCGTCAGCTCCAGCTCGTGATGAGATTCACCTTCTAGGAGGGATCAAGGCTCAGGGATCGGGGATCAGAGATCAAGGATCAGGGCCGGCTACTCCTCGAGGAGTGCCGGCCCTTCGTCTAGGTGCAGAGTGCAGGATGCAGGGTGCAAAGTGCGACGTGCAACCTGCACGTTGCACCTCGAGGTGACGATGAGATTCCGACGCGCGGCTGCGCTGACCGTTGTCGTGCTGATCGCGAGCTGGAGCGGGAGAGCCGGCACCGCGCAGCCGCCGCTCACACTGAACGACCAGGGCTGTTTCGAGGGGCGAGGCGTGAACGTGCTCGTCTTCAGCAACTGGTACAGCGGTGAGTTCAGCGACTCGAAACTGAGCGGCATCGAGTTGATCCACCACGACGTGCGCACCGCCACCAACGGCGATGTCCGGCTGTCGAACACGCCCGAGCAGTGGGACCCGATTCCGCAGCTCGCCGATCGGCGGGTGGACAGGAGCCACCAGCGCGTGCAGGCCGAGCTCGCGTACCCGGCGCACGACTTCCGGTATCGCATCGAGGTGGAGCCGAGCCAGAGCGGCGTGCTGGTCAGCGTGCACCTGGAGGCGCCGCTGCCGGACGCTCTCGAAGGACGCGCCGGCTTCAATCTCGAGTTCCTCCCCTCGGCGTACTTCGGCAAGTCCTACCTCGTCGGCGAGCAGAATGGGCTGTTGCCGCGCCACCCGGGCGGGCCGATGACGAAAGACCGCGGTGGCGCGTTCGAAGCGACGCCTCTTGCCAGCGCCTTGACGCTCGTGCTGGCGCCGGAGGATCCCGAACGTCGCGTCACCATCGACGGGCGCGGGGCGATCCTGTCGCTGTACGACGGCCGCAACAAGGCGCAGAACGGGTGGTTCGTCGTGCGCAGTCTCATCCCGGCGAAGAAGACCGGCAAGGTGCTGGAGTGGCTCGTCACGCCGAATCGAATCCCGGGTTGGACGCGGAAGCCGGTGATCGCGCACTCGCAGGTCGGCTACCATCCGGCGCAGTCCAAGATCGCGGTGCTCGAAACTGATCCGAACGACGACGCTCCTCGAACGGGCCGTCTGCTGAAGATCGCTCCTGACGGCCGGCTCATCGAACGGCTCGCCGCACCCTGCGTGCCGTGGGGCCGCTATCTGCGCTATCAGTACGCCCGATTCGATTTCACCGCCGTCAGGGAGCCAGGACTCTACGTCATCGAGCTCGCCGGGCTGCGCACGGATCCGTTCCGCATCGCCGCCGACGTCTACCGACAGGGCCTCTGGCAGTCAACCCTCGACACGTTCCTCGCTGTCCAGATGGACCACGTGTTCGTGAACGACCGCTACCGCGTCTGGCATGGCGCCTCGCACCTCGACGACGCCCGGCAGGCCCCGGTCGATCACGTGCACTTCGATCTCTACGCGCAGGGGCCGACGACGGACACGCCCTACCAGCCGGGCCAGCACATTCCCGGCCTCAACGTCGGCGGCTGGTTCGACGCCGGCGACTTCGACATCCGCACGCAAAGCCAGTACGCGGTCGTATCGACACTGGTGCTGGCGCACGAGACGTTCGGGATCAACCATGACCAGACGACCGTGGACCGGCAGAATCGCCGTGTCGAAATCGGTCGGCCGGACGGCGTGCCCGACATCTTGCAGCAGATAGAGCACGGCACGCTCGCGCTCATCAGCCAGCATCGCGCGGTTGGCCACGCCATCCACGGCATCATCGAGCCGACGCTCGATCAGTACACGCACCTCGGCGATGCGGTGACGAAGACCGACGGCTTGATCTACGACCCGACCGTGAAACCCGGAACGTCCGCCGGCGGAACGTCCGGGACCCCCGACGATCGCTGGGCGTTCACGAGCCGATCGACGGCTCTGGATTACGGATCGATCGCGGCGCTGGCTGCGGCCAGCCGCGTGTTGCGGGGGTACAACGACGGGTTGGCCGACGAGTGTTTGCGGACGGCAATCAGGGTCTGGGACGAGGAGCACGGACGGGAGCCGGCGCGGTTCCGCCATGGCAATACGACCGGCGGAAGGCTGGAAGACGAGGAGATCAAGGCTGCCGTCGAGCTGCTGATCACGACGAAGGGCGAGCGGAAGTACGCCGATCGCCTCGCGGCCGCGTGGCCCTACATCGAATCGCAGTTCGCCCCGCTTGCCTCACTGGCGGCACGGGCAATGCCTTACATGGACGACGCGTTCCGCCAGAAAGTCGCCTCCGCAGTCGTCGCCTACAAGAAGAGCCTGGACGCCGAGCTCGCGAAGAACCCGTTCGACGTGCCGATTACCACGGGCGGCTGGGGCGGCAGTGGCGCCGCGTTGGCGTTTGGCATGAGCACCCACATCCTGCACCGGGCGTTTCCGAAGATCATCGGCCCGGAGTACACCGCGCGCGCGCTCGACTACGTGCTGGGCGCCCACCCGGCGTCGGACGTCTCGCTGGTCTCCGGCGTCGGGGCGCGCAGCAAGACGATCGCCTACGGTTCGAACCGGGCGGACTACACGTTCATCCCCGGCGGCATCGTCCCGGGCATCGTGATCGTGAAGCCCGATTTCCCTGAATTGAAGGAGGACTGGCCCTTCCTCTGGTTCGAGAACGAGTACGTGATCAACGTCGGCGCGCTGCTCGTTTACGTGGGCAATGCCGTCGACTCGTTGTGGCCGTGATGCGGACGGACGGCTCGCGGGCCCTCATGGCGCGTCCTCGTCGTGGCTGGCCAAGGCGGGCACGTACGCGGTGAAGGTGGGAGCGTCCTCGGACGACATCCGGCAGAGTGCGACCTTCATCAAGCCGTCGGAGGACAGAGTCGCGGCGGTGTCGACCTCCGCCGGCGGGGGCAAGTGGGCCGGGAGACGAGCTTCTTGCGGCGTAAGGAGACGGCCATGTGCTTTGCCATGGTGCAGTCGGGTCTGCGTCTCGCCATTACCTCGGTCATTGTCACGTCCCTGTGTGGATCCACGGCGGCGCGCGTCGGAGCCGATCCGCCCGCGTTGCCTCTGGTGGATCGCCATGCGGCGCGCACCCGCGTCGTCGTGATGACGGACATCGCGATGGCCTCGTATCGGCGCGTTGTCCTCAACATGAAGCCGGCGCCTCAAGGCGCGCAGGTCGCGCCGCCGGTCGAGTTGACTGCCGAACAGGATCACGCGCGACTCATGGGCTTGCTCGGCATCCAGTCGATCCGCCCGGGCGCCGATCCCCGGAACCCGCAGGCGCCGAACGCGGTCAACTACGACGAGGCCAGGGCGAACCCGTATCCTGTGTTGCCGGATCCCCTGGTCCTGAAGACCGGGAAGAGGGTCACCAACGCGAAGATGTGGTGGGAGACGCGCCGGCTCGAGATCGTCGAGGACTTCGACCGGGAGGTCTACGGCAGAGTGCCGAAGGACATGCCGCCGGTGAGGTGGGAGGTCAAGGCGGTCGGAAACGAGCCGGTTGGCGGCGTTCCGGTGATCACGAAGACGCTGGTGGGCCACGTCGACAATTCGAAGTACCCGGTGATCAGCGTCGACATCGAGATGACGCTCAGCACGCCGGCGAATGCCACGGGCCCCGTCCCCGTGGTGATCGACTTCGGTTTCCGCTTTCCGGCCGGCATGACCCGCCCGCCTCGTTCCCCTGGTGCTGCGGCCGAGGGGCCGAGCTGGCAAGAGCAGCTCGTGTCGAAGGGATGGGGCTACGCGGTCCTCTATCCCAACACGATCCAGGCTGACAACGGCGCCGACCTCACGCGAGGGATCATTGGGCTCGTGAACAAGGGCCAGCCTCGAACGGTCGACGACTGGGGCGCCCTGCGCGCCTGGGCCTGGGGAGCGAGCCGCGCCCTGGATTACCTCGAGACCGACAAGGACGTCAACGCGAAACAGGTCGGCATCGAGGGGCTCTCGCGCTACGGCAAAGCCGCGCTCGTCACCATGGCGGCCGATCCCCGGTTCGCGATCGCTTTCGTCGCGTCATCCGGCGAAGGCGGGGCCAAGCTCCACCGCCGCAACTTCGGCGAACTGGTGGAAAACGTCGCCGGCAGCGGTGAGTACCACTGGATGGCGGGCAACTTCATCAAGTACGCCGGGCGGCTCACAGCGGCCGACCTTCCCGTCGACGCCCACGAACTAATCGCCCTCTGCGCGCCGCGTCCGGTCTTCATCAGCAGCGGTTCGTTCGAAGTGGAAGGCGGCTGGGTCGACGCGAAAGGCATGTTCCTCGCGGCGGTCGGCGCGGGGCCGGTGTACCGCTTGCTCGGACGGAAGGACCTGGGCACAACGGAGTTCCCTCCCATCGAGACGGCGCTCATCACGGGGGATATCGCCTTCCGCCAGCATCGCGGGGGTCACACGGCGGGCCCGAACTGGCCGACGTTCCTGGCGTTCGCCGATCGGTACATCAAGGCGCCGCCGCCAAGGGCACCTGCGGCCGACACGCGAGCGTCCGCAGGCGGCCGTCAGAAGGTGGCGCTGACGTTCGATGACCTGCCGGTGCATGCCGCCTTGCCGTCGGGTCTGAGCCGCAGCGACATCGCTCGGAGCATTCTGTCGGCGCTCGCGGCGCATCGGGCGCCGCCCACGTACGGTTTCGTCAACGCCAAGGGACTGGAGGAGGCGCCCGACAGCACCGAGGTGCTGCGGCTCTGGCGTGCGGCGGGGAATCCCCTTGGGAATCACACCCTCTCGCACATGGACCTCCATGCGAACTCGACGGAGGCCTTCGAGCGGGAGGTCGTCGCCAACGAAGCGACGCTGCGGACTTACATGGGTGACGAGGGCTGGCGCTGGCTGCGATTCCCGTACCTCCACGAGGGCGAAACCATCGAGAAGCGTCGCGAGGTGTCTCGCTTCCTGAAGGACCGTGGATACCGCGTGGCACAAGTGACGCTGAACTTCGACGACTGGGCCTTCAACGATCCCTACGCCCGCTGCCTGGCGAAGAACGACGCCGCGGCGGTCGAGTGGATGAAGGATAGCTACCTTCGTCGCGCGGCCGGGTCCCTCTCGGCGGGCATCGAGCGCGCCAGGCTCGTATTCGGACGCGAGATCGCCCACGTCATGCTGCTGCACCTCGGCGCGCTGCAGACTGCAATGTTGCCCAGGCTTCTCGATCTGCTCGAAGAGCAGGGCTTCGAGCTCGTAACGCTGCAGGAGGCGCAAAGCGACCCGGCGTATGCCGTCGAGGTGGACCGGCCATTCCCGTCAGGGGCGACCTGGCTCGACCAGGTGGCAGCCACGAAGGGTCTCGAAACCGCGCGACCGTCCGACGACACGCTGACGCGGCTCTCGGCGTTGTGCCGATGATGAAATCGGGGGGAGTGATGAGAAGAACCTCGGCGTTCCTCGCCTGGGTGCTCACCGCGGCCCTGGTGACGATCGGGTCGGCGTCCGCAGGACCGGGCGCGAGCGGCGGAGGCGACGCGTGGGTGGGCACGTGGGCGGCGTCGCAGCAGCTCACCGAGGATGCAAACCTGCCGCCCCCGCCGGGGTTCGCCGACACCACGCTTCGCCAGATCGTGCACGTGTCGATCGGGGGGAGCCGGTTGCGAGTCCGCTTCTCGAATACGTTCGGCAGGACGGCGCTCACACTACGCGCGGTCCGCATTGCCCGTTCAGCCGGCGGGGGCGCCATTCACCCGGCCAGCAACCGACCGCTGACGTTTCGGGGCCGGTCCTCCGTCACGATTCCCGAGGGCGCGCTGATCGTTTCCGACCCCGTCGACTTCGACCTGCTGCCGCTCTCCGACCTTGCCGTGACCATCTACGTGAGAGGCGTTCCCGTCGACGTGACAGGCCACCCTGGCTCGCGGACGACGTCCTACCTGCAGACCGGCGATGCGGTCACAGCGCCAGGACTCCCGGCGGCGGGGCGCGTCGATCACTGGTACTTCCTGAGCGGCGTCGACGTCCTCGCGCATCGGTCGGCCGGAGCCATTGCCATCCTCGGCGACTCAATCACGGACGGGCGCGGGTCGACGACCAATGGCAACGACCGCTGGCCCGACAACCTGGCCCGTCGTCTCCAGTCGGGCAAAGCCCCCGCCCAGGTGGCCGTGCTCAACCACGGAATCGGCGGCAACCGCCTGCTCCGCGACGGCCTGGGACCGAACGCCCTGGCCCGCCTCGACCGAGACGTCCTGGCGCAGCCTGGCGTGCGCTGGCTCATCGTCCTCGAGGGCATCAACGACATTGGGACGGGTTCTGGTGCGCGAGCGAAGGGCGAGTCGGCCGCGACAGCCGAGGACATCATCGGTGCTTACGAGCAGATCGTCGAACGTGCCCACGCACACGGCATCCGCGTGTACGGGGCCACGATCATGCCGTTCGAGGGGTTTGCGTACGCGAACTACTTCACGCCGGAGGCCGAAGCCGACCGCCAGCGTGTCAACACGTGGATACGCACAAGTAGGACGTTCGACGCCGTGATCGACCTGGACGCGGCCACGCGCGATCCGAAGCGGCCGTCGAAGCTCTCGGCGGCCGTTGATGGCGGTGATCATCTGCACCCATCGGTCGCGGGCTACCGCATCATGGCCGACGCCGTCGGTCTCGCGCTCTTCGCCAATCAGCCCGAAGTGCCGCGCCTTCCGGCTATTTCACGCGAAGAATAACCGACTGCAGATCCCCGTCGCGGGCGGACGATCCCACCATCAGCCGGAACTCGCCGGCCTCGACGCGAAACACCACGTCGATGTCATAGAAGGCGAGGTGTTCGGCCGTCGCGTCGAAGGCGACGGTCGTCCTGTCGCCTCCCGCGAGGTCTGCTCGTTGTTGCCGATCGCCACGTCCAGACCGGCAGACAGTCCGCTTGGCATGTTGAGGCTCACAAGTTGTTGATGAGGATCTCCTCGATGACGCCGCGGTTCGCCGACGGCTTGGTGTGGGCCTCGATCAGCCGCTCGTGCGGCAGACGCGCCACGCGCTCCTTCATCTTGCGGATGGCCTTGATGTTGAGATCAACGGCCTTCTGCACCGGCATGTTCTCGGGATTGATGTCGATACCGCAGTAGCCGTTGTAGCCGTGAGCCCAGAGCGTGGCCAGTAGCGCCTCGGTCTCGGCCGGGTTGACCACGCCGACGTTGTTGTCCTGGTCGTAGTTGCCGTCCGGCTGGCTGTTCCAGTGCGTGTGCGCCAGCCGGCCTTCCATCATGACGAGCGCGTACGCGGCCGGCAGCATCTCGTAGCTCATCTTGACGTGGCCGATCTCGGGGTTGAGGCCGACCAGGCAGTGGCCCTCGGCGAGCAGCTTCTTGTTCTCCGCGTTCTTGAGCAGGCGCTCGACGCGGGCGGCCGCAAGGATGCCTTCCGCGGTCGTGCGGTAGATGTTGTTGGCCGCCGGCTCATAGCCCTTGGGCTCGATGGCGATGCGCACACCGGGCACCTCGTCCAGGGCCTCGGCCATGCCGGTCTCGAACAGGTTCCACATGTACATGAAGGGCTTGTCGTGCAGGTAGCGGTAGCCGTCCATGCCCGGCCAGGAGATCGCCGCGTCGGCGCCGATTTCCTTGACCAGCTCGAGCCCGCTGACCGCGATTTTCTTGGCCTTTTCGCGCACTTTGGGGTCCGGGTTCGAGAGGCTGCCGAACTCGAACATGGCGTTGAAGAAGTGCGAGAAGGGCACCCCGACCACGCGGATGCCGGCCTCTTTTTCGAGCTTCTTGTACAGCCCGAGGTTCTCCTCGTTGATCTCGTCCGGGTAGTGGGCCTCGATTCCGGTGACGCCCAGCTTGGCCATCTCGGCCGCCATCTCGATGCGCTCGGGGATCGAGGCGGCCTTGACGAAGCGATCATGGAATCGTCCGCCGCCTGGCGTGAAGTACCAGATGCCGACGGAGAACTTCAGCTCGAAGTCGCGCTTGAGATTGGCCAGCATCGCGTCGGGCGTGATGGCCTTCTTCTGATGACGCAAGTCCGGCAGCCGATAAGGCATGGTTTCTTGTCTCCTGATAGTTCGATCATCGTTCAAGGACAACAGGCAAACAACCACGAGGCCTGCACAGCCAGGAATCCTAGTTCGCCGGATCTGAGCCTGTCAAACGCAGGCAAGGCCGCGGGCTAGTGAGGCTGCGTCGGCGGAATCGAAAGCGTATCTTGGCAACGTGTCCGGGTCCTGTCCGCGACCAGCCCACTCGTGCTCACGCCTCAGAAACGCGACCACGGCTGCCGGCGTTCCGCTCGAGCGGGCGCCCGGTCGCGGCCACCCGCCTCCGGGTGTGCTTTCGATTCCGCCGATACAATCCTAGTCACGCGGCGCGAACATCGAGGTTGCAAAGGCGCCCAGCTGCTGGCCATCCACCTTTGTGGCGCCGGTGCGCTCCTGCTGCTCCTTGATGAACTGCATCACGAGGTGCGTCAGCACCGCGCCGGGACGAGGATAGGCTGCCACGACGTAGTGCGGGCGCTTGGTGGTCTCGCCCGCTTCCTTTTCCAGCTCGGCCCGCAGGTTGTCCGGGCTGATGAGCGAATTGCCGTGCTCGAAGATGACCCGGTCCATGGCCTTGTAGACTTCCTTGCTCTCCTTCACCAGGCCGTAGTAGTCGAGCAGCTGCGCGAACACGTAGTTTGACGTCGTGTAGACGTCCTGGCCCTGCTCCGATTCGACCGCCTCGGCGTTCTCCGTGCGCGCCATGGCCCAGCCCATCGTGGTGCGGTTCGTCTTGTAGACGGTCCAGAGGATCTGCTTGACCCGCTCGGCAGGGATGAAGGGCTCTTCACCCATGGCGATCATGGCCCACAGCGCGTCGAGCTGGTTGGTCCAGACGTCCGTGTTCATCTTCTTGGTCTGGGTGTCGTAGCAGGTCACGTAGTACTGGAGCTTCGTACCCTTGCGGTTCTTCTTCTCGCGCCACAGCTTCTCGAAGACCGCGGCCGCCGTGACAAAAGCCGCCTCGTACTGCTTCCGCGCCGGCTCGTCGCCCATCATCTGCGCCATGACCTTCATCGCCTGGCAGCTCGCCATGTAGGTCGTCGCGTCGTACGCGTCCACGCCGAAAAGCGTCAGGTTGTCGAAGGTGTTCTTGACCTCGTGGGGGTTGCCTTCGGGGATGCCGTCGCCGTCGATGTCGTACGTCTTCAGGAAGTCGAAGCCGAACTTGAGCGTCTGCCAGTTCCTCTTCAGGAAGTCGAGGTCGCCGAGGAACTTGACGTTGCGCAGCACGCGCGTCGTGAGTTTGGGGAAGAGGTCAACCCAGTAGTTGTTGTTGTACCAGGCGTAGTCGCTGACGTTGCGCAGGGGGTGACCCTTGGGCATGGCGCCGAGATCGTGCGCGACGCTGCCCTTGATCTTGATGGCGTCCCAGATCTGGGTCAGCGAGCGGCCTTCGTATTCCTCCGGATGCTCCTTGAAATGCTTGCGCGCCTCCACGAACGACCCGTGCAGGTGATAGAAGCGCGGTTTCAAGTCCTCTGCCAGGATCGAATCGATGAAGCGCTGGCACAGTTCCTGCTCGACTGTCGGGAAGAGCACCAGCAGCACCATCGAGTACCAATCGACGTCGGAGGGGTCGATATAGGCGTAGTCGAAACACTCCAGAAACCGGGCGCGGTCCTGTCCGTTGTCGTCCTCGACCCAGACACAGGCGTTCGAAAGCGGGAAGCCGAACTCGTTCAGGATCAGGCGCGTGAGCCTCGAGGCGCCAGCCTTGTCCTTCTTGTACGAGGGGCTTTTGCTGATGTGGTCGAAGATCTTGTTCTGGATCGCCGCAGTGCGCTCGATCCAGGCGGGATAGTTGTCCAGCGCGATCTTGGCGAGATCGACCCCGCGTGTTTCCTCGTCCTTGAAGCTCTTGACGTACTTGCGCTCAAAGGTCTTGCCGTCGATATAGCTCTGCTGCGGGAAGTCCAGGGCGACGGCGAAGGGCAGCTTGCGACTGGCCTTCGGCTCGAGCGTGAACGTCAGGCTGATCGCTGCGCCGTAGTCCTGCTTGGGAATGATGGCGCGCTTTTCGTGGAAGGTGCCGTCGTCGTTCAGCAGCAGATCCTGCTTGAGCCGGTTGAGGCAGAAGGACGGGTGTATGTCGACAGTGACGCCGTCCAACTCCGGCACGGCCAGGACCATGCGGTCCGCGCACTCCTGGCTGGCCATGACCACGCCCTTCATGCCCGACGACGCAAAGGCTTTGTGCACCTGGCCCTTCACGGGCGTCGAGCAAACGTAGACGGTGTCCTGGTCTGCCGGCTTCAGCTCTTTCTCTTGCAGGTTGACGAGCGACGGCCGCGGGATCACCAGCGTGACCTGTTGCTCCTGGTTGGAGGTGTTCGTGACCTTGAACTGCTCGACGCTGATGGGCATCAGGGCCTGCGCGCTGCCTGACAGGAACGGCGAGATCATCCGGCGCACGACGTTGACCTTGCCAAGCTTGTAGGCCAGCTCTGCCAGAGGCGTGGCCAGCGAGAGGCTCGTCTGCTTCTCGGTGATCGCAGGGTGGTAGTAGTTCTTGAGAGCCGGCGGGTCATCCGGTCCCTCGACGGCCAGCGGGTCCCGTGTCGTGAGCATGAAAGTCTTGCCGGCAACGCGGACGAACGGCGCCGAGCCGAGTTGGATCCCGTTGTGATTCAGAAGAATCAGTCGGCCGGCGTCGTTCAGGCGGTTGTAGAGGCCCTCGGGCGAGATGCCGATCGAGCAGGTGGGTGCGCCCATGAGGGCGATCGTCAGCGGGAATTGAAGGGTCTTGGACATGCCCTGGAAGTGCACCGACATCTTGTTCTCGACGTAACGCTTCCTGATCTCAGGCCCCGCGATCGTGTAGATGTCAGTGGTCTTCACGCGATTCGATTTGGACATGTGTGTTCCCTTCCTTCTCTTCGCTCGACCGCCGGGCTAGCAATACGACAGGTCCAGGGTGCTCTTCCGCAGAGGCTTCTTCACAACAGGCTCCTGCTGCACGCCCAGCTTGATCGGCAACTTGGTCTTGGCCGAAGGCTTGAGCTTGCCCCACAGAACGTCGACCGCGGCCCTGATGGAGTCAGGCGTACCGCTGAAGTTGCAGATCACGGCGTCCGCCTCAGCCGTGGTGCCTTCGACGTACGGGAAGTTGGTCACAACCACGACCTTCTTCCCGGCTTCCTTGAGCTTCCTGACGAGCAGCCGGTTGTTGCCGGTCTTGACGATGCGGGCGTAGTAGTTGGTCATGACGACCGTGTCCACCTGCGTGGCCAGCTCGAGGCACTCGGCCAGCTCGTCCTCGGTGGCAGCGAAGTCGGTGTCGACCAGGATCAGGTTCGAGGAGTAGTTGACCATCGCCTCGCAGAACATGTGCTGGTGCATGTACGGATCCTTGCCGACGAACTCGTACGGGATGCGCTGTTCGATCACCAGCATGCGTTTGTCGGCCTTGAGCGGCAGGGTCTTCCTGTCGTCGCGCATCGTGATCAGCGCCTTCCTGGCCACGTCCCGGGAGAGGTCGACGACCGGCTTGCTCATGGCGTAGGCCTGGGCCTTCTTGGGGTCCTTCTTGCCGGCAGTCTCGAACAGGCCCTGGTCGTACTTCATGCGCAGCAGGCGCGTCACAGCCTCGTCGATGCGCTTCTCCGAGATCTCACCGGACTCAACGGCCTGCTTGATGCCGAAGAAACACTGCGAGCGCGACTCGTCGTCGGCCTTCAAGAGGAGGGTGTCACAGCCGGCTTTGATCGCGAGCGCGCAGGCACGCGGAAGGGGCCACTGCTTGAGGATGGCGGCCATGCCGATGGCATCGGAAACGATGACGCCGTCGAAGCCCAGCTCCTCGCGCAGCAGTCCGGTCAGGAGTCTCTCGGATAGCGTCGTCGGGAACTTGTCGTCGTACGCCGGGTAGACCGAGTGGCCGGTCATGATGGCCTTCACGCCCGCGGCGATCGCGGCCTTGAAGGGCACCAGCTCGACCTGTCGCATCCTCTCTTTGTCGGCCTGGATAACGTCGAGTACGTCGTGGGCATCCGTCGCCGAGTCTCCGCGGCCGGGGAAGTGCTTCGCGGTGGCTGCGATGCCGCCGTCCTGGAAGCCCTTGACGAGCGCGACCGCGTGCGTGGCGCAGGTCTCGGGATCGTCGCTGAAGGACCTGATCCCGATCTCCGGATTCTTCGGGTTGATGTTGACGTCGCACACCGGCGAGTACATCTGCGTGACACCGATCGCGGCGAGCTGCCTGGCGATCGTCAGGCCGATCTTGTGGGTGAGCTTGGGATCGCCGATCGCGGCCATGCCCATCGGCGGCGGGAACTGCCGGATACCGCCAGCCATGTAGTCGTTCTTGAAATCGCCTTCGAAGTCGATGGTCATGTGCAGAGGAATGCCCGAGCGCCGGGCAACGGCGATCTTCTGCAATCTGTTCAGGTCCTTGGTGTAGTCCTCCGGCGTGATGCTGATGCCGAAGGACCTGCCGGCGAAGTAGGTGTTCGCGATTGTAAAGTAGTCGGCCGGCTTCTGGAAGTTCTGGTCGATCTGCGAGTTGCCCCAGTAGAGGTTCTTGCAGGTCTCGACCGCGTAAGGCTCGAGGCACAGACCGCCACACTGCAGCCTGGTGATCTGCTCGATGCCGCTCGGGGTGAGCATCGCGCCGCGCCGGGTGAAGGTCAGGAGCTGGCCGATCTTCTCCACCAGGCTCATCTTCACCAGCTTTTTGGCGATGAATGCGTCCCGCGTTGGATTGCCCTTCTTGGCCATGTTCAATCTCCCGTTCCTGTTCTCGCCTGCGATTCCCACTTGCCGCGGTTATCAGGCCCGACCCAGAACTCGCGCTCCTTCTTCCATCCCGCCTCGTCGATGCGCAGGTCCTTGGTCTTCCACCCCGCCTTGATGCGACGCGTCAAGTCGTCAAAGCCCTTGTTCCACGTCAGGCCATCCGGAACCGTGACGTTCATGCTGCCGGCAGCGTTGGCGTATCTCAGGCAGGACTCGATGTTGTGACCCCAGACGAACGCGGACAGGAAACCCGCGATCGCCGAATCGCCGGAACCGAGAGCGCCCACGAACTTCTCCTCCTCGTACACCGGGAACCACAACTCGCGGCTGGCCCAGTTGTCGAGGTCGGCGCAATTGGCGGCCCCCATCTTCTGAAGGCGCGCCTTGTCCGCGGTGCGAATGTAGAGGCCTCGGTGACCGCACTTGACCATGGCCACAGCCGCGCCCATCTCCAGGATCTCGCGTCCCAGAGTGGAGATCTCCTTCACGGTCATCCGGTCCAACACGCTCTCCCTGGGCCCGAGCTTGGCCTTCTTCTCGAGGAACTGGGCCTTGTGGAGGAAGTAGAAGATCTCCTCCGCGCTGGGCGCCATGATGTCCGAGAGCGGGACCCAGTCCCTGAGGATCGCGAGCCAGTCGACCTGGCCGGCGCGGCTGTTCATATCCGGCAGCGCGAGGTCCAGCGCGGTCGTGGTGCCGAGCTCCTTGGTCTTCTTCAGGATCTTGGTCAACTCGCGGCCGGTGTTCTCGTACAGCTTGGCCATCCAGGGTGGGTAACCGAAGAGCATCAGCTTGGAGCGCCCGACGAGGTCGAAGTCCATGTCGTCGTAGCCGAACGTGTCGTTCGCGCCGCAGTGATGGAGATAGAACCGGTCGATACCGGGTATGCAGATGGCGATGGTGTATGAGGTGGACTCGCCATCGACTGTCTTGACGCCCTGAAAATGGCCTTCGTGCTCCTTATACCAACTGAGTATTTGCCTGCCGAAGGCGTCGTTGCCGATTTTGCCGATGAGCTCGGTCTTCACGCCGAGCCGGCGGATGGACACGCCCGCGTTCGTCACAGGCCCGCCGCCGACGACGACGCATTCGCCCATGTTGATCATCTTCCCGGGCACGAGGACATCGGTCATCTTGTCGACCTTGCCCTCGATCGTGAACGCCGGGATGAGGTCCAGGCAGGTGTGGCCTGCCGCCACGATTTCCAGATCCCGTTTGGTCGCCATTCTCAGCCCCTTGTCAACTTGCGGCGCCCTAATCGGCTGTCCGCAGAGTGGCGGTCGGCACGGACTCGCTGAGGTGAACCTCACGCACAATCTTGCGACCGTCGGGTGCCGCGATGGAAAGCGCATAGCTGCCGCAAAAACCGCGGAACCCGAGACGGCCGTCTGCGCCGGTCAGGGCGCTGCCGCGCGTCGTCCATTCCTCGCATAAAAGACGGCTGATTCGGTGGCCGGCAGGCGTCAGCGTACCGTCCGCGTTCATCAGCGCTGCTTCAGGGCCCATCCAGTGAGTTGTCGCGCCGAAGCCCCACAGCAGGATCGCCTGCACCGCCTGATGGCTGAACCCGAGCCGGAAGAGCATCTCCAAGACGTCGGCGCGCCGGGCGGCATCTGGTGTTTTCGCGCTGATTTCGGTGAGATGGATCGGCAGTCCGGTCTCTGCGTGCAGACGGTCGAGCGTCGCGAGGAAACTGGCGGGGGTGAGCGGGCTGCTCGAGAGCCACTGAGGACGTTCCCCTGGAGCGAGCGTGGCCGCGCCGTCCACCGTGAAACGGTCGCAGTCGTGCGACTGGATACCGATGCCTCCGACCTGGACGCCGCGTGAGCGAAGGTCGCTGATCAGCGCCAAGTAGCGCTCGGTCTTCTCAGGCTCGCCGAGGATTCCGTACTCGTTCACGAAAAGCGGCGTCTTGGGATCGAACCGAGCCGCCTCCTTGAACATCCACGCGGTCGCGTCCGGCCCCAGGCGCTCGCGATAGAACGACCCGTCGAGCGTCTCGTTGTTGACGTCCCAAGCCACCAGCCGACCGGCGTAGCGGCCCACGGTGGACGCGAGACGGCGCTCCACAGCGGCGCGCAGATCACGCTGGTCGAGTAACACGAGCCAGGGTTGAGCGAACTCCTGCTTCTCCCAGAAGAGACAGTGACCGCGCATCGCCAGGCCGTTCTGCTCGGCAAAGGCGAGCAGGGCGTCCGCCGGCCCGTAGTCCTCGTGACCGCGCTCGACTTCCGTGGCGTACCACTTCATCTCGTTCTCGCAGACCAGGCCGCTGAAGCGATCGAGGATGAACTGCCGGTAATGGCTGCCATCCTCGCCGCTGTCGGTGAACGGGGCGTGGGCGATGGCCGTGCCAAAGAGGAAGCTGTGGCGCTCGAGCCGGTACCCGACATGAGCATTGCCGACGGGCGCACCGTCCCGACCGCGCAGTTCGATGACGAAGTCGTTCTTGCGGATCCGCTCGATGCGGCTGTCGGCGTCGCTGCGCCAGTTGTCGGCGAGCTCGGACCGGGGTGCGGCATTCATCGCTGTGATCTCAGCACCTCGACGACGGCGTCGAAGGCGCGCTTGGGCCGGCCCTGGCGATCCCGGAGCAGCGGGTAATGGAGACGGCCGCCGCCAGGCACCGCGTATGCGTGCGCATGGCTATGACTTCACCGCCGGCTGGAACCCTCTGCGGCGCTCCGCTAGCTCGTCCGTAATCCGGATCTCGGCCTCCTTGTCGATGCCGTAGAAGAACAGGCAGGCCGTACAGATCGCGAACGTGATCGCCGGAAAGATGCTCATGGTGTAGCGGATGCCATCGAGGGTCCTGGCCGTCTGGTCCACGTTGGGCAGATAGCCGTAGAACGCCAGGACGTAGCCGGTGATCGCGCCGCCGAAGCCGAGCCCCGCCTTCAGGGCGAACACGATCGCCGAAAAGACAATCGCGGTCGCACGGCGGCGGTTCCTCCACTCCGAGTAGTCGGCCACATCAGCCATCATGGCCCAGAGCAGCGGGATGGTGAAGCCGTACACGAACTGGCGGAGGATCTCGGCGGCGAACATGAGCGTGACCGCGCCCTGCGGCAGGGGCAGGAACGCCACGGTGAACACCGTCGTCCCGGCGAGCCCGCCGATGAACACGTTGCGCTTTCCGTAGCGCACCGCGAGCCGCTTGGAAAAGAAGATACCGATGATCGTCGCCGTGGTCCCGAGCACGTTGAACAGGCTGAACAGGTCCTCCCGGCCGACGTAGTACTTGAAGTAGTACAGGACCACGCTGCCGCGCATGGAGAGCGTGATGAAGAGGATGAACGTCAGGACGAACATCGCGATCCACGGGCCGTTCTTCCCGAGGTCCGCGAAGTGCTGCCTCGTCGACGCCTTCTGATCGGGCGCAGGCTGGATACGTTCCCTGGTCGTGGAGAACGTGATGAAGAAGAGCACGACGGCGAGGGCCGAGAAGATCCCGATCGTGTACTGGTAGCCCTTCGCGCTGCTTCCCTGCCCGAAGTAGTGCACCATCGGGAGGGCCAGCCCCTGGATGATCATCTGCGCGATCATCGCGCACACGAAGCGATAGGACGAGAGACTGGTGCGCTCGCCCAGGTCGCCGGTCATCACGCCCGAGAGCGCGGAGTACGGCAGGTTGTTGGCCGAGTACACCGCCATCAGCACCATGTAGGTGACGTAGGCGTAGACGAGCTTGCCGGTCGGGCTGAGATCAGGCGTCACGAAGGTCAGGAAGCCCATGATGCCGAAGGGCACGGCGGTCCACAGCACCCAGGGCCTGAACTTCCCCCACCGCGTGCTCGTCCGGTCGGCAACCGCGCCCATGATCGGATCGAAGATCGCGTCCCAGAAGCGCACCACCACGAGCAGCGTTCCTGCTGCGGCGGCCGTGATCCCGAATGTGTCCGTGTAGAACACCAGCTGGAACATCACCATCGTCTGGAAGATGAAGTTCGCGGCCGTGTCGCCGAGGCCGTAGCCGACCTTCTCGACCACCGATAGTTTCTGGCTGTGGCTCGTCATGGGTGTGTGCCTCGCGTTTACCTAGTTCTTCGGCGGCTGGCCGGTCAACGGGCGCTGGCTGAACTGCTGGAAGTACCGGAGGGTCTTGTCGCGCCACGCGGCGGCATCGGCGGCCTGCTGCTGGAGTTTGCCGAGCACGGCCCGGTACCGCTCGTCGTCCACCTTGCCGCGCAGCGTCGTCCAGCGCGACTCCATGAGCCGCGCCGCCTCGGCCCCCTTGGTGAAGTGCCGGACGAGCCCGTTCCACAGCGTGAGGCCGGACGCCAGCCGGTAGTCCCATGGCAGTCGGTGGAACCAGAGGAGCAGCGCCTCCGGGCACGTTGCCGGGTCGTTCCACCGCTCGCGCAGCGGCGATCGGTACTGGCCGACCGCGTTGCTGCCGCGCGTCGTGCGGTCGAAGCCGATGCCCCCGGCGTCCGCGCGGTGGTAGTAGGTCGCGGACCAGTCCGCGCGGCGCGGGTCCGCGTTCTCCGGCATCGGCGCGTAGTGATCGCCGCCGATGAGATGGTGCAGGCCCAGCGGCATGGTGTAGTCGACGTACGTCTCTCGTGAGCCGAGCATGATCGACCTGATCGTCGACATCACGTCCGCCGCATGCCCCCAGGTCATGGCAATCCACTCGTCCGCGATGTCCGCGGCGGACAGGTCGGGATCCCACGCCAGTCTGCCGAACGCGTACCAGTTGGCCTGCCCGAAGTCGTGACCGGTCCAGTTGACGTCCCCTCCGGTGTTGGCCACGCCGGCAATCCCGGTGCGCCGATAGCCGTGAAGGCTCCCGTCGAGGACCTTTGCGACGGTCGAGCCCGGGCCGGCCGCGTAGGTGTCCGCGTCGAGCACCTCTTTCCACATCGGCGCGAGGTACACCAGGTGCGTGGACTGGCCGAGGTACTCCTGCGTAATCTGAAGCTCGGCCATCAAGGGCGTTCGCGGCATCGCGCCGAACAATGGACTGAAGGGCTCCCGGGGTTGAAAGTCGAGGGGACCGTTCTTGACCTGCACCATGACGTTGTCGCGGAAGCGCCCGTCGAGGGGCACGAACTCCAGGTAGGCGCGCTTGACGCGGTCCTGATCGACCTCCGCCGAGTACACGAAAGCGCGCCACATCACGATGCCGCCGTGCGGCGCGACCGCGTCGGCCAGCATGTTGGCGCCGTCGGCATGCGTGCGCCCGTAGTCTTGCGGCCCCGGCTGCCCTTCACTGTTGGCCTTGACGAGGAACCCGCCGAAGTCGGGGATGAGGCCGTAGATCTCGGAGGCCTTGTCGCGCCACCACCGCGCGACGGCCGGGTCGAGCGGGTCAGCGGTAGCCAGCCCGCCCAGGGCGCGCGGCGCGTTGAAGTTCGCCGACAGGTACACGCGAATGCCGTACGGACGGAGCGTCCGCGCCAGGGCCGCCGTCTTCTCGAGATACGGGGTCGTGAGCGACTCGGGCTTCGCGTTGACGTTGTTCAGCACCGTGCCGTTGATGCCGATCGACGCGTTCGCACGGCCATACTCCTCGATGCGCGGATCGACGCGCCCGGGCAGCTCCGCCCAGTTCCACAGCGAGGGACCCGCATAGCCGCGCTCGATAGTACCGTCGAGGTTGTCCCAGTGATCGAGCAGGCGCAGCGCCACCCGCGGCCTCTCCTCGATGGCCAGGTGTGCGAGGGGTTTCCCGGTCTGGACGAGGCGCAGGAGGTGAAATGCGCCGTACAGAGTCCCTCTCTCGCCCCGGGACGCAATCACGGTCACGGGGTGGTTTCCCACGGTGGTGGATCGGATGAGGAACCCTTCGTCGCCCGCCCGAGCGAGGGGCTCCGCCCATCCCAGGCCTGCAATCACCGAGGAACTCTCGGGCGTGCCGATCAGGACCGCGCCGTCGGAGGTCACTGTCTGCGACACGGGCAGACTGGCGCCGAGGAGGCCGAGCAGCCCGCGCTGGAGTTCCGCCGCAATGACCCGCCCGGTCGGCGAGTCCCGCTGGACGACGATGGACGACACGGAACGGCGGTAACTGGCCCGCAGTTTCGCGTCCTGCACCGGGACGTAGCGAAGCCAGAGGTCGTGGCCGGTTTCGGCGCGTGCGTGACCGGCCCACGCGGACACCGCCAGCGCCAGCAGGAGGCACATCCGTCGGAATGGCGCGTCAGATCTCGTGACGCGTGATACGCGGTCGGTCAACTCGATTGCCTCGCCAGGAGCGCGCCTGGCTTGCCATCAGTCAGGCGACTTGCGTATAGTACGCATGAACAACAAAAGGCACGTCGCCGCACCACATTCCAGCATGTCCGGTGATCGGCTGGAGGGCGCTCGCCGCGCCGAGACGTTCGCGATTCCAGTATTTGGAGCCAGCACGTGGATTTCTCGCTCGTGACTCGTTGCCAAGGCGGGGGGCGCCCGTGGTCGCTTCGCGATAATTCGCGACGACAACTATACCATCTACTTATGGACAGGCAAGCGCGTTCCTGCTCCGCAGAGTCGATCTTCAGACAGTACCCCGGGAATCCGGTTGACACCCACGAGACCGCGGCAATAGTGTGGCCCGGACCTCCCCGCAAGCGACTGGTGCCACCAACCCCAGCGGCCCGATTCCACGGGCTCGGCCGATGCCAGATCGCGCGCGCAAGGTAGCGCATTGTCGCGGAGCCACGCATGACTTCCACCAACCTGACGCTCGGTATCGACCTTGGCACTCAAAGCACGAAGGTGCTCGTCTACGATGCCGACCAACGCACGACGCTATCGGTCACTCAGGCCCCTCACGACATCGTGCAGAAGGCCGATGGGACGAGCGAACAGGAGACCGGGGTCTGGATCGCTGCGCTGGAGAGCTGTCTCGATCGCACGGATCCTGCTCTGCGTCGAGCCGTAAGGGCGATTGGCGTGTCGGGTCAACAACACGGGTTCGTGCCACTCGATTCACGCGGAGCCGCACTCTATCGCGTGAAACTCTGGAACGATACCTCGACCGCCGACGAATGTGAGTCCATTACACGAGCATACGGAGGGCGCGAGAGACTGATTGCCGAGGTCGGCAATCCGATTCTACCGGGCTACACGGCCCCCAAGGTCCTCTGGCTCAAGCGGCACGAGCCGGAGCGATATCGAGCGCTTGCGCACATCCTCTTGCCGCACGACTACGTGAACTACTACCTCACCGGGCACTACACGATGGAAGCCGGGGACGCGTCGGGCACCGGGTGGTTCGACATTCGGGCGCGGCGAGTTGCGCCGAGGGTCTTGCAGGCCATCGATGCCGATCGTGACCTCATGCCGTGTCTGCCCGTGCTCATCGATGCGCACGCTTCGTGTGGTTGCATCACCAAGGCCATAGCCGAGCGATTCGGGTTATCGGACCGAGTCCTGGTATCCGCTGGTGGGGGCGACAACATGATGGCCGCCATCGGCACTGGCTGCGTGACGCCAGGAAGTGTCACTGTCAGTCTCGGAACGTCGGGGACCCTGTTCGCCTTTTCGGAAACTCCCGTCGTCGATCCGAAGGGGCTGGTCGCGGCGTTCTGTTCGTCGACGGGTGGGTGGCTGCCATTGGTGTGCACGATGAATTGCACGGTTGCGACGGAACTGGCGCGTGGACTATT
>Ga0315279_10003600_pt1 | contig 21438 bp, 19 predicted proteins | sample YL17G06_20_MG_FD_203694 | JGI IMG/M metagenome (GOLD analysis project Ga0315279, IMG submission 203694) | Sediment microbial communities from Yellowstone Lake, YNP, Wyoming, USA - YL17G06_20 | ecosystem: Environmental > Aquatic > Freshwater > Lake > Sediment | place: USA: Wyoming | collected... | reverse complement strand
GATGCACGGGCGGTCTTTAACGCTATCTCAACTGCCTCTGCTCCTCCACTGCCGAAACACGAAATATCGGGGTGGCCTGGAAGAAGTCTGTGAAGGTTTTCAGCCAAGGCTCCGACTAGTGGATGCATACCCACATAAAACGAAAATATAGTTGGCAGAGTAGCAGCTTGCTGTACCGCGGCCAGTACTTCCGTTGGATTATGTCCGAGGCTGAGGGTGCCATAGCCTGCAGTGAAATCGAGGTATTCCTCACCATGCTCGTCTAAAATGCGAATGCCTTCAGCTTTCACATACCGTTTATCTGCGTCTAGAAGCCTGAAGATCCTCGCCTCTATGGGGCTAACGTGTTTGGAGAACCTGTCGACCATTTGACGTCGGGTGGAAACCAAAGCCTCTTCAAGCGTGATTAGTTCTGTCTCTTGAATCTTCAATCTACAACAACTCCAAAACGTTTCTGAAAAGATTATTGTTACGTAAACGGATTAAAGAATATTGGTAGCAATCATGGAACACAACGCGCGCGAGAAACAATGGCAGTCTATTTTAAGCATTAACAAAATTGCAGTGGAAAAACCTGAGACATAGAAGATATACGAAGTAACAGAAAAAAGGGGTTTTGCGGGAGAAATCTCCAATCTTTCATAAGGCCTATATTCCAGATTGTCAATCTCTCACTTGGTATATCAGACATCACGAAAAGCTTACTATTTGTAAGGACATCGGGAGATTTCGCCATCGTCTGCGAAAATAGGTGATCACGCTGCGGAGCACATGGAGAACAGTGGTATACAGAACGTTGAAGGCGTGAGTTTTAGCTTGCAGCGGAAGCAGGAGATGGCAGGCCTGCTCAAAGAACGCATGAAGACCTTCTAGTATTCCTTCCCATACTTCACTTGGGAGACGCTTTACAGGAGCGAGTACGTAGTTGAGCTGAACGTGGAAAGACACACGCTGACGAAGGACGGAAAAACAAGGTTCAACCACCCCGTGGGATCACATGACGACACCTTCTGGGCCACAGCCCTAGCAGTGTCAGCAACCACAGAAGCGAAGACCGCAGGCATAGGAGCCTTCAGATTCGGCTGAGCGATAATGCTTGCAGTTTTCTGGACGTGTTGTATGATGTCTTCAGTTGTGGGTTTGAAGTTCTAGAAGAGAGAAGACAGCTGATGAATGTTGTAGTTATCAAAGACTTGCTTGAGTGTTTGCAGCTAGTATGGCAAGGGGCTACTTGAGAAGCTCGGACTGTATGACTCACAGTTTGGAATGGTTTCACGGTGTCTTGTGTGAGACGTGTGTATGTTAAGCATGTGTCTCAGGGTTGTTGCACGTTTGTTTTATGATGTGTGAGACGGTGAACGCTTCGTGCAGAGCAAGCACGTTCCCTTCAAACGGAACAAAAAGAACAAAACAAGAAAGCGTGCAGTAGAGACATATGAATGATGTGAGAAAAACAGGAAAAATAGTACGATAAGAACATAAAACTTATACATTGCTACTGACTATTAGTATTCTTGGAGAATCAGTGAGATGCGTCCTAAACCAATTCCTCCGTTGAATGAGGAGCAATTTGCTGTGATTCAGAAGGAAATGAAGCGGACGCCATCAAAACAAGACATTTCAAGGGCAAAGAAAGCCAAAGAGATTATAAAGAGATATTCTTTATAGCAATTCTGAATGTCCTCAAGAGAAAAAGTGGATTTCGACAAAGTAATCGTTACGATTCTTAGACAAGAAGATGATCTCAGTACGTTTTGCTGTGAGAACAGCGACATAAACGATTTTATCCATAATGAAGCAAAGGACTTTCAGGATGAGCGCCTAGGCATGTCTTATGTTTTCTCTTATGATGGGACACCCATTGGTTTTGTCACTTTGAGCATGGCAGATTTGAAGAGAGACAGAATGGAATTGGAAGATCGCCTTCAGATCGGCGTGGAGAATTATCCTGCGCTTCAAAACAAAAACCGAGGCTAAAACACAAAACAGCCGAGAAGAGCGAGTCAACCTGTAACATCTGCTGAAGCAACAAAGGAATTATTTAACTTGCCTGCGCGCCATCAACTACGCCCTCAAACGCCTACACCAAGAAGACGAAAAGAAAAAATAACCCACCAACCCATTCTTCATACGAACTCTTATCAACCGAAGACTTCACAGAGCCAGTACACGCTAAACCTTTAAGTGAAGCTGACCTAAGGAGACCAGAATTTGACAAAGAATCTCGCTGAACATTGTGCCATTGCGATTGGCGCAGCATTAATCATTCTTGGTCTTATCAATGAAACTGTGGACTCGGCTTCTTTTTTCTGGGGGTCTTTTCTCATTCTTTTCTATTTCTTCGCAAAAGTTCCTGCATCTTTGAACAGTTACTTCAGAACCATGGTATTTCGTCGTGACTTTGCACTACGATTGAGCTTTGTAGTTCTTCCCTTGGCCATGTTCTCGACATTTTTCCTGTTCCATCCTTTTGCCTTCCTCTTCCTGCCTAATCCTCTGCGGACGATCGGAATTACATACGGCTTTGAAATCGCCGTGACCGTGAACATCACCCTGGTCTTCTTGTTTATCATGTTCTACTCTTGGCGTCTTCGGCGTTACCCAGAGGTTGCCCAAAGACTATGGCGCAAATCGACCAGTTCACGAAGAGAGTTTGAATGGGATATTGAACGATCCAAGAAACCGAGCAGACTATCAACTCTGAATAGGTTCATATCTCCGGGAGTCACCCCGACAGCAATTGCTGTATTGCTCTTTCTTGCGCTGTTGATTCTTTCCATGTCAGATTTGATGCTCGTTAGTTTTCTGCTGCTATGGTTGGGTCGCAATGCTTTGCACGAAATCCGTCACAGACAGACGGCATTCATAAAACAGTCTGCAAGTGCGGTCGAATTCTTCAAGCTTTTCGACCAAACCGTTACATGGGAAGGCATGTTGAAGACCGGCTTACGAGGAAACATAAGTGGAATATGGGACGCATTTGTTTTGGTGATGTGCCTCCTTCTCCTGGTAATACCCTCATTCTCGAATCCGGCAAGTTTCTTCTTGATGTTTGGGCTCTTGAGTTCATGGTATCTCATCATAGTGCTCGTGCAGATTATGAGGAGACTCGGAATAGTAAGTAACAAGACAGCCGCTCATCCAAGCAGACCACTTGTTTTGCCATTGCACAAGGATCTGGCACTAATCACCACGCTGTCTCTAGTCGCAGCTTTTTCTTTCTTAATGAGCTACGAGTTCCTCGAGCAGAAGACCAGACTCGGACTTATTGCCGGCGCCTCATTGACTGTTAACGCTATTAATCTTTATTCTGTCGGACGCTGGAAACAAGAACGCGAAAGACTGGCAAGTAGTGCAGAATGGAAAAGAGATCGAGCCAAAGATCGTTATCGCATTGACGCGATTCTTTGGTTTTCAGGTTTGCCTATCGCCTTGATTGGATCGGGTGCAAAGGGTTTGATATTTTGGACAGTGTTTTCGGGATCAGTAATCCTATTGAGCCTTTCAGACAGAATCCTCTCGAAATATCTGAGGTCGAGTCCTAGAGTGTTCGCGTCGTCACGAGCTCTCTATATGGCACTTGTTGTGTGTTTGATTCTGGGATCTGCCGCATGGTTCTTTCCTGAACTCAGCCTCGCGCTTGGCGCGTTTGCAGTTCTGCTGGGCTCTCTGCTGGTCTTGATGTGGATCTTATTCTACAAGTCGCGCAAGTATTCTCTGCAAAAGAGCCCCCGTACACAATTACACAGTGAACCACTATGAAATGCTTACGAATGACCCTAGACGACGACCTCTACAACTGGCTAACCAAAGAAATCAAAGAAATGAAATACGGAAGCTACTCCCACGCCATCAACTACGCCCCAAAACAACTACGCCAACAAAACGAAAACAAAAAATAACCCACCAACAGACCTCTCATGCGATGCCCTATCAACCGAAAACTCCAGAGAATCTTTGACAACAATGCTCGAGCCGATGTTTCCAGAGTTTTCGATGGTCTCATGTTCATCCTACAAGCTGGGATTCACCATCTTAGCATGAACAAGACTCAATGAGTACGAGACTCGAACTACACCAACTATTCGGAGCAAGGGCAGCGCGCACTGCAGTGTCACGGCTTCGTCTTGGATGCTGGTTCCCCGCCCATGCCCCAGTTGCATTTTGGCACATCGTGAATTATAATGTGCAACCGATCAGCGGGAACACCAATGTCCTCAAACGCCTTGGTCACACCTTTGATCAGCTTCGCCTTCTGCTCCTCACTTCTTCCCTGCCACATCTCAACAATCATTACTGGCGCACTGTAACTCTGACTAATTCGTGAACAACCTAAGACTAATAGTTTCTATTCAATCAAAACACCTGCACGAAGAATTATGTCTGCTACAAATCGAAATAGTCGCGCGATTGTCTACCAACAGCCCTCAGAACAGTAAGGGACAAACCTGCCACTGCCCAACCTCAACCGCGCTTTAGGCTGTCATGAGGCAACAGTCAAAATCCCAAATCCACTACTGCACTCAGAAGCTACTTAATTCGACAGGCTGGCCTTTTCAATTCAGAGCCAAACAACACTGCCAAGATGCTTCTAACATTGGATTACCTTCTCAGCCAGTACGGAAAAAGTCTTCAGCACCAAGAATTCCAAAGCTCCACCCTTGGTTTTCGTAGGTACTTCCATTTGAGAAAGATTCTCAACGGCATCACTGGCTTCCTTGTCTCTACCACAGACGGCAGAGACAATCGCTGATAGCTGCGGTTTACCCCAACAAGAGAAAACACTCTTACTCTCCTCCGTCAACCTGCCTGCTTCTTCCCTCATACCTCGATCGATCTCAGACGTTGAAATCAAAATTGCCGCATGAATCTGCTTGACATTTCGCAACACCATCTCAAACTTGTGAAAAATCCCAACATCCTTACAGCTTATCTCAGCTTTCCAGTTCTTACACTGAACATAAGAATTAATGGTTGGTGCGTCAGTAGAGAGTCTTAGACCATGTACCTCCAGATCTATTCCCTCGTCACCTTGAACCGTCTTTCTGCAAACAACGTTAAAATCGCTTATCCATCTATCCAGCATTGAAGCATTAGGACGACTTTCCAGAAATATCAGGTCAGTTCTGCTCTGGAAAAACTCCACGAAGCTCTGAAGGTTAAGTTCTCTGCGAAGTAGGGGCGGATCTGAAATAGCGATCTCGAGCAAAACGAGCACATCATTAATGAATTCCTTTTTGCCATACGCCTCCACATAGTCTCGGATTTCTCTTCTTCTGCTGACAATTCTTGAACAGAGCTTGTCAAATCTCTTTCTGCCAAGATAATCGTTGTAGTAGAATGCTATTGGTGAAGCTATCGCATTGGAAGCAAAGACCAAGCCATACTTCTGTGCCAGGTCGGTTTGAACAACTGGTCGTTTGACCGACGGTGGCCTACACTTTATAGGACATGACAAACAAAACTGATCAGCCATTAAGGCTATATCGCGATCAGACATCCTTGCCGTTTCAACAGGGCAACGTGTTAAAGTTCGTATACAGCTTTCAACTGCGTCCAAGTTCTCGAAGAAATCAAACATACATGACGTGGGGAGGCTTCCTAAATTCGTTCTCCCTCCAGAATCATTGAGTACATGCAAGAGCGCAATTCTTATGTAAGGTGGCACTCCTCCACTCACCTTCCAAACCAAATCAAGCACTTCGGAGGATATCTTCTCTCTACCGACAGCTTTCAGAACGCCTGAAGCCACTTTCTTCGTTTGATCTTTATCCAGAGCAGGAAGCCTCAAGCGATACGGATGCAATGCTTTGAAAGCATCTCTTATGACGCTTGATGACATTTCAGAGGTTGTTAAGACAATGGTTTGCCCTCGCCCTTTTGTGTGTGAAATTCCAAGTTCTACGATTCTCTCCCAAAGCGGTTTCTCGTTGATAGCGTAATTCATTTCGTCGAGTACGAGAACTCTATTTTTCCCGTCCTTCAGCATTTCTTCAACAATTATACTCGCAGTCTTCAGCTCATTTGGGTTCATGCAACTGCAGATATGGACGGTTCTGAGGTCCTTTTTTTCGTTCATGAATCTGGGTAACATGTTAAGGAAGGATGTTTTCCCAAACATCCTTGGAGCCATGAGCATGGTTACAGAACCATCTTTGAAGTCGCCTTCTTCCCAAGCTTTTTCAAAGAAACCTCGACGCGAATCAAGATAGAATGGAAAACTGTCAATTGTTTTAGGTGTCAATGGTCTTGGGGAACGAGGATATACGTCATTAAAACCGCTATTTAACATGCCATGTCTCCCTAGGTACAAATTTCTATAACAAGATCACAGCTGATCTGAAATATTTAAGTATCGGAAACGTTGTATACCAATGCTGGTACGTACCAAACCTGGGATGATCCTTATGCAGAGTCAGCATTCTCAGTTAGAACTAAATAGATGGTTCCGCAGAATCGATTTGGAAAAGAGCAACATTATAGTCATTTCGCGCCTTTCAACAGCGTTCGAAGAGAGGGCCACAGAATATATAAAAAAGAGAATTCCGAACGAATCGATACATCTTTACTCCTATCATCTGTCGTTAGACCATGCCGTCGCCTCAGGTGCAATGCCAAAATTCAAAAGTTATACCGATTTTGAACAACTTGCAGAAAATAGAAAGCTAGTTACACTTCACGATGTTGACGATGTCTCAGAAATACAGAAACTCGTCGGCCAAATAAGAAGTGTCTTAGAGAAAGAATCAAGTTCTGTCGTCGTCTTGACAATGCGCCCTGCTACGACGTTCAAGGTATATCAAGGAGTTCGTGCGCCGCTCTACGGACGCGTTGTCAGAATAGAGGAACCGACCCTCCAAGAATTGGAAATCGAGGGTCCAGGAGCCACAGACTGTGGATATTTGGATTTGCTCAGAGCATTTCAGCACGATAGTCTCAACGAGAGTGAAGTAGCGAGAAACGCTCAATCAGCGTCATTTAACATCCTGCGGCTCTACTGGTATTTTCTTAAGAATGATAGCCAAAAAGCTGGATCTGTGAGGGTGGTCGCTTCTTGCTTAGCAGCCCATCAAACACCAATGACGATTTCAGAGATAGACGCGAAATGCAGGATAAGACATGGACGACAAGCGGTTCACGCGGCGTTGAAGACCGGCCTCATGAAAATGACCGAAGATAAACCCAAGAAAGCCTACATCTATCCGCCACTTCTGAATATGTGGATAAAGGAAAACGTTCCTTTTAATCCAACCGAACGAATGGCAAACACTCAGGCGCGAAAGGACGACGTATACCATAACAGGTACATACCGTAATTGGTATATACCACAATCGGTACACGATGAAGACAACACACCTTATCAGAGGAAAACAAACCCTTCTAAGCAATCTGAAATACAGAGACAAAACGCACATCTCAAGACACAAAAAACGCTTAAGAGTGTGGACACAAGCCACAAAATACGAGACCTCAATTGTCAAAATAACATTAACCAACTCAGGAATAAGTCAGAGTGTTCGATTCCATAACCAAAACCCAAAACCAGCTGAAGAAATACATAGACTACCTCCTAGAAGCCAAAATCTTCTACCAACTGTCCAGAACAGTCAAAAGATTAAACACAGAACTATCAAGAAACAGAAACCTGACTTTCGCCGGAGTCATCTCTTTCCAAGTAAATCACTGCTCCAAGGAAGCCACTATAAACGCACTAGACCAAGACGCTTCCCTCGCTACCGCAACGCCTGACTCGTGGATGTACAAGAACAGAAACGCTACGGCACAGTAGAAAGGACCGTACACAGAAAACGCTCGACACACTTAGCCCAGCAGAGAGTCAACCTTTGGCCATTATTCCGGGCACTTTGTGCACTGAATGCTTGAACCCATTTGAGTGTTAGTCCAGTAGAGAACCAAAACCCAAAGCCATACGAATCCTCAATTCTTGCTAGTGGATCTCCAGTCTGATTCCTGAAACAGGAGAGGCGCTTGCACAGAAACTATTTGACATTTACCTAAGACAACGAAAATGATTGGTGGGCTCGTACATGTTCAGACGAACGTTTGAATTTTACTATTGTTGCACTGCAAGAAAAGATTATAGCGGATGCAGAACACAATCTCAAGTGATAGCAGAATGAACGAAAGAGAACAGGAAATTCTGCGATTAGCTGAAGATTACAGACGCCCCGATAAGTTCATTCACAAGCTGGAGAAAAAGCCCGACTTCCTGCCGAGTGAAAAAGGGGACTTTTTTCTACAGGCTGGGGGAACCTTATACGAGCATTTCCACTATGCGCTAGCTCTGATTACTTGGAAACGTGCCTTGAAATACTTCATAAGAGACAACAACAAGACAGCGAAGTCAAAATGCTATGGAAACATAGGTATTGCTCTTGAAAGCTTGGGGAAATTCAAGCAATCAGATACTACAAGAAGGCTCTAGCAATAGCGGAAGGAGACTGGAGACAAAATCAATAGAGAGGGATTTGACCAAACTTTTGATTTTAGAAAAACGGGGGGATACTGGTTAAACGCTTTGGAGACGTTCCCTTATAGGTCGAGTAAAGTCGAGGAAGTGTCTCTTGGAAGCCAAGTAGAAAGAGATTTTTGTATTCTGCTAATTAATTCATCGTTGTTCTACTTGTATTGGTCAACTTACAGCAACTTAAGGGATTTTCCACTAAGCCTATTGGAGAAGTTCCCCTTTCCATCTCTAGACACATTAAACTCTCGCTCAGCTGAGATTAGCGACTTAAAGAACCGTGTCTCGGATTGTTTGAGGGGCAATTTTATCACGCACAATGCTCAAGGCAACAGTGGGAGAGTTGGAGAGTTTAGAACTGCTCAATGTAGATCTGAAATAGATGAAATCGACGATTTGATAGGAACGATGTACGGACTGGACGCGACTGAAATTGCATTCGTTAAGAACTATGATATTCACATACGAAGATAATCTAAGTCAAGCGCGCGCTCGACTTCAAAACCATCCCTTCTGAACATACTATTTATAGTTACCGCTATCCGTAGCCACCGCTAGGCGCTTCACACCAATTAAGCGGACCATCAGCGCCAACCAAACCATCGGCGAAAGAGGCAACGTAACCAGATTCACCTTTCACCCTAACGATACGCCTAACAGCAAAATAGTGCAACTTCACCAATTCCTCATTACAGATAGGACACAAATCCTTCCGCTTAGCGCGCATGCCTGTTCCGAAAATGGTTAAAAATGGTCTTAATTCGTATTTTGTGATTTGGGGGCAATTTTAGGCCGCGCGTCAGCTTTCGGCCTTCTTGCAGTGTCCGCCTTTCTCGAACTGTGGAGGGTTAAGCCGAAGGTCGCGGTGTAAGGCTCCGCGATGATCAGATCGGCTTGATGCCAGAATCCATGATTTTCCATCCTCAGCACGGCCAAGACTTGACTGCAAAACAAGCCCGTATCGGACGTGAACAGGTAAAAGAAGAATAAATACCATTTTAGACCAATTTAGGAACAAGCATGCGCGCTGTTAACTGTCGTGGGATGGCAAGATGACTTTAGAAAACAAATCGGGCTAGCCCAATGATTATAGGCACAAATTTTAAAAGCGTGAGAGTTAACCTAGTTTGCAACTATGCAGGTGTTTTCAGATGCAGATCGACCAATTGATTAAAAATCTAAAAGATTCAAACCTATATGCAGAATGTTCATGTGGAGAAGAGTTCAAACTTTCTGACGCAATCCTTTTTGATGGAACGAAGCCTTTTCCAGCGGAAGCACTTGGAACCCAAAGCGAACTAAATACCTTGTTGGAGACACGCAACGGAGAGTTAGCTAAAAACAAGAAGCTCGCCACTGAAGCAGCTGAAAGAACAACAACAGCAGTGAACATAGGCAAAAACCTTGAACGCGCACTTCCAACCATAAAAGGCTTCAAATGGGTGGTTCCAGACAGCAAATTCCTTGGGGACCCGATTGACCTCTTGATTTTCAACGGCCTGTCAGACGGCAAAGTAGACTCACTGAGCTTCGTAGAGGTCAAAAGCGGAAAGGCAAGACTCAACAATCACCAAAAATCCATCCGTGACGCAATTGGAGATCACAAAGTCTCCTATGAGGTGTTTGTGTAATGAGTCTCTTTGAAGAGTACCAGTTGTTCAGAAGGATTCTCTGTTTATGCCCTTGCTGCAAGAGGCTGGCAAGAATATCAGACCTACGATTGAAAGCTAAAGGACCTGCACCAAAAACATGGCTAGATGAGTATGAGATAAAAGACCAAACATTGACCAAAAAGGAAGGTGCGTTCGAAGAAGAGGCACAAAAGCTTAGAGAAGAAGCAAGAGAAAGAGGAAGAAAAGCAGCTGAAAAAGCATTTTACAAAGCAATATGTCCATCGCTCCGAAAACTGAAATTAGACCCATTTGACGTCAAGCCAATATTTCATCCGATAGACTTTGTAGTGTTCAAGGGAATGAACAGCCAAGATACAGTGAGTGACATAATGTTGCTTACAAGAGAGCATAAGTGCCCCTCAATCGCACCCATACGCGACCAAATAAGGAAAGCAGTAGCCCGAAACAAATATGACTGGCAAGAAGCACATATTGATGAAACAGGTAACATAGTTACAGAGTAACCAGCCGATAGCGTGCGCAAGAACGAGATCCCAACAAACAACACAAAGATCTCCTGCCAAAAAAACACAACAGACACAAAAACTATTCAGAAAACGCAAATAACCCTCTTTTTTCCATCATTAACAGAGCCACAGGCTCAAGTCGCTCCGCTCCTTTCGCCAAAACCAGTAACAGGCAAAACATCAACCAAACAAAGGGTTTACAGAATCAGGTTCCGTTAACTCTTAGGGGCTTGCATGAATTGAGTGGGCGACATGTTAACCAAAGGGGCTTTCTAACGCTCCGAACAATCAATCATTATAGAAGTCTTAAATGTTTGATTGGTGTTATTTCAAGTTCTCTGACGAAGGTATCGTCATTGGCCCGAGACAAACCTCCAGTTATAGATGGTCTAGTGCCAAATCCGAGCGAAAGATATGATCTAGATGATGCCTCGAAATGTCTTTTTTTGAATGTTAGCTTTTGAAATATACGAGGAGTATTTGAGAGGTTCAAAGTTCCGCTTCTTTACGCCAGCAGAATTGGGCCTGGAAATTGCTGAAAAAGAGCAAGTACGACTGCTCAGTGAGAACGAAACTTCCGCTGCAAAGCAAGTAGAAGCTGGGCATTCTTCCACTGAACGCCACTATGCTTCAGACGAAGATCCAAGTCTGGCCGTCGAGTAGCCTTCTTCTTTCTTGACTGTATAGATTACGTCTGCTACGTCTTCAATTTCAGGGTGATGTGTGATTATCAACATCTGTGGAATAATCCTCCCGCCTTCTCTGAAGAAAGAACTCAGAATATTCACAAGCTCTTTCCTTCTCTCCTCATCCAAATGAGTCGTAGGCTCATCCATAATAATCGTTTCCACCCTGCCAGACAACACCCGAGCAACAGCCAATCTCAACGCAATGGCCAACGCCACACGTTCACCACCGCTAATCTGATCAATGTCCTCCTCTCCAGCCGATCCTATCACGGCGATATTGTAATCATCATCGATCTTGATGTCCGAATAAGCAAGATTGAACCTTTCAAAAAGATCCCGAGTGGCTCTCTCAAGCAAAGGCCTCGCCCTAGCCCTAATCATCTTCTGAACACCATCCTTACCATATGCAGTTCTAACCATGTTCAGAAGCCTGACAAAACCATCAACGGCCTGCTTTTCCTTCTCCTTACCCTTAAGGACCTCCAGCTTCCTTGCACATGCTTCTGCCTCATTATCTGCCGCTTTCTTGTTGGCGACAATTCCGCTGATTTCCTCCTTCAAATCGCTTCTGCGATCTTTTGCGGTGCCAAACTCGGTTTCTTTTTGTCGGTGCTCTTCTTCATCATAAGCCAGTTCCCTAATGGCCTCACTTACTTCGTCGAGCTTCTGTTCTCTTTCGGACAGATCTTGTTTCGTTTGTTCGACGATCAGCTCAAACTCGGATCTGCGCTTTGCTATCGATGTATTCTGATCATATTCCTGTTTCTTCAGTCTCAGCGATGCTAGTTCTTTTTCAGGCCTCTCAAGCTCAAAACCCATATGGGAGACAGCTTCTTTCAATTGCTTAGTTACGCCTTCTAGAGACGTTAGGACGGGTTCCATCTCGATCATGGTTTCTTCTCGGGATGGTAGGTTTGACAGTTCGCGTTTGGCAGATTCAAATTCGTGATAGGCATCTTTGAGACCGCTTTTTTCGGTTTCAAGTCTTGCCAGCTCTTCATCAAGCTTTTTCAATGCCTCAGCCTGTTCTTCAAATCTTCGTATATCGACCTTTTGTTCTGCCAGTCTTGTCTTTGCCTCTTTCAGTTCCTCGCTGATCCCGTTAATCTTTTCTGCGTCTAACGAATTTGCTTTCCGAAGTCTCTCGTCAGCTTTTTTCTTGTTTTCAGCAGTCACTTCCAAATCTGTTTTCAGTTTGTTCAAATCAATCTCTATTCTGGCCTTCTCAGTGCGGAACTTGCCCAGAAGCTTGGTCACACGATCCGCAGATAAGTCCGTCTCGCAAGTAGGGCACGTTATAACTTCACCCTTCGAAGATCCAAGCTTCGATATGCTATCCTCCATTTCTGTCGTCTTGTTTGTCAGTATCCCCATTTGTCTCTTCGATTCATCAGCTTTCGCGTTGAGTTCATCTGAAACACCTTGAAACTCCTTTCTCTTATTCTCGACCACTGATTCAAAGTTCTCAATCATGACTCGCTCGCCCAGAGCTTTGGTCCACTTTGCCAGCTCTTTCTCCAATTGTTCGCTCTTTTTCTGTTCTCCCTTCTCAAGTTGCAGAACCTGCTTCCTAACGTTTTCCAGAAGATCCGGCGCACCTTCCGTCGCCTTTCGTTCAATGTTTTTCTCTTTCAGAAGCTTTTCCTTTTCCAAGTAAAGTCCATGATTTTCTTCATTTCCTTGTAGGCTCTTCTCTAAACGATCCAGATTGGCAAGCTTCTCTTTCATTCTTTCCAACTGTAAATCAAGATGTTGTTTCTGCGAAAGGCTTGTCACATAGTCTTCTAGGAATTGAACCTTGTTAACTTCGTCTTCCAGACTCTTGATGCGTTCTTCAGCCTTGACGGCCGTGTCAACTTCGATCTGTTCCTTCTTCAGCTTTTCTCGGGCATTCTCAGCATCCTTTTCAATGACGCTTCTATCTTTGTCAAGTCTGTCAAACGTCTTCTTGTTTCCATTCAGCTGATCTAGAACGATTTGAAGGCCACTGAGACTCTTTTCAATTTCCTGCAATTCTAGCTTCTTAGCCTGTAGCAATCCTTGTGACTCGTTGGAGGCATCAATGTGTTTTCGCTTGTCGGCTTCTATCGTTGATTTCTGAGCCAGTTCTCCTTCAAGCCTATTCGATGATTCTTCAAATCCATCAACAACAGATCGAATGTTTTCCCATGCTCTTTGAAGGTCTTCGACGCCAAGAAGCTTCGATATGAGTGTTTTCCTGTCGGCAGGTTTGGCGGTAACCAACTCTTCGATCTCGCCCTGCCGCACATAAATCGACTGCAAGAACATGCTCTTATCTATGCCCAGTATTCTCTCAATCTCGGCGACAACCGCACTTCCACCCTGAGCCAGAAGTGTTCTCTCGCCTTTTTGTATGCGGTACAAGCTGCCCTTGGCTGACCTGTTCCGTTCCATTGACCATTCTGCAGCATATCTGATGCCGCCTTCAATGAACTCAACCGCAGCTCCACACTTCTTCGCCTTCGAATTGATGAGGTTCTCTTTTCTTCCTCGATTGCTGTAATCGTTGAACAGGGCAAAGCTTATCGCATCAAGTATCGAGGTCTTGCCTGCTCCATTAGGTCCTACAACCACGTTTATGCCATAACCCAGATCCAGCTCAGAGTTCTTGTGAGAGATGAAGTCGATCAGCCTAATCTTGTTCAGTATCATGCGGCATTGCTCCTTTGGAGACTTTTTCAAAGTATCCATCTGCGATGCTCTTGGCTCCATCCGTGTTGCCTTGCCTAAGATACTTCAGCATTTCAACTGCGAGCTGAGCAACCTCTTTGTTCTTGAAGTAATCACTCAGAACCTGATTCACGTTAAAAGAGCCAGGCCTCAGCTCAGGAAGTCTCATCTCGCTCTCTTCCATGACCGTTGGCCTGAAAGTCAACACTTTACCCGCCAGTGCCTCGCTCAGGACTTGGTGAACAGCCTGCCTATCAACATCCTTTCCCTCAACGCACACATGCACGACTGGCAACTTCCTGCAACCACTCAAGCTTCCGACAAGCCCTCCCAACTCCTCTTTAAAACGCGCATAATCGAGCTTGACATCCATCTGAGGTCTGATACATTCAAGATTGGCGTCAGTTACTTGCACCTTTTCACAATTGATGTCCACGATATAGAATCCTTTGCCCTGCTTCTTCCAGCCAGCAATCTCGTCACTACGGATAATCTCCGAACTGCCTGAATACGCCAACTCACCTTTGCCATGCGAAGCCTTGATCCTTGCATGAAGATGACCCATAGCATAATAATTGAAGTTCCTCGGAACATCGACCAAAGCAACTTCACACGCTTCTTCAAATGGGAAAAACTTGTCAATGGCTTCATGAAGCACTAGAACGCTGCAATCACACTGAAGCTTGAGGTTTCCAAGCCTCTTCAATTCCTCCGCCAGAACCGCACGGTAAATCTGGCCAAGATTCGAGATGCCGGCGACAAGGATCTCCTTGCCCTCAACGCTTATCAACTGATGCTCAGCAGTTCCACCTATGCCAAGAATCTGGATCTGATCCTCAAAAAGCCTATGTGGAGGCATTCCTCTTGTTTTGGGTTTGTCATGATCGCCCAGAACCGCGAAAACCCTGACTTTTCCATCGAGCCTTTTCAGAAATCTCTTAAACGCATAATAAGCCTGCGTCGTGGGCCGCGGCGAATCAAACAGATCCCCACTGTGAATAACGATGTCGGCATGCTCTTCAAGGATCTTGTCGCCGATCTCCTCCAAAACGTCATAAATGTCCTTCTCACGTTCCTCCAGATTGTACTGTTTATAACCCAGATGTGTGTCAGCCAGATGGGCAATACGGACCACTCTATTTCTTCTCCTCTTCTCCGACTGAACCCATAAACCCCTTCATGTCTCTCCTCAAGCGTTCACTTTCATTTTCAAGAGTCTCTTCCTTGGCTTTTGTGACAGCTTCTTTCATTCTACCCATAATGTCAACATCACTACCGCCCTCTCGAGTAACACGCTTCTTTATCCTTGCCATGATCGGAGCTCGCGTCATCTCGCCCACGATAACAGCCTCACCAGTATCGAGACCAGGCAAGTCATCCAGCAAGGTCTCGCCAAGACGCTCAGAACTAGCAGCAACTGCCTCCTGATCCTTAGGATTCGTGATTCGCATGATAATCTGACTATTGCATTGGCTCAACGCGTCCGAATGCACTTTGGAAGGCCGCTGCGTAATCACAACCAGAAAGACTCCGAATTTTCTGCCCTCAGCTGCAATCTTCTTAATTATGCGACTTGAATGCGTCGACCCAACGGCCGGAATAAAACGATGCGCCTCCTCAACGAAAACGAAGACTGGATAATCAAACTCGCCGCTCGAAACCTTCTCGTAAGCATCTGAAAGAATCCTGTAAGCTATGTAATCGGACACTTCATCATCCAAGCCTGAAAGATCCACCACTGACAAATGCATCGGCCTAAGCATTCGCCCGACATTTGTCGAAGCGTCAGTAAACACCCGCATCTTCACAAGCCGCGTCAAATACTTCACAGCAGATCTTGCACCATCAATAATCTTCGCATCCACATCCTGGCCTTTCCATTGGTCGGCATTTTCGAGCTCCTTAAGAAGATCCTCAACCTGAAACGCTTTCTTCCGACCTTTCAACTCGTCAAGAGCCTTCTGCAGTCCACTCATGATATTCGTGTAGTGACGACCTATTCCAGAAAGCAAGCGAATCTCATCCGCGTCGAGATCAGAAAAACAAATCTCGTAGGGTTCGATCCTCCCCACCTCGGCTTCAGTGTACCGCCCAGTGCTCGCCGGACTCCTAAACACAGTCATTCTATCAGAAAGCTCATGCCTCTTACCGTCGACATTTCGGGACAAGAACACGTAATCAGCATGAGGATCCAACATGATAATAGTTCCACCCTTTCTCAACAGCTCCTCAACAATGATGCCCGCCAAATACGTCTTCCCAGAACCCGTCTGAGCAATAATCGCCAAATGCCTCCTGAAACCCTTAACCGACAAGCTAACAGGAACCTCCCCACGAGTAATCAGACTGCCAACCTTGATCGCCTCACCCTCAGGATAAGAATAAAACTTCTCAAGCAGTCCAGCCGGTGCAACGTACACCGGTTTGCCAGGCATCACGGCCTTCTTAGGCTGCTGCAAACCCCCGACCTCAGTCAAGTACCCAAGCACGCGAGCCTTTCCCCAAACTTTCTGGTCAGCCAAACCCGATTCAATTATCTTCTTGATTATATCAAAGTCCAATTCCTTTGTCAAAGCTTGGCTAGCAGAGAGAACACGTTCAATCTGAGCCACGACTTCAACCTGTTTTGGCGATCCATCGACATCTTCTTCAGAATAAGTCAACAAATACTCCCAGCGCGAAGGCATCTCACCAGGCTTAGAAGAAAAGAAAAACTCGTTGGAACTAGCTTCACCCACTATCACGCCGACTTCTTTAAGGGAACTTGACACGCCTATACCCCCTTCCACGAATTATCTTACTCTGAAACAGCCTCTCCATATATGGAAAATACAATTCATCCACTACTCTCCTTTTCAATTTAACCCTTTCATCCACATTCTTAAGCCACAAATTGTACGCATCCAACCCACAATAACCGCTCACCATAATCCTCAACAAAACCTTAAGATCAACATCAATCGGCTTAGGCCATCCCGTCTTGGAAAGAGGCTGCTCCCAACACGGAACATCGATTCTCATCGGCGAATCCCTAACATCCATCAAAAGATACAAAGAAACAAAACTAGGAAAACTCGGTATACTCGAAATTACTCCGCTACCCCAGTCAACGAACTCTTTACCTCTTTCTCTCGTCATGACCGGAAAATTGTTCATCACGTATTTTCTTGGATCAGAACTGAAAGGACGCATTCTCTCGGCTGCCCTCGTCGACGGTCCAAGCACCAACGGTTGAGTATACCCTACATTCTCAGCGAAGCTCATTACCAACTGATAGTCCGACCGAGATGATGCAAGCTCGGTCAAGATTAACTCGATCGTCTCAAGCTTTGATCCGTGCTTCTGTTTGAGCTTTCTAAATTTGCTGAACGCGGTTTTCTCATTTTCCAGAATCTCGGGAAAAATAGCGCTCAATCTCTGCTTGTCTCCACCTTCGATGTCGGTATTTTCGAGCTCTTCAACGAAGATTTGTTTGAGCAAGAAGTCACGGTAGAATGATGCCCTACTTTCCTTGCTAACTCCGGCTATGAGAATACCTTTCTTTCTGCAAAGCTCAAGCAATTCTCTATACGTTTCAAAGTATTCAAGTACAGCCGTTCGATCTTCCTCAATTTTCGTCTCAACTGGAACGTGCATTGCTCTTCCATAAAGAGAACCGTCTATCAGAATTGAATTGCATTCAAAACCGTTCTCCAAGGCATCAATGGCTGCTTGGAATTCAAGCATCTCCATTTTCGTGCCGATGTAATAATGTGCTTCAAGAAGACCTGATTTCGTGAAGAAAACGTTTGTCTCCAATCTCTTTTGCTCTTTGGCCTTGCAGACGGCAAGAGACCTGATAACGTAGAAAATGCCACCCGTCGACAATAGATTCATGTACAAGCTTGAATCAACAGCTGTCACGTCAAGCTCGCCTACGTTTGAAGTATATTCATCAATGTTTGCCAAGGGTTTCCATAACGGCGCAAAATGCTTCTTAAAAGTGTCCTGCAACGGATTTGGCTTGCCTTTCAGGATTTTTTCTTTCAGCGCTTCCCTCTTGTTGCCAATTGACGAAGCGAATTCATCAAGGAAATCTGGCATGCGAGAGCATCTCGTTACACTATGAATGATCAGTGACACTATTTAAGAGAAGTCTTTTGGGATTTGCAAGGTGCACTCCGTCATAGGAAGGAAAAGAGAAAAAGAAGAATAGCAATTATCGGAGTTCGTTAAGTTTTCTTGAAAGCGAAGGAAGTCAACACCGAAATTGCAGCACTGAAATCAAACACCCTTAGAAGCAACAGGACCCGACCATGTGTGCCCGGGATATTTTTTCATGCGAAAGACTCTATCAGAGAAAGGCTTTGGCTTCTGGATTCAGCAGTCATCTGGGTATGGTTTTCGTTTCAGAGGCTTTTCCAGATTCTTCTAATCTCTTTTTCAACTCGGCTGGAGGCAACGTGAGAAGTGATCTCATAATTTTGAGTGCTTCGACGCTTTCAGGAGATATCTTTTCGTCAAGAAGTGGTTTCTCTAGCTCCAGCATCTGGTATCGACCTTTCTTTGTGATTTTCAGTGGTGGTTGGCTCTGTATGAATTCAATTAGGTCAGTCCACTTGTTGACAGATCTCGGTCCTAGGCCTGTGAGTCCCCTCAGATCAGACTTGTGAATAGGGTTGTTCTGGAACAACGCCTCAAATATGGATTTGCACACCGCTAAGTCTGTCCTTTTCATTTTCTTTTCACACATTTTTTGTCGTTGCTGAACAACAACTAATGCTATAACAGTCACAGAACTCTATATAAAGTTATCTCACATATGTTATAATATAGCAACATTTACAACACTCATAAACGATTTAGCACTAGTAGTCCAACGCAGTGAGTGTTTGGACAAGAAAGATACAGTTAACCATGCAATAGAACAGATGACCTCCGTCGACAAGTTTATCGCCTGCTTGATGATGGCAAACAGAATTTGCTTCTGGGGAAAAACCCCCAGATTCTACAAGAATGAACAAACCGTAAGGAACACGTGCCCTCCCAAAGCAAAGCAACTTTTCAATCTTAAGAACCTGAAACGGTTGGGCATCGTGTACCCAGTTCCAAAAAACGCCGATCTAGTTGCGCTCGAAGGCTTCGGAATCAGGGTCGCAAAAAAACTCTATGAAACCGGCGAAGCAAAGAAAGCCTATGACCTTTATGGCGCACAATACGTTCCCATTTAGACACAAAGCTTGCCGAGCGTGTAATGCCAAGCGCATTCAACCAAAAAGCTTCCATCCACACAGGTCACGTTACCATTGACGTGACGGCCTCTCTCACCTCTTCCGGTTGATCAGGTCGTTCTGTGAAGGCGTTACCTTTCGGTTGACAGGTTAAGCCGTCAAAAATCGGTTGATGGGCTGGGTTGTTGGCGCTAGTTGATAGCTTTGAATTCTCCAACATAACATCTCCTTTGCCAAAATATGCTGAAAGGTGGACAGATGGTTTTAAGTAGTTTGCCAAACAATAATAAAAGGTGAACAACAATGCCCGAATACTTGGCAGAGTTTAACAGGAGATTGAGACCCTTCAAAGGGAGTTTGGTTAGAGTGAACTCTGTCAAAGGCATTGAGCCAAACGCCAAGGAATACTTGAACAAGTTGTCCAAAGAGGGCTCAATCGAAAGGGTCAAGTGGGGCTGGTATTGGATTCCCACCAAGATCAAGGATGTCTGGGACTTCTTGGAGAAAGACAAAAACTTTAAAGTGGTATCCGCTCAGACTGCCGCGTCTTTCTGGAACAGTGATTTTGTTCACAGAGATGTCTACGTATTAAAGGTCAAAGACAGATCTTACGGAAAGGCGTTGAAAGAGTTCGCAAAGAAAAAAGGCTGGACCTTTGAGGTGGAATATTCAAAAGACCCGTCCAAGATTAGATATAGAAAAATCAGAAACCTGCTTGTCGAGGACATGGAAGAAAACGTGATCGAATGCCTGCAAAACTGGGCGTTCTCAGACGCATTCGCAACTTTGTACGAGAATCGAAAAAGAATCAATCTGGACAGATTGTACAAGAAATCATATTGGAAGAGAATCTCAAAGACAAATGTGAGAGCCAAACAAGCCTTAGAATACGGCCTCCATCAATTGGGCGAATTGAGCGGAATAGAATTCCCGCACAGAGAAGCAAGATTGGAAGACGCTTTCGTCAGAAGAGAAATCGATGAAGCAGTGGAGAAGGTTGCCGAACTTGGTTAAACACGCTGAAATCATGAATATGAGAGAGGAAGAGATTGGAAAACTAATCCACCACTTTTCTAAGCAGACGGATGAATCTGAAAATCCGAAGATTGTTACGATCGGCGGCTACGCTCTCGATCTCCCTGAAGAAATTGTCATTATGTATAACGGTGTTATTATTTCATTCGCGTCTTGAGTTAAAGCGTACATTAACCATTTTCATTGTGTTGCTTTCCTCCGAAAAGAATGAGAATACATGCCTTTAAGGAGAAAGACATGACACTTTCAGCCTCGAGGACTATGTATTGAAACTAAGTCACAACCTATCTGTACATGTTGATTATTGATTAATGAAACGACAGAACAACAGCTTTTTCTCTATGAATTTCTGGTGTTTTTTGCGATAAAGTATTTACACCAGATCATTCACGCATTCATAATGGAGAGAGAGGGAAGAGCGAGTGAGAGAGAAGCATAAAGTTAAAAGAAAATGATGTCGATTTTCTTTTTTCTCCTTCAAAATTCTTCTCTTTCACTTCCTCCTTTCCATCATTCAAGTTGCTTGCTTGTTCTCTTCCTTATAGATTTCCAAGTGGCTACACAGAACTTAATTCCGAAAGCGAGGCAAACCGCCGCGGAACAGCGTGCCACACACAAAGGCAAGCCTTACGAAAAGTGCTAAACGCCAAAAACAGAAAAAGGAGATCGTACGAGAGATGTCTCCACTTGTGATGGTGTTACAACCAACACACCAGTCTCTCCTATATTACATGCTGATACTGAGCTTTAGCCAAATTTAGCGAGAAGCGTTTAGAGGATGCCTATTATTATGAACATCGTTCCAAGAAGGATCAGCATGAACATCTGGATGTATGCTGTGATCCGAAAGTACCGTCTCTCTGGAGACGCTCGTCTTGCCAGGCGATACAGAGCTAAGCCGCCGACGATGAAAGCTAAACCAAACAGTATAACTGCATAATTGCCGATGCCCATCATCAAACCATCGAGTTCAACGCAGGCACCGCAAATAAGTCTTTAGGTGAAGAGACATGTGCTGTGCACTATAAATGCGGAATTATGGCTTTCCGTAGTTCTTGCAGACTGTGTAATAGTCTTTCAGGTCAACTTTGTTGTCATGGTTTATGTCGCACAGAGAATTCCAGTACGGATGGTACGGGTACGAGCCGTAGGCTCTTGCCACCATATAAACGTCCTTGACATCTACT
>Ga0315279_10003599_pt1 | contig 21440 bp, 19 predicted proteins | sample YL17G06_20_MG_FD_203694 | JGI IMG/M metagenome (GOLD analysis project Ga0315279, IMG submission 203694) | Sediment microbial communities from Yellowstone Lake, YNP, Wyoming, USA - YL17G06_20 | ecosystem: Environmental > Aquatic > Freshwater > Lake > Sediment | place: USA: Wyoming | collected... | reverse complement strand
CTCACTCATCCCTATCCTCCTCACCTGGACCTCCTGTTCGAGGCCCGAGTTTAGGGGACATTTCTAATGAGCAGCAAAGGGGACACTATCACTGGGGCACAACAAAGCCAATTCTCCTGACCCGCTCGATACTCACTGGTTACAATTCGCTCAGCTTAAAGGGGAAGTCGGCGGTTGGCAATAGTACGATAGTACTGACTCGCCACCATCGAGGTGGGGGACCGAGCGATCCTCGTGGAACCCCAGGCCTCTGTGGTGGCACCTGGAAAGTCGTTTGGCCCCAAGGAACCGCAGCACAAGCCCCAGGCACTGGCATCAAGTCGCGTCAGGTCGCAAGCAACTGCTTCGGAGGGCCATTCGTGGATCCCTTCCATCGGAGGAGCGGTGGGGCTTCATCCCGGGGTCCGGCCCTTACTTCTCCGCCTTGCCCCGATCCGTCGGTAAGAGGCCAAGTCCCGGGAGCCCGCAGAGCGGGACGAGGCTGCCGGGGTGCACGTCCAGGCCAGCTCCCCAAGATGCTGCGCAGTCCCGCCTTGGCGGGTCGCCCTCTTTATCCCGCGTACGCGGGATCGGGGCCTTGGTTGACCCTTTGATGGCCAGATGGCATCATAGGAAGTGGGTCGAGGGTGACCCGGAGACTGCCATATGACCGCACGAAACCGCCGGCTGTTTTTGATCGTTGTCTTGGTAGCTGTCGGCTGCCTGGCTTTCGGAAGTTTCGCTCCGCGCTGGTTTGCCCAGTCGCAGGACCAACAGCAGCCGCCCCCCGCCTCTGGACCTAAGCCTGACGTAGGCGAAACGGTCCTTGTCCCCAAGAAGACACAGCCCGGGGCTCTCCCGGCTCAGCCCGAGAAGAAGGTCGAGAGGATCAACCCCAACGAAATCTTCACGCTCTCCACTACGACCAATCTCGTGAACGTCGATGTGTTGGTGCTGGATAATAATGGCAATCCGATCGGGAATCTGGGTAAGAAGAATTTCAAGCTTTATGACGATGGGGTGCCCCAGGGCCTCACCAACTTCGGGACGGCCGAAGCGCCCATGACCATCTGCATGCTCATCGAATTCAGCAACAAGTGGTGGGGTTTTCTGTATCTGGCACTCCGCTATTCCTATGATTTTGTCCAGGTCATCGGTCCCAAAGATTGGGTGGCAGTCGTTTCCTTTGATTTGAAGCCGGAAATCCTCACCGACTTCACCCAGAACCGCTCCGAGGTCATCGGCGCGCTGGACACGTTGCGCATCCCAGGCTTCAGCGAAACTAATTTGTATGACGCGCTCGCATTCACGCTGGATCGCATGAAAGACATCCATGGGCGAAAGGCCATTGTGCTGGTTTGCACAGGCATCGACACCTTCAGTAAGCTCATCTACGACCAGATATTGAAAATCGTGAGATCCTCGGACACCTCCATCTACCCCGTGAGCATCCTGGAGTTCATGACGGTGCGGTACGGTGATAATATTAATAGTCTTCAGGCCCGCAACGCACTCACGACCATTGCCAAATACACAGGTGGGCAAGCCTTCTTCCCGCGCTTCGAACAAGAGCTCCCGAGCGACTATCAGCAGATTGCCGAGCAGCTTCGCATGCAATATAGTGTGGGGTTTATCCCCACGAACCCTTCAAGAGACGGGAAATTCCACAAGCTGAAGATTGAGTTGGTGGACGAGCAGGGAAACCCGTTAAGGATTGTCAATCAGAAAGGGAAGCAGGTGAAGTACCACCTCGTAGCTCGCGAGGGCTACTACGCTCCCAAATCGTGAGCCTAGTCCCGTGTTTGCCTAGTTGGGTGCTCTACGGAAGCGTTCGCGTTCAACGAAAGGGCCGTGTGGGCAGAGCGGGCTCGGGACTTCGTCAGGCGGGCACGGGACTAGGTCTGTGACCGCTTGAAAAACTGCTTCTTATAGTCGTACTTCCCCCAGCATCCCTCCTGGTGACGTTCCAATTGATCTTGACACGAGGGCGGTTCATCTGCCAACTCCATGCTCGCGATTCGCGCTGGAGCGAGGCCAAGTGAGGAATCCTGGGTCTCCCAAGACGCTGCTATTCTGAAAAGCGAGCGGGCTGGGGATAGACGGGAGAAAAATCTACGTTTCCAACCGCGTCAAGGAGAGCCTTCTCTGGAGTCCGCTCAAATCGCCCTCCGGAAATCCCAGCACGAGATAGCTTTAAAAACACCCCGCGCTTCCGTGGGGCAATCTTAGGAAACGCAGCCAGTCAAGGCGGGATGGGGCATTCTTCTCCTCAGAGTTGCCATTCCGTTTCATTGGGCTGCTAAGGTGACTGCGCCTGTGGCCGCCCATTCCGTTCCCCGCTGAAGGGTAATAACGAATCCCTTGCTCCCCATGGCCTTGACATCGTGTCCAAGGGCGGTCTGGAAGACGCGACCCGCGCCGTAATTCAGAGTCCAGATGAGTGGCTCGTCTTTTCCTGTACCGCATCCGACTCCCGGTCTCACGCAGTTTCCCGGGTCGTCAAAAGCCGTGGCGAGGATCCGGATGTTGGGCTGAAGTGAAAGCCGATGATAAAGCTCGTCTGTCTGCGGGAAGGAATCCGGCAGCCCGCGAGTAATCTCATGATCGCGGTCAACAAGCTTGACCTGGAAAGTATGGTAAGGGGCATGTCCGGCAGTTTCCCGCCAGGCGCCGCCGATCAGCTTGTCATACTCGGTCCAGCCAGGGAAAGCGTTGTTCGACGCGTGGAAGGAGACCAGCCCTTTACCGTTCCTCACGAAGTCAAGCAGCGCCTCACGGGGACGGCTGTCCCACCAAGGAGCTTGGTTGTTTCCGATGTTGTAGTTCAGCAAAAGGACGTCATAGGAGGCAAAGGTCTCAAGGCCGCAGCCTCGCCCCTCCTCATTAACACGGACATAGAAGCGTCCGGTGCGCTCGAGGATATCGCGGAGCACAGGCGTGGTCGCCCGCCAGTCGTGGTTGTTCTCCCCGGTTAGGATGAGAACTTTGACCTTTCCTGGACTCTGCGCCTCAACGCAATGAGCACACCATAGAATCACCAGGAGAGAAAGTGCCAATCGACGCATCTGTTGAAGACTCCTTTCGTGTAGTTTTCAAAGCACTTCATCGTCGGAGCAAGACTGAGGCCCGATCCCGAAGTTTAGCTCACCAGCCCCGATCCCGAAGGCGCAACAATATAATCGCTGCGACGATAGCCGTTCGAGCTCGGGATCAGGGTTCGTAACCGGCGCGCTTTCTGGTCCCGTCTTGCGGGACCGGCACCCCGGCCTGTTCCCGGCCCAACGGGCCGGGGCGGGCTGCCGTCCCGGTCAGCGGGAGCCTCTCTCCGGGCATTTTTCAACACCCTGCTATGCGACCCGGATTGAGGAGAGGGCGAGCTCGCGTCGGCCGCCGGGCGCCATCCTCACCTCCACGCCGGTAACGTTCTAGCCGAGGGTCCAAGGCTTTCGATACTCCTTAGTGAGGAGCTTGTTGGCCTCGGCATCGTCCACGAATTTTTCCTGGTCGCCGTTCCAGCGCAGTTTTCTCCCTAGCTTGTAGGAAATCACGGCCAGGTGAGACATGGTGGTGGACCGGTGCGTCGTCTCAATGTCGGAGTCCGGCTTCTGGCGAGTCCGAATGCATTCGAGGAAGTTGAGGGCGTGCGGCATGTACTGGGGTGACGCCCCTCCGTTGATCACACCCGAACTGGCAACCCGTTCAAAATCGTAACCTGCCAGCTTCGGCTCCGGCCGGAGCGCATACCCGTCGCGGTCGACGAAAAGCGTCCCTTCGGTGCCGTAGAATTGGATCCCATACCCTTTCCCCTCCGGCGAATGCGAGTTGGTCCCACGGTAAACGTACCTGACAAGAAATTGCTTCCCGCTCACCGGCGACTCAGGCAACTCCCAAATCGCTTCCACGGTATCGGGAGTCTCGCCGTTGTCCTGGACGAGGTACCTGCCGCCCGAAGCATTAACGGTGGTCGGGGCCTCCACGCCCATCGCCCACAACACGATGTCGACAAGATGCGTTGCCCAGTCGGTCAGCATTCCACCCGCATAGTCCCAGAAATTACGGAACGATCCGATGCAACGGTTGCGATTGTATCGGTGGTAGGGAGCAGGCCCCAACCACAGATCCCAATCGAGCCAGGGCGGGGGATCGCTGTCCGGAGGATTGCCCATGCCTTCCGGCCAGTTATTCCCATAGTTCCACGTTTCCGCGAAGCTTACTTTGCCAATCTGACCGCTGCGTACAGCTTCGACGGCTTTTTTGAAGTGTTCACCCGATCGCTGCTGGGTGCCGACCTGGACGACGCGCTTGTACTTCATGGCCGCCTCAACCATCTTTCGACCCTCGTAAAGGGTGTGCGACAACGGCTTCTCGACATAAACGTCTTTCCCGGCTTGGCAAGCCATGATCGTCGGAATCGCATGCCAGTGATCCGGAGTCGCAATTACTACCGCGTCGATGTCCTTCATTTCCAGAACTCGGCGAAAATCCTTATGGCCTTTTGCCTTGCCCAGGGTCATTCCGACGGCTTGGTCCAGGTGCGGCTCATAAGGGTCGGCGATGGCGAGGACTTCCACCTGCCCTGTACGAATAAAATTCCGCAAATGTTGCTGAGCCATGCTACCAACGCCGATGAACCCCAATCCGACCCTGTCATTTGCCCCAATCAACCTGGCCGGTTGAAGACCTTGCGAGAATGCGGCCCCCGCCGCAGTCATGGCGATCGATTTGTTAAAATCTCTGCGGTTCATCATCGAGACCCTCCATGCTCCTGTTCTTGTGGGATTAGAAATTAGTGGTTAGACAACTAACCGTCCGTATGCGCAATTTGGCGTTCTTCTCCTTTAGCCGGTTGCTGAAAAACAGTTTATGGCATGTCATCCTGAGCGCAGATTTCATCGGCCTTTGGCCCACCACCGCCCATGAAAATGAACGGCCGCAGCCCAAAACCCCCGCTGATTCTAAAGGACTGGCCTTGCATTTTCATGGCACCGAAGGATCTAAGTTCTTTATTCCCGGCAAAGGCCGGGATGCTTGGGTGTGAAGGCTCGTTGCACCCGGCAACCGCGAACTCATGCCTGACAGCCGACCCCTGACACCTCCTCGCTGTCACGGCCTTAGGCCTGCGGCACCAGCAAGACCTTCCCGATATTCTTCCGTTCATGGAGGTACAGGTGAGCGGTGGGCGCCTGCTCAAGGGAGAAGGTCTTGTCCACACGCGGGTGGATGCGCCCCTCGTCAAATAACCGCAGCAGCTCCTGGTATTCCCGGCGGATGGTTTCCCGGTTCAACCTTCCCAAATGGACACCAACTACAGCTCGGTTCTCGCCCATCATCTGGAGCGGATCAAACTTAGGGATCTTCAGGTAACTCGCGGCTGCCTTCACATAGCTCCGCTCGAGCCCGCTAAGAGACGCCGAGAATCCGAAGACAACGAGCCGGCCTGCGGGTCGGAGCAGCCGGTAGCTCTTTGCGAAGGATTCGCCGCCCACGGCGTCGAGCACGGCGTCAACACCCTCTCCGTGCGTGAGCTGCCGAACCTCCTCTTCAAAGTCGTGCGTGCGGTAATCGACCAGGTATTGGACTCCCGCCGCGCGCAAGAAGTCGAACTTGCTGCTGGATGCCGTGCCATAAATTTCGGCCCCGGCGATTTTCAAGAGTTCGATAGCGGCCAAGCCCACGCCTCCTGCCGCCGCATGCACCAACACGCGTTCCCCCGGCCGGATATTCCCCACATGGAAGAGCATGTGGTATGCGGTCAAATAGTTGATCGGCAAAGCCCCGGCCTGGTGGAGGTCCATACCTTCAGGGACATGGACGGCGTCCGAGGCCGGTACGGAGATCTTCTCCGCATAGCCTCCCGATTTGACCATCGCCATAACCCGCTGGCCCTCCCCAAAGCCTTTCACCTCCTGTCCCACTCTTTCGATCTCGCCGCTGACCTCCAAGCCCGGTGTAAACGGCGGCCTGGGGGCATCGGGATAAAGGCCCAGGCGAGCAAGGAGGTCAGCAAAGTTGATTCCCGCTGCCCTGACGCCGACGAGGATTTCTCCGGTCCTCACTTCCGGCTCCGGAAGCTCGCTCAGCTTCAGCACTTCTGGCGGACCATGTCTGGCGATGACGATGGCTTTCATGTAGGAAATGCTCCTGTTGGTTGCGCCTTGTCCATCGGTGGAGGTCCAGGATGCGACGTTCGAAACTCGAAAAGCGCAACTAGAAACTGGAAATTAGAAACCCGAAATTGGAAACTGGAAATTGGAAATTAGAAACTCGTCGTCGCTTGTCCGTCGTCCGCCCTCGGAGGTCTGTTGTGTTTGCCTGCTGACAACTGACCCCTGACAACTGACTGCTGTTTCTTTCCTGACTTCTGACTCCTGACTTCTGTCTCCAATGTTCTCAATGCCGGAAATGTCGCACGCCCGTGAAGAGCATCGCCAGGCGCAGGCGGTTCGCTGCGGCAATGACTTCGTTGTCGCGCACCGATCCGCCCGGCTGGACGACGGCTGTGGCGCCAGCCTTGGCCGCCTCTTCCACGCCGTCCGGGAACGGAAAGAAGGCGTCCGAGGCGATGACCGTCCCTTCGAGCGGGTGCTTCAGTTCGCGCGCCTTCGTAGCACCCAGCTTGACGGAGTCCACGCGGCTCATCTGCCCCGCGCCCACGCCTACCAGCACGCCGTCCCGGGCGTAAACGATAGCATTGGATTTCACATGTTTGACGACGCGCCAGGCAAAGGCCAGCGCCCGCTTCTCTTCTTCCGTGGGCTGCCGCTCGGTCACACACTTCCATTCCTCGGGTTTCGCCCGCAGGGTGTCGGGAGTCTGGACGAGTAAACCACCCCCAATGATTTTGAGCTGGGGCCCTTGCTCATCGCCCGCCGTGGCTGACATGTCCATCAGGCGGAGGTTTTTCTTCCCCGCCAAGCGTCCTAGCGCCGCGGGCTCGTAGCCCGGGGCGATAACGGCTTCTACAAACAGCTTCGTCATGGCCTCTGCGGTCGCCTCATCCATTTTCCGGTTGAAGGCGATCACCGAGCCGAAAGCTGACACAGGGTCCACCTCCAGCGCGCGCCGGTAGCTTTCGGCGAGCGTCTGCGCGGAGGCGATGCCGCACGGGTTGGTGTGCTTGATGATAGCGGTCGTGGGCTCGGCGAATTCCTGCACCAAACGCCAGGCAGCCTCAAGATCCACGAGGTTGTTAAAGGAAAGTTCCTTGCCCTGGAGCTGCCGCGCGGCGGCCAACCCGCAGCCTCGAGCCGCAGAGTCCAGGTAGAGCGCCGCTTTTTGATGCGGGTTCTCGCCGTAGCGCAGGTCGAGCACCTTGCGATAGTTCAGGTGCAGAGCTTCCGGCAGGGCTCCGTCCGCCCACTTTTGCAGCGTTGTGGAAATAGCGCCGTCGTAGGCCGCCGTCGTGGCGAAAGCCTTGCGCGCCAGGCGCGCGCGGGTCTCGAGACCTATACAGCCGCCGTTTTTTTCAAGCTCCGCGAGGACCGCAGGGTAGTCGGCGGCATCCACCACGACGGCGACATCGTTGAAGTTCTTGGCCGCGGAGCGGATCATCGACGGCCCTCCGATATCGATGTTCTCAATGAGTTCTTCGAATTTCACCCCGGGTTTGGCCGCGGTCTTTTCGAAGGGGTAGAGGTTTACGACGACGAGGTCAATATATTCGATCCCGTGGGCCTTCAGTTGCCGCTGGTGTTCGGGGTGGGAACGAATAGCGAGGATACCACCGTGGACTTTGGGGTGGAGCGTCTTTACCCGCCCATCGAGCATTTCTGGGAAGCCGGTGAGGTCCGCGACGTCCTGTATCTCCTGGCCCTTCTCGCGGAGCAGCCTGGCGGTGCCGCCCGTGGACAGCAGCTTCACGCCCAGGGCCGCCAGCCCCGCGGCAAACTCGGCGATCCCCGTCTTGTCGCTGACGCTAATCAACGCCTGGGAAATTTTGCGCATGAGTTCTCCTTGAATCGAAAGAATACGGATTTCGCCTGCGCTCGCACCTGGCAACAGGCACGCGCGACAAGAACCTCCTGCCGGCGTTGCCAGGCAGGCAAGGCTGAGCGCGAATTCGCAAAGGCAGAATTGTAATGATTCACGGACGAAAGGGAAAGCCTCAGGAGGGACCTTGGCGGGTTCTCACGCCGCTTTGACCGCCTTGAACTTGACCTTGCCTTCTTCCACGGTGACGGAGAATTGCACTTTCTCGCAGCCCAGGGAATCTTTGATCTGCTTCGTCTTTTCACGAACAAATTTCCGAAACGCCTGCGGGTCGATGTTATCCACGCGCTCGCCTGCCTGCCGCTTGGCGTCCACCATCGCCTGCAGCAAGCGATCGACCCTTTCCGGCTCTTTCTCCGGGTCTGAACAGACAACCCGCACGCCACCGGGACTCATTTCCTCCAGCTCGCGTCTCCGCACCGCAAACTGTCCACGACCCTCTTCCTTCTCCGCGAGTTTCCGCCGCCAGAGTTGGTTGTTGACGGCATATTTCTGAACGAGCGTGCTGAACTTGAACCGTTGGCTGAAGTTCAGATTCGCCTGCTCGTTGGTGTATCGCTTGATGAGGGTTTCGACGCGATAGAGAGTGTCGCGAGGAGGGCGAGGCGAGCCGCCGTTGAAGTACACCTCGTATTCGATCTTGAGCCGGCGAAGGTCGTCTTCCAGCTTCGTCAGTTCTTCATCAACCGTCACACACAGGCCTCAAAAGGATTTCCTCATCTGAAATTATACCCCCCGCGAAGCGAGCGGAGTCAACCGGAAAGTTGACGGCCCCCGCCGTCTATGTTGAAATGGCGCTGGGGCCGCAGCGGGCCACTTCGCGATCCGTACGAAGGTTGGCGATGGACCTTTCCGAAAACCGTTCCGAACGCGACGTAGGGTCCCTGCTCCGCCAGATCCCGGCCGTCGACGAATTGCTGAACCGCGCCGGGCTGCGCGCGCTGGAAGCACGCGTGGGGCGCCGTCTGGTGGTGGAGGCCACGCGCAAAGTCCTCCAGAGCCTCCGCGGCAGAATTACGAACGGCAGCCTCGCGAGCGTTTCCGCGGAGATGCTCGAAAGGGAGATTGCTGCCGAAACACAAGCGGCCGCGGAATTCTCGCTGCGGCCGCTGATCAACGCTTCCGGGGTGATCCTCCATACGAATCTGGGACGCGCGCCCCTGGCTCGCGAGGCCGTCGAGCACCTGGCGGAAGCCGCGACTCACTATTCGAACCTGGAATACGACCTGGAGCGCGGGGAGCGCGGCAAGCGCGACACGCACACCGACCGCCTTTTCGCCCAGCTCCTGGGCGCGGAGCGGACGCTGTTGGTCAACAACAATGCGGCGGCGGTTTTCCTGGCTCTGAACACGCTGGCCGAGGGCGGCGAGGTGATTGTCTCGCGCGGCGAACTGATTGAAATCGGCGGCTCCTTTCGGATTCCGGACGTCTGCGCGAAAAGCGGCGCCATCCTCCGCGAAGTGGGGACTACCAACCGCACGCGTATCAGCGACTACGCTGCGGCCATCAGTGAGCGCACGCGCGTGCTCATGCGCGTCCACCCCAGCAACTTCCGCATCGTGGGCTTCACGGAACGCCCGGCGCTAGAGGACTTCGTGGAACTCGCCCACCAACACCACTTGATGGCCCTTGAAGACCTGGGCAGCGGATGCCTGGTGGACCTGAGCTTTTGTGGCGTCCAGGATGAACCCCTCGCCAGCGCGAGCCTGAAGGCGGGCGTGGACGTGGTCACGTTTAGCGGCGACAAGCTGCTGGGCGGTCCTCAGGCCGGCATCCTCATTGGCAAGTGCGAGCCCCTGGAGAGGATCCGCAAGAACCCCTTGTTCCGCGCCCTGCGGGTGGATAAGCTCACGATCGCCGCACTCGAGGCCACGATTGCCCTCTACCTCCGGGGTAAGACCGAAGCCATCCCAGCCTTGCGAATGATCCAGCTTTCCAAAGAGGCCGTCGCCCGCCGCGCGGAGCGGCTCGCGCAACAAATTGTCGCGCGTCCGGATTTTTCCGTGCGCGTCCGCGACGGGGAATCAGTGATCGGTGGAGGCTCGACTCCGGGACAATCGTTCCCTACGGCGCTCGTCGCCGTGACTCATGCCCGGCACAGCGCCCAAAAGCTCGAAGCGCTCCTTCGCCGGCATTCTCCCCCCGTCCTCGGACGCGTGGAACGGGACGAACTGCTCCTCGATTTGCGCACAGTGTTTGAGGATCAGGACGAGGAACTCGCCCGGGCCTTCGATAAGATCGACTGAATGCTGAATTGTGAATTATGAATTGTGAATGCTGAAGGGCTACTTGATGCATACGTTTTTTCCTGATTTGTCAGTCCTCGTGGCATCTTGCTTGCTTTCCGATGCAGGACATGAGCAGCCACCTGAGATCACCTCTTCGGAGATCTTCATTCGTGAGTCCCAATTCAGGATTCAGAATTCATAATTTCCATGAACGCTCTTTTCTTCGACGGAAAGCTCGCGCTGCGTGGAGTTGACAGGCCGCGACCCGCCCCGGGCGAGGCTCTGATCCAGGTGACGCTCGCAGGCATCTGTGGAACAGACTGCGAAATCCTCAAAGGCTATTCGAGCTTTCGGGGCATCCTCGGACACGAGTTTGTAGGCCGAGTCGTCGAGTGTGATGAAAAAGACTGGCTGGGCCGGAGGGTGGTGGGCGAAATTAACGTCACGTGCGGCCAGTGCTCCTGGTGTGGGCGCGGGCTCGGACGGCACTGCCCCTACCGGACCGTGATGGGCATTGTCAAACGGGACGGCACGTTTGCAGAATTCGTCGCGCTGCCTCTGCGCAATCTCCATGCCGTGCCCGAGGAAGTTTCCGACGAAGCGGCGGTCTTTGTCGAGCCGCTGGCCGCCGCCGCAGAAATTCTGGAACAAATGCGCATCGCCCACGGCACGCGTGTGGCCGTCCTGGGGGATGGGAGACTTGGCCTGCTGGTGGCCCAAGTGTTGAACCACGCGCAGGCCCGCGTGACCGTGATCGGCAAGCACCGGTGGAAGCTCGACCTGGCCCGAAAGTGGGGCGTCGAGGTTCTGAGTTTGGGTGAGGAAGAACTTCAGCCGGGCAGCTTTCCGGTGGTCGTGGACGCCACCGGCTCGCCGCGAGGGATTGAGGAGGCGCTCCGCTTGGTGGAACCGCGCGGCACGGTGGTAATGAAATCGACGTTCCATGACGCGGCGCGGCTCGATGCCACCAAACTGGTCGTGGACGAGGTGACGCTGCTGGGCTCCCGCTGTGGGGATTTTTCCACCGCGCTCGAGTTGCTCCGTCACGGACACGTCAGCGTCCAACATCTGGTTTCCAAAGTATTCCCGCTGGAGAGTGGTCTGGAAGCGTTCGAGTACTTGGAACATACTTCTTGCCTTAAAGTCCTTCTTGCCCCGCCGTCGAACTGATGCGGTGGGGTGAAGTCGTTGCTCAACTCTTTAGCCTGTTGACCTAGCAAGCGGCAGACCTGAAGAATCTGTGTGAAAGCTTGTCTGCCAGGGCCGCACAGCCGATGCACTCGAGCGACTTATCACGCAGACTCTGGAGGTCTGCGCTACAATGCTTCTCGTGAGGTGGGCTCAATTGTTAGGCAGGGCACGGCCGAAGGCTAAACGTGTGCTTTGGCTGGTGATCCCTCTGGTGGCAGCAGGGATGCTCGGCGTCGGTGGAGCGGAGGCCGAAAAGAAACACCCCAAAACGCCGCCTGCCGATCTGCCCGGGCACGTGAACTACCTGGCCCGGCAGCTCTACGGCGTCCCGCTGGACGATGCCAGCCCTATCACGGACGAAATCGAGAAACTCGTGCTCGATCACCTGCGACAGTGGATGGCTAATCGTACTCCCACCGACGTCGAAGTTCGGCGGGAGCTGGAAGCCGTTTTTGCCAAGCTGCATTATCCGCTCTTCGGCCAGCCGGCAGTTTTCAGCCAGCCGTGGAAGGGCGGCGCGATGATTGGGGCAGGTTATACCCTGGGCTGGACGGATTATGACCGCGTGAACGTCGTAGCGTTGTTCGAAAGCCGCGTAGGCAAGAGCCGCCTCATCGCGCTCATCCACTTCGTTCCCCGCACCGATCTTCACTACGAGTTGGTATCCCCGCAGGGCACGGAAGACTTCCGGTTCTTCATCTACGGATTCCGGCTGGGCAAGAGCCAACCCCGGCTGACAGCTATCCTCTACGCCTTGGAAGGCGGGAACCTGAAATCCCTATGGGAGACCCACGACGTCTACGACGGGAAGATGGATGTGGACAAGGATAAAGTGGTCATCCGCTACTTGAAGGAAGAGGAATACGTCCGCGAGCAGGCTCACCGCCGCAAGCCGCCCCGCCACGAGGCTACGTATCTCCTCACCCGCGCAGGAATGCAAATCCAGGGCGACCGGGAAATCCCCTTCTAAAATCGGTTCATCGGGCCATCGAGCCATTTGCGATTGAGCGATTTAGCCATTGAGTGATTTTGCCATTGAGTGATTGTGCGATTGAAAGCCCCAGATATCGTTGCCAATCGCTCAATCACCCAATCACCAAATCACCCGATCACCCAATGTTTTCATTCGTACCGCAACGCCACCATCGGGTCCACCCGCGAGGCCCGGCGGGCGGGGAGATAACCGGCAAACGCGGCAACGGCCGCCATCAGCAAGATGGAGGCGACAATCGCCACGGGGTCGTTAGGTGTGAGTCCAAAGAGAAAGCTCTTCAGCAACCGTGTGGCGGCCAACGCGACCGGGAGTCCCAGGGCGATCCCGACCGTGACGAGCAGGAGGCTTTCTCCCAAAACCATCCCAAGGACGTCAGAGCGCTGCGCGCCCAGCGCCATGCGGATGCCGATTTCGTTGGTCCGGCGCACCACCGCATAGGCCATGATCCCGTAAAGGCCTATGCAAGCCAGGAGCAGCGCCAGCAGGCCGAAGAAGCTCGTCAGTTTTGCAAACAGCCGTTCCTGGAAGAGTGTTTCATCAATTTCCTCGGTCTGCGTCTTGACATCGAAGAGCGGGACGTTTTCTTCGACGCTTTGCATCATCTGGCGGACCGCCGGAATCCAATCGTGGGGGTCACCCGCAGTCCGCACCTCGAAGTGCATGGGTCCAAGCCAATCCAGCTTCTGGGAATAGGGGACATACACGGTGGGTGGGGCTTCGCCTCGCACTTGGTGGTATTTTGCGTCTCGGACTACGCCGATTATTTCAATGTCGTAACCTTTCTTACCATCTCCCCAACTGAATCTCTTGCCCACCGGGTTCTCACCCGGAAAGAAGCGGCGGGCCATCGCCTGATTGATCACCGCCACCTTCGGTGCGCTCTCATTATCCTGCGGGCCGATGGTGCGGCCCAGAAGCAAAGGGATCCCCATGGTCTCGAAGAACCTGGGAGCTACACTGAGCGTAGCGGCTTCCATGTCCTCCCCCAGACGCGGCTTGTATCCCTCAATCGAGATGTCATTGCTGTTGTAGCTCCCACTAATCAGACTGTGCTGGGACAGGCTCACGGACTTGACTCCAGGAAGCGCCTGAAGGCGCTCCTGCAACTCTCTGTAGAGGTTGGCAAGTCTTTGACCTTTGTAGCCGCTCAACGTCGGGTCAATCCCAAAGAGCAGAAGGTTTCGCCTATTGAACCCCACATCCAGCGTCTCCAGGTTCACGAGCGTGCGGACAAACAAGCCCGCTCCAATCAGTAACAGCAGGGAAGTTGCTACCTGAGAAATGACCAACCCCTTGGCGAGCCCCAGCCGCACCTTTCCGATGGGGCGTGTTCCCGCGACGAGGTTTCCGGGATTCTCCTTCAGCGCGGGAACCAGATTCACGCGGGTGCTTTGCAGGGCAGGGGCAAGTCCAAACAAGAGGCCTGTGAGCACAGAGACGGTCGTCGTAAAGCTCAGGACACGCCAGTCGGGGCGGGTATCCAGGTTGATGGATAGCCAACTCGTGGTCATCAGGCCAACGAGCAAGCGGGTTCCCCAATAAGCCATCAGCAGGCCTACCCCGCCACCCACGAACGCCAGAAGTACGCTCTCAGTGAGGAGTTGCCGGATGAGTCTTCGCCGTCCGGCTCCGAGCGCCGATCGCACGGCGATTTCCTTCTGGCGCGTCGTGGCCCGCGCCAAAAGCAGGTTCGCCACGTTCGCGCAGGCGATCAGCAGAACCAGTCCGACCACTGTCATCAAAACGAAAAGAGGCTTTGAGAACTCCCGGCGCAGAGTTTCAATGCCCTTGCCGCCCGGGACCAACCAAATCCACGGGAGCTTTTCCGGTTTCGGCGGAGAGGCAAGTCCGGCGGTGATACTCTGGCGGAAGATCACATCCAGGGCAGCACGTGCCTGCTGCTCGCTGACGCCCGGTTTCAGCCGACCCATGATCCGCAACCACCAGTGGTCGCGTTGGTTGAACGGAGACTTTTCCGGCTGGAACCAGCGCGCGGCGTTGACCAGCGGCTCCATCCTCAGTGGTATCCAGACTTCGGGTGAGCGCCCAGGCTCCGCCCCAAAGAACTCCGGCGGGGTCACACCGACAATTGTGAAGGGAACGCCGTTCAGCGTAACTACCTTCCCCACCACAGCGGGATCCCGGCCAAATCTCCGCCCCCAGTACCCGTAGCTGACGACGGCTACGGGTGAGGCGCTAGGCTTGTCATCGTCGCCCGTGAAAGTCCGTCCCGACAGCGCCTGGACGCCAAGGCCCGAGAAATAATCGCCGGAAACGAATTCTCCTTGGACCAACGCGGCATGGCCGTTCAAGCTCAGATTCAATGGGCCCGCTCCCGTAAGCGCGAACACGTGCGAAAACACCTCGTTCTGGGCGCGGATATCTTCGAAGGTTGGGTAAGAAAAGGAACAGCCGAGCGTGAACTCCGTCTCATGAGGACAGGGACCTGTGCTGTACGAATGCCAGAGTCCCTCGGGCCATGCTGAAGCGTGATAAGCCCAATTCAGGGTCTGAAGTTGCTCCGGATTTTTCACCGGCAGCATTTTGAGCATGATGGCATCAATCAGGCTAAAGATGGCCGTGTTTGCCCCGATGCCGAGGGCGAGGGACAACACCACCACGAGCGTGAACCCGGGGCTTTTCGCCAGCAGGCGGGCACTGAATCGGAGGTCCTGGAACAAATCCTCCAGCCAGCGCCAGCCCCAAACGTCGCGACTGTCTTCCTTTAGCAAGGGCACATTACCAAAGCTGCGTAACGCGGCATAACGAGCTTCCTCGGCTGACATCCCTACGGCGACAAATTCCCTCGCCTTCATTTCGAGATGGAGGCGCATCTCCTCATCCATCCCGCGCTCGAACTCCGCGCGGCGGAACAGGAAGCGCCATCGCCGTCCGATTTGATGGAGCCAGCTCATTTCGAATCGGGCCATCGAGCCATTGAGTGATTGAGCGATTTAGCCATTGAGTGATCGTGCGATTGAAAGCCGCAGATATTGTTGCCAATCGCTCAATCACCCAATCACCAAATCACCCGATGGCTCAATCACCCGATCACCCAATGAACTTATGCCGTCTGCATCACCCGCCGGATGGCATGAAGGATGCGCTCGAAGTTCGAAACCTCCAGGCCTAGTTGCTTGCGACCCGCAGGGGTCAGCCGGTAGTAGCGCGCCCGGCGATTGTTCTCCGACTGACGCCACGCCGAGCTAATCCACCCCTGGACTTGGAGGCGCTGCAGCGCGGGGTAGAGCGACCCCTCCTCGACCTGGAGCGCAGCGTCCGACACCTGGCGGATGTGTTGAGCGATCCCGTAGCCGTGCAAGGGCCGGTGGGCGAGCGTCTTGAGGATGAGCATGTCGAGCGTGCCCGGCAGCAGTTCTCCCTTTTCCTTGCCTTTGCGCTTTCCCATAGGCTATCGATGGGAAAGATACCTAGATTACCTAGGGAAGGCAAGGACTTTTTTCAGCCGGTTGTTCGAGGACGAAAGCAGAAAATTATGAATTGTGAATTCTGAATTATGAAAGAGGGGTCCGCCACGCGCCCTCATGTCGCCAGATGTGGAGATCGGAAGGCCCGATTCGCGAAACTGGAAACAGGGAATCTAACTTTCACGACGCGAAACCCGAAATCCAAGATTCGAAACTCGAAATTCGGATTCCTCCTCCCTCGGCCGCGATTTTCCAGTTTCCAATTTCGAGTTTCCAGTTTCCAAACCCGGCTATTTCGTCGCGCGTTCCAGGTAAGTTCCTTCGGCGGTATCCACGCGGATGGTTTCGCCTTCGCTGATAAACGGTGGGACCTGCACCACCAAGCCGGTCTCGAGCGTGGCAGGTTTCATCACGTTGGTGGCTGATCCACCTTTGATCCCCGGCTCGGTTTCCACCACTTTCAGGTCCACGGTAGGAGGCAACTGGATATCCGCCGGCCGGCCCTCGTAGAATTCCACCCTGAGCAGGACGTCGGGGACCAGGTACTGGGCGCGGTAGCCGATGACGTCTTTGTGCACGTGGATCTGTTCGTAATCTTTCGTGTTCATGAAGCAGTAGGAGTCGCCATCGGAATAGAGGTATTGCATTTCAACTTCATCAATCACCGCGCGCTCCACGGTATCTTCGGACCGGAACCGGTGGTCGGCCAGGGCGCCGGTGCGCAGGTTGCGCATGCGAGCCTGGACAAAGGCGCGCAGGTTGCCCGGCGTGCGATGCTCCGCTTTATGAATGGAATAGAGCTCATTGTTGTGCTTGATGACCATTCCTGGCCGGAGGTCGTTGGCATTCATGCGAAGTCCTTCAACAAGACTGGGATGGGGGCTTGAAGCAGGGAGGAGACCTTCGAAGTCCGATCCCACAGGAGCCCAAGCAGTAAATTCTATAGCCTCGGTCTCATCCCGTCAACGCCCGCAGTGGGCCCCGATCCCACGTACGCGGGATAAAGGGAGCGACCCGCCAAGGCGGGACTGCGCACCGTCCCGCTCTGCGGGATCACGGGATATAGGCGCTTAGGGCGCAACATGAAAAATAAATTGTCGATGTTGGACCCGCGCTCTTGGAGTGCGGGAGCTTGCTCCCGCTTTCCTAGGCCGAAAGCTTGCTTTCGGCCACCGTCGCCTGCCAGCAGGCGGGCACTGACCCAAAGCGGCGGCAAGCCGCCGCACTCCAAAGGCGCTCTGCGCCAGCCACTTTTTCTGAGCGCAGTCTCAGAAAAAGCGTAGTCTCTTACCGACGGATCGGGGTGGGTGCGACCGCAGCTTGGGCCGTCTCGCTTGAATGGCACCGGGGATGTGGTATGATGTGAGCCGAGAGTATCTTGAACCGTCCGCGCAATATGTCTTCTCCGGAACCGCGTATGGAAGGTGCAGCGACGCAATCAACCCCTCGGCGGCGCAGCCAGCGCATCGTGGCGAGAGTTCCGCTGCTGATTAACGCGCTGGATGCTTCGGCCTCTACGGAGTGGGAACACGTGGAGACCATCGTGATCAGCCTGCACGGGGCGATGATTCGCACGCGGCAGAAGTTTCCGGTGGGCGTCACGCTCGACATTCGCATGTGGCAGAAGGATCGGTCGACCCAGGGCCGGGTGGTGTGGACAGCCTCGGACGCCAGTGGGAAGTGTTTCGAAGTGGGATTTGAAATCCTTGACCCGCCGGGGTTCTGGGAGATCAACTTCCTACCCGATCGCTGGGAAGAGGGCGGGCGTCGGGGTGGCCAGCGTCCCTGACGCGGGAGCGCCAGGGGCGGAAGCGCGGGGGTCTCGCCCGCCGCCAATCCTCGTGGGGGCGTGCCCTCCTTGCTGGATGACCGCAAAGACGACTTGAGGAAGGGGAAGAACCCATGCTGGTGCGCGACTTCATGACGAAAGAAGTTACCTGTCTGCAAGAGACCGACAGCTTGCTGGACGCGACGATGATCTTCGTCCGTTCCACCTTGCGACACCTGCCCATTCTTCGGGATAAACACTTGGTGGGTGTTGTTACAGAGCGGGACATCAAGCAATTCACACCTTCTATCCTCTCCGGCATCACCGCCGACGAGTATAACCGGTTGATGGAATCGACTCCGCTCTCCCGCGCCATGACCCGAGACCCGGTGACAGTGGAACCGGACCAGTCCATCTCTGAGGCCGCGAAGATACTCTTCACCCGCAGGGTTGGCTGCCTGCCGGTGGTCGAAGATGGGGAACTGAAAGGGATTCTGACGACGACGGATCTGATGAAACTGCTCCTCCGCCTCCTGGAAGCTCAGGAAGCCGGTTCCGGCTAGTGCCGTTCCAGCTATTTGGCCCTATTTCGTGTGGACCCGCCGGGCATTTTTGCGAGACGCGGTTTTCTAGAGTCTTAAGGACATCAAGTTGGAACGGCACTAGAGGCCTGCCCGTTCTAAACCTGTCGATCGGATTCCCCCTTCGCGGCGTGTGCCGTCGCGGGTTCCGGCGAGCCGCCACGACGCCGAGTCCGAACGAGTCCAACCTGCTTCCCGTATAACCCCAATCCCGAAGTTGAGGGCCTGCGACGAATACTTCCTGCTTTGAGAGCAGGGAGTTAACCTGTTCCGCTCCGCGGGATCGAATCCCGCAGAGCGGGGCTAGATTTGTTCGCGCAAGGTCGGTCGAAACCTTCTCCGGGGGGCTTGAGAATACGCGGCTCAACAACGCACGGACAAGCCCAACTTGGGGATCGGGGTATAATCGTCTCGACCGCGATGAGCTGGCGGATGTTACCGCGCCTCGCAGAGCCAGAAGAAGGGATGATGCACAGGAAGTGGACGCTTACGCCCCGGCGGCGGCCCAAGCCTACCTGGATGCCCTCGACGACACCCTGGCGGAACAGGTGGGTTCGCTCGGCCCTTACCGCGGTTGGCTGCTCAATGCCGGGATGGGGGCCGGCAGCATCCCGCTGAAGATCGTGCACCGCTCTCCCGGCCTGCAGGTGGTGGGGATCGGCCGCCTCATTCATGTGGCATGGGCGTCTCGCCCATGACGGGCCACGGCCAAGCCCGCCCCGGCCCTTCGGTCCGGGAACGGGCCGGGGATGGCCGTGCCACCACCGGTTCCGGTTAAGTCACGCGGAATGAAGAGGCCACAATGCTGCTGGAAACAGATACGTTACAGCTTCTAGCCGGAGCGCTTAAGACTCTCGAGGAGGGGTTTGCCTCACTCCCGGCCCCGGATATGGTCGTCTCCGGTCGGGCGCGCATGGCCAAAGTGATCAGCGAAGTAGCCTGTCGCTTGCGGGACAACTATCCATACTTCCATCCGCTGTATGCCGGCCAGATGCTCAAGCCACCACACCCCATCGCACGCGCCGCTTATGCCTTGGCCACCTGGATCAATCCCAACAATCACGCGCTTGACGGCGGTCGCGCCAGTTCGGCGATGGAAAAGGAGGCCGTCGCTGAAATTGCGGCGATGTTCGGCTGGAAGATCCACCTCGGTCACCTTTGTGGCGGCGGCACCATGGCGAACCTCGAGGCGCTCTGGGTGGCTGGGCAATTGCATCCGGGGAAGAAGATCGTGGCCTCCGAGCAGGCCCACTACACCCACCCCCGCATCAGCGGCGTCCTCGGTTTGCCCTTCGCTGCTGTATCGTGTGACGACCGCGGACGCCTGGATGCCCAGGCTCTTGAGAAGATGCTCGCCGCAGGCGATGTCGGCTGTGTCGTCGCCACGGTAGGAACAACAGGAACGGGCTCGGTAGATACCATGTCCAAGCTTCTTCGTCTCCGTGATCGTTACGGCGTTCGATTGCACGTGGACGCCGCCTATGGCGGGTATTTCACGCTCGCATCCAACCTGTCGCCAGAAACCCGCGCTACCTACGACTTGATCGGGCAGGCGGACTCCCTGGTGATTGATCCGCACAAGCACGGCCTCCAACCCTATGGCTGCGGTTGCGTACTGTTTCGCGATCCCAGTGTAGGCGCTCTCTATAAGCATGAGTCCCCTTACACATACTTCACCTCGTCGGAGCTGCATCTTGGTGAAATCAGCCTCGAATGCTCACGGCCAGGAGCTTCGGCAGTGGCCTTGTGGGCTACACAACGCCTGCTACCACTCGTCTGGGGCGGTGAGTTCGCTGCCATGTTAGAGGCCTGCCGCGAGGCGACGCTGATGCTTTTCGAGCGACTTAAAGCAGACCCCAGGTGGTTGGTGCCCTTTGCTCCTGAACTCGACATCGTCGTTTGGGCCCCGCGCAGCCGTTCGGCCCGCCGGAGTTCAGAGTTGTCGCAGCGGATCTTTAACGCGGCGGCGAGCCGGAACCTGCACCTCGCGCTCATTCGCTTGCCCGTCCGATTCTTTACATCTGGTGAGCCCGGACTGGAGCCCGACCAGGACACCGTCTTGTGCCTACGCTCTGTCTTGATGAAACCCGAACACCGTTCGTGGGTGGACCGCATCTGGGAAATCCTAAGCCAGGTAGCCCAGGAGGTGATGGAAGCCTGATTGACTGTCATTTTGAAACCAGTTGAAAGTCGAAAGTTGAAGGTTGAAAGATCGCGGCGTCACCTCCTATTCCCTGTAACCTGCCCCCTGGAACCTGCTCTGTTGGCTCCTGCTCGTCACTCGTTGCTGGTCTTCAATCACCCGATGGCCCGATGACCCAGCCCCAGCCCCTGACACCTGACACCTGTTCTTCCCTTTCTCTCCCGCCGCCGCCGAAACGGCCTAGCACTCGAAACCAGGCTGGAGCGTTGCATACTGGGGCAATGAGGTGAATGGTGCCGGTCGGCCACGAACTACTCCGGTTTAAGCCTTACGATCGCTCTGTACGAAAACGATTTGGTGCTATCATGGGGTAGTGGTCTATGAGTGGGATCCGGCCAAGGCCGCGTCGAACCTGCGCCGCCACGGCGTTTCATTCGCCGAGGCCACCTCAATCTTCCTCGATCAAGCCGCGCTGACGTTCAAGGATCCAGACCACTCGGACGAGGAGGAGCGCGAGATTACGATCGGAGTCTCAGCCAAGCAGCGAGTTCTTTTCGTATCGCACTGCCCGCGGGGAGACCGGATTCGGATCGTCAGCGCACGGAAGGCCACCCGCAGGGAGAGGAGCTAGTATGCCGAAAGGATTGGCGCAGACGACTGAAGACGAACTGCGTCCTGAGTACGATCTGTCGCAGCTCGGACGCGGGGTGCGCGGCAAATACTACCGGCAGGCTAAGGCAGGGACGAACTTGGTGTTGATCGACCCTAATCTTGCCAAAGCATTTCCTGACCAGGAGTCCGTCAATCGGGCGCTGCGTCTGCTGGTCGCGACGGCGAGTGCTGCGACGCGCGGCTCCCGCAGGCCCCGCAAAGCCCGCAAAAGATAGACCGGCGCCGACCCAACGCCCAAAGCGGAGGCATTTTGGGAAATACTGCGCCCCGGCGGCGCGGTGCCCGAAGCGAAGAAGACGCAGACCCGGAGGGTCTGCGCCAGCCAGCGGTCAATTCCCCCAGCCCCTAGCTATCAAATGCCACGACATCGTTTACAGCGGGAAGTGCCATGACATCGTTTACAGACACAACGAGGGGGACGGGGGCGAGAGCTACGCAAGGAGCCCGTAGGGCGACTGGAGTAGCTC
>Ga0315279_10003598_pt1 | contig 21441 bp, 17 predicted proteins | sample YL17G06_20_MG_FD_203694 | JGI IMG/M metagenome (GOLD analysis project Ga0315279, IMG submission 203694) | Sediment microbial communities from Yellowstone Lake, YNP, Wyoming, USA - YL17G06_20 | ecosystem: Environmental > Aquatic > Freshwater > Lake > Sediment | place: USA: Wyoming | collected... | reverse complement strand
GTGCGCACCTCCATCCTGGTCGGCTTCCCCGGGGAGACAGGCGAGCAGTTCGAGGCGCTGCTGGAGTTCCTGGCGGCGGCGCGGTTCGACCGCGTGGGGGCGTTCGTCTATTCGCGGGAGGAAGGCACGCCGGCGGCCCGGCTGGCCCGCCAGGTGCCGCCGGAGCAGGCGCGGGAGCGCTACCGGCGGGTGATGGAGCTGCAGCAGGGGATATCGCTGGCCCTCAACCAAGCGTGGGTCGGCGCCGAGATCGAGGTGCTGGCGGAGGCGGCGGCCGACAGACCATTCGCTTGGATGGGGCGCTCGCGGCGGGACGCGCCCGAGATCGATGGTGGGGTCTACCTGCGGGGCACAGATGCGCGACCAGGGGAGATGGTGCGCGCGCGCATAACCGGGGCCCGGGAGTACGATCTGGAGGGGGAGATCGTCGGCGCGGCATAGTGGCAGGGCGTAGCGGCCGCGCGGCCGGCGAGGCCCAAGCTACTCTGGCTGCGGCTGGATGGTGATGTTGACCTCCACCTGTGAATCGGAGACGCTGATGATGCCCTGGGGCAGCGACAGGGGCGCGGCGCGGCGGTGGATATCAGTGTCAGCGTCTTCGATGTTCACGGGCACGGTCGGAACGGAGGACACGTCGCGCAGGCGCTGGGCTTCGCCGGCGACGGTGACCAGCTCGGGGCTGACCGAGGCGCGAACGATGCGGTAGCCGGCGGCCGGCTGTCCGACCGTGCGCAGCACCACCGGCACCGCCTGGTAGCTCAGCATGCGCTGCACGGGGATGGTGACGCGCGCCCTGGTGGGGCTGAGGTCAACACCGGTCACGGGGGCGCCGTCGTTGTCCACCGCCCGCAGTTCATTGGTCTGGGGCGTGTCGAGGCGGATGTAGCTGGCGTCGACGTTAACGACGATGTGGCGCACGCGCGCCACCGCGCTGCGCACGCCGGAAGCGCTAGCCTGAGCGGGGGCGACCTCCGGCTCGCCGAGGATATAGCCGGAAGGAGCGGTGCCCACGATATTGGGCTCGATGGGCATAGCCTTGGTGACGATCGGCTCGACCGTGACCCTGACCGTCTGGGGGACGATGCGGGTCACGCGCACGTCCGCGGGCGCGACGAAAGCGACCTCGACGGTATGGGTGCCGGGGGTGATATCGGCGGTGCTGACGTAGGCCGCGGGCAGGGGCACCAGCGACTCCAGCGCCTGCGGCGTGCCGCGCAGAAACAGGCGCACGCGCGGGGGATCGACGGAGGCGATGAGCTTTGCCGACAGGTGGCGCATCTCAACCGGGACGGTGAACGCCTGGGTTTCGAGGGCATTGCGCTGGGTGATGATGACGTAGAACCACAGGGCTACCGCCAGCAGCAGGGCGAGGATCTTATACCGCAGGTTTTGACGCAGCATCGGCCTTCTTTCGGCGGACGATGGAGCCCTCGCGCTCCGGCGGCACCAGAGCGTCCAGCAGTCGCTTGCGCAGCGCGTCGTCGCTGAGGTTGGTGAAGAGCTTGCCGTCGAAGGCGTAGGACACCGCCCCGCTTTCCTCGGACACGATGACGATGGCAGCGTCGGTGCGTTCGCTCAGGCCCAGCGCTGCGCGGTGGCGGGTGCCGAGCAGGGCGCTGACGTCGCTGCGCTCGCTCAAGGGCAAGACGCAGCCGGCGGCAGCCAGGCGCTCGCCGCGCACGATTGCGGCGCCGTCGTGCAAGGGGCTGCCGGGGAAGAAAACGGTGCGCAGCAATTCGGTGGAGACGGCGCCGTCAACGCGCTTGCCGGTGTGAACGATATCCTGCAGGCCCACCTCGCGCTCGACCACGATGAGGGCGCCCACGCGATCCTGGGCACACTGACGGGCGCCGCGGACGATCTCGGACACCAGGCGCGAGATCTCTTCTCCGCGCAGGTCGGTAAAGGCGCCGGGCCACAGCTTGCCGCGGCCGAGCCGTTCCAGCGCCAGGCGCAGCTCGGGCTGGAAGAGAACGACGAGCGCGATCACGCCCGGCAGCAGCATCTGCGTGACCAGCCAGTGGAAGGTATTGAGGCCCGCCGCCTTGCTGATGCCGACCAGCGCCAGCAGCACCGCGACGCCCTTGAGGAGCTGGATGGCGCGCGTGCCGCGCACCAGCAGCAGCAGGTAGTAGATCGCCACCGCCACCAGGGCGATGTCCATGACCGATGCCCAGTTGGCGTTATCCCGGATCGTCTCGCGCAGAAGTTGGAGGGCGTTCATTGCCGCTTCCGCTTGCCGGCTTTGTGAGACACCGAACGGCGCGCGCGGGCAGGTGTGGGAGCCGCGAAAGGCCAGCGAACGGGGAAACCACCCGCCTTTCTCACCAGGCCGTCAGAGTGGCGACGGCTGACCCAAGCCAGCCGCTAACCGAAATATATCATACCCGCGCGAACGGTGTCAAACCAAATCGCGACGGGCCTGTTCGCCCGCCCACATAGGGACACCGCGGCGGATTGCCGTCGGGCCGCACCGGCGCGCTTGCGCAGGGCCGATCCTTCGACGGCCTCAGGACAGGTCTTGCAGATCGGGCCGTCCGGTCTCCGCCCCGCTCAGGCACTGGTCTCGCCGGGCCCCGCCTTGTGCACGCGCAGGTTCTTGATGATGACCTCGCGTCCGTGCTGCACCTTAATGTCGGACGAATCGCAGCGCGGGCACCGCACGACGGGCATGAAGACGTGGAAATCGGGGTCGGTCGGCACCTCCACCCCGCCCTCGTAGCCGCACTGCGAGCACTTGACTGCGGTGGGGGTGGAGGCGACCTTGATCTCGGCGTCCTCGGCGACGGTGTCGCGGAAGAGCTGGTGCAGCCAGAACTGCACCTGGTCGGGGTTGAAGAGGCTGAGCTCGCCGATCTCGATGTCGATCTCGAGCACCTCGTCCACCTGGTGCTGGGCGGCCGCGCTGAGCACGGTGCGCTGTATTTGGGTTGCGAGAGTCAGCTCGTGCATGGCTATTGTACGCGGCAATGGGCAGAGTCGTAGGGCAGGAGCCTTGGCCGCCATAGCTTCAGCGGCGGCGGCTTGCCTCCTGCCCAGGCCTGCGACGCGGGCAGAAGACGAACTTCTGCCCTACGAGCTACAGGCCCAGCGCGGCGGCCACCTGCTCGACGCCGTCGCCGCTGAGGCAGTCGGTGAAGACCACCTGCAGGTTGGGGTTGGCCGCCAGGGCGTCGCGGCGCAGTTGCTCGAGGTCGGCGTTCATCACCTGCGCAAGGTCGAGCTTGTTGATGACGGCCAGCCGCGCCTCGGCGAAGATGTGCGGGTGCTTGCGCAGCGTGTACGGCCCCTCGGTGACCGACACCACGACGATGCGGCCGTGAGCGCCGAGCGGGAACTCCGCGGGGCATATCAGGTTGCCGACGTTCTCGATGAAGATGACGTTGAGGTCCTGCGCCAGCAGCTCGTCGAGCCCCTTGGCCACGACGTTGGCATCGAGGTGGCATTCCCTGCCGGTGTTGATCTGGACGACCGCGAGGGCGCCCTTGTCGGCGAGGCGGTCGGCGTCGATGGTGGTGGTGAGGTCGCCGGCGAGGACGCCCACGCGATGATGGCGCAGGCGCTCGATGAGCGCGCCGATGAGGGAGGTCTTGCCGGAGCCGATCGCGCCCATGACGTCGAAAGCGCGCACGCCGCGCTCGTCGAGGCGGTGGCGGTTGGCCTCGGCCAGCTTGCGATTCTGCTCGAGCAGGTGCTCCTCCAGCTCGATGTCGAAGGTCTCGCCGTCGGCCGGTCTGATGATTTTCAAGGTTGCCCTCCGCGCAAGCGCGCCGGCAATGGAGCCGGCCGCGTGTCTGCTCGATGCGTGCAGTTAGCTTCCATTCGCGCGGGCGCGCCTCCTCTTGCGGCCTGACCCGCCGGCAGGACGCGCCCGCGCGCGGGCGCGCCAGTTGTCGCCGCCGTTCCCTTGCGGCCTGGACCGGCGCACCGCGATCGGAAGCGCTACGCGATGAACCGTGCGAGAGCGTAGGCGGCGCCCGCCGCTAACCCGCCGATGCCGAGGGTTTGCAGCGCGCTGCGCAGCGCCGGCGTGCCCGTGACGCGCGCCCGGAAGTGGCCGACCAACGCCAGGGCGGCGCAGGTGACCGCCGCCGAGTACCACACCGCGCGGTGTACCGGCGAGACCGCGAAGTAGGGCGCCAGGGGGATGAATCCCCCGGCCACGTAGCCGGCGGCAATGGTGGCCGCGCTGGTGAAGGCGCGCCGAGGCTTGGGTTTCTCCAGGCCCAGCTCGAAGCGCATCATGAAGTCAACCCACGCCTGCGGTCGCTTGCGCGGCTCGCCGACGATCAAGTTGCCCGTCTCGGCGTCCACCCCGAAGGTCAAGCGCAGGATCTGCCGCACCTCGTCCGCCTCCTGCTCGGGCATCTCGCGCGTTTCCCGTTCCTCGCGCTGGCGCTCGATGTTGTAGTGCTCGATATCGTTGCGCGCTGATAGGAACCGCCCAGCCCCATGGAGATCGAGCCGGCGGCGATCTCGGCCACGCCCGCAATGATGACAATGTGAGTGGCGGTCGCGGCCCCGGACAGCCCGGCAGCGAGGGCAAACGGAACCGTCAGGCCGTCCGCCAGGCCGAGGATGATGTCGCTGACGATGTCGGAGGCGGTGAAGTGCGGTTCGGCGCGCGGGGCCTGCGCCATAGGTGTTTTCCTCTTGCGAACGCGGGTGTCGATCATGCGCACGACAAGCGCAACATGCGCGGTTGGGGCCACCGGGGGGGGGCGATTGCCGGCTGGTCCGAACTGCCGCTCGACCGGCCCCCGGTCAACGGCCGCCACGGGGCTGTCGCATTGGCACCCTGCGGGTTGCGCGCCGGCAATGCCGCTCGCCGCGAACGCCGGGCTCACGCCTTGCCGAGCAACAGCTCCGGCAGCGGCTGCAGGTCGGGGACCGTGTGATCGGGCGCGGCGAGGTCGGCGCGGGGCTTGGCCCCCGCGCGATTGACCCACACCGTGACCAGGCCCGCGGCATGGGCGGGTGCGACGTCTGCCTTGAGCGAGTCGCCCACGTGGGCAACCTGTGCGGGCTCGCAGCCCGCCTCGCGCACCCCGTGTGAGAAGAGCTGCGGGTCGAGCCTGGAGTAGCCGACCTCCTCGTCGATGAGGACCGACGCCAGCAGCCCACGCAGACCGAGCAAGGTCAGCTCCTCGTTGACGGTGCCGGGGCTGCCCTCGGCGATGAGGCCTACGTGCACACGGCCTTGCAGCGCCTGCACGGCCGGCAGCGCGTCGGGCAGCAGCGTCAGCGCCCGTATGCGTGACAACTCGTAGTGCAGGGCGGCCGCATGGGCGAGGATGGGGTTGACGATGCCACATTTCTCGAGGGCGCGCTCCCACAGGCGGAAGCCCTCCTGCGGGCCGCTTCGCCCCTGGCGGCTGGCGGTCCAGCGCAGGGCGTCTTCTTCGGTGTGGCGCAGATCGCGCAGGTAGGCCTCGCGCAAGCCGCCTACGCTGAGGCCCTGCGCGTGGCCGACGGCGTATTCGCAGGCGCTGTCGATGGCCACGCCGGCGGCCCCCTCGTAGTCGCACAAGGTATCGCCAAGATCGAAGAACACGGCTTTGATCATCGCTTGACTCCGGCGCCGTCGCCCAGCAGGCGGCGATGCTCCACCATCATGCAGCGATCCATTACCACGTTCAGACAGGCCGCGACGGCGCGCGCCGCGGCCTGGTCGTGGCGGATGCCGAGCTGCATCCACACCGTGCGAGCGCCCAGCGCCGTCGCCTGCTCGACGATCGCCGGCACTTCATCCGGGGGCCGGAAGATATCCACCACGTCAACCGCCTCCCCCACCGCCGCCAGGTCGCGAAGGCTGGGGCGGCCCAGGATCTGCGGCGCCGCGGGATTGACGGGTATCACGCGATAGCCCTGGCCAGCAAGATACGCCGCCACTCGGTAGCTCGCCTTGTCGGCGCTGCGGCTGAGGCCGACCACGGCGATCGTCCGCGCCGCCGCGAGGATGGCGCGCAGGGCCCGGTCGTCTTCGATTAGCTCGCCCATGTCACGCCCCTTGCTCCCGTCGTGGGGCACCGAGCGGCCTCTAGCGCTGGGCCTGCTGGAGTTGCTGGAGGTCGCGCTCCATGGCGTTCAGCTCCTGGCCGTAGCCCGCCCAATCGCCTTCGCGCAAGCGCGCCCGCGCGTTGGCGTAGTGCTGCAGGGCCGATGCGACGAGCTGGCGCTGCGATTCAGACAGCACTGGCCTCGGGGCCGGGATCTGGCCCGGCGTCACCGGGGTGACCGTCTCAAAGCCGGGCGGCACCTGCACCGGCTCGCCCAGGGCCTGGTTGAGGGCCTCCTGGAGAGTCTCGCCCATGACCACGGTAGCGTCACCGCCCGGCTGGCCGACCGCGACGATGACGCGCTTGAGCTCGGGCAGCTCGCCGTCCTGGGCGCGCATGAACAGCGGCTCGATGTAGAGCAGGGAGCTGCCCACCGGGATGATGATCAGGTTGCCGCGGATGACATCGGAGCCCTTGCTGCGCCACAGGGTTAGGGCGGCGCTGATGTCGGTGTTCTGCTCGATGCGGGCCTCCACCAGGGCGGGGCCGAAGATGGTCTGCTCGCGCGGGAAGCGGTAGTCAATGAGCTCGCCGTAATGGGGCGCGTCGGAGCGCGCGGCGAGCCAGGCGATCATGTTGGGCTTGCCGACCGGGGTATAGGGGCGCATGAGGATGAACTCGGTGCGATCTTCGTCGAGCAAGCGGGTGACGATGTAGTAGGCCGGTATGAGGTCGGGCTGCGCGGCGCCCGGGCCGGCAAGGCTTTTCTGGGCGGTGATGCGCGCGATCTCCCACTTGTCCTCCTTGGTATAGAAGATCTGGGGATCGATGATGTGGAAGATCGAGTACATGGTGCTCTGGATCAGGAAGATGCCTTCGGGCCAGCGCAAGTGAGGACGCAGGTAGTCGGGCATTTCGTCCAGCGGGCGGAACGCGCCGGGGAAGGCGGAGGCATAGGTCCGGATGATCGGGTCCTCGGGGTCGGCGACGTAGAAAGTGATGGCGCCGTCGTAGGCGTTGGTGACAACCTTGACCGAGTTGCGGATGTAGTTGAGGCTGCCGCCGGGGGCGGGCTGGGAATAGGGGAAGCGGTCGCTGGTGGTATAGGCGTCGTGGATCCAGTAGAGGCCGCCGTCGCCGCCGATGACGAGGTAGGGGTCCTTGTCGTACTCCAGGAAGGGGGCGATCAGCCGGGCGCGTTCGACGATGTTGCGGTTGATGAGGAGCTTGCTGTGGTCGGTGACGGCGCTGGAGACGAGGATGTTGATCTCGCCGTAGCGCAGGGCGGCGGCGGTGCGCACCAAGCTGCCCGCCAGGGGGATGCCGCCGCGGCCCTTGAAGGTGGTGGTGGCGGTCTTGCTGCCGGAGGGATAGTCAACCTCGGGCTGCTCGGTGTCAACGATGGAGTACTCGATATCGGCGTCGCCGAAGTAGAGCTGCGGGCGGGTGATCTTGATCTCGGGCACCTCGGAGCGGGTGGGAACATCGCTCACCAGCATCATCGGCAGGCCCTCGCGGTCAACGCGGTTGACGGGCGAGAGCACCACGCCGTAGCCGTGCGTGTATGACAAGCGGCGGTTCTGCCACGTCTGCTCGGGCACCTGCTCCAGGGCCAGCTCCCGCGGGGAGAGCATGACCTGGCGGTAGTCGCCGTTGACGATGTAGCGGTCGATGTCGACGTCGAGGAACCGGTAGTAGGGGCGCAGCTCCTGGAGCCGGCGGTAGGTCTGCAGCAGCGGCTCCCAGTCCCACAGGCGGATGTTCTGCACCACCCCCGGCTGAGAGGCGAGCTCGGCGGCGGTCAGGCGCTTCAGCTCCTTGACATCTCGGCTGGCAATCTTATCGAGCTGATAGGCGTAGCGGGTGAACTTGATGGTGTGGGCGATGAAGGGGCGCTCCTTGAGGAACTCGTTGGGCTGCACCTGGAAGCGCTGGATGGCCGCGGGATAGATGACGTTGATCAGCAGCGACGCCACGATCAGCAGGCCGATGGCGAAGATCGGCAGCCACAGCCCACGGAAGTGAATGTTGACCAGCACCCCGAGCGCGCAGGCGACCGCGATCCAGATCAAGATGCGGAAGGCGGGAAGCTGGGCGTGGAAGTCGGTGTAGCTGACGCCGAAGGTGACCCCGCGCGGGGAATACAGCAGATGCCAGGCGTCGAACTGGTAGCCCACCGCCTTGGCGAGCAGGATCATGCCGATGATGACCGACAGGTGGACCTTGACGTGGGGCGCGAAAGCGGGGACGCCGCCGAGCATCCGTATCGCCTTGTCCAGGTAGTGCACGGCGGCAGCCACGATGAGCACTACAAAGAGGGTCAGATAGAACCATTGCCACACATACTCCAGGAACGGCAGCTTGAACACGTAGAGGCTGGCGTCGTTGTGGAAGGTGGGCGCTAGGATGGGGTCCGCGATACCGAAGGGGACGCCGTGGCGATACCACACGAACTTTTCCCACTGCGAGGCGGCCCCCACGCCGACCGCGTAGGCGATGAGCGCGACGAAGGCCCCGAGCGCCAGCAGCAGGTAGCGGTTGACGTATTGCTCGAACAGTTCCGCCGCCTGACGGCGGAAGCGGCTCTCGGCTTCGTACCAGGTGGTGGCGGGGGCGAGGCGCCGCGCCAGCCACGCGTTGAACATGACGAGGACGAAGAAGCCCACGCCGAACGCCAGGCCGAGGTTGAGCTTGGTGAGTAGCACGCCCCAGAAGATCTGGCGGTAGCGCACTTCGCCAAACCACAACCAGTTGAGGTAGAGGCTTGGCAGCAGCGATAAGAAGACCCACAGCGCAATGAGCGCGCCGCCGATGATCAGCCATGCGGTGTAACGAGGTTTCACCAGGCTACCCTCCCGGCGGTCCGCGTCGAAGGCGTACCCGCCTGCGTGACCTTTCTACGGCTTGCGCCGCCACTCCTGCTCTGCCGGCGGCCCGGCCCCCCGCCTGGTCGCCGGCAGAGCCACATGCGAGGAGCCCGCGCTTGCGCTTGGTGCGCGCCTTGTTCACAAATGAGCCACGAGGGCTTGTTTGCGCGCACACCGGCGAACTTTTCCGTTGCCTACCGCGCCCAGGTCATGCAATATGAGCCTGGCATCTCGCCACGCATGTTGTCAAACGCGGACCGGCGCCCTGGCCACGCCGGGCGCCCGCGCTGCCCTTCGGCGACCCTGAAAGGGCCGCTCAGGGTGGCCCTGAAGGGCCGCAACCGGATTGTCAACTGTAAATCGGGCGCTGGTTGTGGAATATGAGCCTGGCGTCGCTCGACGCCGCTAGTTCTGCCTGGTCTCGTGCAGGAACGACACGCTCGCGAACCGGTCGTGCGCGATAATCATAATAACCGGCGGCGCCGAGGAGCAAGCCTGCCCGAGGCGGGCGTCGGGAGACACAAGGTGGAGGCACAACGATGATGCGCACTTTGCACTACGTCGCAGTCGCGTGCGCGCTGACGGCCGCGATCGCGGTGCCGGCGACGATGAGTCGCGCGGCCGAGGAGCCGGCAGTGAGCGCCGAAGCGGCGCCAGCCGAACAGCCCCTGCCGTCCGAGGGGGCCGAAGCGTCGGAGGTCGCAGCGCCGGAGCTGCTGCTGTTCCAGGAGATCCCGATGGTGGTGACGGCCTCGCGCATGGCGGAGGCGATCACCGAGGCGCCGGCGAGCGTGTCGGTCATCACCCGCGAGCAGATTCTGAACTCGGGTGCGATCAGCATCCCCGACCTGCTGCGCATGGTGCCGGGGGTGGACGTGATGCAGGGGGCGGGGGCGAACTGGGAGGTGAGCATCCGCGGGGTGATGAACCCGATGTCGAACAAGGTGCTGGTGCTGATTGATGGGCGCACCGCATATAACGACTTCTACGCCAACGTCAACTGGTACGAGCTGCCGGTGGTGCTGGAGGACATCGAGCGCATCGAGGTCATCCGCGGGCCGCTGTCATCGCTGTGGGGCGCCAACGCGTCTCTGGGGGTCATTAACATTATCACCCGCTCACCGGCTGCGTCGCAGGGGACGCTGGCGACCGCGCAATACGGCACCCGGGGTACCTTCCGGGTCGATGCCATCCATGGGGGCCACAGCGCCGCTTCGGATGTGTACTACAAGGTGGTCGCGGCTCGCAACGAGGTCGGACAGTGGACTCCCTCCTCCAGCAACGCGCGGAAAGGCATGGTTGACCGGGACCCAGCGGGCGAGGTTACGAAGCTCACCGCCGCCGCGCAGTGGAGCCGCGGCGGCGCCGACTGGAACCTCTCCGCCGGGCGCTCCGACGGCGGCGTGGGGCTGTTCATCGACTACTCCACGACACAGCGCCTGTGGGAGGAAACGACGAACTACGCCTCACTGTCCTATGAGCGTGGTGACCTGAACGCGCGCGCTTACTGGAACGGCTCGCGCATCGCCTACAGCGACACCAGCATCGGCACCGCCATCGTCTACACCGATCTCTATGATTTGGAGCTGCTCAAGTCGCAGGCGGTGGGGCGTCACAACCTGTTGTATGGCGCCGCCTACCGGCATAAGGAGTTGGGCGAGGCCGGGGTGTCGCTGCTGGACGGCTCCCACCGGCAGAGCTTGTGGGCCGCCTACGTCGAGGACGCCTACCGGCCGTCCCCAAAGACCAAGCTCGTGCTGGGGGGCCGCTATGACGACCACCCGCTGGCCGGCGTGCGCCTTTCCGGCCGAGCGACGGTGATGTGCGCGGTTGCGCCGGATCAGTCGCTGCGGCTGTCGGCGGCGAGCGCTTTCCGCAGCCCCAGTTTCCTGGAATCGTACCTGGAGGTAGTGCAGCCGCTGCCGCCGCCGCTGCCGCCGGCAGGGGTGTGGGGCAACACCGAGCTGGAGCCGGAAAAGATCTCCGGCTACGATGTGGGCTACCGCCTGCAGCTCGCGCCGCGCACCAGCGCGGAGCTCGGTCTGTACTGCAACAAGCTCGACGACTTCATTCTCTACAACTACATCCTGGAGGTGCCGCCCCAGCAGCAGTTCCAGAATCTGGGCAGCGCCGTAACCAAGGGAGCGGAGATCGAGGTTCGCCACAGTTTCTCGCCACGGCTATCCGGCTTTGCGAACTACTCGTATCAGAAGACCTCCGGCAGCGAGGAGCTCATGGCTCGCCACGATACCCTGGTCAAGCTGGCGCCGACGAATAAGGCCAACATCGGTTTGAACATCACCGACCCCGACGCCGGCCTTAACGGCAGCCTGCTTCTCAACTACCGCGACAAGGTTGTCGTCGGCAGCGCCAGCGCAGGTCCCTACGTCCTGGTGAACGGCTACGTCGGTAAGAAGATTGGAACGGACGGCCGCGAGATCGGCATCTCCTTCTTCAACCTCGCCAACTACAGGACGCAGCAGTTCCCCAAGGGCGACTACATCGGGCGGCGCATCATGGGCAGCGTGAGGTGGGAGTTCTAGCGCGCGCCGCCCGCGCACAGCAGGCGCACAATCCAACGCCGGGGCCGGCCTTACGACGGCCCCGGCGTTTGCGTTGCGGGCTCGGCAAAGGGCAGACGGATGACGAAGGTCGCGCCCTCGCCGGGCCGGGAATGCGCCTCGATGGTTCCGCCGTGGGCTTCGACGATCTGCTTGCAGATGACGAGGCCGAGGCCGGTGCCATGCGACTTGCCGAACGACGAGAAAGGCTGGAACAAACGGCCCGCCATCTCGGGGGCTATCCCGGGGCCGGTGTCGGAGCAGTGGATCTCGGCGTAGCCGCGCTCGCAGCGGCTGGAGACCGCGCACTCGCCGCCTTCAGCCATGGCGTCGCGCGCGTTGGCCGCGAGGTTGAAGATGACGCGGTTCATGCGGGCGGGGTCGATGCGCACTGGGGCGGGGCAGTGGAGATCGAAGGCGACGCGGATGTTTGAGTCGCGGAACTCACGCTCGAGCTGCGGGCGCAGCTCGCTCAGGTACTCATCGACGCTCATGGTGCGCAGGTCGAGCGCAGCCTGCTCGCCGCGGGCGAACTCGACCAGGTCGCGCGCCATGTCGCTGATGCTCTGCGCGGACTGGACGAGCATGGCGTAGAACTCCTGGCGCTGCTCGGGCGGGAGATCGGATTCCGCAAGCAGCGGGGCGGCGCCGCGAATGGTGGTGAGGGCGTTGCGGATATCATGGGCGATGCCGCTCGCCATACGTCCGATGAGCGCGAGGCGTTCCTGGTTGCGGGCGCGCTCGAGCTGTTCGGCCATGCGGTTGAACTCGTGCGCGAGCTGCTCCAGCTCGTCGCCGCTGCGAACGCGCAAGCGATAGGAGAAATCGCCTGCGCCGATTCTGCGCGCGCCGTCCTGCAGTTGGCGGATGGGACGGGTCAGGCCGCGGCCCGCCAGCATCGCCGACACCACCGCGACGCCCGCGCCTACGCACAGCCACACCAGCAGGGCGAGCAAGCTGCGGCTCTCCAGGCGCGCGGCATCGGCCTGCATGCGCGCGACCACGCGCTGCAGCTCGGTCACGCGGGAGGCGGACACGACCAGCCCGACCGGCATGCCGTTGAGGTCGCGCAGGGCGCGGCCGGCGGCGTTGAGCTCCACGCCCGTCGAATCGACCAGGCCGGTCCAGCGCTGCTTGCCGCCACGCAGGATCGGGGAGGTGAACTCCTGCGCCAGGCTTTGGCCGATGACGCTCCTGTCAGTCGAGGGCAGGTCGCCCGCCACGATCACCTCCCCCAGGCACGCGGCCATCCAGTGACCGGTCTCGCGGTGATACGCGCGGGGGAGCTCCAGGTCGCGGTTGAGTACGCGGGCGGCAACGGCGCCGCCGCGGATGTTGCCGTGAGTATCCGGGACGGGAACCATGGCGGCTATCGCCAGCCCGCGGGCCTCGTGGCGCAGTCCACTGGCCAGCAGGATCCAGGCCTGGTCGCTGAGCCGGTCGAGCGGAGTGGTAAGCCCGGGGATGGCGGTTGCCGGCGTGACCTTCACCGCGCGCAGCACCGACGGCGCGAGCACGAGCGTGCCCCTGGCGGAGGCGCCCTCCAGCACCCGGCGCAGCAGTGGACGCAGGTCGGTGACGTAGCCGTCCTCACCGGGGCCCTGGTTCCACAGCAGATGATCGCCATAGGCCTTCGGGTTGGTCGCGCGCGCGACCACCGCGCCCCCGGCATCCACCACCGTTATCATGCTCGCACCGGAAGGCGCAAGCGCGGAGTTGAGGCGCGCGCCGGCGTCGGCGTAGCGCCTGCGCGCCACCAGATCTCCCACCACGCCCTCGGCAACAGCCGCGGTGAGTGCCTGCTGCATGCGATCGGTGCGCTGGCGGAGCAGCGCCTCCAGGTCGGAGAGGTCGCGGTTGATACTGAGTGTGTTCTGGGCGGTTACGTAGTCGACCATGGTGCCGGCCTGCTGCTGGAAGGTGCTGCGCAGCAGACTGGTGGTGACTAGCGACAGCACCGCCATCGGCGGCGCCAAGGCGAGAATCATTATGACTGCCAGCTTCGCGCGTATGGTCCACATTGGCGAGATGAACCGCGCCGGCGGCACGGATGCCCGCTGTTGTTGCTCTCGGCGCGCGGCCTGGTCAAGCGGCCCCGCCGTCGCAGGGGGGCACAGGTTTGAAACCTGTGCCCACTCCGGCGCGCGCCGCGCCATGCTCCGGGGCGCTCAGGGCAAACGCAGGTCGGGCGGCGGCGAACCCGTCTTGCGCAGCGAGCGCTGAAGGTCCCGCAGTTGGCGGTAATGGATGAGGACGATGCCCTGGTCTTTGATTATCTGGCGCACCTCGGGGTCGGTGGTGAAGAGGCGATACTCCTGGTCGCGGTCATCCCAGGTGCCGGTGATGGCTTTCGATTCGGGCGTGGCGACGTTGGGATGAATGTAAAGCTCGGTGACGCCCGGCTCGAGGCTGTGCAGGACGCGCTTCCAGTAAACGTCAACGGGCTCGTTCTCCTTGCGCCGGCCGTAGATAAGGTCGTCGGGGAACACGACCCCCGCTTCGCGGGCCCGCTTGAAGATGGTTCCCAGCTCGGGCCTGGAGGCCATCATCGCGCGCGGCCCTGCGCGCAGCGGCAGGTCGTATTCTTCCGCCAGCTTGACATAGCGCTCCAGGTAGGCGGGGTTGAGCTGCATCGCACCCATGTGGGAGTCGAGGTGGGTGACGTCGATGCCGAAAGCGAGCGCGCGATCGAGCTGGGCGCGGGCCTCCTTTTCGGCCTCGTCGGGTGTGGCGTGGGCCCACATCGGCTCATCGTCCCCCCACAGGTAGCCCTGTGTGTCAACCAGCCCCGGCACTGCGGCCTTGCCCGCCACCGGGCCCCAGCGGTACTTGCTCCACTCGCTGGTGTGCGTCAGGTGAACGCCCAAGTCCTTGTCCGAGTGCTCCCGCGCGTACTGGGCGATCTCGGGAAACCACGGACACGGCACCATGATGGTCGCCCCGGTCACCACGCCGTTCTCCATCGCGTCGATGACCGCCATGTTGGCGCTGTGGCACATGCCGGCATCATCGGCGTTGATGATGAGCAGCTTCTGGTCGGGTTTGTAGCCGAGCAACTCGTTAAGCGTCGCCGCAGTGGATGTGGCCGCGAAGACCGCGGTCATCGCCAACACCGCCGCCAGCAATGTCACCTTGCGCGTCATTTCGCTCCTCCTCACCGGCATCGTGGGGTTGTTCGGCGGCGCAGAGCCTGCCCCTTCGACCCATTCGGCAAGCTCAGGGCAGGCGTTGCTCAGGGCAAGCTCTGAGCGGAGTCGAAGGGCTGCTAACCTGCGCCACCTCTCAGTCTCCCCGCCCCGCCTTGCATCTGGCTAGGCCGAAAGGCCGCCACGGCGGTCGCGGCGCGACCTAGCCGCTCGGAGCGCAGGCGACTCGCAACCAACCGGGTATTCGCCTCCGCGCCCGCGAGGCCCTTTCCCCCCGCCGCGGTCGGCTTGGCGTCCGGGGCGCACGCTCGTCACATCACAGGGGTTTATCTAACCTGGGAAACTGCTAAATATGGTATGCCTATGTGGAATACAAGTCCATACACGGCAGGAGGTAGAGTCAAGGTGCGTTGCTCGAGTTGCGGCGCCCTGATAGTCGAGATCCCCCGCTATCTGGAGCGTTCGGTTAAGATAAAATGCCACAAGTGTTTCGGCGTCGCGCCGCAGGACTCGTCGCCCGACATCGACGAACTGCTTAACCGCGGGTATCGCCATGACCTGAGGCGCCTGGGCGAAGCAGGAGAGGCCGCCTGAGCCCGCGCACGCGTGAATAGGTTAGAGCGAGGCCCCCGGGGTTCCGGGGGCCTCGGCATTCCGGGAATCTCTCTCACCTCGTGATGGTTGTCACCCTGAGCCCCTTCACTACGTTCAGAGCTTGCCCTGAGCAACGCCTGCCCTGAGCTTGCCGAATGGGTCGAAGGGGCAAGCTCTTCGCCCATGTCACCCTGAGCCCTTCGGCATCGCTCGGAGTGACAAGTAGCGAAGGGTTCAGAATGAGATGGCGCGGCTGTGAGCGCTCATGCCGCAGGGGCGCGCGGCCGGTCGCCACAGGCGACCAGGGCTCAGACAGGGTCCAGGCGGGCGATGGACCCGAGCAGTTCCGCGACCTCGATGTTCTCGGCCGCGGGGTCCAACACCGCGGCGACATCCAGCACGGGGGCCCCGGTCTCGGGGTCGCGCTCGCCGAGGTCAATCTCCTCGCGTCCAAGGCTGCGACGTTGGCCATCGTCGCTGACGGGGTAAACGAATGGGCGGGCGGCGTCGACCGGGTTGGAGCGGGCGACGACGGCGAGGTCTCCGTTGCTCAACCGCACCAGGGTGCCGGCCGGGTACTTGCCCAGCATTTCGGTGAAGCGCCCGAGCAGCCGCTCCTCGAACTGCTCGCGCTTGGATTCGTGCATCATCTCGAGCGCGCGCTCGGGCGACAGCGGCGGGCGGTAGGGGCGCTCGGTGGTGAGCGCGTCATAGACATCGGCGATGGCGACCATGAGGCTATACATGTTAAGTTCCCAGCGCGCGGGCATCTGCGGGTAGCCGGCGCCGTTATACTGGATGTGATGCTCGAACGCCACCACCGGCGCGACGGCGGGCGCGCGCTCCTGGCCGAAGAGGATGAGGGCGCCGTCGACGGGATGGCGCGCGATGGCCGCGAACTCGCCGGGGCTCAGTTTGTCGGGCTTGCGCAGGATCTCGAGCGGGACGAACACCTTGCCCACGTCGTGCAGCAGCGCGGCAACGCCCAGCTCGCGGAGCTTATCGTGGTCGAGGCCGGTGGCCCGGCCCAGCCCCAGGCACAGGATGCAGATGTGCAGCGCGTGGGTGAAGGTGTACTCGTCGTAGTTCTTGACCGATACCAGGCCGAGCATGGCGGACTGCTCGCGCAGGATGACGTCGACCAGGCGGTCAACGGCGTGCTCCGCACCCTCGACGTTGAGCGGCCGCCCCACGCGCGCCCGGCGCACCGCGCTGCGCATGATATCGAGCGCTCCGGCGTAGGTCTCGCGCACCGGTGACAGCGACTGCTCGCGCTTGGTTCCCGGCGCGAGCGCCTGCAGCGCATCCACCGCCACATGGGTTACCCCGCGCCGGCCCAGCATGGCCGCCGCTCCGCCGCTGTCCCTCACCTCCTGCGGGTCGGCCGCCAACACCCTTACCAGCTCTCCCACCTCGCTGGGCCTGACCCCGGGCAGGAACAGGATGCTCTCGATGTCGCGGTTATGGCAGGCGCCGACGAGGCTGCCGATGGAGCCGGTCGCTTCGAACAGGGGGCGGTCATCAACCACTACGTCGCCGCTGATGAACTTGATGAGGCATTCGCCGCGCGCGACCACCCGCTCCACCGCGTGGGCGGCCTCGCCGATCATCCCCGCCACCATGGGGTGCTCGGGCGGGTAGAAGGTGACGTTTTTCATGGCGCGGGTGAGGGCGTTCACCACGTCCTGGATGAGGGCGTGCGTGGAAACCTGCGTGGCCGCGGCGTCAGTCATGACCGGCTCCCCCGCGGGCGGGTTCTCGCGCGGCCGCTGCGCCGGCTGCGGCCGGGGCAGGCGACGGCACGTCGGGAGTTGCCGGCTGGCCCGGGGCCGAATAGCCGGCGAGAGCCTGCCGCGCCTCCGGGCCGGGAATCTGCTGCAGCGCCCCGGCGGCCAGCAAGCTAAGCTCCTGCGCGCGCTCGCGGAATAACAGGCTGTGCTCTCTCAGCACCTCCCTGAGAGCGGGCACCGCTTCGGGCGCGCCGATCTTGCCCAGCGCATGCACGGCCGCTTTGCGCACCTCGAGCCGGCGTCCGTGCAGCGGGCCCTTCCTGGCGACCAGGGCCAGGGCGTGAACCGCGCCGCGGGCCCGGATCTCACCCAGGCTTTCGGCGGCCTTGGCTCGCACGCGATGGTCCTCGTCGTAGAGCGCTCGGATCAGGATCTGCTCGCTGACCAGGCTGGGCGCGCGGCCCAGGCACTCGGCCACGCGCAGCCGCACCGCCGGCTGGCGATGCCCGAGGGCCGCCGCCAGATGGTTGAGGAAGCGGTCATCCCGTCCCCCGATGAGAGCGGTCACCGCGGCCATCACCCGGTCCAGCGACCCCTGCGCCAGGAGGTGACGCACCTGGGAGGCGCCGCGCTCGCCGGCGTCGGCCGCCAGCCGCACGGCCAGCGACCGCAGCTTGGGATCCTCGGTTTTCTCCGCCTGCTCGAGCAACAGGTCGGCGCACTCGTTGCCCATCTTGGCCGCTATTTCAAGCAGTTGCGGCAGCTCCTCCGGGGATGCGGCGGCGAGCTTCTCGCGCAGCGCCTGGGCTACTTCTTCGGTCGCCATGCGCTGCAGCGCGCTCGCGGCGATCGGCGCCCGCATGGGCTGGCTGTCATCGACCTCGCGCACAAGCGCCCGCAGCACCTGCAGTACCGCGGCGCTGTCTCCGGCGGCGGTGCGCTCCGCCGCGCTGGCCTCCAGGTATCCCACCAGGTCGAGGTGGTGCGCGGGATCATGGTCGTAGGGCAGTATGGTGAGCAGCACGCGGATGCGCGATGTCGCCACCGCGTCGGCGGTGATGGTACGTAAGAGGTCGGGCCAATCATCGACACTGCCGCCCGGGGGCGGGGTCGGCGCCGCGATATCGCTTATCCACTCCGCGGCCCCGTCGGCGCGCATCGCCATGTCGGCGGCGATCTGGTCAAGCAGCAAGCCGACCACGTTGCGGAAGCTGTCCTGGCTCATGCCGCGCGCCATCAGGCGCTCGCGCAGAAGCGGCTCCACCGCGAGCAGCTTGCGCTCGTTGGTCAGCGTACGGTGCAGGATGCGCTCGAGCGAAGCGGACGGCTCCCCGACCACCGCCGCCGGGCGCGCGACGATGAGATCGGCGATCTCCTCGGGGGAGCGGTCGGCCACCAGCGCCGAGAGCATGTCGGGGCCCTTGCTTCCACCTTGGCGGGGGGCGCGGAAGATGCGCGCCTGCAGCGACAGGTCGAGTTCGGCCAGCCGGTGCGCCACCGCCTCGCGCCATTGCCTGCGCGCGCGGGGCGGGCACTCCAGCATCGCCTCGCCGCTGGCCTGCACCAGCCAAGCCAGACCCACCGCCACGTAGTCCTCCGGCGCCACCCCGTGCAGCGCGGCGATGTCGGCCTGCAGCGGCAACCCCTCGACATCGCCCGCTTCGGCGGCGCGGGGAACCGGAAACGGCATCGGCAGTCCGCGCTCCGAGGCCAGGCCGGCGGTGGCGATGTGCAGGCGGTCGCCGGCGCTCTCCATGCACGCGCCGACCAGGCCCTCAACCGAGCTGGAGACGGCGATCTGGGCGCCGGCGAAAGCGGACAGCCACTGCGCCTGCGAGCTCGGCACGAAGCGGCTGTAATCGACCTCCGCGATCTCGATGTGCCGGCAGCCCGCCTGCTGGAGCGCGAGCCGGGCGCCCCCGCCGTTCGCCATCTCGGCGGCGTCCGTGCCCAGAACCCGGATGAGGGCCGAGATCTCGTCCCAGGATACCTCAGGATGAATGGTGAGGGCGGCCACTTGCCGCTGGCGCAGGCTTTCGTGCAGTTGGCGCAGCGAGGGCCGCTCCGGCAGCTCTTCGCCCTCGACCAGCAGGCTCGCTTCGGCCACCATCAGGGTGATGTGGTGGCGCTCGGATACGGCCGCGACCAGGGCTTCGGCGGCGGCATTACACGCCTGCTGCGCCACCGGATGTTGGGGCCCGTAGAGGGACCACTGGTGGGCCGCACGCATGAGTTCGTCCAGTGCGCGCAGCGCCAGTTCCGTCTGCGCCGCGTTGGCGACGGGTTCGTGTGGTGACGTCATGACGTGTCCGCCGTGATTCTTGGTGCCAGGGCGGTTCCAACCGGGTTATTCCACACGCACAAGGCGATGTGAGATTGGCGCGACAACGCTCCGCATGTGCCGCCGCAGCGCCAAGGAGTGGCGGCGACGACGACGAATCCGCACCACGGCCTTCGGGGACCCACGGGCATGCGATTGCTCCTCAGGTGGTCGGCATCAGCGGCGCTGCCGAGAGCGACTACGGCATGGGTTGGACGAACGACGTAAGAGGGGGTGCACAATGGAGGGACAACGATCTGCGGCAGCGCTGCGGGAGAGCTTCGAGCGCGTGTTCGGCGCGCCGCCGGCGCGGCTGTTTCGGGCGCCGGGGCGGGTTAACCTCATCGGGGAGCACACGGACTATAACGACGGCTTCGTGCTGCCCGCCGCGATCGAACGCGAGGTGCTGCTGGCGGCGGCGCCGGCGAGCGACGCCAAGCTGGAGGTATTCTCGGTCGATTTCGACCGCCGCTGTGCTTTCGATCTCGGGCGCATTGAGCGCAGCGCGGCGGAGCCCTGGTCGAACTACGTGGCGGGCGTGGCGTGGGCGCTGCAGAAAGCGGGGCACAAGGTCGGCGGCGTGCGCATCGCGCTGCAGAGCGCGGTGCCGCCCGGTTCCGGCCTGAGCTCGTCGGCGGCCATCGAGCTGGCGACGAGCGTGGCGCTGACGAAGTTGTTTGGGATCGACCTGGAGCGGCCGGCGCTCGCCAGGCTGTGCCAGCGCGCGGAGAACGAGTTCGTCGGCATGCCGTGCGGCATCATGGATCAGTTCATCGCCGGCCTCGGGCGCGCGGGCCACGCGCTGCTGCTGGACTGCCGCTCGCTGGATTTCGAGCACGTGCCGGTGCACACCGCCGAGATAGTGGTCGTGGACTCGGGGGTGCGCCGCGAGCTGGTGGACTCCGCCTACCGCGAGCGCCGCAGCCAGTGCGAATCGGCGGCGGCAAAGCTGGCGCGGGCGCGACGCGGCATCCGCGCCTTGCGCGACGTGACGCCGCAGGACCTCGAGCGCCACGGCCAGCGGCTGACGGAGATGGAGCTGCGCCGCGCGCGCCACGTCGTGACCGAGAACGAGCGGACCCTACAAGCGGCGCAGGCGCTCAAGGACGATGACCTGCAAACCCTCGGGGAGCTGATGGCAGCCTCCCACAACAGCCTGCGCGACGATTACGAGGTTAGCTGCCCGGAGCTGGACCTGCTGGTGGAGCTGGCGCTGGCGACGCCGGGGGTTTACGGCTCGCGCATGACCGGCGCGGGATTCGGCGGATGCACGGTGACGCTGGCGCAGCGGGGGGCGGTGGAGGCGATGCGCAAGGAACTGGTTCCCCGCTACCGCGACGAGACGGGTCTGGAGCCGATGCTGTTCGCCACCGCGCCGGCGGCGGGCGCCAGCGAGGTGATCATCCAGCGGCGCTTCATTCGCGGCGCCGAGGGCCGATGACCGGCGCGCGGCTTGTGTGCACGGCGGCGCTGCGCTGTGGCCTGGCGTCGCTTGCGATGCTGGTGATGCTCGTGGGTATGCCTAGTCCGGCGCATGGGGCCGCCCCGCGGGTCAAGCTGCTGCGGGGGGAGAATCTCTGGCGGCTGGACAACGGGCTGGTCGAGGTCGCCATCGATGTCAAGCAGCCGCGCATCGTCGAACTGAGGCCCCTTCGGCAGGCTCAGGGCAAGCTCTGCGGCGGGCCCAACCTGTTCTATGTGAACCGCGGCCACAGCGCCGCCGCGCTGTGGGAAGACGCCCAGCGCCGGGCGGACGAAGAACTCAGCCGGTGGCCCTATCAGTGGTGGCTGCAGCGACCGGGGACTCCGGTGGAGTGAAGGCGCAGCCGTCGGCGGGAGCGAATTGACAATCCGTCGTGGCCTGGTTGGCCGCGGCTTCAAGGAGCGAACATGAAACTCAGCTTCATGACTTTCGCGTGCCCGCAGTGGACGCTGGCGCAGATCGTGAAGGCGGCGAAAGAGCACGCCTACGACGGGTTCGAGCCGCGGGTGGAGGCGAACCACGCCCACGGGATAGAGGTGGCGGCCGGCGCGCAAGCGCGCAAGCAGGCGCAGCAGACGGTGCGCGACGCCGGGCTTGCGTTAAGCTGCATCGCTACATCGTGCCGCTTCGCAACCGCCGACGCCGCCCAACGCAAGGACAACGTGGACTCGCTGCGGCGGCACCTGGAGCTGGCGCGCGACGTGGGCGCCGCGCGGCTGCGGGTGTTCGGCGGCGCGCGCC
>Ga0315279_10003597_pt1 | contig 21441 bp, 9 predicted proteins | sample YL17G06_20_MG_FD_203694 | JGI IMG/M metagenome (GOLD analysis project Ga0315279, IMG submission 203694) | Sediment microbial communities from Yellowstone Lake, YNP, Wyoming, USA - YL17G06_20 | ecosystem: Environmental > Aquatic > Freshwater > Lake > Sediment | place: USA: Wyoming | collected... | reverse complement strand
TCAAGCTCGGAAAGAAGGGGATGGAAGAAATCATCCAAATCAAGCTGACGCCGGAAGAGCAGGCAGCGCTCAACAAGTCGGCCAGTGATGTCAAGGCAAACATGGCCAAACTCAACATCTAGCACCGAGGGTGTGACAACGCAATCGAGCACATGATAATCTCATTTACTCATCCCGACGCAACGTGTCGGGATTTTTTTTGCTGAACCGAAGAGCATGCTCGAATCGGAAATGGGCAAACCTCGGCAGGCCGAGTCCGCGAGCCTTTCTCCTTTGTCTCACTTCTAGTGGCATCACCGGTCTGATTGAATAGTTGCCAAAAATGAGAACAAGCGGCGACTTGGTGCCCTGGCAGAAGGACTCTGAACATCCTAAAAAAGAGCCTTGATTTCCTGATTTGGTTTTCTTAAGATTGACCCCACCACTACCTCCCTCTGATAGAGATCTTAGTTAACTGACGTTACGCGTCTTCAAAAAAACAGCCACAAAGTTCACAAAGGCACGAAGAGAAATTGAGATTTTTGAACATTTGCCTTGACAAGCTTGGTGTCTTGGCGACTTCGCGGCTACATTTCTTTTCTCTTTGCGTAACATCCCTTGTTGAATTCTCTTCGACATAATCAACCGCTGTCATACAACAATCCAATTTCAGGAGGTGCTATGTCGCTCACGAAGGCTCTTGTTGTGTTCGTGATTCTGATGGTTTGCGCGGCAACCGCGTTCGCCGGTGGCTATCAGATCAACGAGCATGGTGCTCGAGCACAGGGAATGGGGGGAGCGTTTGTTGCTCAGGCCGCTGATGCTTCGGCAATATTCTTCAATCCTGCTGGACTCGGCTTTCAGAAGGGATTCCGGTTCATGGGTGGAACAACGGTCATCCTCCCATCGACCAAATTCACAGGGGGCGCTGGTACTTCCATGGAGAGCCAGACGTTCTTTCCTTCCAACCTGTATCTCACGTATGGGATGGAGAACGGATTGACCTTCGGTGTGGGGGTATTCAATCCCTACGGACTCGGGACAGAGTGGCCGACCAGCTGGGACGGTCGACAGCAAGCCGTCAAGACCGATCTTCAGACATTCTATATCAATCCCACGATTGCGTATAAATTTAGTGACCAGCTGTCGATTGGTGTCGGCGTCAGCTACGTTTTGGGGAAGGTCACATTGAAACAGCGCGTGCCGACCCTGAGCGCTCTCGCGCCTGCTCCCACCCCAGCGGCAAACGATGGAACGATCACTCTCGATGGGGACGGCACGGGAATCGGATTCAACGCGGGAATACTCTATAAGCCAACGAAGGACCTTTCCATTGGAGTCTCCTACCGATCTCTGACAAAGATTGACTTTGAAGGAGACGCGAAAGTCACGGATATGGCGGCTCTCGCCACCTTCTTCCCGGGCGGCACCGGCAAAACAACCTTGCCATTCCCGAGCAGCCTTTTTGGCGGCATTGCGTACAACGTCACAGAGGATTTCACGCTCGAGGCCGATGTGCAATATGTTGGATGGAGCGAATACAATGAGCTGATCCTTGATATCCCTAAGGGCCCCGCATTTCCGCTCACCGGGCAGCCTCTCCAGGGTCCTCAAACCCTCAAGAAGGAATGGGAAAACAGCATTTTGCTGAGACTGGGCGGTGAGTATCGGATGGACAAGCTCGCCCTCCGAGCCGGCGTGGTGTACGATCAGACGCCGCAACCCGACAAGTCCGTTGAACCGATGCTGCCTGACGCAAACCGGATTGAACTCGTAGCAGGATTCGGTTACAAGCTTACTGATAACTTCTCGATCGACGCAGCCTTCCAGTTCATCAGTTTCTCCGATCGATCCGGTGGCGTAACTTCGAAGACTGCACTCTATCCTCTTGTTCCTGCGAAGACGGTCAGCGGGAACTACCAGAGCAGCGCGATGCTGATCGGCGTCGATCTGAGCTACGCCTTCTAGTAGTTCACAGCGCTCATTTACGGAAAATCCCATTTGCCGCGTCAGGCAAATGGGATTTTTCTCTAGGCGAGATTCCCAAGTTGTCCGGAGCATTGCACACTCCTTTTCGGGAATCTTCACAGGAAGCCTAATGCAGCAACCTCAAATCCACCACCAACTCGACGATCGTCCCTTCATCGGTGATATGGAAGATCACCTTGTCCATTAACGAGCGCATGAGAAAAATGCCTCGTCCGCTTGTCTTGAGCAAGTTCTTCTCCTCGAGCGGATCGGGGATTTGGTCGAGCTTGAAACCCTTCCCCTCATCCTTCACTCGCAAGATCAAGCAGTCTTTTTCCAGAACAACCACGATCTGAACGAATTTGCGAGGGTCGAACTTGTTACCGTGCAGGATGCCGTTGTTCACCGCTTCCGTGCCCGCCACCAGCAACCGATAGAACGTGCCGTCATCAAGGTTGGCGACGTCGTTCACCTTCTTCAAGAATGGTTCGATCTTTCTGATTTCTTGCGGATCACTCTTGCATTCGAGATGAAACGCCTGCGGGTGGAGGGCGGGTCGAGGATACCTCGTGCCGACATGAGATCGTTTTCTGACAGGCTTTTTCATCACAATGCGAGACTCACTTTCACAGAGAAATTTGGAACGGTTCGAATCACCTGCCCATCCTGCATTTGAGTTTCTCGCCATCCTTCAAGCGTCACACGCTGCATGTTCACGCCTTGCCACTCGAAAGCAACCGTCGGACCGGACGTCTCCAGCCGCCGTTCAAGGGTCCTTGTCGAAGCCTGATAACGATAGCGGTCCTGACTGAACAACCGATATCCGATCCCCATCCGAATTGAGGAGGTTGCGGAGAACACAAGACGAGGCCAGTACGATTGCTCCACGAAGTAGTTCTGCGGCCGTTCCCGAAACTCCCTCCAAACAAGAATGCCTCGCTCGTAGACCCTGATTCCACCTACGAAACTGAGCTGCAAAAGTTGTGAGAGCTGGACGAACGTCGAATCGATCCATGACGCCTGCCGAAACGAGAAGCTTTTCGTCGTTGAAGCCTGGTCCTCAAAATCGTAGACCGTATAATTCGCCAACACCTCTGCCTGGTTTGCCGTGCGGAACCAGGTTTCCGGTGCATACTCAACCGACGGAGAAAACCGTATGATCCGGTTCCAGTTGTTGTTTGCGCTCTGCAGGGCTTTCAGGTAGACAAGGTGGCTGAGCGTCACATCCCCCGCCACGGTGAGCGTCAGATCGTCGCTAAAACGATGGACCTCCTGCAGGCCCACCGAAATGAGCAGCTCATCACGGTCGTCAGTGTTCAGCGTATCAGGGGTGTCATAGCGTAAGATAGTTGCTGATCCCGCAAAGTTCAATTGATCATTTTGCGACAGCTGCATGCGTGCTTGAGAAGAGAGCGTTGTGCGTTGTGCAATGTTCTCGAGTCGCCGCTCTGACCGCTGTTGCTTCTCAAACACGGTCAGCGGTACCCCATTCTCTTCCCTGACGCTGTGTCGTTCCTCCCGTTCCCGGTAAGAGAGACCCACATCGAGATCGACCCAATCCGCCAAGCGGAAGAAGGAGGAGAACTCGCCGTAGAGATGAAGCTCCTGAATTCGCGTGTCGAGGAGCAGGCCCGCAGCACTGGAGAGGATCTTGTACTTCAAACCCCTATCGATGAGGCGATTGGCTACTCCTCCCAGCAATGCGATGCGGAATTTGTTTGAAGGCTCATACGCAAGCGAATCCGACACTTCAAACGATTCCATATCCCGCCGGAAGATGTTGCTCTTGGTCTGGAACACGCGTTGAACCTCAGCATCTGCCGCCGTAAAGAACTCTCTCCTCTGTCGCTCATACGAAAAGCTGATTGTGTTCCGCGCTTCGGCACCGAATTCCCGTCTCACGACCAGATCCAGAGAGCCAGCTCCGGGTCGCCGCCGCGAAAGAAGAGCCTGGCCCCATCGGGACTTGAAAGAGCCGCTGAACTCCTCCAGCCGTATTTCTCTTCCCTCCATCTCCGCTATGTAGGAAAACCCTTCATCTTCCTCTTCCTGCTGCGAATCGTACTCATAGCCGCCGAGCGCCCCGAACTGCAGATTGGTCGATGGGGAGAATCGGAATCCCACAAAGCCCTGATGTTGAGCAAGCTTCGTTAGATCGATCGCGCGATTGTCGGACAGGACGGAGGACACCTGCTGTGCCCTGAGCCTCCACCCTTCTCCCACAGCAGTGCTGATATCCAGTGTATCCAAGTACTCATCCTGTATCGATCGCTGCTCAGTGCGGATCAGTCTCGAACGGAGGCCCTGGCGGAAATTGACAGCAACGCCCCCAACCTCCTGCGCAAGGAAGATCGTCCCATTCCAGGTAAACGTATTCAGCACGCGATCGAAGCTGAGCGAAGAAGCAGGGAGACTGTCCAGGCTCCGCACGAGCGGTTGTCGAATCGCCTCTTGCGCGAACGACATCCAGACGGGAGCCAGGGACGCCAGGCACAACCGCAAGGAGACGTGCACGAGGGAACCGTGAAAGTGGAATTCACGCGCGCCCGCGTGCACAAGTTCATTGAGTTGAATCACTGCCATAGCCGCTCGTGAAAGAGCTTGAAGAATCGGTCCCTGTCAATCCTGAGGGCAACATCGACAGAAGGCTTTTTCGGATCCGCTTTGCTGCGGAAATCAGCTATTGTCATTCCCCGGGTGAGCGTTCCTGTGGTTTCAACGTCGACAGAAGCGCTCTTGGTCTGGATCAGTCCACGGTCAATCGCAACAGCGACGGCCACGGGATCGTGAAGGTAGCCGCCATAGAATCCTTGAGTCTTCTTGTGGCGCTGCATATAGGTGCGAGTGAAGCGAAGCACCGCCGATGCCAGGGCGCTGGCGCGACGTTTGGCTCGATACTCGAGCTCTTTCCGCATCAATACGATCTGTTGTGTGACGTCAAGAGGGATAAGCGTGATGGGGAGTCCAGATTGTAAAAGAACGTGTGCGGCTTCGGGGTCGACAAAATAATTGAACTCAGCCACCGGGCCTGTGTTTCCCGGCACATGGAATGCTCCACCCATCGAGATAACACGCCGCACTCGGCGCAGCGCGACTGGGTTCTTTCGCCAAGCCATGGCCAGGTTGGTCAGTGGACCGATGGCGACGATGATGAGCTTGCCCGCGTATTCCCGACAACACTGGATGATCACGTCAACGGCGTGCGCAGAGGACTTGATTGTTGAAGACGGAACAGGCAGGGCGATGTTGCCCAACCCGTCTGTGCCGTGCACCTCGGGAGCCGTCAGAAGGAGGCGATGCAAAGGTTTGCTAGCCCCTTGGGCCACGATTGGCGGGTTGGCGGGGTGAAGCAGATGAAGAATCCTGAGCGCGTTCCTCGTGCACTTGCGCACTTCAACGTTGCCGGCGACTGTGGTGATCGCTTTTACGGAGAGTTCGGGGGATTGAAGAGCGAGAATCAACGCGAGCGCATCATCCACACCCGGATCTGTGTCGATCAGTAAGGGTCTCGGCATGAAAGTCTAATGAATTTCGTGATGTATGACATCTCAGGCAGTGACGATATCTCTCCAAGTGTACCACGGACAAAATCCAAAGGCTCGACGAGCTTTTTCGAAATTGATGAAAGAAGTATTACCAGAAAATCCCGGTGCAATCCTCTTTGTCTCGGGGAAATAATCGGCGAGCAGCTTTCGACTATCGACCTCCGTCCACGTATCCGCGGCTGAGATGAAGTAACGATCGTGTGCCGGCAGGCCTGGCGATTCGAGACAACGACGCACAGCCTGTGCAACGTCTCGCACGTGGATGTACGCCCACAGGTTTTTCGACCATTTTGGATACTGGGCGATGAGCTGTCTGTACTGCTCGATTTCTGCGCGTTCCGGAACCCAGATCCATGGCGGACAAAGGCAGATCGTCTGCATGCCCGACCGACGCGAGAAGCTCGCGCAAAGCAACTCACCGACCACTTTGCTCAGGCCATATGGGTCTTCCGGCCGCAGGGGATGTTCCTCATCAATCGGCACGTATTCCGGCCACATCCTCGAGGACGAGAAGGCCAATCCCAGAGTCGATTCACTGGAAAGGAAAATGACCTTACGAATCCCGTTGACGCGGCAGGCTTCAAGCAGATTGAATGTCCCCACCGTGTTCGTCCGAAAGACTTTTTCCGCGGGATCGTTCAGCGGGTGTGGGATTCCCGCCAGGTGAACGACAACGTCGTAATCTTTGATCGTGAGTTCGGTCAACGGATAGTCCAAGAGGTCGATGCAATGGAACGGCAGGTCGGTCCTCTGGGGTCTTTTCAGATCGAGGATTTCGACACTGTGCGACTGGGCAAGGTCATCCGCGACATACTTCCCCACCAAGCCGCTGCCACCGGTGACCAGGACTCTCATTGTCCGAACTCCGCCTTTTCCCCCCGAGATGGAATAAAGACATCGGTACAACCTGCTTGTGCCAGCTTCGACGAAAGCGCCTCCGCCTGCTGGAGTTCGCCGTGGACGAGGAAGATCTTCTTCAAGATTTTCCTGTCCATGCCGGCAACGTATCCGACAAGCTCATCTTGCCCCGCGTGAGATGAAAAGGCGTTCAGGATTGCCACTTCCGCCTTGAGTGGGTACGGCTCACCGAAGATCCGAACCACCGGTTGCCTTTCGACAATTCGCTTGCCGAGCGTATTCTCCGCCATGTAACCAATGATCAGCACGGTGTGTCGTGCATCGTGGATATTGTTGGCTAGATGGTACAGGATTCTTCCGGCTTCACACATACCGGAAGATGCGATGATGATGCACGGCTCGTCGAGGTCGTTGAGCTTCTTCGATTCTTCGACACTGCGCACGAATTTGAGCCTGCCGAATCCGAACGGGTCCTCGTGCTGCAGAATGTATTGGTTCGTTTCCTTGTCGAAGCACTCGGGATGCAGCCGAAACACTTCCGTTGTGTTCACCGAGAGTGGACTATCGACGAAAATGGGGACCGCCGGCAGTCTGCCGCTGTCGTTCAGGGTGAAAAGAACATAGAGCAACTCCTGCGTCTTTCCCACGCTGAAAGCAGGGACGATGACCTTGCCACGCCGACCGATCGTCCGTTGGATGACATCGAGCAGCCGTTGCTCCATTCCAGCGATCGGCTCATGGATTCTCGCCCCGTACGTGCTTTCGGAGATCATGATATCGACATCGCCGATTGGCTCGGGATCCTTCAGGATCGGCATATTCTTTCTGCCCAGATCTCCGGTGAAGCCGAGTCTCGTGGCCCTGCCGTTTTCCCAAATCTCAACGAGCGTGACAGCGGAGCCAAGCACGTGTCCGGCGTCGAAAAATGAGATTGAGAATCCATCTGCGATCTGCATCTTCTGACGATATCCCAGCCCCACCATCTGTGCCATCGTCCGGTCGACATCCTCCGCAGTGTACAGGGGATCGACGGGCAACTCACCCCGCTTGCGATGCTGCTTGTTGACATACTCAACGTCACGTTCCTGGATATAGGCACTATCATAGAGCATGACATCGCAGAGGTCGCGGGTTGCACTTGTGGCGTAGATCGGCCCCGTAAACCCGCTCCGCACGAGGTTCGGAAGGTTCCCCGCGTGATCGATGTGCGCGTGCGAAAGGACAACGGCATCAATTGTTGCGGCATCGAATGGCAAGGTCCTGTTTCGCTCGAACGCCTCCGCCCTTCTTCCCTGATATAAACCGCAGTCCAGCAGAATGCGGCTTCCGTTTACAGACACCAGATGCATGGAGCCCGTAACGGTCTGCGCAGCGCCGAGGAATTGAAGAGTCATACAGGATGATTGGTGACGAAGGGATTTTTCGCCCGTTCAAAGTAGGGAGAAGAGTTGAGAGAATCAATGAAGGGGAAGATTCCCGAAATGGACAGCGCATCGCTCTGAGACATTTCGGGAATTTCACAGACACTGAGGAAGATTCCCGAAATGGACCACGCATTGCTTCGTGACATTTCGGGAATCTTACCCAAGCTACTTCAAAAGGATCATCTTCTTGCCGCTCGCGTGGTCGCCCGAGATCAACCGGTAGTAGTACGTGCCGCTCGGGACTTTCGCGCCTCGGCTGTCCGTACCGTCCCACGTGACGGAGTATCGGCCGCTTGCGTGCCTGCCGGAGGCAAGAGCCTTGACCTTCTCACCAAGCAGGTTGTACACCTGGACCAGCACGTCGGCGGTGCGGCCTTGGAGATCCGCGACCTCGTAGTCGATGCGCGTCGTCGAATTGAACGGATTCGGATAGTTCTGGTACAGAACGAAGGCGACTGGGATCTCCTGCGGCGTCGGCAATCTCTTCTCAACCGGGGCCTTCAGCGCTTTGTCGAACGGAAGCGTGGAATCGTGTGCGCTAACGATAAACTGGATCGCTTCGATCTCGTCAAGGCTCGCGAGCTTGATCGGCAGCCTGAAGAGCGGACCATCGCCAGCGGCGATCGGGATGTTAGCTGGATTGTAGGCCAGAAGGCGCAGCTCGCGGCCGCTGGAACCGACATAGAACGAGTCAACTGCAGCCCGCGGGAAGATAACGTCAGGCCGCTGAATGGTCGTGGCGCTCCTGAACCGGACGACAAGCTGCACGCCCTTGACCGGGATGAGGTTCATCATGTTGAAGCGCACCCCGTTATCCGTCAGGATGAACTCGCCCTTGACCGTCGATGTCGAGTCTGCGGTCGACTGCAACAAATTAAGCAGGCTCGCCAACGCCCGATCAGGCTCATCCGATGAGCTGAGGCCAGATTGCGGCACCCCCAGGAGGAGATTCTGCATCGCGACGACATCTGCCACGCTGATCCTTCCATCCTTGTTCATGTCGGCCTTTGCGGAGTCATTGCCGGTCAGCGTGAATTTACCAAGGATGTGGTCGATTACCGACGTGAGATCGGCGATGTTGATTTCTCTGTCGCTGTTCACATCCCCGACAAGGATCGACGCCGTCGCAGCGAATCGCGTCGGGCTGCCCAACAGACCTGAGGATGATGCTGTGACCGTATAGCGCCCCACCTTGTCCCCGAGCATCAGAACGACTGAGGCCTGGCCCAGCTCGTTGGTGGCAGAGTTGATGATTCGCAGGCTCTGGCCCCTCGCACCGCTCGGCACGCTATCGAGAGCGAACTGGACGGCAACACCGGGAACCGGATTGCCGCCGATATCGAGGATGTTGACGATGAACGGCGCCGGCAACTCGGTTGAGACAAAGCCGGTCTGTTCATTGCCCGACGTCATGAACATTGCGACGGGCGCTCCTGTCGTGGCTCGTGCGCTGAATCTAATCGGGCTACCGGCCAGGCCGCCTGACATCGCGCTGGCGACGTAGATACCAACTCTGTTCCCAAGCGCCAACAGCGCAGAAGCACGTCCGTCGGCATCTGTTACAGAATTGATGACACTCAGAATCTGGCCTGTTGCGCCGGTCGGAATCGAATCCAGCGTAAACTGTACCGTAACGCCCGGAACCGGATTCTCACCGACATCAAGGACACGTACGACGAACGCCGAATTAAGCGTGCTTGTGATCGGCTGGATCTGGTTGTCACCCGTGATGTACGCCAACGTCCGGGGGGCTCCAACCGTCGCACTCACTTGGAATTCAATCGGGCTTCCAGCCAGTCCTCCAGAGCTTGCCGTGATCTTGTAGACACCGACCTTGCTGCCCAGCTTGACAATTGTCGAAGCCTGACCGAGCACGTCGGTGATGACCGTGATCGGCGTGACGGTCTGTCCAATCGCCCCCCCCGGAATGCTATCCAACGCAAACGTCACCGGCTGACTGGCGATCGGACTGCCACTGGCGCTCAGGACTGTGACGATCAGCGGATGGACAAGGTCTGTCAGAATCGGAGCTGATTGCCTGTCACCTGCGGTGCACACAATGCTGACCGCGCCGCCGGCTATTGTCGCCGTCGCCCTGAATACGATCGGACTTCCGGACAGGCCAGACGAGACCGCCGTTACCCTGTAGATTCCGGCTCTGTCGCCGAGCGTGAAGGAGACAGAAGCCACGCCAAGCGAATTTGTTGTCACCGCGACCGAGCTTGCGCCGTTGAAGAATTGGCCGCTGGCTCCGAGCGGTATGCTGTCAACAGCAAATATGACAGTCGCGCCAGGAACAGCATTCCCGGCTCCGTCGAGCACGGTGACGACGAATAGTTGCGCCAGAGTGGTGCCGGCCACGCCAATCTGATTGTTTCCTGACACGAAGACCAGTGACGCTGCTGCCCCGACTTCCGCCGTCGCCGTGAACATGATCGGACTGCCAGCCAACCCTGCAGATGTTGCAGCAATTCGATAGACACCCGGCCTGCTTCCGAGAGTCAACGAAGTTGTCGCGTGGCCGAGCGAATCGGTTAGCGCCTGCAGAGCAGTCAAGCGCTGCCCCGCTGCACCAGCAGGCGTATCGACGATCGCGAACGTCACCGGAACTCCAGCGACCGGATTGCCGGAAGCATTGATGACTGTAACGACGAGCGGGTCCGTCAGCGTTGTGTTCACGCGTCCTCTTTGCCCGTCGCCAAATGTCAACACCATGCTCGCTGCTGCGGTGGACGGTATCGCTGCCGCACTGAAGGCAGCTGGGCTGCCGAGTAGTGAACCAGACGACGCGATCACCCCGTACACACCGACACTGTCACCCAGTGTCAATCTCGTCGACGCCTGCCCGTTTGCGCCGGTGATGACGCTCGTGTCGCTCAAAGTCTGACCTTGGGCACCGACCGGCGTGCTTGCCATCGCGAACCTGACCGTAACACCTTGCTTGGCGTTACCAAACGTGTCGGTCACCGTTACAACAAACGCTTGTGGGAGCGTAGTTCGAACGGGGGCGGTCTGATTGTTGCCGGACGTCGCTGACAGATACACCGGGCGTCCTGCGACCGCCGTCGCCGCGAAGGTTATCGGGCTTCCGATCAGCGAACCCGACGACGCTGTCACCGTGTATGTCCCAACCTTGCTGCCAAGCGTGAGTTTCGTGAAAGCTTGCCCAGCCGCATTCGTCGTGACCAGAGTATCCGATAAGACGGTTCCACTTGCGCCGGCAGGTGTCACAACGATCGCAAACCTTACGGCGGTTCCTGCGAACGGCGTTCCGGATTGACTCAGGACTGTCACGACAAACGGATTGTCAAGCTGAGTACTGACCGTATCCGTCTGTCCATGACCTGCCGTCATGACGATGGAGGCGGCAGCAGGTGGAGGCGGTGGCGGAGGAGGTGGAGACCCTGTGGCCGTCGCCGTGAAAGTAATCGGACTTCCTGCAAGTGTTCCTGACGTTGCAGTGACGGTGTACGCACCCGCGACGCTTCCGAGTGTCAGAACGGTAGTCGCTTGGCCATTCGCTGCCGTCGTTGCGTTCGTCACGCTGAGATTCTGGCCTGTTGCGCCCCCAGGGGTGCCCGTTATCGCGAATGTCACGGGTAAGCCCGGAATCGGGTTGCCGTAGTAGTCCCTCACCGAGGCCACAAACAGAGCCGGCAGGACAGAGCTCGGCGCGGCCGACTGACTATTGCCCGAAACAAGCGTAAGATTTTGGGCCACTCCTTCGATAAACGACGGCCCTAGAGGATTGGCGGCATCGGACACAGTCCATCGACTGAAGTTCAAGATGCCGGTCTTCGTCACCGTGTTCAGGCTCGCGTTGACCGCACCCCCCTGTTTCCTCCAGTTCAAGCCGCCGTCCACTGAGCGCCAGAGGGAGAAAGTATTTTCATCCTGGCCATTCAACTCGATGTCAGCATACTTGAACACGAGCGTGCCGTTGAGGCCTGTGGAGAATGTCGGCGCGATATCGAAGTACCGTTTGATTGACTGCTTGCCTGCAAACAACGGATCAACGGATGTCGAAACGACACCCGTAGTTCGGACAACTGTGGTGTTGCCCGGTGCTAGTCCCGTCCAGGAAATCGTTGCACCGATGTTGCCAAAATTGGATGAACCGGAAGCACCGGCGAGGGTGACCGTCTTGTCCACTACTCCGAGCAGGTAACCTTGCTCGTCCAACGTGCCTGTGCCATTGAGATGCACATCAGCTCCAATGGCGGTCGCAAGAGTGACCCCTGGAGCGATCGCAAGTGTACCATAGACTGTGACATCGCTTCCGCTCGTCGATTTCGTGCCTGATCCCGTCAGACTCAGATCCTGGAATTGTCGCCCGGGTATGCTTTGGTTGCCGCCGAAGAACTCAAAGACACCTCCGTTAATCATGGGAAGGCCGGTTGCCTGGTTCTTCACCTTGATTGTACCGGAGTTGTTAATCGCGCCGGTGTTCTTCAAGTCTCCCGCTCTCACGGAGCTCACGATGGAGACGAGCATCAGGAAGAGGAGCAAATAGGCTTTCCATGGCGATTGGCTTGTCTTCCAGCGCTTCAGACGCTTGAGCGACTTGTTTGTCTTCGGAGTAACCATAGGCGTACCTATTGGTTTTTTGACGACAGTCATTCTGAGCGATCCCGCCCGTTGAGCGGGAGAACGAACCTGCCCGCCTTCTTTGGCCAAAAGGGGCAGGCGGGGAACCTGATGCAGATCAGGGCCTTCACCCACTCCTCGTGTATGAGCAGTTGCCTCGTTCATTTGCCTACCTCGTTATTCATCTTCGATACCGTCCGCGAACTGCGTCAAACCCTTCCGTGCGTCCGGACGCTCGCGCATTTCGCTCACTCAACAGAGGGCGAACGGAGAGAAGGCAAGAAGTGCGCCTGAGGCGCCCGCCAGAATGCGTAGCGGGCTGGCATGAGCCTTCTAAGCCAGGGGCTTATCAGCCTCTGGCTGAGGCTCAGAGCATGAGAAACTTGCCTTCTCTCGAGATCCACCGGAGGAATTACCTGCGTCGATTCTTGCAGTTCCTTCCTCGTACGTCTTGTGATGGAAAGATCTGAGCGGGATCTTCCCGTTTTTGTTTCTATCAAACCGAAGCCCGTATGTCCAAGTCGACGCACGGGTTCCTCCGCATCGATGAGGCACGACTCGGCCCCGGAGAGCAATGACCAGAAGAGAAGGAGTAAACTCTTTCAAGCCTCGCTTCCGCGCCTGCCGGTTCGTTAAACGAGTTGATGGTATGAACCATACACCGCAACCCGTATCAGGCATCAGTGATGCACCAATCCCGTCACATTCCAGATGCTGCCAGTTCCACATCGATGTGGTCTTTCGTGTTCATAAGTCAATTACATATGATTTCTTGTTTCGTAACCCCAATTTGGTGAGGTCCGACATCTTTATCTGATGGAACCCACCGGTGCCTCTTCGGCGAATCGCGTCTTTCCAATCCGCAATCCGCATTTATTATTCCGCATTCATCTACGGGCGGACTTATCCCTTGAAGATCACTCATTGACCATCTCCCGGGGATTCTCCTCTTCCTCCACCCAACATCGCCTCGCCCAAGGGTGATCGAATCGCGTGCATGAACAGACCGGACAGGCGGACTAATCCCGCTCGAGTTGTCAAGACGCCTCTCACCCAGCACTTGTATCCCAAGGATCGTCACGCATGCTCTTAACTCCGGGCTCCCCCGAGCGAATTCACCGGTCCACGGCGGATGACCTCGCGCAGTAGCGATATCCTCTCGACCGTTGTGACGGCCCCAAGACGGATCACTTCGCGCTATTCCGCAATCCGCACTCAGCGTTCCGCATTCGTTCACGGGCGGACTACCCCCTTTGCCGCGAACGTCAGCTTCGGAGGCCCGTCTCCAGTCACAATGCGTGCGATCTCCAACATCCACCTTGTACCAATATGGATCTATGCGCCACGGTGGATCGCCTCGAAAAATCGAGATCGATTCCCTCGCGCGAACGAAGTGGATGGGCGGACCACTGCCACGGCACCGTGGAACCCCACGGCACCGAATTGCGTCATCGGGGGCAGGCCATTGATCCTCGCGCGCGAATCCAGTCAGCAATTCACCACGCGGAAGATGCCCTCCGATTTGGGTAAGCCAGCACCCTTGCTGTATGTCGGTCATAAGAGCCCTTTTCACGTAGACCTTCCCTGTTTGTTTGACAGGTACATCTACCATCAGGCTTCCGGTCCGATCAGACCAGGAGCTAACCCGGGTTTCAGATCAGATCCTTCTCACCCACCCTCATCAGCACGGTTCAAGCGTCCGTAGTAGCTGGACGGCACCGCGTGATTCAAGCAGGCTCGCTTCGAACCGAATTCCCCTATGACGCTCTTATTGAACCGTAATCGATCCGCTGTTCGTCAATAGACCGTCGTTCTCCAGATCGCCGTTCACCGTCAGGGTGCCTGTCACGTCCACGACAGCTAAAGAAGCGATGGACATCGCAACCAATCCAGTATTCGTGGCAGAAGTGCCAGCACCTCCGACCGTCTTCGTGCCGCTACCCGTAAACAGCAGGATTCCATACGCTCCATCCGCCACGCTGCCAGTACCGATACCATAGAGCTCCGTCACACCAGCGCCACCAACATGAGTGTTGTTCCCCGACCACATCAGCTTCCCGCTGTTGGTGCCGCTGCCAAGCGTGGTGAACGTATTGCCTTGCATATCCAGCACGTTGGTCGCTGCAACACTCAGTGCATTGGTGATAACCAGGCTGCCGTTGGCTTGCTTACGACCGGCAACCGTATACGTCGTGTCTCCAGCACCCGTGATCGTCAGATCGTAGTAGCTTTCCCCAGAAACCACAGTCTGTGTCACAGACGCAGCGCTCCCACCGTAGGCAAACGTGCCGGTACCATAGGCGCGAGCACCAGCCCCACCAGCGGTGTACACGCCGTTGACGCGCACGGTCGTCGTTGGGAAGTCTTTCTGCGCACCTCCGGCCATCTCCAGGTTGGTGTATGTGGCACCTCCGATACCCTGGTTAGCAGCGGTCTTCTCATACAAGAACAGCCCGCCGAAGGTAAATGTGTTCGCTCCGAAGCTGACGTTGCCCTGTGTTCGCACCGTGTCGCTTGCAGGAACGGTGATGCTCGCTGCAGACATGTCAAGGTCGAACGTCGTCAGGTCGAATGTTCCGTTGTTGGTCAGCGCACCGCCCGAGGCAAGCGTAATGTTGCCTTGAGCGCTCTTCGTACCACCATCAGCAAGCGTCAGGTTGTAGTACGTTGAGCTACGGACGTTTTGGTTGTCATTGCGATTGTAGTTGACCGTCGCGCTCGTTGCGCTCGCGGTGAAGGTCCCCGTGCCCGAGAACGGTGAAGCCGCGTTCAGAGTCAGGATGTTGCTCGTCCCAACTGCGAACTCCGTGCTCGCGGCAATCGTCACCAATCCATTGACGACAACGCTCCCACCCAGCGTTTTGACGGCGCTTGAGCCGCCAGACAGCGTCAAGCCACCGTAGGTGCTGCTCTTGACGGTTGCAAGAACAGTCTGCGTTGTCGCGGCCTTATAGTCGACCGCTCCTGTATCGGTCGAGAAATTGGCCGCTGTGGTGTTCGAGAGCGCACCGCCAACGCGAATCAGGCTCGCAGCGAGGGAGTTGAATGTGGTTCCGCTCGAGTTTGTGTAGTTGCCGTTGACATTGATGGTGCCGGCGACTCCGCCCAACTGGTTGTGGGTCAGTCCATTTTGAGTGCCGTTGCTGTTGAGGTAGTCCACTGTGGCACCGATCGTACCACGGTTGTTCACCTTACCTGCTGTGCTTCCCCTCCAGTTCTGGAACGTTCCGGTGTTGAACGTTGAGGTGTTGTTCAATGTGCCGTTGTTACGGAAAGTTTGACCGAACACCATTCCGATGACAACTGCAATGGCAACGAAGGCCGTTATGACCCGACGAATAAGACGTGTGGTAACCATGACCGTACTCCTTTTTGAAGAATGGTTGTTGGATGATTGTGATTTATGGTCGTGTTTCTTCTTCACTTCTACAGCGCCATGCGTATTCATGACAATTGCTCCTTTTGATGATGGTGATGAGTGAATCGTGAACAGTGAACCACGGTTGCTCTTGCTCAGGGAGTGCCGTCCCGACTATGTCGGAACGAGCATCCTCGTCTCGACTGTTGGCGAGACGGGACAACCATTCAATTGACCACCTACGGCGGACGAGGCTGATCGTATCGCATAGGATCCTCCTTTCTATTTGGTGATTGGTGATCGATTCGTTGGTTGTTTGAAATATGTCTCAGCATATCTTCGTGAACAAAATTCAACTATTGTACAGTGATTGTTCCATTGTTTGTCAGAACTCCATCATTATCGAAATCGCCCGTGATGCTGAGAACACCCGTGGCATCGACCGTCAGGCTCGATCCTGCGCTTACCAGCATATATGCGCTCACATTGACCGCTGAACTGACCGTCTTCAGTCCAGTGTTGGACAAAACGAGCGTACCATACGTCCCTGCCGTGATGGTCTGAGCGGACGTCCCATTGTATTCCACCGTCCCGCCGCTGAACGGTACACCGTTCGAGGCACCCGCAAACTGGATGGTTCCGCTGTTCGTCTTGATACCACCGATCGTCAGCGTGAACGTCCCCAGAGAGGTCGTCGACGCATTGTTGAAGTTGTTGTTGACGGCAACATTCCCGGAAGCGCTCTTCGTGCCTGCTCCGCTCATGGTCAAGTTGTAATAGGTGATGCCTGCGAAATCCTGAGCTGCTCCACCGCTGAATTCGATCGTCGTGTTGTTCGTCGTGGCGTCTGCTGCGGCGGCCCCGACAACAGCGAAGTTACCGGAGATCTGCGTCGTGCCGGCGGCAAACGTCTTCGTGCCCGCGTTGCCGAAAGTGAGGTTGTTGTAGCTCAAGAGAACAACCGCCTGATTGCCGGCCCCGGTATATCCGACGGTACCGCCAGCAATCGTTATTGTTCCAGAGACAGTCGGGAAAGTAGCCTCAGTGTTGAGCGTGCCACTCGTGAGCATCAGATTTGAGGACGCGCTCAGTGAATTGCCGGCGAGGATTGTCAGCGTCAATGAAGAATTGCTGAGGGTCACGTTCTTGCCCAATGCTGCAACATTGACATTGATCGTGTTTGCGCCCGTGAGAAGCACATCTGTACTTGATCTTGGGACACCGTTTGGATTCCAGTTTGCAGCATCTCCCCAGTTGTTTGTGCCGGCTCCACCATCCCAAGTCTTCGTGTTCGACAATCCGACGACGAACTCACTAAAGGAGCTCATTCCCGTTGCCTGTGTGCTCGTCGCCGTGCGTGTGCCAATCGTCGGCTGACTCCAGGTGGTTCCATCAAGTTTTCCAGCGATGAATTCATTCGGATCGGCTCCTCCATCGACATCGGCCGGCACGAATGTGAACGTCGCATCATAGGTCGTGAATGCCACACCGCTGTTTGTGACTGTCCAGTAGCGGTTCACGCTCTGCGTTTCATCAATCGACGAATTGACGATGTCAGGGTGATCTCCGGTTGTAGTGTTTGCGGTGAGGGATCCCGCGATCGTCACGCTCGCGAATGAGATTTGTACTGGAGTGTAGTTGCTCGCATCACCGATTTCGAATGTTCTCGCTGTTGCTCCGGTAGCGACATTCTTTTCAAGATTGCCGACGACGTGCCCGCTGGTGCGCACGACAGAGCCGGTTGACGAAATGGCGATCCTGTTTGCTGCCGTGGTGATGTTACCGCTTGTGAATGTCAGAGCCCCATTGACCGTAACGTTCGCGGCAAGTGTCAGTCCGTTTGAATTGTTAAGGGTGAGGCCGTTGAAGGAATGGGCAAGCGCCGTCCCGTTGATCGCCTGAGTTCCCGATGTACCGTTGAACGATACCGTGCTAGCGCCTGGGGTGAATGTTCCACCATCGTTGGTCCAGTTGCCGGCAATGCTGATCGTCGTTGCCGTTCCAGCCGAGAAAGTTCCCGACGCGAGCGTCATGGCTCCATTCAAGGCGAGGGTCGTAGTACTCCCGCCTACGCTCAAGGTATTCGCCGACTTGCTGACAGTGACATTGTTAAAGGTCTGCGTTGACGCCGTCCCGTTGATCGCTTGCGCTGTTCCGCTGCTGAATGTCACTGTGCTCGCACCAGGGCTGAATGTTCCTCCGTTGTTTATCCAATCTCCGGAGATGTCGATAGCCGTTGCGGTTCCTGCAAAGAAATCTCCAGCAGCCAACGTCAAGTCCGAATTGAGTGTCAACGACGTCGTGCTGCCTCCGACACTCAGAGTCTGACCCAGCTTGTTCACTATGATGTTGTTGAACGTCTGCGTCGCGGCGGTCCCATTGATCGCCTGAGCGGCTGTCGTGTTGACGAAGTTTACCGTCCTCGTCCCTATGCCAGGGGTGAATGTTCCGCCATCGTTCGTCCAATCACCTGAGATGTTAATGGTTATGGCTGTTCCTGCAGAGAAAGTCCCAGCGGTCAGCATCATGGATCCGTCGATTGTCAACGTCGAGGTACCCCCTGCTCCGCTCAACGTTCCTGCGGACTTATTGACTTCAACATTGTAGAACGTTTTCGTTGCCAGGGTACCCGTGATGGACTGGGCTCCGGAACCGTTAAACGTCACTGTGCCAGTGCCCGCTGTGAACGTCGTCCCTGTCGCCGCCGACCAGTTCCCACCAGCATTGATATCCGTACCCGCTGTCAATGTCCCAGCCGTCAACGTCACAGCTCCTGAAACAGTGAGCGTTGGTGGCGCTGTGAAACTGCCCGCCGTCAACGTAAACGCACCATTCAACGTCAGTGTCGTTGTGCTCCCTCCAACACTCAGCACCTGTCCCGTCTTGTTCACTGTGGTGTTGTTGAACGTCTGGGTCACCGCTGTCCCGTTGATCGACTGTCCTGCCGTCGTGCTGTTGAACGTCACCGTCCCTGCCCCAGGTGTGAACGTCCCTCCGTTGTTCGTCCAGTCTCCACCAATGTTGATGTTTGTCCCCGCCGTCAATGTCCCTGCTGTTAAGGTGAGCATGCCCGTGATGTTCAAGGTCGCTGGCGGTGTGAAATCCCCCTGCGTCATCGTCAAGCTGTTCACTGTCACCGTCGTTGTCCCTCCTGCCATGTTCAAGAGCGTCCCGACACCCTTGTTGATCACCACATCATTAAACGCCTTCGTCGCTAACGTTCCCAGTATCTGCTGCGCTCCACTCCCATTAAACGTCACCGTCCCTGCACTTGCTGTGAATACCGACCCCGTCGCCGCTGACCAGTTCCCTGCAAGATCGATCGCAAAATTACTCGCACTGACATCAAGCGTGTTATTGACTCCATTCGTCAGGTTACCATTGATCGTTAAAGCCCCATCCAACGTCTTCGTCACCGCCGCTGTCGCTACAAGCGTCAGGTTCCCATACGTCGGAACACTGGATATCGTCTGTGCAAGGTTCGAATTGTAGGTCACCGTACTGGTGACATTGAGCGTGATATTGGCTCCAACATAGTTCGTCGGGAAACTCGTCGCAGACGCCGCTGTGCCAAGCGTTAATCCTGTCCCAGCCCCCATCGTCATCGCACCACTCGCATTCCCCGTGATCTGGAACCCTCCATCAGCCAGCACAACAGTCCCGCTGATCGTCAAATCACCGTTGACCGTGATCGCTCCACCAGCTGTCTTCGTCCCTGCGTTCGGGAACGTCAAATGATGATACGTCGTCGACTTCACCGTCTGTGCTCCACCACCGTTGTAACTCACCGTGTTCGGACTGGCCGTACCATCAAGCGTCGTGATCGCCGAGGTCCCACCGATATTCAAGAGCGCATCGGCAGCATTGGTAAGCCCACCCGCCCCAGCCAAAGCAGTCGAGACAGTGAACCCTACCGTACTCGTGTTGGTGAGCGTAACGCCCGTGACGGTGACGTTGCCGATCGTGAGTGCGCTACTTCCGCCAATGTTCTGCGGATTCGTGTCAAACGTGTAGATGCCCGTCCCTGAAGTGAACGTCGTCCCGTTGTGGGTCAATCCGCCTTGGAACGTGAAGCCTTCGTTGATTGGGTTTGTCCAGATGCCCCCCGCATTGATCGTCACCAGTCCCACGAAAGCCTTGGTGCCAGCCGCCGACGTCGCGAACGTCAAAGTCCCGGTTATACTCGTGGTGCCATTGACAGTCAGGCTTATGCCGGTAACGCTGAACGTACCAGCTGAGATGTCGAGGTTTCCATCGAGAGCCAGCGTTGTCGTGCTCCCACCCACACTCAGCGTCCGGCCCGTCTTGTCCACCGTGATGTTGTCGAACGTCTGGGTAACTGCTGTTCCGTTGATGGACTGCGCTGCGGTCGTACTCGTGAAGTTGACGGTCCCTGAACCGGGTATGAATGTCCCACCATTATTCGTCCAGTTACCTGCGCTGTTGATGGTTGCACCTGCTGTGAATGTGCCTGCCGTCAGCATTGTGGTGCCTGTAATCGTCATCGTTGGCGGCGCTGCAAAATCTCCAGCAGTCAACGTGAACCCACCATTCACCGTCAGCGTCGTCGTGCTTCCACCAACGCTCAGCGTCTGTCCCGTCTTGTTCACCGTTAGGTTGTTGAACGTCTGTGTCGCCGCACTCCCGTTGATCGACTGCCCTGCCGTCGTGCTGTTGAACGTCACCGTCCCTGCCCCAGGCGTAAACGTCCCTGCGTTGTTCATCCAATCCCCTCCAATGTTGATGTTCGTCCCCGCCGTCAATGTCCCTGCTGTTAAGGTCAGTGTCTCCGTGATGTTCAAGGTCGCTGGCGGTGTGAAGTTCCCCTGCGTCATCGTCAGGTTGTTCACACTCACCGTCGTCGTCCCTCCTGCCGTGTTCAAGAGTGTCCCGACACCCTTGTTGACCACGACGTCATTAAACGTCTTCGTTACCAGCGTACCGGTAATGGACTGCGCACCGCTCCCGTCGAATGTCACTGTGCCAGTCCCTGCAGTGAACGTCGATGCTGTCGCCGCCGACCAGTTCCCTCCAACACTAATGTCCGCCCCAGCAGTTAATGTCCCAGCCGTCAACGTGATGGCTCCTGAAACAGCCATCGTTGCCGGTGCCGTGAAATTACCAGCCGTTAACGTGAACCCGCCATTCACCGTCAACGTCGTCGTGCTCCCTCCAACACTCAGCACCTGTCCCGTCTTGTTCACCGTTAGGTTGTTGAACGTCTGCGTCACCGCTGTCCCGTTGATCGACTGTGCCGCCGTCGTGCTGTTGAACGTCACCGTCCCTGCCCCAGGCGTAAACGTCCCTCCGTTGTTCGTCCAGTCTCCTCCAACGTTAATGTTCGTCCCTGCCGTCAATGTCCCTGCCGTTAATGTGAGTGTGCCCGTGATGTTCAAGGTCGCTGGCGGTGTGAAATCCCCCTGCGTCATCGTCAGGTCGCTCACCGTCACCGCCGTCGTCCCTCCTGCCGTGTTCAACAACGTCCCGACACCCTTGTTGACCTCGACATCATTGAACGTCTTCGTCACTAATGTCCCCAATATCTGCTGCGCTCCACTCCCATTAAACGTCACCGTCCCTGCACTTGCTGTGAACACCGACCCCGTCGCCGCTGACCAGTTCCCTGCAAGATCGATCGCAAAATTACTCGCACTGACATCAAGCGTGTTATTGACTCCATTCGTCAGGTTACCATTGATCGTTAAAGCCCCATCCAACGTCT
>Ga0315279_10003596_pt1 | contig 21443 bp, 20 predicted proteins | sample YL17G06_20_MG_FD_203694 | JGI IMG/M metagenome (GOLD analysis project Ga0315279, IMG submission 203694) | Sediment microbial communities from Yellowstone Lake, YNP, Wyoming, USA - YL17G06_20 | ecosystem: Environmental > Aquatic > Freshwater > Lake > Sediment | place: USA: Wyoming | collected... | reverse complement strand
CGCTGCATTTGATAAAGCGCAAAAGCAGGCGGAGAGAGCTGGCTCGGTTTTATCATTACAAACGACATAACTTATTGGCTCCGCTAAGAGTTAAAGAACGAAAATGAATATAGACAGTACAAGTAGATAATGTGAATAGTACGGCGCTCCATCCCCACTTCCGTGATTGTGTTGCGCCGATTCGGTATGTGACGACAAGAACTAAGGCCGACACAATGGCCGTAGGCAATGTGGCGGTAAACGGTGTCACCTTTCCGAAAGGCAAGGAAATCAGATAAATGATGAAAGTTGACGTTGCCGGGTAATCAGGATAAGGCGTGCCGTATGTGGTGGGGAAAAAACTGGGGCCGTTTCGCAACATCTCCTGGGCAAAAAGTGCAAAACGGGTCTCAGAGGAAATAAATTCTCTGTTACGGGCCGCGGTAAAAATAACGATACCTGAAAAAAAAACCAGTAGTGAATCCCGCCTCAAGTCGGAGAACCGTTTGGAAGGATTAATCATTATCATTGTTAACTCTTGCACTGACTTGGCAGCAAACCCATCCTTCACGCCCGGGAATCTCTTTCGCGACGATAGCACTTGAACCGGTTTCAGGATATTCACGCAGTAAAAGCCCCAGGGGAACGAACGAGGCACCTTTTGTAAGTGCCTTTTTCACAAATTGCTCGAACATATCGAGACAGGCAATTCCCTCGACCTCGGCGTGGATTGTCAGCACGTTCAGCTTCTGGGGGTCAAGAAGGGTGAGCATGTAATCATTGTAAGTGCCATACGTTACACCGTTGCGCCCAACAACTTCATCATACGTTGGCAGGGTAACGGGAATCTGTGGCTGGGGAATCTCTCTGCCGTCTACGATAGGCCGAAATATGCTTTCGCCTCTGCAGTCACTGTTGTACTTAAAAGGGAATTGACTCTTTGCCAGCAGTACCTTGTCGTTGCACTTCCATCCCGGAGCTGCAGAACAGCTCGGCGGACAGCCGACAATCCCGGTGAGAATTTCAACACCCCTTCGCAGAGTTTCGCAAATGGCATCATCTTCCATCTTGTCAATGTGTGCCTGCCATGTGTAATGGTCCCAGGCATGGAGACCAACTTCATGCCCGGCATCCGATGTAGAGCGTATTACGGAGCTCAGTTTTTCCCCGATGACGGGTCCCGGCCAGAGCGTGCCTCTCAAAAGAATGTCCCATCCGTATAGGCTTGTGGCTCTCGTTCTGGCCATCTTGAAAAGAAATGCTGGACGAGTTAGTCGCCATAGGTGCCGGCCCATATTATCCGGGCCCACGGAAAAAAAGAATGAGGCTTTTACAGAGTGGTCGGCGAGAACCTTACACAGATTCGGCACGCCATACTTGGTCCCCCTGAAGGTATCAACATCAATCCTCAGACCTATTTTCATGAACCTTCAACTCCCGGGACTTCTTATCGTTGCCGTAAGACACCGGAACTACATCATACGGTACTGAGGGTTTGGACTCCAACTGCCGTATGAGCCCTTTCGACTTTATGCTTTCCGGCAGAAAGAAATCGAGCGTCTGTTCTACAGATTTCTCCAGCTTTACGGTGGGCGTCCAGCCAAGCAGTTTCTTTGCGTTTCTGATGCTTGGTTTTCTGTGTTGGACGTCCTGGTAACCGCTACCGTAGTAGGAGCTGCTTTCAACCAGGCGGAAACCCGCAAAAGGAGGAAACTGCGGCCGAAGAGGGTGCTGCTCGAATTTAGCCAGCAATAACTCTGCCAGTCCCTTGATGCTGATTTCATTATCGGGATTACCGATATTGATTATCTTCCCGTCACAGACACCGTTTTTGTTCTCGATTATTCGGTACAGGCATTCCACGCCATCTGACACGTCTGTGAAACAGCGTTTCTGGTTTCCGCCGTCAATTAGTTGAATGGGTGTACCTTCCACAAGATTTAGAATCAGTTGTGTGATGGCGCGGGAGCTGCCAATCCTGGCGGAGGTCAAGCTGTCAAGCTTAGGCCCGATCCAATTGAACGGGCGAAAGAGCGTAAATTTGAGTCCCTCCTTCTGGCCGTATGCCCAGATGACCCTGTCAAGCAATTGCTTGCAGCACGAATATATCCACCGCTGCATCCGGATCGGCCCCTGAACCAGCTTGGAGTTATCTTCATCAAATTCCTTCTCGTCGCACATTCCATACACTTCGGAGGTTGATGGGAAAACGATCCGCTTTTTATATTTCACACAATAGCGGACTACCCGCAGATTCTCTTCAAAATCCAGTTCAAATACACCTATCGGATTGCGCGTATATTCGATTGGTGTCGCGATGGCCACCAGAGGAATAACGATATCGCATTTTCTGATATGGTATTCGATCCATTCGCGATGGATAGAAATATCACCCTCTTCAAAATGAAACCCGGGCCTGTGCAGCAGGTGCTGAATATAATCTGATCGAAGGTCCATGCCGTGGACTTCATGTTTTCCGCCCTCCAACAGTCTTTCGCCCAGGGCGTTACCTATGAAACCGTTAACTCCAAGAATTAGGACATGCCTTTTTGTCGTTACCTCGATGCGGCTGGTCGAGCTTGGACCGAATCTCATGCCCTCGACCAGGTTGAGTTCACGAGCCAGTTGTGCGCCGTTCATATAGACACGCTTCTCGCCTTGGCCAAAATCCACACGCACCGCGCCTTTGCCACACACAACCACCAGAGGATCTACCGAAGCGATCGTACCAGGGCTCAAATTCTCTCCCGGAGAAGGTACTTCGGAAACCATCCAGAACATACATTTCTCGTTCGCGGTATGGCTGAAAGCCCCGGGGTACGGACGACTTACAGCGCGGACGAGATTCCTGACTTGCTTTGCGCTGGCAGTCCAGTCAATTTCGCCATCCTCCGGATGACGACCGCCGTAGTAAGTTGCCTTTGAATGGTCCTGAGGTTTACGAGGCGCAGTGCCATTCTTTATTCGCGGCAGGATATCATCAAGCATGGTTGACGCTGCTTGAGCCGTCTTTTCATGTAGGGACCTGGCTGTATCTTCGTCCGTAATTATGATCTTCTTCTGGCAGACGATGTCGCCGTCGTCCGGCTTAGCTGTCATGTAATGCAGTGTAACACCCGTCTCCTTCTCGCCGTTGACGAGCACCCAGTTAATCGGACACCGTCCTCGATATTTGGGCAGAAGCGAACCGTGCAGATTAAGGCATCCCGCCGGCGGAATGTCCAAGATGGGTTGTTTGATGAGGTTCCTGTAGTAGAAAGAGAAAATAATGTCCGGACCAATTTCTTTGATCTTTTTTACCCACAAAGGATGGTTGATATCCTCTGGAGCGAAAACCTGAATGCCCCGCGACGCAGCCCGTTCCGCCACTGAATCAAACCAGACATTCTCCCGCGGGTCATCCTTGTGAGTAAAAACTGCCGTGATCTCGAAACCGTTTCGCAACAGGGCTTCGATACCGACACAGCCGATATTGTGATACGCCAAGATGATCGATTTCATAGCATAACCTCCAGACTCTTGGATTCCCGCGGCGCGGGGTCCCTATTTTCGATCTTCCGCACTGAACTGCTTCTGCCAACAACTTGCTGCACAAAATAACGAGGGCGTCCCCTGACATTGTGGTAAATCCGCCCGATATATTCGCCGAGCAAGCCCATCGCGACAAACTGCGCACCTATGAAGATAAATAGAATCGCAAACAGTGTGAAGACACCTTCTGCTGCCCACACGGCTCCATAAATCAATCTCATCACAAAAAGAAACACGCCAAACCCAATCCCCAAGAGTGATACGATAGCGCCCAGCACGCTCAACAGCCGCAGAGGAAAAGTCGTCATGCTGGTCAACAGATCAAACTGCAGATTGATTAGCTTCCATAGTCCATACTTTGATTCGCCCCTGGAACGCTTCTGGTGGTGTACCTCGATCTCGGCTGTATTGCGAGCAAAACTGTTGGCCAGCACGGGGATGAATGTACTTCTCTCGTGACAGGCAAGCATGGCATCCACTATGTGCCGGCGATAGGCGCGCAGCATACAACCATAATCATGCATTTTCACGCCCGTAGCCTTTTGAGCAACCTTATTGACAATGAAGGAGGCGATCCTCCGAAAGAAGCTGTCGCACCTCGGCGTCCGAACGGTACCTACAACATCAAATCCCTTTTCGATTGCATCGACCAGGTTGGGAATCTCTTCCGGCGGGTTCTGAAGGTCGGCATCGAGAGTCACCACAATACCGCCTCTGGACTCTGCAAAGCCTGCCATAACCGCGGCGTGCTGGCCGTAATTTCTGTTCAACAACACCCCCACGACCTTGCCGCCGTACTTTTTCGCCGCTTCGGCGATGAGCCCTCGAGAACGGTCCTTGCTGCCGTCATCTACCAGAATCAGTTCGTAAGGTCTTTGCATCGTGTCGCACGTTCTGACGCACCGGCCGATGAGCGCATCGAGGTTTTTCTCCTCGTTAAAGACCGGAATAACCAGTGACAATAAGGCTAATTCGCCGTACGCTTGATTATCCAAGCCCGATGTTTCTTCTCGTTCTTTTCCCATGGATATGTCTTCTCCTTTAAAGTCGCCCTATCCAGCATTTCGGCCGGAAGCACGTCCGCCAGCTCATCAAGATAGTTGTCGTGCGAAACGAGAACCTTCCTCTGGCGGTCTGAATGGAGGAAATCGCGCACGGCGTCCTTATCCTGCAGGAGCAGGACAGGCCCGGGCAAATCCATATAAAAAAGCGTTTTGACTGGTATCTTGCGAAAGAAGGCAAGCTCATCTGGTTTAAGCCCCGGAGTTTCCCTCTTCAATTCCATGCTGAAGTTCTTTATGGAATCATATTCATTAAACGCGTTGTATTGCCAGCAGAAAAAACCTCCCATCATGATAACAGACATCGCTATAAGAGGAGCCAGTTCGCGTGACGCCCCTGTTAGTTGAGTCGCCAGAGCAGGCCGCCAACGACCCATAATAAAGCAAGCCATCGCCACAACGCCTAATAGTGGGGTTCCAAACACCAGTGCCTTCGGGGCAGTGAAGTCCAAACGCTGTTTGAGCACGGGCCAAAAAACAGGGCTTAAAATCGCAGCAGCCGTTACCGGCACAATCAGGCCAGTCTGGATATTGACAACCAGACGTCGCCATTTATCTTCTTTGGCCAGGACAAGACAAATTGCCGCCATGAGCGAGCAGAAAGGAAGTATTGGGAGAATATAATAGCCTCTTCTAGAACCAGATGCAGTGAAGAACACAAAAATGAGCGTCGTAGCGAGAGTGAGCCATTTGCTTGGCCAGTCCAGCTTTTTCAGTGATGCAAAAGCCCCCCAGAGTGCCATTAGCAAAAGCGGTGTCCAGGGCAGAAACAGTGGCGGAAGATAATAGAAATACACGTAGAATGGCTCTATATGGTCAAAGGGGTGGAAGTAACGCACAATATTTTCGTGGAAAACCATCCACAGGCCGCCAGCACGATACCCAGACCTGGTAATTTCAGAATAGGCAAATGGGGTAAAATACACAACTACAGCCAGTGCCAAGGCGGCAAAATGGGGCCAGGACACGTAAGACTTCCAGCGGCTTTGTCTAATCAGGTCTGGCAGCACAACAATGACAGGTACTACAATTGCAGCCAGCCCTTTGTTTTGGGCTCCTATAAAACAGATCAAGTAAAAGACCAGGTAACTGAAAAACCCTGGCTTATCTCGCCGCGACCAATACCAGGCGACAGCCAGGATTATGGCGGCCATATTTGCCATGTCCGCTTCGCCCGTCCTGGCCCAGAAGAGGAACCCGTATGAACTTAGCAGAAGCCAACCCGCCGTCCTGCCCATCTGCTGCGACCACAGCCTGCGGCCCAGACTAATTGTTGCCCCCAGCGCCACCAAGCCGGCAATTGCGCTGGGCAGCCTTACTGCCCATTCATCCAGCCGGCCTGTTACGGTCGCAACAAGAGCAATGAGCCAGTAACCCAGAAGTGGCTTGTCAAAATAGGGTTCGCCATTAATGCAGGGATGAAAAAAGTCCCTTGTAAACAGCATTTCCCTGGCAATCTCAGCCCAGCGGTCTTCGGCGCCCCATAGACCTCTTCGGCCCAGAGCCCATAATGACAGAAATACAGCCGCTGACCAAAACACGATTGTCGGAATGTTGTCTCGTAGATTTTTCATGCTTATTTCTTCAAGACTTCCTTGATCGCGCTGGCCACATCGTCCACGTCTTCCACGGTCATATCCGCGAGTAAGGGAAGCGAGCATATCCGGTCAGAATTCCACTCGGTATTCGGCAAGATGCCGCGGCGGATGCCCATGGATTCTCGATAATATTTCTGCAGGTGGACAGCCCGAAAGTGAAGTCCTGTTCCAATGTTCTTCTGTTTTAGCTCACTCATGAACTGGTCACGGCTAACGCCGGCCTTATCCGTATCCAGGCGAATAATAAACAGATGCCAGGCATGTTTTATCGGATACGGAGGATCCGAAAGCGGGAGGATTTCATCGACCTCCGCCAGCCGCTCACGGTATCTCATAGCCAACCTGGTTCGCTGCCTGTTAAACTCGTCTACGCGCGCCAACTGGCTTATGCCCAAAGCAGCCAATATGTCCGGCATGTTGTACTTGTAGCCCGGCTCCAGCACCTCGGCCTGGGGGGACCTGCCCTGAGTGTGGCGATCATAGGCATCTACCCCAAGGCCATGAAATTTCAGCCGGCGAGTTCGATCAAGCAGGTCCTGGTTGTCCGAACAAAACATGCCGCCTTCGCCGGTAGTGATGTTCTTGATGGGATGAAAGGAGAAAATCGACGTGCCGTTGCGCCCCACGTGTTGGCCCATATAGTGCGTACCCAGAGCATGGGCTGCATCTTCTATGAGGAAAATCCCGCGCTCGTCAGCCAACCGGCGAATCGGACCGATATCTACTGGAGCACCGGCAAAGTGCACAGGGATAATCAGTCGCGTACGGGGGGTGATGTATTCCTCTATCGAGCTGCGCGAAACCATTAACGTGTCTTTGTCAATATCAGCAAACACTGGTTTGGCGCCGGCGAGGACTATCAAGTTCACTGTGGAAACCCACGTCATCGATGGCGTTATGACCTCATCGCCAACGCCGATGCCCAGCGCTTTGAGCGCAAGATGCATTCCCGCGGTGGCCGAAGACAGTGCCACCGCACCAGGACAGCCCACGTAGTCGCAGAATTTCTGCTCAAATTCAGCAGCCTTCGGGCCGGTGGTAATCCATCCCGAACGCAGAACTTCGCTGACCGCGGCAATATCGGCCTCCGTAATAGAGGGTTGTGAAAACGGCAGAAACTTACTTCTCATAATTGATTTCTTCCTTGCTCTGATCAATATACAAAGCGAGACTTTGTTAGCATCATAAGGCATTTTCATATCAATCCTGGCGCAAGCATACCTGCGGCACCTTAAAATAAGCTGAAGACTGGAAGATAATCTTCTTAATCGAAAATCCCTACTGGCGTTGGATTTACATTCAGAGCCGCTAAGCCTGTGGTGAGCCTGCCGAATCTATGCGAGGCAGACGAATGCAAACAACTGTGCCGGAGCGGGGCTCTGAGGTTATTGACATATCCCCGTTATGGCGCAGCGCGATCTCCCGCGCGATGGCTAATCCCAAGCCGACTCCGCCGGTGGAACTGGAACGTGAGTGATCCACCCGGTAGAAGCGATCAAACAGATGGGGCAGAGCCTCAGGCGGGATGCTTCCCCCTTCGTCATGAATACGGACGGTCGCGCAACTATGTAACCCCGCAATAAATTGCGGGGCTAGCCGGTTAGCCCCCAAATTCATTTGGGGGTCTAAACTTATGCTAATAGTCCCGTCGGACGGCCCGTATCTGACAGCATTGTCAAGAACATTGCTGAACAAACGGGCCAACTCATCCAAATCGCCCCGAACAGTGGTAACTGGCGGTTCTTCCAGGATCACCTTGCCCCCCGAGCACCCTATCCTCTGGTCATAGGCTTCTGCAAGCTCACGCAGCAAGACATCCAGTTGCACCTCTGCAGCCCCGACTTGATCGGGGTTCTCGTCCATCCGTGCTAAGACCAGCAGTTGCTCTGTGAGGTGCTCCATGCGGGCAACATCCTTCAACGCATCAGCAATTGCCCGTCTGTACTCATTGGCGTCCCTTTCGTGCATCTGTGCGGCTTGAAGTGTGCTTTTGACCACGGCCAGTGGAGTACGCAGTTCATGCGCTGCATCGGAGGTAAATTGCTTTTGTTGCTGCAAAACCTTATCCAGACGACCAAGCATATCTGTCAATGCTCCGACGAAGGGATGTAGTTCCTCTGGCACCTTGAGATCATCAAAGAGAACCCTTCCGACATTTGGGCGTGATATGAGGTGTAATCGTTCCGCGGTCGTATGGATGGGACGCAGGCTGCATCGAACACTCCACATAACTGCCACAACCGAGCCCAAGATGAGGCTTCCTCCCAATATAAGCAATAACTTGAGGAATTCGCGCATCTCGTGATAGGTATAATGGCTGGAAGCCGCCACCACAATATTCACGATGCCCTTATCAAGCTTATGACGCGTCCACATAGCCCTGTATTCACTGCCACGACTGCCGATGTTCATAAAGACAAGTGACTCCTGCATCGGGCCAGTTTGCTCTGGAAGTCCGCGTAACCAGCGTCCATGTTGGCTGTCCGGGAGCTCGCTGGCAAACAGGTCGGCGGAAGCTCCATCCATCCAAATCCGATAGAAAGTAGAATGATTTTGGCCCGAAGTTCCCGTGACCGCGTGAATGTCCCTATCTATCATCTGCTCTTCACCCTCGCGTTCATGCAAGATTGCCAAGATGCCGTTAGCCATTGCAGAAAGTGTTCGGTCGATGTTACGAAGATGAGATTCCTCAAACTCAAAATATGCCACAATGCAGATCGTGGCGATAACAGCCACGAGCACAGTGGAGACCCACAAGGACACACGCCACTTTAGGGATAGAGAGATCACCTGGGCATTTCTCCGAGTAAATAACCCTGGTTTCGAAAGGTATGAATCAGTTCGCCTTTTGACTCCGAACCAAGTTTCCTTCGTAAGGAGCAGATATATACCTCCACAACGTTCGAGAAGTTCTCTGAACCAAAATCATACAGATGTTCTACGATGTCAGCTTTGGAAACTACCTCTCCGGCTCGCATTGCCAGGTACTCTAAAAGGCGGTATTCCATCGCAGATAATCGCACGGATCTGCCGCGGACCATTACCTGATGCTTGGCAGTATTTACGCTGACATCTGCGATTCGTATTATGGGAGCAGGCCGGCCATACGAACGGCGCACCAACGCTTTACAACGGGCAATTAGTTCCCGCATATCAAATGGTTTGACCATATAGTCGTCGCTACCCGTTTCAAGCCCTTGAATGACATCACTGGTAGCATCACGGGCCGTCAAGATTAGTACTGGAATAGTTATGTCATTTTTTCTGAGGTCCTGGAGAATCTCAAAGCCGCTGATTTTGGGAAGTCCCAAGTCAAGGATAATCAGATCGTAGGGATTCGTCATAGCCATGTGCCGGCCATCTTCACCATTGGTAGAAATATCAACGGCCCAGGAGTATTCCTCGTCCAGCACTCTGGCTATGTTACGGGCTAATTTGATCTCATCCTCAATGATAAGCACACGCATGGCCGTATAGTGCACACCTTCTAATCACAATGTTTTCTGTTTTTTCCTGTAATTCCAGCCATGCTATTGTACTGGATGCTACTACCGCGTAAAATAGTTTTTTCATAGACCCTGTTTCTTGCTCAAGTCTTCAGCTTATTTTAAGGAACGATCTGTAGCATATTGCCCATCGGCACCAGGCTTTGACGATGATTGTTGTGGTGCAGTCCGAATTATGGTGAAGTACAGTCTCGTGACGATTAAGGTGTTAGATTTGCAGATAATAATAATCTGGAGGTACCCAAAATGTCTCTGCGATTTGCGATCGTTGGCTTCGGAGTTGTAGGCAAATCGATGAAATCGTTGTTACCTGATGCCGTGGTTTATGACACAGCGCCCGGCATGCCGCACGATAGGCATGAGGTTAACCAGTGCGACATCACATTTGTATGTGTTCCAACGCCTCCGGCTTTGGATGGATCGTGTGATATTTCTATTGTTGGGGATTCCGTAGAATGGATTGAAACTCCAATCATTGTCATAAGGTCTACAGTTCCGCCGGGCACCACTAAGAGGCTTGGTAGGAAGTACAACAAGCGAATCGTGTTTAATCCGGAGTATCTGGGCGAGACACCGTGGCACCCTTACAGAGATGCAAAGAACATTCCTTTTACGATACTGGGCGGAACAAAAAAAGATACAGTAGAAGTGGCAGAGGTCTACGGCCAGATATGCGGACCGTCAGTTAGAATATACTTTACAGATTCAACTACTGCCGAATTGGCCAAATACATGAGCAACTGCTTTTTTGCGACCAAGGTGGTTTTCTGCAACGAGTTCTATCACATAGCCAAGGCGTTTGGGGTCGAATACCATGAGCTGCGTGAGATATGGCTTGCTGACCCAAGAATACCCAGGAATCATACGCTTGTGTTTGGCAGTAGTCCTGGGTTCGGCGGGAAATGCCTGCCCAAAGACCTTTCAGCGTTAATTTCTGCTGCAGAAAAGGCCGGCCACGACTCAGACTTTTTGAGAATGGTCAAGCAGCTTAACGAGCAGTTTCGAGGCGGAGACTATTCCGCGCTTGTGCAAGAACCGTGGGCTGCCGAAGCCAGTTTCGACCCATACCAACATATTAAGATAAGAGAGGACGTAGCGGCCAATAAAGAGAAAAAGAGGGTGCAAAGTGAAAAAGTCGAGTAACAAAAAAACAAAGAAGGGGTCCAAGCCCCTAATCCATAATGGCCTGGATGCGCACGCGTGGGCGACGAAAATGGAGATAAGACGCCTTGTTGGGGGTAGACCTGACCTAAAACTAAAAGAAGCAGATTAGTACACATCCACGACCCGATTTGTACTTTGCTTACGACGTTTTTGCTATTTTCCCAGATACTGCTACTTACGCCATAAGAGGTCTATCCCAAGTTCGTCAGGTAGAAAAATTTTCAGGCAATTTTTAGGGCGGAATCCCCAATAAGATTGCGTCTATCGGCGTTTCCCCTCTGCGGCAATTGTAGTACAGACCTATCCTCTTGAATGATAGTTTGCAGCCACGAAGATAGAACGCAAAGACTATCAGAGTGGCTATGTTTATCAAGCGCTGTACAGGTTGAGGTTGATCTTGCGAGCGTCCGCGTCAGAAATACCAGAGACTTCGGGGATGTGTATTTGGCTTTGATACTGTGGCACACCCTGGAACTGGATGAGTTCTTCCAACAGCAAGCCCGTTATGGCTATAGTCGAGACCATCGTCCTGACTGTAAGCAGGTCTGCGAGGGCGTAGAGGTTCAGTTGGTGGATAGTCCAGATGGCCAAGAGACCTTTTGTGCCGCAGTGCCACGTTTGCAGTGGTGCCGCATAGTGGAAGGCCCTGCAGATATGGATGGAGTGGGCTGGTTTGGGAAGATGGGTCCGGACGGTGCTTGAAGAATTGGCGCGACTGAAGAGTACGGATGTTGTTCTTGGGACATCCTGTGGCCGGCAGATCAAGTTATGCTGTGTTACTGAGAATAGGCCAATAGATGCAAAACAGCCTCACAACTGACGAACTTGGGCTAGCTTTGAGGGCATCTTCGCTTTATCAAGTCCCGTTCCCATAAACACTTTGAGATAGCGAGCCCCGGCTTCTGAATCACATTCAACATATTCTTCCCCCAAGTAAACCCGCCAACCTTGCAGTAATTCTTCTATTTTACCTTTGCCTGACCCTTCGGGCAGCTTTTTGTACGCAAATGTTTTTGTGTTAGTATTTTGTCCTCATAGAATTTACCGAGAGTTACATCACCTATGTTTCTCAGAACTGTTTCTACAAAAGCATCTATATCAATACCTTCTTTGGTCTTTTTTCTGATCACCGACACTTTTTGCTTTTTCGATGCGAGACCTGACCAAGTCTACCACCGCCCGATACACCTCAAGTTGCTCATCATCCGTAAGACCGAGTATTTCACCCATCACGATTCTATCAAGTTCACGGCGATCTGGTTTGACCTTGCCAAGAGACACTTCCTCGGCCGAGGTAGCCCCCAATTCCTCAAAGACCGAAGTGGCCGCCCGGTCCGCCTATCAGATGCGGCAGGCCCTCTTCGAGCTCCATCTGCTCGGTTAAATCCTGCTCGATTTCCGTCAGGAACCGGCTGGGCTTCATCATCACCAGACTCCGCGACCGGCTGCGATAAACCATCGGCACAACCAGATACACCTCGTCCTTTGCCCTGGTCACGGCGACGTGGAAAACCCGCCGTTCCTCTTCTTGTTCCTCGTTCGTATTTAAGGCCATATCGGTGGGGAACCTGCCGTCGGCAAGCCATGGAATAAAAACGATCGGCCATTCCAATCCTTTGGCCTGATGCACGGTGCTGAGAGTAACAAATTCCTGCTCCGCCGGTCCGGTCACAACCGTCTCACCGGAAAATTCCCCGGCCAGAGCGACGTCTGCCAAAAATGCTTCAAGAGTGCTATATTGGGCGGCAAAGTTAGCCAGAGCTCTGATGTCCTCTCTGCGAAGGGCCGCGCCATCGTAATGAGAGACAAGGTAGTCGTCATAAAAATCGCGCAGAATAGTATCTATAATCTCAGCCGGGGCTTTTAGCTGCTCTGACTTTTTGACCAGATTCATAAGCTGCAAATAGAATGGCCTGGCGCTAACCGGAAGAAGGTTAGCCGTATCTGACTGGCCCGCCGACTTTAGCGGATTATCCGACCGGCTGAGATGCTGCCAAATCTTACGTGATAGAGCGCCGCCTATTCTGGGCAGCATTTTGAGCACTCGCAGCCAGGCAAGCTCATCTTGTCGATTCTGCAATATGCGTATAAAACAGAGCACGTCTTTCATGTGAGCCTGCTCAAAGAATCGCAGGCCGCCGCGGACGTGAAATGGGATATTTCGCCGCTGAAACTCCAGTTGAATCTCAAGGCTGTGCCAGTGGCTGCGATACAGCACCGCTATGTCATTTAGGCTCCGCCCTTCATCGAGAAGATGCAGCGTGTACTCGGCGATAAAGCACGCCTGAACGAAGTGGTCCTGGCTGGAGACAACTGCCGGCTTGAGCCCTGCGGGCCTTATTGCGCGAAGATCCTTGGGCAGCCGCCGGCTGTTTTGCGATATGCTGGCATTGGCAAGCGCCAGTATCTGGGGCGTTGAGCGATAGTTGGTTTCCAGCTTGTATTCTCTGGCATCCGGATATCGCTGCTTGAAGGTGATAATATTTTCAAAACTCGCCCCACGAAAGCTGTATATGGATTGTGAATCGTCGCCCACCACGGCAAGGTTGCGGTGCCTAGCGGCAAGAAGGTCCACTATCGTTCCCTGAATAGCGTTGGTGTCTTGATACTCGTCGACCAGGATGTGAAGGAACTGATTGGCGAGTGTTTTTCGGATGTCTTCGTGGTCGCTAAGAAGCCGCAGCCAGGCACTAAGTAGATCGTCAAAATCCAATAGTTGCCGCTCTCGCTTCTTGGCCGCGTAGAGGACGAGCACTTTTTCGATTTCGCCGGACTCGCCGATAAACATCGGGTAGCGCTTTGCCAGCACCGCCTCCAACGGCTCAAGCGTGTTCTGGATAAAGCTGGAAATGGCGGCCAGAACGGCCTTTTGCGGAAATCGTCTTTTGCGAATGTCTACGCCTGCTTCTTGAACGCAGGACGCGATAAGGTCTTTTGTATCCTCTCGGTCGAGTATCGTAAAGTCCGGCGAAATGCCCAGCACTTTTCCGTGCTGGCGGAGAATCCGGTTGGCTATATGATGGAATGTGCCGCCCCAGATGTCGCGGGTTTTATGTTTGACAAGCAATTCGACCCGGCTGAGCATTTCGCGGGCAGCACGGTTGGTGAACGTGACCAGCATTATGCGTGATGGGTCTACACCGTTGTGGACAAGCCAGGCCAGGCGATACGTTAAGGCTCGCGTTTTGCCGCTTCCTGCGCCCGCTACTACGAGCATCGGGCCGCCCGGTGCGGTGGCGACAGCCAACTGCTCCTGGTTAAGCTCAGCCGCGAAGTCTATCGCATCTGCCGCTGTTCTTGATTTAAGAGTAAATTTCCTGCCCATCTTCTTTCTGTGCTAAATCCGGTTCTGCGGTTGCCCCTATTTACCATAGGCAGAAACCGCTGTAAAGCAGCAATAGGAAGATGTCCAAATACTATGCACCTCAAGCCCGGGCGTTTAGCCGTCGCCGGTACGGCGACGGCCTCACACAGGATCAATAGTCAACCTGATTACACGCCAGGATTGCCGCTCCAAATGCGCCTGTCATCTGCGGGTCAGGTGCGACTGTCACTTTCTGGCCGAGAGCAGATTCCAATGCCTGATCCATCCCCGAAATCATCGCCACGCCGCCGGTGAACACGATAGGCAAATCAGCTTTGCGGCCGATCATAGACATTACACGAGAGGCAATCGCCGCCTGGACCCCGGCGACGATATCATCTACCGGCGTGCCGGCAGTGAGCAGGCCGATAATTTCAGTCTCTGCGAATACCACGCACATACTACTTATTGCAGCAGGGTTGCGGCTATGAGCGGCCATCTCACCGAGGCGCGGTAAGTGCACGCCAAGACGCCGAGCGACGACTTCCAGAAAACGCCCTGTTCCTGCTGCGCATCGGTCGTTCATAGCGAAGTCACGGACTTTTCCAGACTTATCGAGGCGTATCAGTTTGCTATCCTCTCCGCCGATGTCGATAATCGTCATAGCATCCGGCACAAGCCGACGCACACCAACTGCGTGACAGGTAATCTCGGTTATGGTTGTATCGGCTATGCTGACTGCGTTTCTTCCATAGCCGGTCGCCACTATCCTGCGAACATCCTTTTTGCGAATCTTGCTGTCTTTTAGAAGCCTGTCAAAAAGCTCCAAAGTGAGTTTATCCTGGGCAACGCCCTGGTCCGTTAATCCCTTCGCTACAACCTGAAATCGTGAACCTGCGGTAAAACCGCAGGCTAAATATTTAGCCACACGTTTTACGTGGGGTTCTGGCCCAATGTCCATCAGAACAATTTTTATTGTTCTTGAGCCGGCATCTATTCCTGCACAAATCATCTTTTTCTCCGCTCTCTTACGGCTTCGACCAATGCTTCTAAACGTGTACGCAGCGCCTGCGCAATCGAGTCGGTTAGCGACGGCACCTCAATCTCCAGCACAGGGACATCAAGCTCGGCCTGGACAATTTCGCCGATAATCTGCCCTTCGAGCGCACAGTGACTTGCTCCCGGAATGCGAGATATTACGACCGCCTCGGCATCAAACCTACGGATCTCCTGGCATATCCGGTGGGCACGGTCGGCTGAAGAACCCACCATAGGATCGGCAAGTGCCATTCGCGCAAGAGCCTCCATCGGCGGCAGGTCTCGTGGAATTGCGTCTAGCGCATGAGTAAAGAGATACTCAGTGCCGCATATTCTTCCGCCGCAGTCTTCCAAAAGGTTCATCACCTGCAGATCCGCCACCGGGTTCACCCAAAAGATTTTGGCAGCATCAGCAGACAAAAGGCCAGTTCCAGACTTGACACGCTCTTTCACCTCAGCGAGCAGCTCCTTCAGGACAGCGATTGTCTCTTCGCGGTCGGAGCAGAAGTGTATTGCCAGCATTTCCGCGATGAGCATTTCAAGTGCCGGCATCGGACACAGTCTGGCGGTAAATACAAGTCGCCGCAGTTCTGCAAGGAGCCTGCGGACCTGGTTTGCTTTTTTGATTCCGGCAGAGAGTTTCTCGTCACTAAGGCGTTGGCCGGCAAATTCTTCCAGAGCTCTTCTGAGGCGTTCCAGTTCCGACTTGACGAATTCAACCTGGCATCTCGGTGCTGAAAAACCGCCAGGCAATTTAACCGATTCTTCGCCCGGCTCGCGTTCACGGCGATGCGGGATTTCCCACCACAATATCGGATAGCCAAGGCTGTTAAGCCGCTGCGCAATAGCGGAGAAGTCATCGCAGGTTGCTCCGACGCTGCATATCAAGAGCTCCGGAATCGGGAAATGCGCACCGGTTACAAAAGCTCCCAACATTGCACGTACCGGACAAAAAGATTCATCTATGCCGAGTGAGTCCGCGATAGAAAGCAGCCCGGCATTTAGTTCCATCACGCACGGAATCCACCAGGCTCCGTCAGGATAAAAAGCGACCACGTCGTCCAGCGAATAAGCCATCACCGGCACTGTGCCCAGGTCCTTCATTGTGCCGACGATCTTTTTTCCACGGTCGCGCGCCTCGCGCAGGCGGTCTTCCTCCGTGAGCAGGAAGTTCCATAATCTAAGAGCAGCGGCAGAGTTGTCGTAGCGAAGTTTCAAAAGCCGTTGGTCGCCGTCCTCAACGTGCCGGCTAAGCCGACCGCCGTAGCCGGGCTGGGCTATCCCAGCTTTTTGCATCTGCTTGTATCGCTGGTCCCACTGCCGGAGCGTTATTTGTTCCGGGATGTCCCTCACGTCAGCGTCTCCAGAAACGCCCGGATTCGATTCTGCCAGCGCTGGCGTTCTATTTCGGTGTTGCCGGCAACATCTATGTCCAAAACGGGCAAGTCGGTCCATTCCTTCAGTCGCTGCAGCTCGGCGTGCCACGTATCGCACCAAACGTAACGGCGGCAAATAATCCCTCGCACAGCCCTGGCGGCAAGCTCATGCGCCAGCCACCGGTAAAGCTCGCTATTTGGTCGGCGCGATGCATCCTGGATGCCGCCAAAATACGCGTTGGCAAGCTCTGCCAGCGGATCCTCACGAATTCTTCGCCGGTCGAAAGGCCCGCACATTCCGCGTTCGCCGGTCTCGGTTGCATCGAGCACTATTCGTCCGCCGGATCGTTCCACCACGTCGTATATATCAAAGTCCGACCACATAAGCGGCCCTCCGACAATGGCCAACGGTACACCACTGTTCAGGAGCGCCGAGCCCGGAAGATAGTTGGCTATGCCGTCTGGCCCGTCTCGACCAAAGGCTGCGATCGCTTCGGCGTATTGCCTGGCAGATAAATACGCTCGGCTTGCCCGAATCGACGCCCGAACGGCATCATATTCGAGCATCACTTCTGCCAGACCAGCCGGTGTCGGTGACTTTCCACCAAGCCCAACAAGAAATCGGCCTAATCGCCTAAGTTCGTCCACATAAAGATTCTGGGCCGCGAGGTTCTGCCAGGTGCTCGGCACATTCATAAGAAAAGAAGCCGCATCACACCGCCGGATAAGAACGTCAAATCCGCGGCGCATCTGGTCGCATAGTGTTGTCATTATGACCCCGCAGGCTTGTTTGTCGTTTATCGCTTCATTGAGGAAAGCCCGCACGTATGGGCACAAGCCTTCCACTGGCCCGATCAGAGAGGCTGACTTTGTCGGGTCAGGTATTATTCTGCTCGGCTGCAGGCCGTGGGCGGCGATCCACTCCGCTGGCACGTATGGACAACTGTAGATAACCCGCTTCATCGGCCTCCCTTCTTGCTTTGGCAAGAAAGCAGGGGGGCGGCTCTTTCACGGACTGTTTCAAATAATGCCTCCACCCTCATCGCAATGCGAGCCGAATCAGACGGTGAGTAATCTGTCTCGATTCTAAGATATGGGATACCAAGCTCTTTCTCGGCCATATTCTTGACGAAATAGGATTCGACGTCATACGTTAGGCAGGCCTGCCAGATAAGCTCTATCACGCACTGCGGACGGTACTGGGCGGCCAGGCTGCGAAGCACTTCAAGTCGCCGGTCGTTTTTAGTCATCACCGAGCAAGGCAGATGGAAGTACTTTTCAGCCAAAGCAACTATGGGATCATCTGCTGCTTCGTCAACATCCTCCAGAATGGGCTTCAGTCCCGTGCAATTATCCATACATACTACCAGCCCGCCGTGTGACTCGATAATATCGAGCACACGTTCGGCTCCATGCACCATCGGCACGCCGGTCATCAGTATCCGCACGCGCGAGTTGTTGCCGGCATTCGCCTTCTGGAGCTTATAAAGTAGGATCGCTTCGGCGTACTGCTCGAAATCGGCATCGATACCGGAGATGCTGCTCTTGAACGCAAGCAACTGTCGGCCTGTCAGTGGTGGGGTCTGTGACTTCATCAGCTCAGCCAGGCCCCGCCGCAACTCGCGCTCACGGTTCATAGTGCTTATAGCTTGCCGTATTTTCTCGTCGGTGATTTCGACGCCGAAACAATCTTGAAGTCTGGTCCTGAACTTGCGAAGCTCGCTCACCCAATGCGCCATTGCATCGCTGTCGGCTGGCTTTTGCGGCAATTCCAGCACGTGCATTGGCCGAATCTCTGCCATCAGTTCATACATCTTCTTTTTGCCGTCGCAGGTTGTCTCAGCCACAATTAGGTCCGCCATCTCCAGGAAGGGGTTTTTCTTCTGGATGTGGTAGCCATAAGTCGATTTAATCAATGGGCACAGATTGGCCGGCAGATGCTCTTCTGCCGGCGGTATCATCGACGCTTCGCCGCCGCAGAGACACACAGGCATAGCATCAGCAGCCATAATCAACTCGCGGGGCGTATATTCGCACATAATGCCCACGATATGCCCGCCTTTGGCCTTTTCGGCTGATGCGTACTCGTAGCAGTTTTGAATCATATTGCCGAACCAGGCCGAGGGGCCATTTTGCGAACCTGCGGTAAAACCGCAGGCTAAATATTTAGCCCCGCGTTCCACGCGGGGTTTTGCTTTTTTTTTGCCGCCACATTTTGCCATTTTTTTCAAACCTCAAAACCTGCGGTCACCCCGCAGGAAGAAAGACCCCCAAATAAATTTGGGGGCTAAATATTTAGCCCCACGTTTCACGTGGGGTTCACGTTATTTTTTCTTGCGGGCAATAAATAAGCCCTGAGCGATTTTGCCTGCGTGGGCCAACTGCTGCATAAAGGCCATTTCGCCGCCCATCTTCTGCATCAGTTCCCAGTCGAAACCGATAATCTTCAGAGCATCGTACGTCAGTTGCATATTGAGCATATTCAGGTATAGGTCAACACACGGCCCAAACCTGCCGGTATCTTCTGCTTTGATTACCGCGCAACCATTGCCTTTGAGCAGGTCCTTATAACCATTGATGTTTTGGACGTTAGGGAACTTCATAAAGGTCAAAAAACGCTCTGCCTCGGCATCGGTAAGTCCGGCTTTTCCTTCTACCCAGTCGGTAAAGGCAATAACGCCGCCCGGTACGATGATGCGAGCCGCCTCGGAAATCAGCTTTTCTTTATCGACAACGTAGCACCAGGCATCCTCTCCCCAGACAAAATCTGCGCCTGCATTTTCAAGCCCACTGTCGCAGACATCCGCCAAGATGAATCTGATTTTGCCTGACAGTCCTTGTTGCTTACATCGCTTTCGGCCTTGCTCGACGACCTTTTTAGTAGCGTCCACACCGGTCATCTGTGCCACATCTCGAAAACGTACGAGAAATCGCATTCCAGCTCCGTTGCAGCAACAGATGTCCACGCCTTTGCTGCCGGATGCGATGCCGGCTTTTTCCGCCAGGTCCATCGACGAAACAAAACCGCCTATATGAATCTGCTCTCCCATAATCAGTTCCCAAAGCTGGCCTTCAGGGCCGCTGTAGACAGCTTGAACTTCCTTTAGCCCGATATTATCCATAGTCTTCATAATAGCTCTCCCTAAAATTCATATTTCAATTGGATTGCCCATACGTTGCCCTCACGGTGATTTAGGATATTGCCAAAGTTGGCGTAGCCGCCCGCAACCGTCCAATGGTCATCGATTACGTAACCCAGACAAATGTCCCACCAGTCATTTTCAGCTTTAATCAGATGCTTGCCACCCGTAGAGTACTGATCGCACAGGTCGGATTTTTGCCGATACTCACTCGCCAGCAATAGCCTATCCGTGAGGAAATAGATAACGCTGCCCTCAAGGGTTGTTCGCCGCTCACCGGCAAAACCAAGTAGACCGGTATGTATCGCGTCGCCGTTGCGCAGGCCTGCCGATACGATAAGTGGGCGAGGCAGCCAATCGCTTATTGTCCTGGTTGCGACAGCGGTAAACTCCACTCCGGAATCGTGGTCGGTGCCAAGCATGTCGCAAAGTCCGCCTGTTTGGCTGTCAATATCATTCAGACCTTCGTTCCACTTGAAATGCGCACCCAGCGTTACCGCCGGCACCCAGGCACGGTCAAAGCCGCCTTCCTCAATCACCATTAATCGCGTGTTGAAATTGTGCAGAAACACATGGTTGTCAACATGAACAGCACCTAATGTAGCCGTCCTCACATCGTCTGGCCAGTCTCCCAATCCGATGCGTTCCAGCGCGTAGCCGAGTTCCACCCTGCCCCAGAGATTCTCTGTCAGCGAGAGAGATTCAAAGTCCTTCTCTCCGATAGCAGCAAAGGTGCCGGATACACTTGGCAGGCCGAAAACCTTTCCTTGCTCCGGCGGATTTGCCAGATAGGCAGTGCTGGTAATAAACACGCCGCTATTGCCTTCCACATTGTGCGTCGGCAAAGGCGGACCGGCACAAACCGTACTAAGTGAAAAGAGGACAATTGTGGACGCAATTAGCAAGATTTTTTGTGTTCGGGCTAAAATTTTCATGGCCATACTCCTTCAAAAAAATTTCCCTCTCTTTTCTCTGTGGCACTTGTGATTCTTCCGTTCACTTTTCTGTCATTCGTTTTTCTCCCAATAAAAAAGCGGGCAAGAGAAACTTATCTCGTTGCCCGCCGATGGTCGTGGAAGTGCGCTTTTACTGTATCAAGTGCCAGGCCTCCTCATATTTAGTTTCAAACGGCCCCACGTCTGCATCTACCTTCACCTGGTACTTGCCTTTGACGTTCTCTGGCACTCGCCACGAGTACCGGCAGGTCCTGCCTCAGCCATACGCAAAGTTGCCTGTGGCAAGTACTGTCGCCGTCTCACCAACAATCAAAACGGTGATCAGCCCGACAATAAGTAGCAAAATAAGAACGCTTTCCGTCATATTCACTCCACTGAAAAATGTGCAAAGACTTTCCCAGCCTTGTTTTCTACCATTTTAGACGCTGACGCCACGATTTTGTTACACTTTTCTGCAAAAATCCAGGTTCGAGTGCCTAAAGTGTCTGAAATCATAACTTTTAACTTTAGCTCACTTTACGCCCCTTACCATTGACTGCCCAGCATATTTTCTCCTAGCGCGTGCCATCTCGCAGGTTGGCAACACCGGGGGAAGGCGTGCCGGCCTTCCAGTTGCCTACGTCGTTGCCATAAAGACTGGCCAGCTTGCGAGAAAGGGATAAACCGCCGCCGTCGGCTTCGACAGGCCAAAGGTCTACGCCGCCTGGACAATCCTCCGGATGTGAACCGTCACTGTAACTTACCCTGTCAATCCGGATATAATAACGTGTGCCAAATTCATCCACGTCAC
>Ga0315279_10003595_pt1 | contig 21444 bp, 20 predicted proteins | sample YL17G06_20_MG_FD_203694 | JGI IMG/M metagenome (GOLD analysis project Ga0315279, IMG submission 203694) | Sediment microbial communities from Yellowstone Lake, YNP, Wyoming, USA - YL17G06_20 | ecosystem: Environmental > Aquatic > Freshwater > Lake > Sediment | place: USA: Wyoming | collected... | reverse complement strand
AGAACGATAGACGGTGGTCGGCGATGGCGTCGGCCTGGGCTCGCAGACGCGCGTCCCAGCCGGCCTCAAGCGAAGGAGGACTGGCGGCCCACTCGCCGAGGTCCACGTCCACAAGCCGCAGTTGGCGCGCGGCAGCATCGCCGTCTCGGCCTTCGAGGGCGCGCGGAGGCAGCCGTCTCTGTCGCAGGGGCAACAGGCACTGATCAGCAGCCCCCCGAAGCGTGCTGCGCACGCGCCAGGCCATCTCGCGCGGCGGCATCGCCCGGAGGCGTCGGAGATACCATGTCAGCGTCTGCATGGTGGTCTTGGGGGACCTATGCGGGTCCTTCAGGGGCGTGCGGTTCCTTGATCCGCTGGTCCACGTAAATGGCTTTCCCTCGAGGCGACAGAGGGATGGACTCCACCAATTCGATAGCGAAGGTCACCCGGCCGTCGAGTTTGCGGCCGAGGTTCTGCTGGATCCGCCGCCGATCCTCATCGCCGAACCCTTCGGCGGGCGCCACCCGCAGCACGGCCTGCCCGGGCGCGCTCTGGTAGAACTGGAACTGCCGGACGTGAAGGAACGTATCGTCGTGCATGTTCAGGGCGGTCCAAGAGATCTCGGACCCGTCGGCGGCGACCAGCATCTCCTGCGTGCGGTGGCCGCGGATGTCGCGGATGATGGTGTGCTGCCGCCCGCAGGCCTCACAGTGGTCGCCGACATAGGTGGCGTAGTCGCCGGTGCGATAGCGGATGAAAGGCATGACCGTGTTGATGAAACCGGTGCCGACGATCTCGCCTCTCTGGCCGGGTGTTGTGACGGGCCTGCCTTGTTCGTCCAGGAGTTCGAAGTAGCCGTACGTCGGCCAGACGTGGTAATCGGTGGAGAACTCGCACTCCGCCGCCAGGACCAGTTTCTCGGAGTGGCCGTAGCAGGAGAAGTGCCGGCAGCCAAAGACCTCCTCGACCATCTGCCGCTGCTCCGGGTAAACGGTCTCCGATTCGGCGATGATGCCGCGGATGTTGCCGGGGGCCTTCACGCCCGCGCGGCGGATGAACCTGGCCAGGGCTGCTACCGACGATGGATAGACGTGCAGGAAACAGGGGCCGATGGTCGCGATGTGTGCCAGATAACGGCCCATGTTCCCGTCGGTCATGTGGAAGTTGCTGTAGTAATGGTGCCGCAGGATCGGATCGTATTCGTGATGGAGCCCCCGGCCGTCGGGGCGTACGAGCCGTCCGCGGAGGACGGCCATGGGCATCCGCGGACGGTAGCCGACACGGGCGAAGGAGGCGATCAGATAGGCGTACTCGATCGCCGACCGTTCGCTGCCCATGTAGAAGAAGAGCGGCACTCCGCTTGCCCCCCCCGTTGAGCAGTGGTCGACGCTCGGGTGGTCCACCGGGCGCGCACACATCTCCTCGAGGTGCGCGCGGACCGTATCGCGATCAGTGGTCGCCAGCGCCGAGAAGGCTTCGGCGGATTTCATGTCCTCGGGATGGAACCCTACCGCGTCAAAGGTGCGGCGGTAGTACGAGGTCTTCGCGTACGCCAGCGTGCACAGGCGCCGCAGCGCATCGAGTTGGTAGGCCCGGGCCTGCTCGGCAGGCCACTTCTCGGCGTGCCGGATGAAGCGGCGGTTCTCGCGGAACCGGCGGCCCAGCAGGTAGGGCAGAGACACGGTGCCGAGAACAGGTCCCAGGAAACACTTCACGGTGTGGGACAGTCGGTCCAACAGGTTCTTGCGTGACAGTGCTCTCTTCATAACCTTAAGCTTGGATCTCGATGTGCCCCTGCCAGCCGAAATGCGGCCGAAAGCCGGGCTGGAGCGGTCGCATGTCGACACAGGTTCCGCTGAACTGAACGTTGTCCGAGCAAAGGATGACCTCTTCGGGGCTTCCGGGCAAGAGGGGCAACAGATGGTCGTCGGGGGCGCGATTCAGCATCGGGATGCGCCGGTAGTCAAATCCCATCAGCCGGGCGCACGCGAGGTCGACCGCGACGGGGTTGAACCCGGCGAGGATTGCCCCCGCGGGCTTCGGCGTGGGGTCGAGCGGGCCGTTGCCCTCGCCGGCCACGATGGCGTCCACCACGTTGAGGACCTGACGGACCGGCCGGTCGTGAAGTTGGCCCTGGGCGTCGGCGTACACGAAGACCCGATTGAGGTCGATGACCATCCGCCACGTGGTGTCGTTGCCGTACCAGTTCCCGGAGCGGATGGTGTCGGTATTGGTGTCCCCGAAAATGCGCCGCCCGATGGCGTGGAGGGGTCCTGCCAGGGTTCGGCGAAGCGGACCCAGGAGGGGGAACACCCGCTTGAACCCCGCCACGGCGGTCCTCTCGATGCGGTGCAGGAGGTTATCATCGGCGAACTGATCGCCTCCCTGCGAAGGGGTCCCTTCGCGATGATGCGGCAGCCAGTTCTTGTTCCCGTTGATGCCCACCAGGTTCTTCATACAGGCCGTGAGGCCCGTCTTCTTGTGCGTCTTGAGTTTCGGCAGGTTGATCACACAATCGGCGGTCAGGACGGTTTTCGAGACCAGGTATTCGTGCACGTCATCGTGGTGGTGCTGCCGCAACTCGGCGGTATCGTACTCCGCGCCGTAAAGGAGGTGGCAGAGGTGCTTGACCTCCGCGAAGGCCGAGAGCCTCCCTAGGTCCACCTTCGCATAGCCGGCCGGATCGCCCGGGAGCCGTTCGTGCCCAACGATGACCCCGTCGATTTTGGCGGCGCGCTCCGGCCGCAGGTCGTACACTTCCACCTGACATCCCGCCTGACGACGGTAGAACTCCTGGATTTCACGCAGGCCGGTGATACGGCAAATAGCCTCGAAGTCCGCGTCGTTTTGTGGGGCATCGGCGATGATGATCCGACCCTGTCCCCCCAGCGCGATGTATACGTAGTCCAGGACCGCGCGAATAACTGACCCGTGGGTGACCAAGCAGTCGCCGTGCCCTTCTTGCGTCTCGCGGAACTCTCGGATGAAGTTGGGCTTGAGCAGCACGGTATGGCCCGGCTGGACGATCCCTCGAAGGGGGTTCCAGCGTTTGGAGCCATAGTTGGAGTCGTCAAGCCCCAAGAGCCGGAGGCTTTCGCGGACAGCGTGATAGACGGGGTTTGAGGGGCACAGAGTTTCACGGCCGGCAAAAGGATGCTCGGGATATGCCGTGTCGGGGGCATAGGGAGGCGCGGCATCATAACGGGCATGGCCTGTGGCAATCACCACGCCGTACGACAAGGGGCCTGGTCCCGCCGTTCCCCCCGTGGACATCAAACGTTCTCCGCCTTTCACGTCGCACGCCCTTGGGTTGACGCCTCGGCCGCATGCCCGCTCAAAGCCCCGAGGAGTTTGTCCCACTGCTTCACGGCTGCGGCGGTCTCATAGCGCTGGGCTGATCGGCGTGCCGCGAATGAGAAGGCGGCGTACTTCGCGCTGTCGGTGAGGAGGTCCACGATCCGCGAGGCAAACGCTTCGGCGGACCGCTCCGTCACAAGGTACCCGTTCACGCCGTCCTCGACGAGGTCACACAAGTCGCCGACATCCGCGACGACCGCGGGCAGACCGCAAGTCATCGCCTCCATGAGCGAAAGGGCCAGCCCTTCGGAGCGCGAGGTAAGCACGAAGATGCGAGCCTGCCGCAAGCATTCGCCCACGTCGGGTGCGAACCCGAAAAACGTGATGTGGCTGCCGATGCCCAGGTCTCGAGCCTGGCGTTCGAGGGTCTGTCGGAGCGGACCGTCCCCAACGATGGCAGCCGTGATGCCAGGCAGTCGCCGCGCAACACAGGCCACGACCTCCAGGAGGAGGTCCAGTCGTTTGATTTCCGCGAGGCGCCCAACGTACATGAGATCGATCGAAGGATCGGCCCCGCCCCGTCTCAACCTGGACCCATCGATGCCCCCCGGTATCACCTGGATGCAACTGCGAATCCCCTTGCTTCGGAAGTACGCGGCGGCTCTCGTGCCCATCGTGATCACAGCGTCGCAGGCAGCGACGCCGCGGAGTAGGCGTTTTTCCACCGTGGCATCGGGTGTTTCCATTCCCTCAAAGAAGGTTCCCTCGCCGCCAATCCCGCCGTCCACAACTTCCGTGGGTCCCCCGACGCAGAAGTAGATGGCGCGAGCGCCAATCAGCGGTGCCAGTATTGCAGCGAGCAGGGCGTTGACCTTGATGTGAAATCCGCCCAGTATGTGCGGCTGACCGCGGAACCCCGTCCACGTGAAGACGAGCAGCCGGGCGGGCGTTGCGCCGAGCATGCGCAGCAGCCATGCCGGCGGATAGATCGTGGTGACCTTGGCAATCGGCGGCAGTGGATACGTCGATATCACGGTCAGGTGCTCGCACAGGCGCGAGGCCCCCAGGGGCCGAAGGTGTGCCATCGCCCAGTTCGCAGACTCGAATCGCCCCGTCAGGAGGATCCGGTACCCTTGCCCAGGGGGGCGCGGCTGGGGACGGCGCCCGAACCCCTTCGCCATGGCCAGGGCTGTGTTGTGGGCGAGCATGAGCAGTCGAGCGAGACGATGATAGAACCACCGCCGGACGCGTCGCTGCCAGGGGACCGTGCTCTGGGCCGAAGGTTCCGGGGCCGGCTGGCCGCCGGCGACCAGCCGGCAATCCTCGAACACCGCCGAGTTGGACTCTTCAGCGCTCACAGGTCTGGAAACTCCAGTCTGCGCCACGGAATCGAGACGCTCTCTTGGCCGGTGTCGTCCGTTGGATTGCGGTCGAGATCGGTGACTTCCCGCCCGTTGACGGTCAGGCGGGTTGCGGGCGGGTTCGCTACGTAGAACGTCAGCCCGTCGAGGTCGGATCGCGAGAGCCCTCCGCCGTATGGGCGGCCCGCTCCTGCGGTATCAAGATGAATCCACAAGCCACCCTCGTTTCGCGCCGTACGGACGGCGACCTCGCGCACCGCTTGGCAGTACCCCAGCAAGCGACGTGTGGTGGTCACCAGCACGCGTCCCTGCCGGCAGGCCTCGGCCAGGCGCTGGAAGCCGGCCACAGCCTGCGCATCGAAAGTAGTCCGGCCACCCAGTTTCCCCAGGTGAGTATAGAGCACACACACCCCGCCGTCGGCTGTCAGGCGGTTAAGGAAATCGTCTGTGAGCACCTCGCCGATGCCCTGGGCCGTTTCGCCCCGGCTTACGCCGCCCCAGTGCGGGTTCGACCGGATGAACTCGTATACGGGGGCGCCATCCCGCAACCGGGCGGGGCAGAGCAAGTCGTTGGCCGCATGCATGGCGTATTTCTCGCTGCCGCAACGGGCCAAGAGCCGCTTCGTCCACTCCTTGGCGGCCGTCCGCGACGAGCGGAGCGGATGCCGAGGGGCGAACAGGTGGCCCAAGCGCGGCCGCACGTCCTGTCCCAAGACGCTGGTGATCCGCCCCCGCCAAACATAGCGTATACCGTGTGCCACGGTCAGGTCGGCGTGGTAGGCCGGGTGCCCCGGTTCGTCGCCGTGGCCCTGCATGATGTCTTGGCCGAAGTTGGTCGGAGCGGTCCCGTGGTCGACCCACACTTCCAGGCGGCAGTCGTGGGCGGCCAGCTCATCGAGTGCCCGCCGGGCGTGGTCACGGGTCGTCGCGAGGTCACCGTACGAGTGCAAGCAGTCGATATGGCCGCTGCGTATGAGGGCGTGGACCATCCGGCGTCCAGCCTCATCGGTGTTCCAGTAGGCGAACTGGTCCGGCGGCATATCGAAGTAGATGCTGTTGCCGACCTCCAGGCCCATGCCCGGCCCCATGGCCGTGTCCTCGGTTGTGTTCAGGAACCGCATGATCTGCCAGTAAACGTCCCGGTCCGGTGTCTCATCGAGGTCGCTACAGATGGCCAGCACCGCCCGATACGGATACGGGAATCTTCGGGTGGACACCTCAACAGGTCCTGGCCGCTTCACGGCCGGCGCCAGACGGCCGGGCAGCGTGGTAGTTGCTGATGGCTCTCTCATAGACGTCGCGTGTCCGGCGCGCCACGTGATCCGGATGAAAGCGGTCCAAGGCGAACTGGCGAGCCTTCTCGCCCATTCGTGTCCGCAGGGCATTACCCTCCAAGAGGTCCTGAAGGCGCCGGGCGATGTCCACAGGATTGCAGGGATCAACCAGGCAACCGGATTCGCCGTCGCGGACCATGTAGGGCATGCCGCAACGGTTCGAGGTCACAATGGGGATTCCCGCGGCCATAGCCTCGGCCAAGCCCATCGGGGCGCCCTCCTCCAGCGACACCAGCACGAAAACGCTGGCCTCCGCGAGTTCTTCCCGCACGCGGTCAGCGCTGATGTTGCCCAGGAGCATCACGCGGTCCCCGAGGCCGCGCGATTCGACGAAGTGCCGGACTCGCCGTTCGTACCCCGCATCGCACGCGGCGCCGGCCAGCCGCAGTTCTGCCTCCACCCCGTTTGCCGTGAGGCGAGCGAACGCTTCCAACAGGCCGAGCGTGTTCTTCCGGGGGCAAAGAGAGCCGGCGCTGAAGATGACCCCGCCGCGCTCACGCCGCGGGATGCGGAAGAACTCCTCCGCGACAGGGTTCTCAATGTCGTGGATGGTCCCCGTCGCAATCCCGTGAAGGCGCTCCCGCACATAAGGGCTGATGGAGATGATATGCGGTTGCTCGGCCCAGCAGGCCGTCTCGGCCCACCGCCACAGAACTGAGCGCGGCCACGCCGACCAGCCGCCGGCGATCCGCGTGTCGGCATGGATGAACCCGTGGATCGTGAACACTCGCGGCACCTGCATCCCCTGGATCATGAGGCCGTAGGTATCATGCGCATGGACGAGATCGGGGCGAAGCTGCACAAGGTAGGCCTGCATCTGGCGCCGGCCTGCCCCAACGGCGTAGGTCAGGACATTGCGGCCTGTCCACGGCAGGCGATGCACGGTGGCGCCCCGCCACGGCTCCACGGTCGGCGCCCGGCACGCGCGGTCCATCGTGACAACGTGGACTTCCAGGTCTTCGCACTTCGCCAGTGCCTCGACGAGGCTGACGCTCACAGCCTCAACCCCGCCGCAGGGCGCCTCAGGACAGCGGGGGAAACTCGTGGCGACTGCAACCTTGACCTTGCGCGGGAATTCCGGGGCGCGCGGTCTTGCGTCACTTCCGTGCGTGCCCAGGACAGAGCGCGGGTCAGTTGGTTGCTGGCTTGCTGCTGAAGAGGAAGATGTCATCGAGTCCCAATGCTTTGCCCAACAGTGTCCGCAATACGAGCGTGGGGATTATCGACAGAGCCGCGTCCTCCGCGGCCTTGACCGGCGCAGGCACGCGCGTGAGGCGGTGGACTAGCGGCGAGCGACGTGCCAGGAACTGCGGAGCCAGCAATCCCCTTACCCGGACAAAACCGGCTTGCCGAAACAGTTGAATCAACTCTCGCACGGACCATTCCCTCAGGTGCAGGCCCTCTGCCACTCGGACAAAGCCTCTTGACACGTCCTGCGGGCCTGTGTGGCGGTTGGGAGTTTCCACCGACAGGATCCCCCCGGGCCGCAGCACCCGGTAGCACTCGGAGAAGTGTCCAGGCAGGTCCTCGGGGTGCAGGTGTTCAATGACTTGTTGGCTGAATACAAGATCGAATGAGGAATCGGGGAAATCGAGGTGGTCAGCGGTGCCCAAGACGATGTAGACGCCCGGCTTGCAGTTGCAGCGCCCAACCATATGCTCGGAGGCCTCGATGCCGACACACCTTCGACCTTCCTTGGCAAGTTCGGCAAGGACATCACCGGCGCCACAACCGACTTCCAGCACGGAATCACCCAGGCGTGTCAGGGGCAAGACCATTCCGGCCCCCAACTGCCCCCGGCGTCGGCGTTTCGCCGGATCAGTCTCCAAGGCACCATGCTCAGGAAAACGCTGGAAAAGCTCAGCATACGCTGCTGCCGTGACACTGAGGCGTTCCTCCTTGCGGCTCTCGAGGATTCGGTTCCTCAGATGCCGCTCCAGTTTGAATTGGGCTCTCAGTGAAGCCAGTCCGCGCGGTGGCATCTCTACGACTCCGCTTCCCTGGCCCTGTGACAGAGCTTCGACTGCGGGATGGTTAGGAGGCAGATCCCAAGCGGCCCTGGCCAATGCAAACGCTTCATCTGGTTTGCGCCGGCACTACGCACCGAGCAAGCGGCCTACTGGGATAGGCTCTTGGCACTCTTGCGGTATGGCCCGAGTTTGGCCGAAGACTTGTTGGAGGTTCTCCAATGCCTGGCGGCATCGGTGAGCGTGGTGAACTGGCACAGAGGGCTCGACGCCAGGATGCTCAGCATTGACGCCAGCCGCGAGAAGATCCCGTCCACTTCCGCTGCCACTCTCGACCGCGGGGAGCCTCCTACCATCATCTCTGAGGAATGCATCGCTATGTTGATGATAGCGGCCTGTTCGCGCAGCGCCACCGACAGCATCTGCTCCAGCGCCGCCTCCAGCCCCTCTTCCACAAACTCCTTGCGAACCCGTTCGACGGTGGCCCGGCCTACTTCCAGTCCTTCGGCAATGGCCGCGTCGTCCCAGCCAGGGCCTTCCGCGCCGCCATCGGCCTTCAGCAGAATCCGGGCGTGCGTCAACTTGCGAGCCGCCCCCTTGCCACGCGAAACCAACGCCTGCAACATTTGCCGTTCCTCTGGCGTCAACGTCACGATATACTTCTTCTTCATGGTCGGCCTCCTTGCCTGGGGTATGCTTACCCCATCAGCAAAGGGGCCGACATTATTCATCATTTCACGTGTGACAAAGCACTAAGTAGAACCGCAAAATGAATCGTTGAATGGGATGTGGCTATAAGGTGGCCTGTAGCAAGCGGTTATGAACTCAGCCACTCAATGAGATATTCTGCGGTTCTACTTAGGCTTGAATCTGGGATTTTGGGGGGAACCGCCCACGCCTCGGCGCTCGCGCGCCGCCGGCTCACGACGCAGACGCTACAGGAGGGCAGCGTTATCGTAATCAATTATGGTATGCCGCGCAGGATTGCCCGCGACGAGGCACCCCGACCGGACATCGTCGAGTACCCGCGCCCCGGCTGCCACCGTGGCATTATCCCCCACTACGACAGGTCCCATGATGACGGCGTGGGCGCCAATCCAGACGTTGTGTCCGATCCAGGGCCCGGAGTCCGGGTCGCCAGCCAAAGCTTCTTCGAGTCGAACGTGTTGATGAATCGAGCATTGCTCCCCCAGACGGCATCGCCCGACGACCACCCCACCGAAATGCCCGATGTACAAGCCTTTTCCGACCAACGCCCGCCGATCAATGTGGATACCGTAGGCCCTGCCGACAGCGTACCGCAGCAGCTCGCACACTCCTTGGAGGAGGCCCCTTGTGGGAAGAAGCCAGGGCGATCCCAGATGAGTATCGATCCATCGGCCAAGCCTGTAGACCACGGTTGCGTGAAAACCATGAGCGCCGACCGCCGTCATAAAACGAGACTTCGGCGCGGATCGCCGCGCGCGGTATCTGCGAAAGTCCGCGCGGAGGGCCTCCAGCAGCAAGGGTTCAGCGTTGGCCTCGCGCGGTGCCACCGGCGCTCGCGGTTTGATGACAACTCGAGGTGCGATGGGAACCCCGACGCCAAGGGAACCCCCAAGCCGATCGCGGCAAAGTTCGTCCGGCCCCCCCTTCTTGATCTGGGCCGGATTCCCCTCCACCACGCATCCGCTAGGGACACTTCGCCCTACCACCGTCGAGGCCTTCAGCACGACGTCGTCGCCGATCTTGCCTGCTCCGAAGACCACGGTATCAGGGCCGATCCAAACATTGTCCCCGATCTCCGGACAGCCTCTTTGGCGCCCTACACCTATTGTGACATTATGATTAATAGTGCAGTTTGCACCGATCCTTCTCGGCCCGATGATAATACCGCCCTGGCTGGACAGATACAGGCCGGGACCGATACGCGGCCACTCCCCGATCCATATCTTGGCGACGCAGACCGAGTACCATGCTGCAACCGGGCTGGTGCATTTCAGGAGCATCCTAAACCTCAAGCGGCCTGAGGCCTCACCTTGGGCTCTCAACCAGAACCTGATGCGGTAGGCGGCGACAACCCAGAATCCTTGCGATGCCAGCAGGACGCGAATCCGAGCGGGTCGGTGACCCGGCCGACCCACCGGAAAGAGGCCCTCGTATCGCCGCAGGTCGGATCGCAAGTCCGAAACGAGTTGCCCGAAGGAGTAGGTTGATGCTGGCGTGGTAGGGGTGGCTGACTCATCCTTCCCCGCCCCGGCAGCCGGGGATGTGCTTTGGTTCCCGCTGGCCGGCTCACCCGCGCCAGGACGGGCCTCGTCTGCCATGAGCTTGGGGCACGATCGGGCAGCAGTCGCGGAATGGGGGACAGTCATGTGTCTATGTGCCGATCAGGCCTCTGGGTCCTCAGGTCCGCGTGGAACACCGAATCGTGCTTCTCCAGCCAGGCAGACGAACCTTCAATCCCAGGAGGCAGAGCGTGGCCGGGGCCGTCGGCGCCAAGCACCACTCGGCCTTCCATCGGGGCTTCGCCGCCGCCGATGAGGTGTTCTTGACCACTGCGGTCGAGGAGTCGGTGGCCGATGAGCCCGACCTTCATGATGTCCCCACCAATCCTGCCTGCCGCTCAAGCGTAGCTGTCTTGCAGAAGACCATGAGAAGATTCTGCATGTGTCCGCCAGGGATGTAGTAGTTTGTCGTCCTCTTCTGTTGACCGCTGCGGAGTCTCCACACCAGCGCGAGCAATCTGGCGGAGCGGAGCACGCTTCTTGCGAAGGAGCGCAGGGGGTGCTCCGACCAAGCATGCCGCCGGAGCCGCCGCTGTCACCTTGCTCCGTGGGCGCGGCGCCCGCGTTTATCCCGCGGCCAGCGCCGCGGCTGGCTGCGGTACGTCGTCTGGACTTACCCTCCACCGATGACCTCAGCCAACGCGGCAACCCCCTCCGCGCATCTGCCCGAATCTCCACGAATCGGCTCGCCAGGTACGACCGTATCTCGTCCCGGTTGACGGGGCCAACCGGCACGACTCGAAACTGGTGGAGGCGACGCTGGAAAGCATCCCGGTGCCGCGTCCCCAGCCGAAGCTCCGGCAGCCGCAGGGGCTGTGCATGGACAAGGGGTACGACTACAACGAGGTACGAGACCTGGTGAAGGAATTCGGGTACACGGCGCACATCCGACCGCGTGGCGAGGAGGCGCAAGCGATCAAGCATGAGGCCGGGTTCAAGGCCCGCCGCTGGGTCGTGGAGCGTACGCAGAGCTGGATGAACCGCTTCCGCCGCGTGCTGACGCGGTGGGAGAAAAAGGCGGCGAATTACCTGGCCATGCTTCATTTGGTTTTTGGTATCATTACATATCGTTGTGCCGGCTTATTCGGATAGGCTCTAGGTTATATGGCAGCGCGGAGCCGTGCTGGTGGGATACACGGCCAGACGCACGCACAACAGTTCACCCCGTTTGGGCCGCAAGCACAACCAAGAGTTCCGCAGCGGCTCTGCGACGTCCGACCCCATTGAGGTGTCTGCCGTCGTCAGTGTAGGCCTGCGCCATTGCCTCGAATCGGCATCCGTCTTGTTCCAACCATACCCTCGACCCGTCGGGGGCGGTCGCCTCGGCCCTCGCCAGGTCGAACAGGCGCTCCTTGCCCCCGTACTGTTTCCTGAGGCATTCATTGAACTGCCAGCGTGCCCTGTTGTCGTCGTAGCCACATAACGGCATCCGCAGGATTCGCTTGGCCCAGGCCTTCGGTCCCGCTTGCAGAGGGGTCAGAGGTATCGTCACATGAACAAAAGCCGTTCGCGGGTGCCTTGCCGTCAGCCCCTCCAAGGCTCTCCTGTAGCTCGCGAACAGCGCGGGCACATCCGTGGCGGGCGTTACATCCACGTAGCAGAATTTAAAGAAAGCCACATCAAGCGCATCGGCGGCGCCCTGTTCCATCAGACGTACGAAGCCGTCGATCTTGGACTCAGGGTCTCCGTTGCGGCCAAGCCTGGAATGGGCAAACACGGGGCCCGAAACGTCCCGTGCGTCGCTGCTCTCGACGATATTGAGCCTGATGCTTGGGTGTTCGTTTGTGAGGTCCCGGACCCCCTGGATGAGATTGGCCCCGACGGACTGATGCCCGAAGTACAGGCGCTTCTGCGCCAGTCTCTTCAAGACGGAGGGCATCACCGTTCCCGGCCCCGCCCCAAGACTCGACCCTTTGTTCACCGAACCACCTCATTGTCTCATCCGGCCGGCCCCCAAACTTGGCCTAGCCTCGTCGCGATGGGCCGAGCCACTTGGCTACAGCCGGGGCCATCACTCACCTCGGCGGGGCGTCCGTCGTCTGACCTGGCACCATCCGAGGAGTCGGTACCGCAGCACACAGACACAAACATCGACCGTAGAGTAACCACAGCCACGAAGCAGTGGGTGGATGTCTCTTAGGGAACGACATCCCCCACCACGACCGCAGCCTGAAGAAGCTCTGCCGCCTTGCGTCGCTTGGCCACGATGTCCCGGTACACGCGCTGGACCTGCTCGGCGGTCAAGCCGAGGGTGCGCCCCGCCTCCTCGGCCGGGATGTCGCGCAGGAATCCGTACAGCGCGAGGTCCATCTGGTCGTACGGCAAGGCGAAGTAGAATTCCTCTTGTGTTTGCGGGAGGCTGTACGTGTCGGTGCTGGGCGGCTGGCGGCGGATCTCCTCGGGCACCGCCAGGTACTCGGCCAGCGAGTAGACCTGCGTCTTGTACAGGTGAGCGATGGGCTTGAGGTCGGCCAGGCCGTCCCCGCCGCGGACGAAGAAGCCCAGGTCGTACTCCAACCGGTTCGGCGTGCCGAGCACGGCGTAGTTGAGCCGCTCGGCGTGGTAGTACTCCAGGAGTTTCCGCGTCCGCTGTTTCATGTTGGTCGCCGCGACCACCTGCAGGTACACCTCGAGCGGCATGCGCTGCTTCTCGCGCCGGCCGTCCAGCGACTCGATGATCAGGTTGAAGTAGTTCACCCGGTCCCGGCCGAGCAGGTTCTCGGCCACCGCGATCTTCTGGCGATAGCCCGGCCCGTACTGGGGGAACAGCCGGCGGATGGCCTCGTCGCGCCGGCGGTAACAGCCTAAGGCCTCCAGGGAGGGCGCAATGTCCTCGATCACGTACTCGATGCCGAGGTGCTCGCAGAGGTGCTTGCCCCGGTCCGTACTGTCGGGCGTGGAGTCGCGTTCGGGCATCAGCAGGCCAAGCACGCGCTGGGGCCCCAGAGCCCGCGCCGCCAGCGTCGCGCACACGGCAGAATCCACGCCGCCGCTGATGGCCACGACGGCCCCGCGCCGGTGCAACCGGCCGGCGATGAGCCTCCGGATTGCCTCCTCGATCTCGCAGGCCGTCGCGGCGGCGTCGATGTCCAGGACACTCCGGCCGAACCGGACCGCCGGCTCCTTCCCGGCCTTCGCTGGATCAGCCGGCAGCGTCATGCAGGACTCCTGACTCGCAGGCTGGTTTGATCCTCGAGAACCGATGGCTCGACATGGCCCAATCGTTGTACGGCCTCGTCGACGCGTCCGGCGAAAGTTTCCAGGTAGAAGTGCCCCAGGAGCTGAAGCGTGAGCATGCCGATGAGGGCCATCTCCTCGCGTTCGCCTGCCATGCGCCCCGCCTGGCGGCGAGCCTTTTCGATAAGCAACCCCGCGGGCTTACGCTCGACCAGCCCCAGCCGCGACAGCGCGGATTCCGAGAGCACCTCCGCCACGTACTCTGGTGCCTCGGGGCCGAAAAAGGCCTGCGTCATCGGGGCGCGGTACGGCTTCTTGGGGCGCTGCCAGATTTCGGGCGGCAGGAAGCGGGACGCCAGGCGCCTGAGCGAGACCTTGTCGCGCAGGCCCCGCAGCTTCAGCCGCGCGGGCAGATGGGCGCAGAACTCGAACACCTCCGGGTCCAGGAACGGGTACCGCACCTCGACGCTGTGCCCCATCGCCACGCGGTCTCCCTGGCAGCACAGGAGGTAGGCGCTCAGGAAGGTATGCATCTCGATCATCTGAGCCCGCGCAAGCGGCGTCCACCGGCGCCAGCCGTCGGGCAACGCCCGAACCATTTCCGCCTCGAGTTGCCCCACGCTGACCCCGCTGCACAGGCCGGGCGCGAGGAACCGCAGACCCCACGCCGTGTTCTCCCACCGGATCCGGTGCGAGTAGAAGGGGTGGTCCACCTCCGTCAGGCCGCGGCGGAAGAACTGCTGCCAGAGCGAGTTCTTGGCGGCGCTCTGCCCGACGTCCGGGTACAGTTGCAGAAGGAGAGCGGGGCGCACCTGCGACTCTGGCCGCCGGGCCCAGAACCTTCGGACCTTGTCCTCCTTGAAGATGTCGTAGCCGGCCAGGATTTCGTCGGCCCCTTCGCCTGTCAGGACGACCTTCATTCCGCTGCGGTTGACCAGCCCCGACAGAAGAAAGAGCGGCACCGGCGCCGTCCGGAGGAGCGGCGTTTCGCAGTGCCAGATCACCTCCGGCAGCGCGCTGGCGATCTCTTCCGACCCGCAGAGGATCTCGTGATGCTCGGTGCCGAGCAGAGCCGCCATGCGCCGCTGCTCGGCCGTCTCGTCGAACGCGGGGTCCTGGAACCGGATGGCGAACGTCTGGAGGGGACTGGAGTCAGCCCGGTCAATCAGCCCGCCGATCACCGAAGAGTCCAGGCCGCCGCTCAGGTACGCGCCGACCGGGACGTCCGCCCGGAGGCGCAGCCGGACGGCCTGCGTCAGGCGCTCCCCGAGCTCGTCGGCCGCCTCATCGACCGACATCTCGCGCCGGTCGGCATCCTCGGCCAAGTCCACCTGCCAGTAGCGATGCCGGCTTTCCCGCAGTTCCTCATCGAAACAGACGGCCGCACCGGGCGGGACGCTGCGCACGTCCTGGAACACCGTCTGCGGAGCCGTGGCCGCCCATCGCGTGAAGACCTCGACCACGCCCTTGCCGCTCAGGCGCGGGGCGATGTGGCCGCTGGCGAACAGGGCCTTGGCTTCCGATCCGAAGAGCACCCGGTCGCCGGCGCGGGCGTAATGGAGCGGCAGGATGCCCACGCGGTCGCGGACCAGCCAGAGGCGGCGAGCCCAGCGGTCCCATAGGGCCAACGCGAACTGCCCGTTGAACCGCTCCCAGGCCTGCGGGCCATACTCCTCGTACGCGTGGACGATGACTTCAGTGTCGCTCTGGGTGTAGAACCGGTGCCCCCGGCCCAGGAGGCTCTCACGGAGCTCGAGATAGTTGAATATTTCGCCGTTGAAGACAACCCAGACGGACTTGTCCTCGTTGTGCACCGGCTGGGAGCCGCCCGCCAAGTCGATGATGCTCAGGCGGGCGTGGCCGAACCCGACGCGGTCGTCACGGTACAGGCCGTAACCGTCCGGGCCGCGATGGCGCAGCATTGCCACCATGCGGCGCAGGTCCTCCAACGTCGGCGGACCTGCGTCCGGTCCTCCGAGAATGCCCGCAATCCCGCACATCAAGCCACCCCCACTTCGACGACCCCCTCCGGGGGGCCGCGGCGCCATGCACTCAGGACGGAACCGCGGAGGCACTACTGGACCAGCGCGGTCTTCTTGATCTTGCCCGACTCGGTCTTCGGCAGTGAGTCGCGGAATTCGACGAACTTGGGAAGCATGTAGTTTTCGAGATTAGCTCGACAATGGTGGCGGATATCCTGCTCCGTCAGTACGGCCTCGTCGCGGAGCACCACGAAGGCCTTGATCGCGCTGCCGTCGATGGGATCGTCGACCCCGATGACGGCAGCCTCGGCCACCGCATCCAGCTCGTAAAGGACGTGCTCGATCTCCTTGGGGCAGACCTTCTCGCCCTTGCACTTGAAGATATCGTCTTTGCGGCCGATGAAATACAGGAAACCCTCTTCGTCCATGCGGAAGTAATCGCCGGAGTAGAGGACTTTCTCGCCGGGGATGTCCCCCTCGCGCAGGCGCTTGGCGGTCTCCTCGCGCTTGCCCCAGTAGCCGCGCATGACGTTGGCCCCGCGGATCACCAGTTCGCCCACCACGCCCGGCCCGACGCGCCGGCCCTGGTCGTCCACGATGTAGACTTCCTCGTTGGGTATCGCCTTGCCGACGGAGGCGATCTTGTCCGCAAGCCGGGCCGGGTCGAGGTAGCAGGCCCGGGTGCATTCCGTGAGGCCGTACATCGAGAAGATCTTCGCCTGGGGGAAGAGTTCCTGAAGCCGCCGGATGTGGGCCGGCGGGAGGGAGGCCGCGGCGCTCGTCATGTAGCGAAGCGACGAAAGATCCAGGCCCTCGAACGGCGCCATTTGGAGCAACGTGGCGAAGATCGTCGGCACGCCGGGCAGCCCCGTCACCCGGTGCTGTGCCATGTCCTGGAGCACTTTGTAGGGATAGGCGAATGAGTGCTCCAACAGCACGGTGAAGCCCACCTGTGCCCCTGTGATGACCTGGTAAAGCCCGTAGCCGAACGACAGCGGCAGGACACAAACCACAACGTCGTCCGGCACGTTTCCGATGTAGGTCGAGATGGCCCACGCGGTGTTGGTCATATTGCGATGAGTGAGCATCACGCCCTTGGGATTGCCCGTCGAGCCCGAGGTGTAAATGATGGTGCAGAGGTCCTGGTCGATGAGGCCGGGGTCAGCCGGCGGCTCGTGCGGCTGCTTCAGGACCTCATCGAACGCCCGCCCGGGCGGTGCATCGGAGGAGGCGCAACCCGTCCAGAGGACCGTCCTGACGCACGGTGCCTCGGCCAGGGCTGGCTCGACTACGCGGGCCAAGCGAGACTGGGCGATGAGCGTCCGGACACCGCAATCGCTCAGGATGTAGGCGAGTTTCTTCGACTTGGTCGTCGGGTTGATGACGACGAAGACGGCCCCCGCCTTCAGGATGCCGAAGACCGAGACGACCAGCTCGGCCGAGTTCTCCATGAAGACGGCCACCCGGTCCCCGCGGATCACGCCCGACCGCTGGAGCTCGCATGCGAGGCGGTTGCTGTCGCCCTCAATCTGGCGGAAAGTGCGGACCTCGTGGTCGCAGATGAGATAAGGCTTCTCGGGCCAACGGGCGGTGCTGTTGCCCAGGAAATCCTGGACGAGAGTCTTCATGGCGTACCTATTGGGTCATCCGCTGTGTGGCCAGTTTACGGTCCACGAAGGAGGCCAGGTTACGGATCGAGTCGAGGTTTTCCGGGACCATGTCTTCATCCTGGAGTTCGATGCTGAAGGTCTTCTCCAGGAACCCCACGATCTCCAGGACGCCGGTCGAGTCGACGATCCCGGCCCCCAGGAGCGACTCCTCGTCGCCGAAACCACCGTCTTGGCCCAGCAGGAAGTTCTCCAAGATATAGGCGCGAATCTGTTGCTGCCTTTCCATGGCACCTCCGTTCGGAAGAAGGCCGTCAGGCGACCGAGGGGCGATGGCTGCTCTGGTCAGCCCCTGAGCACTTTCAGAAACACTTCCTCGAACCGCGGCATCGCGATCTCAACGGTGTGATTCTCGAGGTAGTAGTGGCGCGCGTTCTGGGAAAGGCGCCTGTAGAGGTCCGGCGACTCAAGCAGCCTCCGGATTGCCGCCGCCAGGCCCGGTATGTCTCCCGCAACCAAGCCCAGTTCTCGGCGGGTGATCAGATCGTCCGGATCGAACGTCGAGACCACAGGCAGGCCCTGGCTCCAGGCTTCGAGAAACGTGTTGGGGAAGCCCTCGAAGTCCGACGTGCAAAGGAGGCAGGCGGCCTGCCGGTAGTAGTCCCAGACGCACGGGACACGCCCATGCACGGTGATGTTCGGCACCTGCCTTGCGCGTTCCATGGTGCGCCGCGAGTACTCCGTTTCGCTCGCGGGTCCGACAAAATCGAAAGCGAGATCAGGACACGCTCGGGCTACGTCCAGCAGGCGGTCTGGCCGCTTCACCTCACACACGCGGCCCACCCAGAGAACGCGGCCCTGTTCTGGGGGAAATGCGACCCGATCGAGGTCATTGCCGTTGCTCGGAACCTCACAAGGCATCGGGATAACATCGGCATTGATGCGGAACCCGCTTTGAAGCATTTCCTGCTGCCGCCGCGTCTGAACAATGATGCAGTCGGCGTGGCGAACCCCATAGTGGTAGAGGAAACGCTCGCGTAGCGACTTCATCTCGGGGAGGTGCGGGTCGCAATCGGGGTCGCTGACGACCGAGTAGACGAACTTCTTTCCGTGACGCCGGCACCAAAGCGCTACTTGGCCCGTCTCGTACCCGCCGCAGCTCTGGCAGTACACATCCGCGTCGGCCTCACGGAGGGCGCGAACGAGGCCCGTCCACTTGGGATGGAAGAACCGCAAGCCCTTGACGCCGGCGTCGGCACGGCACGTCTTGATGACGCCGACGCCGTCGACGACCTCGTCCGGCGGCTGCCCCTCATCCCACGTGACCATGCTCACGCGCCAGCCGCGCTTGGCCAGCCACTTGGCTATCATGGCCTGCTGCTGCTCGGCGCCGCCGATGTGGCCGTTGCGGCCGCCCGTCAGAGCACCGTAAGCGGAGTGTGCCACAAAGCATAGTGCTGGCTTCTCGCCGTATGGCGTGGACATCATCTGACCGCAAGAGGTTTTAGCCACTGTGCCTACCAATGAAGACGAGGTTGCTGCTCCAGCGAGTTTCGAATGCTGCGCCTCGCAGGCCAAGAAACATCAGATGATCAACCATGCTGTCCACACGGTCCAAGCCGCGTTCCACGAGGCCCCGAAAAGACCGCTCGTGCCGCAGAGACATGCCGAAGAGTTGGAACATGCCACAGTAGCCGTACCAGACGGGTTCAAGTCCGAGGCCGCCAAACAGCGCTGTAAGCGGGCGCAAACTCATGATCTTTGTGTTGTGAGAGCATAGCACGTCCCGACCCACCACATGCCCCGCCGCATCACGCATCGTGGCCTGGCTGAACTTGTAGTGGACATCCACTCCCACGCCTGCTACATTCGCTTCCCGCTGCATGGCTGTCCTCCTTCCTGTGGCCCTTGGTGCCTTCTACACCCAAGAGCCTAACCGGTTGGAGGCAGCCTTTCATGGGATTACTTCCAGTCCTTCGGCAATGGCCGCGTCGTCCCAGCCAGGGCCTTCCGCGCCGCCATCGGCCTTCAGCAGAATCCGGGCGTGCGTCAACTTGCGAGCCGCCCCCTTGCCACGCGAAACCAACGCCTGCAACATTTGCCGTTCCTCTGGCGTCAACGTCACGATATACTTCTTCTTCATGGTCGGCCTCCTTGCCTGGGGTATGCTTACCCCATCAGCAAAGGGGCCGACATTATTCATCATTTCACGTGTGACAAAGCACTAGTGGCGCGCGCCGTCACGGGGGTGCTCTTTCCCCTGCTCTAGAAGCTCCTCCGGCCCATAGCACTGCAGGCAGCAGTCCGGTATGACCCCTGATGTGATGTCCCGGCGGAGAGTGACGTACTCCCGACTGCTCCAAATATCCTCGAATGGCTGATGAAGCACGTTCCCCATACACTTGACGCGCGGGTCCGCGATTGTGCAACATGGGACGACCTCACCGGACGATGCCACGTACGTGTCGCGCCAGGGCTTCGGGCACACCTGGCCGGGCTTGTACAGACGCCGCAGCACGGACAGTTCGATGCCCAGCTTGCCGGCGGTATCGCGGGCCCGATCGAGAGCCTCACTGAACCCGTCCGTTGCCAGGCCGCCGCGCGCAATGGTCGTCGCCACGTAGGCGCGCTTGCCCCAGTTGGTCACCCGTGCCTGGATGACGAGTTCGTCCACCCCGACATTGGCGCAAAGGCGCACCCAATCCTGCATCTCATTCACATTATGATCTAATGCAATCATCTCAACATTGATGAAGGGGAGCTTTGCGCTGCCCCGCAGCCGGACCAACCTCTCAAGATTGCTGAGGGTGCGTTCGAAGTTTCCGCCCCGGCGTACCATCTCATAGGACGTCGCCGTCGCGCCATCAATGGAGGTACCCACGCGTACGAGACCGCTGGACACGAGCTGTCTTGATATCGCCTCCGTATGTCTGTTGCAGTTTGTCACGGTGTAAGCTGCGATGCCCGTGTCGCAGGTGTGCCGAACCATCTTGAAGAAGTCAGGGTTCAACGTGGGCTCGCCCATGCCAACGAGGGCAACGGCCACGAGGAATCCCATCTCGTCGATCACTCTCTGGAATTCGGCGTAGCTCATATGGGGCTTGGCCCGCAGACGCCGCAACTCCGGCGACTGGCAGAATGTGCAGTTCAGATCACATAGCACCGTGGGCTCAATCTGGGCGACCACCGGCATCAAGCGGCTCTCGGGCGGCGGACACGGCCTACGCACCAGGAGAGCGGACCGATACCAGTGCAGCATGGCGAAGGGTCGCATCAAGTTCACGTAGTCACGAGGTATGCCGAGCATTGTCGCTCCCGGGTTGTCCTAAATCCCCTGGAACCTCCCTTTCCGCACGGCGCAGCACAACTACGGGGAGCAGACGCCACTTCCCGCCGGGCACGTGAGGACATCCCCACCACTGCAAGACGGGGCTGATTCCGCCGGGAGGCCGCGAGTGCAAGAACGTCACTTACCGCTGGCTCGGCCTGCACACGGACACGGCGCGTCCGAGCATGCCCGTAACGCGGTCACGCAGACGGCAGGGAATAACGTGCCGCCAATACGCCACGCCCATCACTGCCCCGCCTGTACCCATGCCCAAGACCAATGCCAGCAGAGGACTGTGACCCAGGACAACGCGCGCGGCAAGAAGACACGAGGCGAATGGAACGCTCCACAGAACAGGCGCCAGGCAAGCGCCCAGAAGTTTGCGCAACGGCACGCCCAGCACCCGACAGAAGTGGAGGGGGAGCCAGACACCGCTGGCGACCGTCAAGGGCAGCGTCAACGCCAGAGCCGCGCCTAGCAGCCCCCAAGCCAACACCCTCAGGGTAAGGAAGCCCAGAATTGCCGATGAGACGGCCGAGGCAAGGTTGATGATGCCAACACGACCGTGCCTGTTCATGCCGGTCAGAATGCTCACGGCGGGCTGGGTGACCATGTCGGTCAGATGACCCACAGCAAGGATGACGATAAGGAGACCTGGCTCATAGCGGGAACCCATCCAAAGACGTACAATCAGGTCCCCCATGATCGCGAGAAGAAGCACGAGTGGCAATGAAATGTACATGGCCAACTCAAGTGAGCGAAGAAGGAGCCGCCGGACGTCTCCGTGGGAATCCTGCGCATGAAGCGCGCTCGCTGCGGGTGCCAGGACGAAGGAGAACCTGTTCATGAACGTCTCCGTCTGTCCCACAAGGGACCGAGGGCGCGAATAGAAGGCCAGGGCCGCCGGTCCAACGAAAGCGGCGATCAGAAGGCTATTCGTCTGGTATAGAAGGACGCGCGAAACTGGCCACAGGAGGGACTTCCCTCCGAAGGCAAGCATCTCGACGAGAACCCCCCACTTGGCCTTGTGCGGGCGGACCGCAAGCCCCTTGCACACCGCGTGCGCAGCACTGACGCGCAGGACTTCGGTCAGCAACGCGCCGCACAAGGTGACGGCGGCCATTGATGTCAGCCCTCCGTGCAGC
>Ga0315279_10003594_pt1 | contig 21444 bp, 17 predicted proteins | sample YL17G06_20_MG_FD_203694 | JGI IMG/M metagenome (GOLD analysis project Ga0315279, IMG submission 203694) | Sediment microbial communities from Yellowstone Lake, YNP, Wyoming, USA - YL17G06_20 | ecosystem: Environmental > Aquatic > Freshwater > Lake > Sediment | place: USA: Wyoming | collected... | reverse complement strand
AATCGGCGGCGCCGGTGCGCATGGCCCGGATCAGGAACTCCGTGCTGCACTGGTACTCGGAAAGGAGCACGTAGAGGCCGGGGGCCGCCTGATTCAGGTGCTCCAGCGCGCGCAGCCCCTGCTCGGGATCCCCCGAGATATCCAGCAGCACCGAGGCAGTGGGATAGCTTTCCAGCTCGTGCAAAATGCGCACGTACAGGTTCAGACCGATCTCGTCGTGCTCGGCCACCACCTTGGCGTTAGGGGTATGCGCCAACTGCTCGCGAATGAAGTCCCGAAAATGCGGTTCCGGACTGGCAACGATCAGGTTGATAGCCATGGCTTTCAGTGACGAGCGACAAGTGACGAGTGACCAGCATCATCTTGTCACTTGTCACTTGTCACTGCTCCTTAGGGTAATGAAGTCGGCGTTCCCATCTCCGGGTAACCGCCCATGCTCTCGATTTCCGCCGTGGTGGCGAAGCTAGGCACCTGGATGGGCTGCATGCCGATCAAGGTGACCAGGTGTGTGAACCGGTAGCCGCTGATGCTGACCGTCACCGAATCGGGCTGGCAGACCGGTGTGCAGGCATCGCCCCCGCACTCGAACGGCACCATGACCGGATTGGTGGGGTCGGTCAGGTCGTGCATCCAGTAGCTGATTTGGATCTCCGCGCTGCCGCCCAACTGCTGGCGATCGATGAACGGCGGCGAATTGGCGCGCATCCAGGTAGTCACGTTCGAGCCGGCCCCATCCATGTAGCAATGCGTTGCCGCGTAGCGGGCTCCCTGCCGGGTCAACGTCACCAGGCTGTGATAGGTCCAGGCCAGCTCGGCCACCACCATGAGCCCGAAGGTCAGCGGCACCAGCACCACGGCGAACAGGATCGCGGTCTCCACGGCCGCCTGCCCGTCAGTCGAGTGACAAGTGACGAGTGACGAGTGACGAGCAGGGAGCGATGGCAGGCGGAAGCGGTGTCGCTTCGCCGGCCGCGTGCTTGTCCGTAGTTCAGCTCCCCCTGCAGGATTGCTCATCGCTGCTTACTCGTCACTTGTCACTTGTCACTTGCCACTCGGCTTTAGCCTCCGGTCAGCGGCACTCGCACCGACACCTTCAGGTTAATCGTCGTCCAGTGCACATAAGGGAACGGAACCTCCAGCGGGAAGCCCGACGGTCCCAGGCTCACGGTCATGAAGTCGGGGGCGCGCCCGCCGGCGCTGATGTCGCAACTGTCCAAATCGTTCGTGGGGTTGCCACAGGACGGCGTGCAATCGTCCACCTCCGTGGAATCAGCCGCGATCCGTTCCGGATAGAAATTAATGTAGTCGATCGTCAGCCCGGTCACCACCGGGTCTCCGGTCCCCTGCAGGTTCCCGTACACAATGAAGTTCTTCACGTTCAGGAACATGGGATCGGACTGATCGCAGTAATTCAGTTTAGCGGTCCGCGACAGTAATCCGGCTCCGTTGCGCACGGCTTTGTGCAGCGTGTGATACACCCAGAAGACCCGCGCCACCTGGAAGGCGCCGAACATCATCAGCAGCAGCAGGGGGATGGCGAAGGCGGTCTCGACCGCGGCCTGCCCCCGGGTAATGCGGAGTGCGGAATGCGGAATGCGGAATAGCACTTTCCATCCGCGCTTCGCGTCCCGTACTCCGCACTCCGCATTCCGCATTCCGCACTCTTCCTACTGCACGTTATTGATGACGCCGTGCAACACCGGCCTTCCGGGCCCCACTAAAAGGGGATGCAGGGCCATGCATGCCCCGCCAATGCCTCCCGCCGCGATCGGCGCCCCGTAGCCGATGTACTCGGCCCGGAACGGCGCGGTATAGGCGGGCGCGGCCCCTGTGCCGGCTACGTCCAGACCCAGCAGCCCATCGCTGTTCTGGAGCAGGAACTGCCGGAAGTTCAGCACCGTCAACAGCGTCGGATCATCGATGACGGCAACCGTCAGCACGCGCCGCTGGTTGCCGCAGTACTCGACGCCGTAGTCCTGCAACACGCCGCCGATGCCGGGATCGCTGTCGGCCTTTAACAGCGGGGTCAGGTCGGTGGCCCCTTCCACGTTGGCACAGGCGTTGCCCGTGGGATCCACGCCGAAGCGCGTATTCAAGCCGCATAGGAGATCGCGGCCCATCTGCGTGGCCGCCGCGCAGGTCGTGGAGGGGAAATTCGCGTTCGACACCTCGGTGGCGTCGATGCTCAGGCAGCCGGGATCGGGGTTCTCCGTGTCCGGGGACTTGACCATGGGCGCCGCGCCCAGCCTGAAAATCTGCCCGTCCACTCCGGTGTCCGGGCCCCAGGGGTAATGGTTCAGGATCAGGTATTGCGCGTAGTCGATGGTATCGGTGAGCAGGGCGCTGGGCCGGGGCGCCCGGCACTGGGGGCCCGTGGCGCGCTGCGCCTGGCTCAGGTAGAACGTATAGTATTGGCCCACTTGAAAGCCGTAATTGATCTCGTCGGTGGTGTCGATGGCCACCACCGCCAGCGGCTCGATGAAACAGGCGGTGCAGACCGCCGAGCTGACTCCCGCAATGCCCGCCACGGCCAGCGGCTGCGTCGCCGGGCGGTTGAGGCTCAGGAAGCGGGTGAAAAGCACCGGCATCTCGACGTTGACCTGCACCCGCACGTACCTTGCGTTTGGCCCCGACTGCCCGCCGTTGACGTTGAGTTGGGAGTCGTTGAGCAGCGTGAAGTAATCCGACATCAACGTGGTCGGAATCTCGGAATTGTTGCCGACCTGGTACAACCGCATATTGAAGCGGTTGTCGTTGGGCATGCCGCTGAGGGTCGAGCCGCTGTTGTCGAACGAGGCCGCCATTTGCACATCGGCGTAGAGGGTGGCGCAGGAGCCGCCGGTCAAACGCGTGGCGGCGGCCAGCGCGGCCGCATCCACCGCCGTCTGTAATTCCCCCTGCACCATGTACAGCCGCCCGACGTCGATGGCCATCACCAGCAGGCTGAACAGCATGAAGGTCAGCAGCAGCGCCAGGTAGACGCTCACGCCGCCCTTCTGATTGCGGATTGCGGATTGCGGATTGCGGAGTGATAGGCTGTGGGCTGTAGGCTGTAGGCTGTAGGCCGTGGCCTGCCGGATGTCGGTAGATGACGGGCAGTGCAACTCCGCCCCCACGGCCCGTTTCTCTTTGCTCGCGCCTGCCTGCACCATGGCCGCCTCTGCCGCCTTCTGCCTACTGCCTTCTGCCTACTGCCTACAGCCCACGGCCTACAGCCTACTGCTTACGGCTTACTGCTCTCCGGCGGCCCCGACGACTGCTGCCCGCGCGGGCCCTGGAACTTGGGCGCTGGGGGCCCAGGCTCGGCCTTGGAACCGCCTAAAAACTCCTTCGGGAATTGCAGCGCTGGCGGCATCTCGCCGGCCGCGAACGGTTTCACGAATCGCGGCGTCACCACCACCAGCAATTCGGTGTTGGTCTTGTTCAGCGAGCGGGAGCGGAACAGTTTTCCGAGGATCGGCACGTCGCCCAGGCCCGGCACCTTGCTCAGCACTTCCGTCACCCGGTTGTCAATCAGGCCGGCGATGGCGAAGCTCTCACCCTCCCGCAGGTCCACTTCGGTATCCGCCGTGCGCTTGCTGATGGCCGGAATCAGGAAGCCCTGCATGGTCAGGGCGTTGGAAAAATCCAGAGCACTGACCTCGGGCGTCACCTTCAGGTGAATGATGTTGGTGACCGGATCGACGGTGGGGGTGAAATTGAGCTGCACGCCGAATTTGCGGAACTGAATGGTGACCACGGGCGCGGCCGAGCCGCCGGCCCCGGTGGAGCTGATGACCGGGAAGGGAAACTCGCCGCCCGCCAGGAAGCTGGCTTCTTTGCCGCTGACCGTGATCAGGTTCGGCTCGGCCAGGATTTCCAGCAGGTTCTTTTCCTGGAGCATGCGCAGCGTGGCGCCGAAGTTCAGGTCGGGGCGGAAGGCGAAGATGTTGAGCAGGTCGCTGACGCTCACCTGAACGTTGCCCAACTGCTGCTGCCCTTCCTCGCCTTTCTGGAACTGCAACTGGCCGATCCTGGGGAAGGCGAACTGCTGCGTGGTTTCGTTGCCGATCAGTTTTTTGCTGGTGCTGAACAGGTTCACCCCAAACTGGCTGAGCGCGACCCGGTCGATGGTGGCGAATTTCACCTGCAGCATCACCTGGCGGTTCTCCGGGGTGGGGGCCTGCAGCAGGTTGACCACGGTCTTGGCGAACATGGAAGCGATGGCGCCCGCTCGCTTGACGGCTTCGGCGTCCGAAACCACACCGCTGAGCAGGATGGCGTCCTTGCTGCTGCTCACCTTGATGTCCTCGCTGGGCAGGTTGGCGCGCATGGTCTGCTCGACCTCGGCCAGATCGGGTTGGACGGTCACATCGAAGCGCGACACCCCCGGCCCGTGCCAGACCAGCAGGGTGGTATTGCCGGGCCCCTTGGCGTTTATGACCACCTCGTAAGGCGAGACCACCACCGCGTCCGCCACCGCCGGTTCCGATACGCTGAGCTTATCGACCACGTCGGTGAACTGGAGCAGCTCACCGCGGCCGACCGTGCTGGTGATCCGGCGCGAGGGCAGGGGAGTTGCCGGGGCGGTGGGCCGGTTGGCGGGCGGCGGCAGGGAAGGCTGAACCGCCTGCGGCGTTTCCGGAGCCGGCGTTTCCGGAGCCGTGGCAGGCGTTTGCGCGGCCGCCGGAAGGCCTGAAAACAGGGCGCACGCAAGAAAGACAAAGAAAACGTAATGCGCGGCTGTCCGCATTCAGAATACGTCCTCGCTGACTTTAGAACCGCGAAAGACCCGAACCGTGATGCGGCCATCATTGGCCGACCTGGGACCCTGGTTAAGCGGCACACCAGACGCGGAGCGCCCGCCGGCAAGCTCGCTGCGCGGCGCGGCGGGGACGGCCACCGGCCGCGGCGGCGGCGGCGTACGCACGGGATCGGCGATGCCCAGGTCGGCGGCGCGCACCGGCTCAGTGGGTTCGCTCAACTCCGTATCCAGCGGGTTGCGCAGCGCGAGCTGGATCTTGCCGCGCTGCAAGGCCAGCACCAGCCGCTCCGCCTCGTCCTGGGTGACGAGCAGCGTGGCCACCGTCTGCCCCGTTTGTATCGCCCGGACATCGGCCTTGCCCCCGGGCTCCAGTTGCCTGCCGTAGGCCAGCACCCTTACGTTCTGCAGGATGGTGGTGGCCGCGGCATCGCCGTTCGACAGCAGGCGCACGTACACCACGTCCACGCGCGTGCCCGGCTGCACGAAGCCGGCTACCCCGGACGTCTCGTTCACCTGGACCGCGACGGCGCGCATGCCCGGCTCGATCAGCGCGGTCAAGCCCTCCCCGCCGCCCTTGGGCGCCAGTTTGCGCTCCAGGACCAGTTCGCTGGCCAGCACCGGGCTGACGACCGCGCGGTCCACAAGATCGGAGATTTTGGTGTAAGCGCCTTGCGGCAGGTCCTTGCGCTCCACCTCGACCAGCTTCAGGTCGGGGGCGGCCAGCCGCTTCCCGACGGACAGGTCGCGCGTGGCGGCCACCACATGGATCCATTCGCGCTGCGCCGGCGCCGTGGCTTTCTTGTAGACCCACCAGCTCAAAACCAGCGCCGATACCCAGGCGACGGCAAAAAAAACCAAGATGCGATGACGCTGCATAGAAAACCCGTTCAACGTTCAAGGTTCAAAGTCCACAAACGGTCAACCTCGGACCTTGAACCACATCAGTGGAACATGGCCAGAAACAGCAAAGTCCCTCCGGCGATGACGGCGCCGTAGGGCAGCCGCAAGGCGTTGGGAGCATCCAACCGGCTGGCTTGGCGGACTTGCCCCCAGCGCAGCAGCCCGAGGCCGGCCACGATGTGGCCGGTGCGGCGGAGAACCTCCATCAGCCTACCCCGCGCCGCCGCCAGCGCCAGTGCCGCTACTCCCCCGAGCAGGCCGGTCAAGATAAAAACCCAGGGCAGCGAGTGCGGCGCCAGAAACGCGCCGACGGCGGCGAACAGCTTGACGTCGCCCGCGCCCATGCCGCCCAGCAGGTACAAAGCCATGAAAATCGCAAACCCCAGCGCCGCCGTCACCAGCGCGCGGATGGCTCCTTGCGCCCCGCCATACCAGGCCTGCAGCGCGATGCCGGCCAGCGCGCCGGGCAGGGTGATCCAGTTCGGAATGCGCCGCGTGGCCAGGTCGGACACAGCCGCCGCGAGGACTAAAGTCACCAGACCGAGTTGGAGCGCCAAGGGCATAGACTAGGGACTAGGGGCTAGGGACTAGGGACCTCTAGTCCCGAGTCCCTAGCCCCTGTTTCCTGGTTCCTTCTCAAACACGTTCACCAGCGAGTCGGCGTACACCCGCTTCCATCCGGGCACGATCGAGAGGACCGACGATAGCACTTGGTCGCTGCGCACCAGCACGAACCGGACGTTGTACTCGGCCAGCACCCGGTCCCAGCCCGGCTTGGCCTCCATGACCTGGGCGTACTGTTCCAGCAGGTCCTGCCCGTAGAAATCGCTACGGCCGTCGATGAACACCTTCAGCCGGCCGTTGAAGCGATAAATCAGGTAGCCGCCGAACTGGTCGGCCGCGAACACGCGGGGCTGGGTGCTGGGCGGCTGTCGATCGAGGCCGCGTTGTTCCAGGTAGCCGGCGGCGCGCACCGGGAATATCTTGGGATTGAAACCCACCTGGCCCTGCAGGGACAGGCCGTAGAGGCCCAGCGCGGCGAGGACCAGCACGGTCACGACGGTGGCCGCACCCGACATCTGGCGCCCCAGGGCCCGCACCCGTTGCGAATAATCCAGGAAAGGCCGGAGCGCCGCCCACTTCTCCATTTCGCGGGTCAAGGCGGCCACGCACAGCGGGGTGAGCAGAACCGCCGCGGTGGGCAGATGCCGCGCCGAGTAGAGCGACATCTTCAGCAGGGCGATGCCCATCAGCGCCGGCCCCCACTGCCGCTGTACGAACAAGGCCACGGTTCCGGCCGCCGCGATGGCCAGGAACAGCTCCACGTAGCCGGCGCCGTCCAGGTGGAAGCTGAAGCTGCGGAACTCGGCCACGTGGTCCATGATGTAGCTGTCGCGCAGGTAGGTAAGGATGTGGCTGTGCAGCTTCCAGCCATAGGGGTTGATGAAGGTGGCCAGCAGGGAGGCCAGGCCGGCGGCGGCCAGGCGGAGCCGGGCGCGCCGTCCTTCTTCCCCGTTCAGCACTTCTCCGGCCGCGTAGATGAGCAGGATGGCCGGCGCCAGCAGGAAGCTGCCGTGCATGTTGGTCCAGAGGCAGGCCAGCGGCGGCAACAGGAGAAGCAGGCGCGTGCTCCGGCGGCGCTCGCGTTCCGCCACCGCCAGGAAGGCGATGGCCAGCAACCAGGAGAAGATGTGTGGCCGGGCCAGCCAGTGAATACTGGAGGTCCCGAGAACCGCGAAGCCGCCCAGCGCCGCCAGGAAGAAATTGGCCCCCAACGCCAGCGAGAGTTTCACGGCGGCGGCCGTGGAAAGCATGATGGCCACGGCGGCCAGGAAGCTCACCCCCAGCACGCCGCCCGCCTTGTGGACGCCGCCCAGCAGCGCGTCGGCCAGCCACTCCCAGGCCAACCAAGGCCGCCCGGCGCGGCTGTAAGAAAAGGAATCGGCGCGGGGCGCCGCGCGGTTGGCCAGGATGGCCTCGCCGTTGCGGATATGCCAGCCGGCATCGCTGTCGCGGAACAAGACCTGCGGTCCCGGCGTGACGAACAGCATCTGCAGCAGACCAATGCAGAAGAAAAGGGCGGGGAGGCCGGGCAGGATCAGGCGGGTGAGCCGCCGGGGGCCCGGCGAGCGCACCGATAGCAGATCCGGCGGTTGCGCCTGCCGATCGGCCACGTCGATGCTGCTTCCCTGAGACATACCCGCCTGACTGGAGTGCGGAATGCGGAGTAACGGGATTCCGCACTCCGCATTCCGCACTCCGCACTGAGGGCCTCCAGCCCTTAATGGGCTAGACCGAGGTCAGCGCAGCCGAAATGCTGTCGTACATGCTGCTGAGCGCGGTCGCGATGCCCTTGACGGCGGTGATCAGGGCCAGGGCGATGGCCGCCACGATCAACGCGTATTCCACCAGGTCCTGCCCTTCCGTTTCCCGCCAAATGCGGACAAGAAGATTCTTCATGGTCTGTTCTCCGGTTGCACGGACTCCGTTTGCTCCTTGATAAGGGTGAGAGTTTGCTGGGCCAGGGCCGGCAGCCGCACGGTGCTGAGGGGCAGCCCGCGCCCGGCTCTGGCGATTTCCTCGCGCTGGCGCAGCAGTTGCTGCACCAGCTTGAAGTTTTCCACGGCGGGAGCGAAGTAATTGCGAGCCGCCAGCGCTTTAATCAGTTCCTCCCGGCCCTGGTCGTACTGCTCCATCTCGATGAGCACGACGGCCAGGTTGTTGTGAGCGGCGGCCGCGTCGGCGACAGCCAGAAACTGGCGCCGGGCGCCCTCGAAATCGCCGCGCCGGGCCAGCGCGATCCCCAGGTTGTTGCGGGCGGCGGCCGAACCCGGCTCCAGCGCCACGGCCCGGCGCAACTCGGCCTCCGCGCTCGCCAAGTGGTCCTGCTGCAGGAAGTTGTACCCGAGGTTGCTGTGGAAACGAGAGGATTTCGGCTGGATGTGCACGGCCCGGCGGAAGGATTGCTCGGCGGCGGCCCGGTCGCCCGCCTGTTCCTGCAGCAATCCCAGCTCATTCCAGACCTCGGCGGCCTCCGGCGATCTTTTCAGGAAGGCCGCCAGCACCGGGCTGGCTGCCGCGCCTTGTGCCGCCTGGCGCGCCGTGCGGCCGATTCCGGCCGCGGCCGCCTCGGCGCGCGCGGCGGCCTTGGAATCCGTCTCCGAAGCCTGCCGCCCGGAAACGGGCACGCTCAGATTGAGCGCCCGGGTGTACTGATCGAGCGCCTGGTCATACAGCTTGTAGCGCTCGTAAGCGGCGGCTAGGTCCAGGCGCGCCTGGATGTCCTGCGGATCGAGGCGGAGCCGGGCCTGCAGCAGGCCGATTTGCCGGTCGTCGGTGAGCGGGTCGAAGGCGCCGCGCGCCTGGGTTCGGAAAGCTTCCCGCAGCGCTTCGTCCGGATTGGCATAGCGGGGCGGGGCCTGGCGCTTGCCGGCCAGCACGGCCGGCGCTCGCCGCACGGCGCGCACGGCCGTCTGCGGCCGCAGCGCCCCGAACCAATCCCGCACCGTCACCTGCCGCGTGCAGCCGGCCGTGATCAGTAACAGCGCGGCCAGCGAGGCCAGCGCCAGACTACGTTTCCCGAGGTGTGAATGATAGCTCATCTCCCACTTCAATGCGGCTGCGTGCCACGGTCCCGGGCGCCAGTTCCAGCACGCTGGCGGCGCCCCAGACAAAGCGAGTCAGGCGAAACGGAGGCAGCCGCTGGTAGACCCGTTTCACCCGCCGCCGGCGATCCAGGAAAACGACGTCGATGGGAAAGCGCATCCAGAAGGTATGGATCGCCTGGCTGGGGTTAATCCACATTCCTTCATCCGGCCGCAACTCGGTGTGCTTCAGCAGTCCGATGCGGCGGGCACGCGGGGTATCCGCCAGTTCCACGTTTTCGGCCACCATGGTTCCGCGGCTTGGGTTCCAGACCGCGAAGCGTTGCGGCCGGCTCTCTCCCGGCCTCACCGCAGATTCCCCGTCAGATGCGCCTGGCGCCTTCGTCACGCCTAGGGATGCAGGATATTCCCTTGCGCGAGAATACCCGCAGGCAAGGTCAGTGTCAATTTCGTTTTCCACCGAGAGCGACCCGACCCAATGTCCCCTGTCGGCTAAACACCACGCTTCCCAAAGAGTTGCGCACCACCTGCATTATAGCGGCTGCCTGCCACGCCGTTCCCGCACTGTTAAGAATGTCAAGAAGATTTTGCACAACGTTAACCCCGATAATTCACCGAGGCCGAACCAGCACACTCTGGCGCAACTTTTCCCGGGCGCCGGGTGTTTAAAGAGGCAGGCTTGACGAAGCGCGCAAAGATTAGTAATGTTGCGAAGTCTATTGCTTCGTTGTGTCGCAGCCGCTTTGGGGCGGTTCTCCGGAGCGGCGCTCGATCCCGGCTGCGGCCGGTTGCCACGCCAAGGAGCAGCCGGCGTGCCGTTGCGGTTTTCGGGGGTTGGTTAATCCGCGCCACCCACAGGAGGCTTGCTTCTATGCACCGGACGTTCGCGAAGGTGGTGGCGTTCGTCTGTTTTTTCTGGATCGCTTCTTTGGGCCAGGTGTTTGCGGCGACCATCGGCACCGTCGTACCCGTGGTCGGCAATCTGAGCGATCTGATTTACGATGATCAACGAGACTTGGTCTATCTCAGCAACTTCAGCCAAAACCGGGTGGAGATCTATTCGATCGGCGGACGCCGGCTGATCAGCACCATCCCCACCGGCAACCAGCCGTCGAGCCTGGCCCTCAGCCCGGACCGGCAGACACTGTACGTCGCCAATTATCAGGACTACACGCTGACGGTGATCAGCCTGGCGACCAACACCGTCGTCGGCACGATCTCGTTGCTGGCGCAGCCGGGCGCCATCGCGGTCGGCAGCGACGGCCTGGTGGTGATCCTGGGCAGCGCCGGCCTGTTGCGCTTTGACCCCGCCACCCAGCAACTGACACGGCTGGCGATTTCGCCGCCGGCGGTGCCGCCGGCCGGCTTGTCCAGCACCACCACCGCCGCACTGCCCCAGGGATTCCGCGCCGGCCTGATCGCGTCGGCCGACGGGACCACGATTATCGGCCTGGCCAGTAACACCCTGTTTGTGTACGAGGTGGCCTCCGGGCAGACTTTGCGGAGCCGTAGCGTGAGCGGGCTGAGCGCCATCCTGTCGATCGCTCCTGACGGCCGCCGCTTCATGGCCGGCCCCTTCCTGTTCGACACCGCCACGTTGACCATCCTGGGGCGGACCGGGTTTGCCGCCACCAGCCTGAGCGGCGGCAGTGTTTTCTCGGTGGACGGCAACACTGTCTATGCCACCTTTTCGACCCAGGTGGCGATCAACGCCCTGAACACCAACCAGATCACCCCCACCAGCGGGCGGCTGCCCGGCGTCACACCCACGCTGGGCGTGCTGCAGGTTCTGCGCGCTTCCAGCCTCACGCCCCAGCTTGGCCTGCGCCTGCCGGAGGCCATCACCTCGAAGATCATCAGTTCCACCGACGGCCAGAACCTGTTCGCCTTGTGCACTTCCGGCATGCTGGTCATACCGATCGGGCAGTTGGGCCGGCTGCCGATCCTGGCTGTCGATACCACCAACGTGGAGCTCTCGATTGACGCTTGCACCAAGACCATCGCCACCACCTCGGTGCCGGTGCGCAACGGGGGCGGCGGGCGGCTCAGTTTCGCGGCCACCACCAATGCCGCTATGGCCGGCAGCACCACCGCCCCGGTGATTCTGAACGTGCCCTCGGGCCTGGCGCCTTCCTCGGTCCAAATCACCTTTGACCCCAGGGGCATCACCACTACCACCTCCACCGCCGCATATGGCAACCGGCAGTATGCCGTCATATTGAGTTCGCCGGAAGCCGTGAACATTGAACCGGCGATCCTGGTGAACCTGGTGTACCGCAACGTCGATCAGCGGGGCGTGATCTTTCCCGTGGCCGGGCTGGCCTCCAGCATCCTGCTGGACCAGGCCCGGCAGCGCGTCTACCTGACCAACTTCATGCTGGACCAGATCGAGGTCTTCTCGATCCGCAATCAGTTGTTCCTGCCGCCGATCCGCGTCGGGAACCAGCCGCTGGCGATGGCCTTCGCCGATCCGTCAACACTGGTGGTCACCAATTCGGGCGCCGAGAACATTTCGGTGGTGAACCTGGATACGATGCAGGAAGTGGACCAGATCCCGATGGCGCCGGCGCCGTTGAACGCCACGCCGCTGGTGCCGCACTCGATTGCCGCCTCGTCGAATGCCATCCTGTTCACAGTGATAGTGGCGCCGACCTCCTCGGGGGCGGCATTTACCACCAACCAAGGCTCGGTGTGGCAACTGAGCCTGGCCACCAGGACGGCGTTTCCGCGCTTGAATCTGGGCGGCACCACGGCCAACCAGATCAGTACCCGCAACTTCCTGGTGGCGCCTTCCAATGGCAGCGCCATTGTGGTCATCGACGGCAACCCCAACGGGACCCTGCGCCTTTACGACCCGGTGTCCGACAGCTTTGTGAAAAGCAGCAGCAACGCCGTGCCCAGCTTACGCGGGGCTGCTTCCTCGGCGCCGGATGGGAGCTTCTTGCTGGTCGATAACTTCGTGTTCAACGCCAGTCTGACCGTTCTGGGTTCGATGGTGCCCTCCGGCACCACCACCGCGGCGGCCCTGGCGTTCGGAGTGGTCGCCGGCGCCACCGACGGATTCCGTGTGCAGGCCGCCGATGCGCAGGTTTCCGTGCAGCGCCTGCAACGGATCAGCGTGTCTTCCCTCCAGTCGCAGCAGGAATTCCGACTGCCGGAGCCGGTGATGGACATCACGCCGGGCAGCACCGGAACCACGGCGGCGCCGCGGTTGTGGCCGCCGACGGCGACCGCGCTGCTGCTGGGCCCGCGCGGCACCACGCAGTTGTGGCCGCAAGGCATCGTGACCGACGGCAACAACGCCTACCTGTTGTCGGTATCGGGTTTGACCACCATGTCGCTGGCCCCGGCCAGTGGGCAGGGCCCGAGCTTCACCGCCCAGGGAGTGGTGAACGGCGCGACCTTCAGGACTCCGGTTGCTCCGGGGTCGATTGTCAGCATTTTCGGCACCGGGCTTGCCGACCAGGGGGTGGCGGGCCAGGTGCCCTTGCCGACCACCCTGGGCGGCGTCTGCGTGATGGCCAACGAGCTGGCCATCCCCCTGTTCTACACTTCGGCCACACAAATCAATGCCCAGCTTCCTCCCGAGCTGGCGGCCGGCCGCACGGTGTTTTCCGTGCAGTCTCTGGGCACCGCCCGCACCAGCGGCGGCGTCGCCGTGACCACGGTGGCGGCGGCTCCCGGCGTTTTCAGCGTCGATGTTGGTGGCCGCACGCAGGCGGCCTTGCTCCATGCGGGAGACTTCTCGCCCGTCACTCCCGCCAACCCCGGGTTGCGCGACCAGGACCTGATCTTGTTTGTGACCGGGCTGGGTGCGGTGACGCCGCGCGTCGCGGCCGGCAGCGCCGCCTCCAGCAACCCGCTTTCGGTCACCTCGCAACAGGTGGCGGTGACCATTGGCGGCCGCCCCATGACCGTCACCTACTCGGGCCTCTCGCCGGGGTTCGTGGGCTTGTACCAGATCAACCTTCGTGTTCCGGCCGACCGCGCGCCAGGCGATAGCCTGCCGGTCGTCGTGACCGTGGGCACGGCCTCCAGCCCGACCTCGGGGGCCCCGGTTGCGGCCATTCGTTAACGATCAGGAGAACGGTCGTGGATACCGGAGCGCGCCGAACCAGATGGGAGCCGCCGATGAAGGCAGAAAGCGGAAAGCAGAAGACAGCGAGTGTCTGGTTGGCTGCCTTCCGCCTTCTGCCTTCTGCCTTCGTCCTTGCCGCGTGGATGTGCTTTTCAGCCGCCTGGGCGCAATTCGGCACGTCCGTGGCCTGGATGGGTCAGGGACCGACTGGTGTTCCCACCCGCGTCGTGGCCCTGGCCGCCGACCCTCGCGCAGATTCGGTCCTGTATTTGGCCGCTGCCGGCGGCGTCTGGAGGAGCAGTGACGGAGGCGTGGGGTGGGCCGGCATTTTTGACCTGGCTGCCCCGTCGGCGCAAGCCTGTTCGGTGGCGCTGGATCCGACGGCGCCCAACATCATCTACGCCGGAACCGGCGACAGTTCCTCCCCACGGCCCGCACAGGGGGTTGCCCGCTCGGCCGACGGCGGGCAGAGCTGGACGATTGGAGTGCGCTTTACCAACCGCCCCGTCTGCCTGCTGGGAATCGATCCGCAGATGCCGGCCCGTATCTTCGCGGGTTCTTCCGAGGGCCTGTTTGTCTCCTCGAACGCGGCCACCAGTTGGAAGAAAGTTCTCTCCCTGCAGGTCACCGACATTTCCTTCGACGGCCAGGGAAACATCTACGCCGCTTCTCCGACAGGCGATTCGGCCGGGCTGCGCCAGAAGCTGCTGTGGCGTTCGTCGGATGCGGGGGCGACCTGGTCGAACGTCTCGCTTCCGGTGGGCGCCTTCGGCGGGGGTACCCCGCTGTGGGTCAACGTCCTGGCGCGCGCCAGCGCGGTCTATGTCGCCGTCAGCTACAGGCCAAGCGGCGCTGAGGGGGAGAATCCCTCGACCACCCCGCTGGTTGATTTTTATCGGAGTACCGACGCTGGGGCCACCTGGACCCTGATCCCGAATGTCGGGACAGGGGCCGCGCACGTCTATCTGTTCGCCGACTCGTCCGGGACGACTCTCTATCTGGCCGGCCAGAATCTTCAGTATTCGCAGAACCAGGGCGCCACCTGGTTTACGGTCTCAACCTCGACCCAGCGTTTCAGCGGCGCCGCCTTCTCCCAGGGGTTGCTGGTGTTGGCCGGTGAACAGGGTCTGGAAGCAGTCCTGGCGCCCGGCTCCAGCGGCCCGGCGGTAGGAACTGCGCCCCCGCCCGGACTGTTGCCCGTGCCTGCCCTCGGGCAGTACCTCACGCTCGCCTACGATGCGCTGGGTCAGCCGTGGGTTGCCGGGTCGGCCGGGCTGGTCTATTTTGACTCCGGCCAGAGCGTGTGGGAAAAGGCGATCACCGAAACTGAACTGGGCCGGCTGGTCATAGCGCCGAATATCTCCGTTTCCCTGACGGAGAACATTTTTGTGGTGGGCGGCTCCGCCTTTTATCTCTCGCACAATGCTGGCCGGACCTTTGCTCTGGCGACGCCGATTCCCGTGGGCCAGGCGCGCGCCCCGGCTCCGCCCCTGATGCTGAATTCGGGCGACCCCTCGGACGTGTTTGTCGCCGGCCGCCTCATCTACCGCAGCCAGGACGATGGCGTGACTTGGAGCGAGTACGGCGTGGTGGATTCGGATCCGAGCCGGGTGGTGATCGCCATTGCCCAGGCCCAGTCGGCCCGCCAGATTCTGTATGCGGCCACCGCGTGTCTGCCCGAGGTAACAACCACCGGCGCCTGCCAGGCGGGTTCCACCATCTGGCGCAGCACGAACTACGGATCGACCTGGATCCGGTTGGGTTCGCTCTCCGGCTACGTCAGCGACCTGGCGGTGGACCCGCGCTTGTCCGGCACCATCTACGCCGCCATTGGCGCGTTCCCGGGCGGACCCAGCTCCGTGGGGGGCTACCAGGCGGGCGATCTGCTGCGCACACGCGACGGGCAGGTCAGCGGCCGTGAGCCGAATTGGATGTCGCTGATGAGCAATCTGCCCCGCGTCCCCATCAACGCCGTCACGATCGATCCGAGCGTGAGCGGCAGTTCCTTCCAGCCGGCGTCCAGGATCTATGTCGGCACTGACGCCGGCGTCTTCGTTACCTACAACGCGGGCAACTGCACGCAGGCGGGCGCCTGCACGGCCCCGAGCTGGACGCCGATCAACAAGGGGCTGCCGCCGGTACCCATCACCGACGTGCTGTTGCAATCGGGTACCCTGCGGGTGGCCACCTGGGGCCGCGGAATATACCTGGCGCCAGTCGGCGGAAGCGCGGCTGGAATCTTCGTCACTCCGCTGTCGTTTAACGCCACCGTCCTGCAGGGAGCCAGCGCCACGCTCGGCGCCTCGCTCACCAACGCCACTTCGTCCCGCATCGACTGGACGGCGGCGGCCTTGGAGCCGTGGCTGTCGGTGAGCACACCCTCGGGAGGGCTGGCCGGCCTCAGCAACGGGCAGCTTGGCTTTCAGATTTCCTCGGCGGGGCTGGATGCGGGCACATATCTCGGGCGGGTTCGCCTGACCACCGTTTCCCAGACCCAGGACATTCTGATCACGCTGCAGGTGGCGGTCGGGGCCGCGCATCTCACGGTGGCCTTCGGCAACAACGCCGTGGGGCCGGCCGGCTCGGTCCTGCCGCCGCTGGTGGTGCGGATGGTTGGCCCCGATGGCTCGCCGATTGCCGGCGCGGCGGTCACTTTCGCCATCACCAGCGGCGGAGGTTCGCTGAGCACCCGGTCGGCCGTGACCGATACCGACGGCCGCGCCAGCACTGTGCTGACTCTGCCAAATGCAGCGGGCGATGTTCGGGTGTTGGCCACTTCCGGCGCCTCCTCCGTCACCTTTACCGCCACGGTGGTCCAGCCGGTGCTTCCCGGGCTGGTGTCGGGCGCGGCGGTCAACGGCGCCAGCTTCAACCGCGGCGCCGCGCTGGCGCCCGGAACCATCGTCAGCATTTTCGGCGCCAACTTGGCTTTGAGCACCGCTTCAGCGCCCTCGCTGCCGCTGCCCATATCGCTGGCCGGTACCCGCGTGCTGGTCGGCGAGACACCCATCCCGCTGTTTTACGTTTCGCCCGCCCAGATCAATGCGCTGCTGCCCTACGAACTGGTGCCCGGCACGTACCAGCTCGCGGTCGAGAGCCTGTCGGGCAGGGGACCGGGCATTTCCCTGCTGGTAAGTGCGTACGCTCCCGGCATTTTCACCGTTTCTTCCAATGGGTCGGGGCAGGGCATCTTTGTAGTGGCGCAGGACGGGTCCCTGGTCAGCAACAACAGTCCGGCGCGGCGGGGAAGCGTCGTCTCCATCTACGCGACCGGGTTGGGCGCGGTCGATCCGCCGGTGACCTCGGGCGACGCCGGGAATGCCATCGAGCCTCTGAACCGTACCCTGCTCACGCCCATGGTTCGCTTCGACACCTACGACGGTGACGTGCTCTACAGCGGCTTGGCGCCGGGCTTCGCCGGGCTTTATCAGATCAACGTGAAAGTGCCGGCCGGCGTCTCTTCGGCCTACAACATCCCGGTGAGCCTGACCATCGGCGGAGCCGCGAGCAACCGCGTCACCATCCCTATCCAGTAGGACCAGCCGCAGATTCCGCGGATTCCCCCGGGCGCGACTGTTGGGTGACCCGCTCACGCGCTGCGGCCCCTCGTCCAGGAAATGCCTTCACGACTTGGATATGCTAATCTTGAGCCTGGACCGGGAACGAAGCAAAGGAGCAATGAGGGTGAGCAATCCCAGGGAACATGCACACGAGTTGATTGAGCGGCTGGCGGCAAGCCAGGTGGCCGCGGTGGTGGGGCTCCTCCAGGCCATGCTCGACCCGGTTTCCCGCGCGATCGCGAATGCGCCCATAGACGACGAGCCGGAGACCGAAGAAGAACGCCGGGCCGTCGCGGAATCGAAGGCTTGGTTTGAGAGAAACGGCGGGCGGGGGATACCGCACGAGGAAGTGCTGGCCGACCTTGGCTTTACGCCTGACGACCTCAGGGATGTGAAGGATCAGGTGTGAAGAAGATCGTCTGGTCAGAGCACGCCAGCAAGGATATCCGCCGCTTGGACCGCGAAGTCGCCAGGCGGGTCTTCGGGGTGCTCGATCGCCTGACCAACAGCGGTCTGGGTGATCTCAAGCGGCTGAAGGGCCAAGGTGAAGAACTCCGCCTCCGCGTCGGCGACTGGCGCATCCGCTTAACCAGGGAGCCGGGCGACATCTTGCCCATCCACTCCGTCCGCCATCGCTCGGAAGCCTACCGCTGAGCAATTGCCGCGAAGTCCGTGTGATTTGCGGCTCCCGTCTCTCTTCTTGGTTGCGGCCTTGCCACCATGTGTTATTGTCTGGATAGGATCTGAGACGCTATTCTTCTATGGCCGACCTGGCGCAAGAACGGCAACAGGCCCACACCCTGCTCGACCAACTGCCTGCGGAGCAGGTGGCTGCTATCCGGGGGCTCTTGGAAACCATGCTCGATCCTTTGGACCGCAAGCTGGCCGCCGCGCCGATCGACGACGAGCCGGAGAGCGAAGAAGAGCGCCGGGCTGTTGCTGAGGCCATGGACTCGCTCCGGCGCAACGGCGGAGTTCCGATGGAAGAAGTGTTAGCCGACTTCGGGCTCACCATGGAGGACTTTCGCCGCATGGCGGAAAATGATCTGCCGGACGAGCAGGCCTGATGGCGAAAAGGGTTATCTGGTCGGACGAAGCCCGGGCTGATGTCCGGGCTATCGACCGGAGCACCGCGCTCCGCATCTTACAACGTTTGGCTCGCTTTGCATACAGCTCCGCCGGCGACGTGAAACGACTGAAGGGCTACGATCCGGTCCAGTTCCGCCTCCGCATCGGCGACTACCGAATCCGCTTCCGTAAGCTCAACGACTCCATCGAGATTGTCCGCGTCCTGCATCGCTCGGAAGCCTACCGCTGAGCAACTGTCCCCGCTTTTTCAGCCAGCTTCACCTTCGCCAGATAGATGCTGGTCTTGCCTTCGTGGGAGGAGTAGTAGCTAACCCACAGCAACCGGTCGTGCCAGACCAGGCCGGCATAGCTGGTGTCGCCGCCCGAGGGCAGAGTCAGGAATTCCGTCAGGCGGCCGGAGGCCGCATCGAGCCAGCACAGCGCGGTGCGCACCTTCCCGTCGTAGAGGCGGACGGCGGCCACAATGCGGCCATCGGGCAGGCAGATAAGATTCGGGCCGCCCACCCGCACGCCCGCATCCTGCCAGGACCAGTCGCGGTACGGCGGCCGGGCCTGGCCGAGTTGCGCCGTGGCCGGATCGCCGTCGCGCCGCAGCAGGCACAGCGCCGTGCCGTCTTTCAAGAAGATGATCGACGCCTCGTTCGGGAAGCCGCGATCGAAAAAGGTGTCCACCAGCGGCGTGAAGCGGGCCCCGTCGCGGCTGCGGTAAAGCCGGGTGCGGTTCCTTCCGGCGGTGTCATAGCCGACCCCATAGGCCTCCCTCCCGTGCCAGGTGACCCGCCAAAGCCAGAAATTCGGCTCCCCGATCGGCTGCGGCTCTGTCCACGCGTGTCCGTCGCGCGAGAACCAGGCAAAGGTCTGATGCTTGAACTCGGCCGATTGGTGCAGCGCGCCCGCCGCCGTCAGCATCAGCCGCCGATCCGGTGTTATCGACAGCTTCGGATCGCGAAGATCCGCGGTGGCCGAAGCCAGCCGCGCGGCCGACTCCCAATCGCGGCCGTTGCTTGAGGTGATGATCCGGATGGCGCCATCGGGTGAAACGTGCGCCTTCCCCTCGCGAAACGAGCAGAACCAACGGCTCTGGAACCGCACCAAACTGGTGAAGGCGTTATGCGGCGCTTGATTCCAGATCTTGCGCGCTTCAACAATCTCGGCCGACTCCAGAGGTCCGGCGAGCAACATAAGAAGAAAGACCAGCCGCAGATTTCGCGGATTCACGCAGATTCTAGCGCAGCGTAACGGCATTGCTCGAAACTCCACCGACGGAGATAACCAGCGGCACAGCCTCCGACGGCAATCCCGCGGGAAGCTGGGCATTGATCTGATAGAGGCCGACCGCACCGGGCGCCAGGCCAGCGTAGCCCACCCTGGCGCTTTTTCCGCCAATGGTCACGGCGACGAGCGCCGTGCAAGATGAGAGGGGCTGCGCGGAGGCCGGCGCGCCGGCGGGCAGCGCGGGCGCCACCGGCCCCAGTCCCGTGGCCCAAATCACCGCCCAATCACCGCTCCGGGCGGCCGCGAAAACCGCGGGCGCTGCCGCGCCCAGTGTCACGCTGGCCGCCGCTGATGTCCCCAGAGGTGTGCGAACAGCGATCTGCACTGGGCCGGGCTGCAGGTTGAACGGCAACTGGGCGTTGATCTGCAATGGGGAGACATAGAGCAGCGGGATGGCCGCGCCGTTGATCAACACTTCCGTGCCGGCAAGCTGATCGGGCAGGGGCAGGGAAGCGGCCGGGCGGGTCTCCAGCGCCAGGTTCGTTCCGAAGATCGAAACCAGCGCGCCGGGCGCCAGCAAAGGCGCGAAACTCGCGGCATTCACCGCCGCCAGCAGGGCCGGGGCGGCGCCCGTAGCGATCACGCGGTAATCGCCCTCGCGCCGGAAGGCGACCACCGCCCCGTTCAGCGTGACGCGCTCCGCGCGCGGCGCCAGGACACGCAACTCACCCGCCAGCGTCCCGGTGATTTCCAGCGCGACGCTCGATCCGTCGGCTGAAAAATCGGCCTGAACGGGAACAGGCGCGGCCAGCCGCAGCAGCGTCTCGCCAGAATCCTGCAAAACCGTGTCGCCGGCCAGCCCCAGGCGGAGGGGCGCGCTGCCGGCGCCGCGCCGCACATAGCGCAGCACACCGGCGCTGTCGAACGACACGCGATCCAAAAACCCGGCGCCGGCAATCTCCCACTGTTCCGCGGACAGCGCGCGGAAGGCGGTGACACGCGGCCGTTCGCCGTACGGTTCCAGCAGCGACACAAACTGCGCTTCAGCCGCGCGCCGCCGCGCCATGGCAAAGGGCAGGGGCGTCAACAGGTTTGGGCCCAGGCCGCTGCCCGCCACCACCGTGGTGTCCGGCGCACCCAGCATCCACAGCCGTAGGGCCCGCAGCGTGCGCTCGAAATCCGCGATGGTTCGCTTGCCCGCGCCGTATTCCAGCACGATGTCATCCACGAAGAGGTTCCCGCGCACAGGCCCGCCGGAGGCATACGTAACCTCGACTCCGACGGTCTTCACGGGCGGATCGAAAACGCCGTTGTCGTTGCCCAGGTAATGGCTCCAGCGCGCCGGGTCGCTGACGGTGACCAGGCGCCATCCGGTCCAGTTGATGGGCCCGACGGTGGCGACGAAGCGCTCGTCGGTTGAATCGTAAAGGCGCAGAGCGAGTTTATGGCCCGAGCCGTCGCCGTAAATCATCACGGAGAGGGCGCGCGGGGCCTCGGCCGGCTGCCCGGCCAACGTGGGCGTGGAGAACACGATGTAGCCCTGGGCGGCGCTGAAATCGTAGTGCGTGCGGCCGGAAAACAGTCCTGAAGCCGCCTGGTCGCGCGTGTAGTCGAACGTGGCCTTGACGTCCGACGGACTGGTGTAGACGCTGCCATAGGTGCCCGTCAGCGACGGGTTGGCGTCGAAGCTCACCTGCCAGGCCTCGGCGGCGGTCGCCGCCTTGGATTCGCTCAGGTGCTGATAGCCGTTGGTGGTGGGGAACGCGGAGTAGGGCGCCAGCGGCAGATCGGTCGAGACGCTTCCGGAATTGTGGTAGACCCAGTCGAAACGGTGCTGGGCGCCGTCCAGCGAGCGTGCCGAGAACACGTCGAGCGCGTACTCGGGCGTCAGGAGCATGGTGCGTTCCAGCGCTGCTTGTCTATAGGCGGAGCCGGCGCCGGCCCGCACCCCGCTGATGCCGGACAGGGCGGCAAAGGCGCGCAACTGGCCGGTGGCTTCCGCCTGCGTGGCCTGGTCCACCACGATGGTGTTGTGGGCCACCGTCACTTTGTCCCAGGTATTGTGCGTGGGAGCAGCGTAGGATTGCGTGCCCGGATCGATGGCCAGCATGGCGCCGCGCGCGTAGTAGACGAAGCCCAGCTTGTCGTAGTGCCCGTGGCCGCCGCCGTGCGGGCCGAACTTCAGGGCCAGGTAGCTCGCTCCCGCGCGCGGGTCGTCGGCCGCCGGCGTGGCGCGAAGAACGCCGTTGCCGG
>Ga0315279_10003593_pt1 | contig 21447 bp, 20 predicted proteins | sample YL17G06_20_MG_FD_203694 | JGI IMG/M metagenome (GOLD analysis project Ga0315279, IMG submission 203694) | Sediment microbial communities from Yellowstone Lake, YNP, Wyoming, USA - YL17G06_20 | ecosystem: Environmental > Aquatic > Freshwater > Lake > Sediment | place: USA: Wyoming | collected... | reverse complement strand
TGTCCCGCACCAGCCGGGGCTCGTCATCGGCCAGTCGGAGGGCGTACCGCTGCGTCGATCGCGGCTGCCCCAGGGCCCGGCACACGCGACGCTCCGGAACGTGCAGGTCCCCTACCACCCGCTCCACAGTCCGGCGCCGCTTGGCCGGGCTCAAGAGTTTCCCGAGGCCGCCTCCTTCAGAATCTGGTTGTCCAGCGACAAGTCCGCCACCAGCTTCTTCAGCCGGCTGTTCTCCTTCTCCAGCTCCTTCAGCCGCCGAGCCTGGTCCACCCGCAGCCTCCCGTACTCCTTCCGCCAGCGGTAGAAGGTCACCTTGGTCACTTCAATCTTCCGGCAGACCTCCTCGACGTTAATCCCTTGGCTCAACAACACTTCGGCCTCCCGGAGCTTCCCGATGATCTCCTCGGGTCGGTACTGCTTCTGCGCCATCTCTCACCTCCCTGGGTTGGGTTTCTCACAACGATCCAGGCTAAAATTGTAACACACTACCTGGACCAGTTCTATGGGGCCGGGTCAAACAGCCTCTTGACTTTTTTCTACCGATAAATCTATAATGAAGGTGGACAGGGAAAGGACCCAGTAAGGGGAATAACCGTGGGTACCCGGCAGCGAAAGCCGCCCCTGTCGTGGTTTCATCAGCGCCTGCCGACCGCGGTGAAAGCGATCCTCCATGATTCTACAATCAATGGCGGGCCACTCTCCTGCCCAGTAAACGCGGCCCTGAACTACTTCGCCCACCATATGCATCAGAGATTAACACTCTGGGAGGTCGCCAAGGCAACGGGTTTCCCGGCCGAATGTTTAGGAAAAAGATTCCGGGAGGAGTTGGGGATTCCTTTTTCGGAATACCAGTTATGCGTCCGGACCTTAATGGCGATAGTCCAGCTTTACTGGGCCGGAGAATCGCCCAAAGCCATAGTCGCAGATGAAGGCTTTCGGGAACTGGCCTATCTCTGCCGTGTCATGAAAGAGCGGACCGGGATGACCCCGCGATTGATCCACGAAAAGGGGCAGAAGGACCTAACACAGGAGGACCGGGCCCGGTTCAAACGCTTTTACTTCAAGCTCTGGGAGAATATCAACAAAGACCTTGAAACCGAGGAAAGCATCCTGAAGCCTGCCCAGAGGCGGAGAAAGATGGACAAGCTGGACCGGGAGTTTGAGGCCATCAGCGAGGACATTCGGCAATTCCTCCAGATCCGGAAAGACCATCAAGAAGTCATCTTTAACCCCAAGGACAAGGTCAACTAAGGTTGGTTGTCTAAAAATCAAATGAAAAGTAGTAACTTCTACAGACAAATAACTATTTGATGAAAATGGAACGATGAAATTTCATAGTAAAGAAAGAAACACTCAAAAAACAGAAGCCACAATAGTAACGACCATTTGTGTACTCATAATCTTAGGACGGTTTGCAGCCTCCTTTTTCACTTCCATGCGACTCTGGGGGATTTCGAATTTAGGATACTTTCCTTTGGCTTGGCGGATCGGAGTCACCCTGGTGGCTCTGGCAATCCTGATTCCCTGGGTCAACCGTAGCATTAGAGCTTTCCTAAAAGCTGTAACCGAATGGGTCGAAGGACGCTTGCTCCGCTCACCCTGGAAAGTTGGCTATATCGTCCTCGGAACCATAGCATGGCTCGGCTTCTTCATGCTCCGGGAGAGAACCCATTTGTTAGGGGATGGGAAGTTGTTGCTTTCAGGCTTAGAGATGGGGCATCCCAGGGGTGCCGCTTCGGAACTCTTGGGAGACCTGATCCCCTTTGGCTTCTACCGCCTGCTTCACTCGTGGCATCTCACCCCGGAAAACAGCTACGCTATAATAAGCTGTACATCGGGTGTTCTCTTTCTCCTATGTGCGTACCTATGGGTTAAGGCCATCGCTGGGGAAAGGGATCCTCTCGGACGCTGGCTTGCCTTTGGAATCCTCGCCACGATGGGGATCGTACAGCAATTTTGTGGATATGTCGAAAACTACAGCCTGCTCTTCGCTGCACAAATGGCATACTTCCTGTTCGGATTTATGGCTTTGGAGGATAAGTGCTCCCTTATCTTTCCCGCAATCATCTTCGGAATCTTGGTCTTACTCCACTTCGCCAACCTGATGCTAACTCCCACCTTAGTCCTCCTCTGGACTGAAACCCGGAAGGATTGGTCGAGGGTGAGGAAATGGTGGACGATCGCTATCGGGAGCCTGGGCACCTTGCCCTTGATTGCACTGGCAATCACTAAGGTGGGATCACCCGGATCCCTCACCCGATATGTCGTATCTCTCTGGGGAGGATATGAAGATGCTCCCGGATATTCCTTGTTCTCCGTGGTTCATTTGGCCGATCTCGGGAATCTTTTAAACCTGGCCTCTCCGGTTTTCCTCCCCCTACTTTTCCTGACCCTCTTCTCGAAAAGGACGGGGAGGATTATTGACGCGAAATTCTGGTTTCTCACCCTCGCAACCTTGATTCAAATTACTTTTCTTGGCCTTTTCGATCCAAAGCTTGGTGCCGGCCGGGATTGGGATCTCCTCTCGGTAACCGGAATATTCGCTTGTTCTCTTCTTTTAATTTACCTTATCGTCCATACCCCATTGGAGGGAAGAGGCTTCCTCGGACTCACACTGGTCTGGACGGCCCTATTTTCGACAGCGCCCTTTGTAGTGCTCAACGCCTCAAAACAGGAGTCCATACAACGGGCTCAAGACTTAGCTTTACTCGATCCACTCCGGGATCGGGGATCCAGAATCATGTTCTTCGCAAATTACTTTCGAGAGCACGCGCAAGAGCGGGGGCGAGACCGATTTGAACAGAGGGCGTTTGAAAAAGTTGGGGCAATTATAGAAAAGACTCCGGAAAACAATATAGCACACTTTCTTCGAGGAACTCTCATTCAGGCCTTCCGGGGTGATGTCGAAGAAGCCCAAAAGGAATATCTTATCGTCCTCGAGAGAAAACCCGACTTCTCATTAGCTTGGGATAAACTTGCAGAGACATATGAGAACCAAGGGCGTTTGAAGGAAGCTATCTCTTGTTATGAACGGCATGTAGCCTTGAATTCCGAGCACACCTACTCATGGGGAGAGCTTTCCAGGCTTTATCGCTCGACTCGGCAGCTGAATCAGGAGATCCGATGTCTGGAGAAGCTCACCCAACTCGCACCGGACCATTTAGATGTATGGAGCAATTTGGGTTTGGCCCTTGAGGCCAAGGAGGATTACATCGGAGCTGAGGCTGCCTATCGCAAGGCAATCCGACTGAATCCCAAGGAACCCAAATCTCATTTCGTCTTAGGGAATACCCTGCTCTTCCAGGGAAAGTGGGCGGAGGCGGAATCCGAGTGCCGGGAAGCTATTCGTCTTGACCCCAAATTAGCTATGGCCTACAGCAATTTGGGTGCGGCCCTCGTTCAAATGGGTAAATTTAGCGACGCAGAGTCAAACCTCCGACAAGGATTAACGATTGCTTCAGACCTTCCGGAATTACATTACAACTTAAGCTTGGCTCTTCAAGGGCAAGGAAAGAAAGAAGAGGCTCAAATGGAATATGAAACCTATAAACAACTTTCCGACCTCAAATAATAAGGAGCCAGAAGATGAGATAAGGCAAGTAGAAATGTCGATATTCTTATTTTTATGAAGAGTCATCTTTAAACGTTAGGGGCATTTTTTTAGTACCTGTCGCTTAAGCTCAAGGAAGGCATACTTCACTCTTCGATAATGGGAGAGTTTCCTCCGGTCAGCCCACACTTCTCTCGGTTATCCCCGCTAACATCACAAGCGGCCTACCTTAGGGGAGGTCGTCAAGTCCAAGTTGGCTCAGGAGGTCGAAGCCATCATCGAGGTGTTACTTCGATTTCTCCAGACCCAGAATGAACACCTGAAGGTTCATCTTCAAATCCAAAAATCCAAAAATAAGGTCAACATTAGTTGTCTTTCTAGGAGTGCAAACGATTTTCCTAAAAGTGCAAGCGAAAGGATTTGACAAAATGAAACCGCTCCCTTATAATAAAGCCACGCGAATTAAATTTATCCCCGAGCGAACAAGAAAATTGAAATACGTGGTTATTTCTCTTTTGCTGTTGACAGGATGTAATTGTTCCAAGAAGGGTATTACCGGTACACAGCCAACTCTGCTGCCACCCACTCCGCAACAGGAGAAAGTATGGACTTGGGAGAAATTGAACTGGGGAGGACTGGGGGCTTGGGCAATTGCCGTAGAACCCGGAGACGGAAACACCTTCTATGTTTCCTCAGTCAGTGCTTCAACAGAAGGGATTTTTAAAAGCACGGACGGTGGGAAGTCTTTCAACAAAGTATGGAATATGGGGACCCTTGGCCTCGCCATTGACCCGAATAGGCCCAAGGTAATATACGCAGCCTGCGGAAATTTCGGTGTATGGCGAAGTCGGGACGGAGGGATGTCGTGGAATCAATTGACCAGCAATCACTACGCGGAATGTGTGCTTCCCGACCGATCAGACTCGAATTATATTTTCGCCGGGCCGTGGAGGAGCACGGATTATGGATTGACCTGGACGCTCTCGATCCCATATATTATGGACCCTAGCGATATTAAAGCCATCGTCCAAGGGAGCCAGAACCCCTTCCTATTGTATGCGGACCAAAATTATATAGCAACAAGATTAACCTTAAAGTCGTTGGATAAAGGAGCAACATGGACCGCGGTAGATGGGGGCGGAGATAAGAGGGGCTACAATCATCTGGCTATAGATCCCTATGATAATCAAAAAGTTTACGGAGGGGTATTTTACCCCAATCCCAGCGGACATAGAAATGTGCAAGTTGATAGTCTGCTACGGACTACGGATGGAGGAGCGAACTGGGAAACCTTTCCAATTGGACAAGATACCTTGGAAGTCTCGGATGTACCCGTGGCTGTGGACCCGCGTCAAGGGTTCGGTTACATCCTTTATGCCGGGGGGAATGGCGTGTACCGCTCAGAGGAATACGGTAAAACCTGGAAGAAGATAGGGCTGGGGGGATTCTGGGTCAGGGACATTGCCGTGAGTCCGACCGTACCATCAGGCACTACGGTAGTCTACGTTGTAGGCGTTTGCTCCGATGGACCCTGTGATCGACTCTATCGGGGGTCCGCGGGAAGATAAAAGGGTTATCTTAACCCAAAAAGGAGGAGAAATGAAAAAGATGCTGTTGGTGGGACTTTGGGGAGTGATAGGTTGCTTCCTGGTAGCCGCAAGAGGGTGGGGAGCCCAGCCCAACGACCCTTACTATGGAAATCAGTGGGGGCTACAAAGAATTCGTGCTCCGCAGGCATGGGACGTTACAAAAGGAAACGCGAATGACAAGATTGCAGTGATAGACAACTGGAATGGCTCAACGACAAATAGCCACTATCATTCGGACATTTTTCCGAAACAAGTTGCGGGATGGGATGAAACTGGCTATGACGATGGTTGGCCAATGGGCGAGGGTATTCGGGACGGCGGCATCGCGGCAGCTGCGACAAATAACAGCAATGGCATTGCGGGGATTGGGTGGAACAACATGTTAATGCCATTAAGGGTTGCCGTAGGAGATATCACTACAGCATCTTGGTTTGCCCTAGGTATCAGGAAAGCCGCAGACATGGGTGCACAGGTTTTGACTGTTTGCCCACAGGGTTGGGGAGCCTCATTCTTCGACACAGAAGACCAAGGAATTAGAGATGCACTTGATTATGCCCGAAGCAGTGGGTGCATCCTAGTTGGAGAAGCCGGAAGCGATGAGATTAACCATAACTACGCTTCCACGCTTTACTGGCCAGGAAGAGATAACCGGGTTCTTTGTGTTGGAGGGACGCAAATTAACGACAAAAGATTCTACAACTACTGGCACAACCCTCCACAAGTTTGGTGGGAAGCTCAGAGCCACTTCGGAAACAAGTTAGATGTAGTAGCTCCGGGCGGAAACTATTATTTGAACGAAGAATGGACCGGTGAACCGCGAGACGGTCTCAGGACAACGACCGACGGCTGGGAAGGTTATATACCATACCAGTATGAAAATATGTACAATGGTCAAGATTGGTATGCGACAGCTTACTTCAGGACCCGCGGTTCTGCCGCACATGTTGCTGGCTTAGCTGCCCTGCTCCTGCAGAAGTACCCCGGCCACGAGAGCGGTTCACCGTGGTTCAAACACGACCAAATCGCCAATATCATCCGGGCGAGTGCGGACGATCAGGTTGGACGTTCCACTGAAGATACCCCAGGGTGGGACCAATACATGGGTTTTGGAAGAGTGAACGCCGAGAGGGCACTCAAGATGAAAATCGGCGGTTGGATATGGAGCGACAACGGCCAGGCGACCGCCTATAACAACGGGCAAAAATTAGCCTACGATTCCAACCTGAAGCTTCACATCGTCTGGGGCAGCGGAGGACAAATCTTTTACGCCAATTCCACGGACCATGGTGTAACTTGGTCGACTGCTACCCGAGTAGATGCGAACACTACCCCACCTTCAATCAACAGCTTACCAGCTTTAGCGATCGATTCTCAGAACGGGGTAGGAGTCGTCTGGCAACAGTACGTTCCGAATGGCAATTCGGGCGACTACTATGCGAACTACAATTACCGCCAATCGAATGGGAACTGGTTGGGATGGGGAAGTGTCACTTACCCTTCTCCCTATCAAACAACTCCAAGCATCGCCATCAATGGAACGACCTGCCATGTCGCATGGGTCGGAGTTTACAGCGCCACTGACTTTCGGAACAGTATTAGAGACTTACCCTTTACGAGTACATCTGTTCCTCACGGAATGTATCTCGGCTCAGAAGTCCATACGCCAAGTGGGTCCGGATCCTGTTCCCTACCCAGTGTTGGATACGCGTGGGGTTACTGGCACGTCGCATGGCGTGCGGATGACGGGGGGGTGTCGAAGATCTTTTACAGGAGTCTCTGGAACTCCATTCATATCATCGGGGGTGGAGGGGACGACTACCCCTGCTTGGCAGCCGAAGGCTCACATCTGTATGTGGCCTGGAATAAAAACGGCAACTCAATTTATTGGAACTCCTCAACGAACAACGGTAATAGTTGGGCTGGTGAACAATGTATAGCCGGGCCCAATCCCGTTGCAATCAACCCTTCCGTAATCGTTGGCGGAGGCGGGGTTGCAGAGGTCTTCTATTCTGCAAAGACCACTTCATCCAACCCCTACATGGAGATATTTTCCAAGATACCGCAACAACAACCCGTTCAAATATGCACTACAGCGACAAATTCTACGAATCCGAGTGCAACCGACAGGTCAAGCGGGCTCCAGATGAAAAGGGTTGCGTGTCTTTGGAGGGATCTGGACTGCTCAGGAAGCGGGTATGCAAAAGCGATTAAGGATCCCAAGGGGGTTTTGTGTTATTCAGTTAATGTAAGCGACATTTCTCCAGAATCCCCGAATAGCGGGGGACAAGGGGGCGAAGTCGCTGAGGTTCTGCCGACTTCCTACGGCATGAACCTCGCCTACCCCAACCCGTTTAATGAAAAAGTAACCATCTCCTATGCCCTGCCCCAGCTAACTCAAGTGGAACTCTCTATTTACGACGCCACCGGACACTTGGTCAGAGTGTTGGAATCAGGTGCACAAACACCAGGGCAATACCGCGTTGTCTGGGACGGGAAAGACAACGCCGGGAGGAATGCGGCCAAGGGGATTTACTACTACCGGATTAGCGCAGGAGAATTCACAAAGAGCGGCTCGGTAACCCTGATACGGTAGAAGCTAGTTAGAGAAGGGGAGGGGATGACATTGGGCATCCCCTCCTTGTTTTATTGAAATTCATTAATAATCCCTCTTCCCCAAACTCCTTACCGCAAGCGAGAATTGCAACCCTACCGCCGGGGGTTCAAGAGCAGGGCCCCGATGACGGCAAGATGGTGACCTGACCCTCTTCGGAATTGGTCTAGTTAGTATGTTTTATAATAAACATGGGATTTCGCGTGAATTTCTATAAACAGCAGTACCGCTTGAATGGCAATAGGTTATAAAACGGTCGCAAATCGTGTTGTGTCCGTTTTGCGACTACTTTTTGACCCTTTTTATCCCTTTATATTCCCCCTATAATGCTTATGCGGTTCGCTCACCTAAACCCCCTCGCGCAATTGATATTGGCCAAGGAGGTCCTCCGCCTCACACAATTGATATCGGGAGAGGAGGTGTGATACAATGAAGAACAAAAATCAAAGACCGAACAGGAAGCTCAAAAGGACCGAACGGGAAATGGAGAAAACCAGGGTCGCCGAAATAAAGGCCATCGGGCACGCCATCGCCGCGCTCGCCGATGTCCCAGAGCCGCAACAATGCGCGCTGCTCATAGAACGCGTGCTCGGACCGCTGAACGTCAGACTGTCCTACATGAGAATCAACTATAATCTGGCCAACGCGGATAAAGGTTTCCCGAAGGAAGCTCTTTGAGGAATAAATTCCATGATTCATAACGGCTATACACTTTATCCCCAGGGAATAATTGCGTGAGGGGGATGCCGTCTCTCTGCAAGAACGTATAATCCTTTTTCCATCTTTTCCAATTATCGTAGGGATAGAAGTACCAATTGGTGTGCCTACCCCTCATGATGACCAGGGGCAACACAACCAAAGGAGCCATCTTCAAACATGAATCAAGCAGCTTCCTAATTTGGGAGACGTTGACAGTGCCTGGTCTGGGTCCAAAATGCTTCCTGGTTTTAACCTCTGCCAAATAAATGCAACCCAGAATCAAGTCGAAGAAAACGACATCGGAGGGTTCATTGCTGAGGCTTCTTCCTTTATAACGCGCGATGATCTGGAATCCCTTGTCGCGGAGTATTTTCTCCACGCACCATTCGGCGTAGCGACCGCGCTTTGATGGATTGTTGGACCACTTCAACCAATAGTCTCGTCTCATGCTTAAACTTTAATTTGAGATGCCTAAAAAACGCCAACGGCCTAAGCAGATAGTGGTGCTTGCCAACCCGCTCAAAGAATTACGGGCGCACCCGATAAAGACGTTGAGGGACTTCATGCGATATTTTAGCACAGAAGAGAGATGTTTGCAATACATCGAACTTTTGAAGTGGGGCGAAAAGGGATGGAAGTGTTTCAGGTGCGGGAAGACCGAGTATTACCGGATCTACGAGAGGCACCTCAACCGATGCAAGAACTGCCATTACGACGAATCCTATACCGCCAATACCGTGATGAGGAACACCCGCAGGCCCCTGACTGATTGGTTCTACGCTATCTATGCCGTTTCCACCAATAAAACGGGAATGAGCGCGATGGAACTTTACAGGCAGACGGGGGCCGGATCTTATTCCACCTGCTGGCTGATTCTCCATAAGATCAGGCTTGCCATGACCGAACCCTGGAAGGAAAAGCTGGACTTCGACGTGGAGGCGGACGAAACCTACATCTTCACAAGGGGTAAAAAAGGGGGGAGGAAAGTTGGAGGGAAGAAGGCCCTCATCGTAGGCGCGGTCGAAGTCGGAGGATTCGGGAAAAAGATCAAGTCGGGACGGGGAAGGCTGAGGGCAATAGGTTCGGCATCATCCAAGAACCTCAATTCGTTCATTCGGGACCACGTGGAGCAGGGAAGCATCGTCAGGACTGACGGCTGGAAGGGATATTCCGGCCTCAAGGAACTTGGGTACGAACACAGGCCGACCATCCTCAAGAGGCCGGAAGACGCGAGCAGGAAGTTGCCGAGGATTCATAGGCTCTTCTCGAACCTGAAAACCTGGATCAAGGGAACCCACCGTTACGTTTCCCGGAAGCACCTACAGAACTACTTAAACGAGCATCTGATTAGGTTTAACAACCGCAATCGGCCCATTGAAGTGTTTAACGATATACTAAGACTCATGGTACGCGCGGAACCGAGGACTTATCGGGAGTTCGTGAAGCCGAGGAGACCCGCGTATCCGAACCCGCTTGACACCGCGACGAAAAAGGTGATAAAATGAAGAGTCAGGGCTCACAAAATCTGGTAAGCACTAAAACGCTTCACGGAGTTTCTCGGAAGCAATGGCCGAGCACCTACCTGAACTCAGAAGTCTTCGGAATCCGAAGCATCCCGGTATTTCTTGCGCTGTCAACGAAGCGTTTTCAGAAGCAGCGGAGGTATGTCTTGCACGACACCATCGCCCACCCAAAACACTTCTCACTATTTGTTGTTGCAAAAGAGATGTTAAGTATAATCTCAATTGGAAGCATCCGGGAAAGGTAGCACAGCGCGCATGGCTTAATCGAGATGATGCTACCAGGGACGGAGCTTATATCATAGCCATCGCTGTGGTTGAAAAAGAACTTGGGCTTATAGCATTATCGAGAACTGATACGCGAACCGGAGCCGACTATTACATTGGGCAGCCCAACGTTCTAGATCTTGAAGAAGCATTTCGCTTAGAAGTGTCCGGCATCGATCACGGTAGTATCGCTGATTTGAAAAGGCGACTTAGTCAGAAGGAAGAGCAGGCTAAGCAAGGCGATTCGTGTCTCCCGGCATACGCTAGCGTGGTCGGCTTTAAGGAAGCAATGGTGTTTGTGACTCGCGTAGAAGACACATGATCCTGGGGAAAAAACATCGGGAGGCCGAAGATTTATCTGCTGCTGCTACTTCGGCTGCAGCAGTGGGCCGATATGAAGAAGCTAAAGCTTTGTATGCACAAGCCGCACAGTTGGAGGAAGTTGCATTTAAAGAAATACCGACTGATAAGATACGCACAAGGAGTATTTTATCGGTTAGCGTTGCGTCCCTCTTCTACAAAGCACAACTTCTCAAAAATGCTGAGCGGGTAATTTTCCGCTTTCTCGGAACAGAAAGACTGGAAGCATGGGCGGAACGTCAACTACGGGAGTTACTTCTTGTAGTCACCGATGAAAAACTCTTGGCCGAAGAACTGAAACAGCGTTATTCAGGTGAGAATATTACGGTACATCTACGAGGGGGTGAGATTGGATCCGGGACGGGGCCACTGGATCTCATTTTAGAGAAAACTGCGGGGTTCCGAAGCCTCCTATACCGATTTGCAGAGTGGATTGGTGAGTACCCCTTGCGGACCAGCGGGGACCCCCCGAAGGAACTTCAGGATCTCATCCAGGCAAGGGCTACAGAGCCGACCCATGGAAGTTACAAATTAGAGATACTTCTAACCGAACCATTGCAGAGAGAACTTTTTGGGAAAGAGCGTGTACGACCGCATTTAGTCTCGGATGTTCTCTTTAATTTCATTGGACAACTCATGCAAGGAGAGAGAGATAAAATAGAGGCTCTTGTACCAGAGCCGTCTTACAGAAAGGCACTTCTTGAACTAACGAACAATATTACCCCACGAGGGAGGCGACTTCAAGAAGTAGGTATTTACAGACGACGCGACGACAAGATTGAATCCGTATATCTTACCGAAGCTTTGTCTGAACAGATCAAGGATATTATTCCCCATAAACCCAAACTTCCAAAGGAACAAGAAGCTCAAAGACGAGGTATCCTGAGAGCCCTACATTTGGACGAGCATTGGCTTGAACTTGCGATAAGTGGTGGTATACGAGAGGTGTGTGATACAGTACCCGACATGTTGGACGATGTAGTTGGCCCAATGGTTAATCATGAAGTTATTGTACGAGGGCCAGCAAGACCACGTCGTGGCAAAAATAAGGTGCTTGTGGAAGACATAGAATTGGTTGGTGAGATGTAACTTGTTTCCTCAAAATATCGAAAGTGAACACAATGCCAACACTATCACCCAAATTAGAATTAGAACGCTGCCCTCATTGCTCTATCGATAAACCGCATCTCGTAAGGAAAGATCAATTCCCCACAACAAATCATAAACAACAAAATCTCCTCGTTTGGGGCGTTTATGTTTGCTCAAGGTGCGGTGGGGTCGTCGTCGCCTCCTCTGTCGGCCCAGACCAAGCTACAATCGATATTTATCCTAAAGCAGTCGAAATTAACAGCGCAATACCTTCACCCGCAAAAGAGTATTTAGAGCAAGCCGTTAATAGCCTTCATGCGCCAGCGGGAGCTGTCATGCTTGCCGCGAGCTCTGTAGATGCGATGTTAAAAGCAAAGGGGTATACGAAAGGTACTCTCAATGAAAGAATCGACTTGGCAGCCCAAAAACATTTGATAACAGATGAAATGGCTCAATGGGCCCACGAGGTTAGATTGGATGCAAACGAGCCAAGACATGCGGATCAAAAAGCACCAATGCCCGATGAAGAAGAAGCTAAGAAGGCCATTAATTTTACTAAAGCTTTGGCAGAATTCCTCTTTGTCCTTCCTTCAATGGTAAGCCGAGGACTTCAGCAAGCAAGAAAAGAGCAACTGACGACGCAATAAACCGATCATATTTAAAAATTTTTAGGAGGAGCAATGGCCGACATACTTGGCGGAAGATCCGATCATCAAATTCGTGGGGCTGCTGAGGTAGCCCTTAACAACTATTTATCCATGATTGATTTAGGCTATAAAAAGGATAAAATTAAGGAGTATCTCGATGAGAAGGTTTTAAAAACTCCGGATGTCAATGTTCATGGTTACTATGTGGATAAAGGTTCAACTTCATTTTTGCACGATGATACACAAAGCGCTATGGTAGTTCGTCTTCTGTTAATTACGTCTCAAATTCCCACTAATGAGAATCCGATCCTTTTCGAATTCCTTTTTGGTGAGTCTGTCACAAGATATGACGTTATGAGAGTTAGTGAAATTGTCCGTTTTGTTGAGGCTGAAGAAGTGGATATTGTACAGCGAAAAACCGGGGAGTTTTATTTGGGCGGTCCCCAATCCGGCCAAGAGGTAGTAGAGGGTACAAAAGTAACCACCTATATAATAGAAGTTTATACCTCTGTGGGAGGGTACGAGTTTTTAACAAGGAGAGTTACGAATAGTCCGCAAGAGATAAAGGCTTTGAAAGAGTTTTCGCGGGTTTTACGCGATATGTCGGGTTTCTAAATGGTGAAAAATGGGTGAACAAGTAACCTCCCGCGAAAGGATGGCAGCTCTTGAAGTAGAAGTAAAGCGTTTGAAAGAGGATATAATTGATATCAGGAATGAAGTTAGAGGATTAAGGACTGAGATAAAAGAAGATAAAGAAAAAAAGGCAAATAAGAAATGGAAAATATCTAGTGTTGTTTTTAAAATTTTGGAATTACTTGTTTTAATTGCAACAGGTTTAGTTATGTATTATGTTGGAATGAAGCATAGGTGATACGGACGGAAGGCATAGATGACCGAAATGGATATTAGCAGTGGAATTTTCTACCCCATACACACAACGCGAGTGGGTACTTGAATACTCTGTACTACGGCGATAATCTGAATATCCTGCGGGATTACATCCAGAAAGAGAGCGTTGATCTCGTCTACCTCGATCCGCCGTTCAACTCCAACCGCTCCTACAACGTCCTGTTCAGGGATGAAACCGGGGTAGAGGCCCAAGCCCAAATCACGGCCTTCGAGGATACCTGGCACTGGAACGTAGATACTGAAAAAGTCTATCAGGAATTAGTAACAACGGGGGAAGCCCGCACCTCCAGCGTAATCAGCGCGTTACGCGAGACCATCGGCACCAATCAGGTTACGGCGTACCTTGTGATGATGGCAATACGGTTGGCGGAGCTTCACCGTATCCTTAAACCGACCGGCACTCTCTACCTTCATTGCGACCCCACAGCAAGCCATTACCTCCGTATAGTTTTGGAAGCTATCTTTGGGCCAACAAATTTCCGCAATGAGATCATCTGGAAACGCACAAGCGCCCATAGTGACTCGAAAACATGCGGAAACGCCCACGATTGTTTATTGCTCTACACGAGATCAAATAATTTCACCTGGAACAAACAGTACCAACCTTACAATCAAGAGTACGTTGATAGCCATTACACGCAAACAGACAAAAGGGGACGGCGATACCAGACTGGTGATCTTTCTGCGATGGGGCTGTCAGGAGGCGGTTATACTTATGAGTGGAAAGGCGTAACAAAGCTGTGGAGAATGCCAGAAAGCAAAATGCGTGAATTAGACGCGCAGGGGAGAATACATTACTCAAAGTCAGGGGGAGCAAGGTATGTCCGGTATTTAGACGAAATGCACGGAACGCCTTTACAGGATGTGTGGGACGATATACCACCTATCAATTCACAGGCCGCCGAACGGTTAGGTTATCAAACCCAGAAGCCCGTAGCCCTCTTAGAACGCATCGTCCAGGCCAGCAGCAACCCCGGAGAACTGGTCCTCGATCCCTTCTGCGGGTGCGGCACCACCATCGCTGCGGCTCAGAAGTTAGGGCGACAATGGATCGGAATAGATATCACCCATTTGGCCATAGCCCTGCAAAAATACCGCCTGAAGGACTCCTTCGGCTTGGTGGAAAAGAAAGACTACGCGGTCAAAGGCGAACCCGAAGACCTGCCCTCGGCCCAGCAACTCGCCCAGGACGAACGATTCCAGTTCCAATACTGGGCCCTCTCCTTAGTCAAGGCCCGACCTCTGGGCGAAGATAACGACAACCGGGAGAGCAAGAAGGGCAAGGACAAGGGGATAGATGGTGTCATCACGTTCATTGACGAAAAAGACGGCAAGGCTAAACGCGCCCTGGTGCAGGTTAAAAGCGGGAAGGTCAAGTCGGGAGACATCCGAGACCTGCGAGGAACGATAGAACGCGAAGGGGCGGCCATGGGTGTTTTCATCACCTTAGAGAATCCCACCAGGGACATGGTAACCGAAGCCGCAGAAGCGGGGTTTTACCACTCACCCGGATGGAATAAAAATTACCCCAAGCTGCAAATCATGACGATATGCGATTTGCTAAACGGGGCGGAAGTGAAGATGCCCCAAACCTCAATCACATTTAAGCAGGCCGAGAAAGAAGAGAAAAAGGGAGAGCAGCGGAAGCTGTTCAAAGGCAAACATACCCAATGATAAATACACTGAACATTCCTATCTTATCGCAACGATATGACCTTTTACTAATGATTGGGAGACTTCCATGGGAGTAAAAATAACAAAGCACGACATTGGCGCCGAGATTATTTCGATATTAACCAAGGGCATGTATCCCGATCCCCGGGATGCCATGAGAGAATACGTTCAGAACGGCGTAGATGCCGACGCTAAAAATATCATTATAAAAGTACGCGGAGATTCAATTGTCATAGAAGACGATGGACATGGCATGAATGAAGAAACCATGAGAAAGTCTATAAGATTGGGCATTTCCGATAAAAACCCAAAGATTGATGTTGGATTTAGGGGCATTGGTATATATAGTTCGTTTCATTTATGCAATATATTATACATATATTCTTTGCAAAAAGGCGAGGACAAGCCGCATAAAATATCTTTCAATTTTAAGGATATGAGGAATATTTTAAAACAACAACAAGAGGGAAGGCTTAAAGGCAAATTAACGGGCGATCAGCTTATTGATTTGCAGTCCATTTTACAGATGCATATTAGTATTGAAGAATTAAAACCCGAAGACTATCCCACGGCGGGGACAAGAATTGAAATGGTCGGCTTAGATCCCAATTTCTTTAATACATTAACCAAATTCAACGAAATGGCTGATTACTTGCGCGATGTAGTGCCGTTACATTTTAATGAAAAGAAATTTACGTGGGCAAAAGAAATAGAAAAAAAGATACTTGAGAAATGCGAACAAAACAATGCTGAATTCAAATTTGTAAATTTAACCTTGCAAGTAAATACGGAAACAGAGGTACTTTATAGACCATATTATGACGATAAATTCGATGGAGAGCCATTAAAACCCCTTTTCAAGGAAATTAAAAATCGTGGGCACTTTCTTGGAGTTGCATGGGGATGTCTTAACCCTACAAGGCATAAAATCAGCGACAGGGATTTAAGAGGTTTCCTAATCAAAAAACAAGGCTTTTCGATTGGGAACAGAGCATCAATTCTCAAATATTTTAGAAGAGCAACATACTTTGATAGATACATTGGAGAGATCATCGTCGTGCACAAGGAATTACTTCCGAATGCACCTCGGACAGACTTCGAAATATCACCACTTAGGGTTCTATTTTATGATGCCCTTAGTGACATAGCATCTTTTTATAACGAAAAAGCAAACGAACATCAAGAATTTACAAAAGGAGACGAAAAATTAGATGATGCCGTTAGTACTTTAAAAACGATAAACAAGAATATAACCTTTTATTCGGATAATACCGAACAATTAATCAATATCATTGTACAAGTGAGAGAGATCCAGGATGACATTGATGCTCGTTTGGAAAAAAAGGTTATTCGAAGTGAGCGGATAGAGGAAGCACAAAAAGTAGTAAGTTCAGCAAAAACGCTAGAAAGAGAGGTACAGCAATTTATAGATAGGGCAAGAAAGGGAGAGGCGGTAAAAGAAAAGGGCAAAACACCCGAAGCTAGGGTTAAAGAACGGCTTAAAAAGTTACCGACAACCACCAAAGGAACTTCGCCAGCACAAAGAAGCGGTAGTTTAGTGGAGATCCTTGAAAACGTTGACCTGCCAATGACCAGTCAGTTGAAAGCAATATTTGAATTAATCGACGAGAGATTTATTCAAGCTGTTTCAACCAATAAAGCGGATTATATATCGACACTAATTGACCTTCAAGAAGAAATAGAAGATATTTTAAGTGGGGAATAATAGGGGATATGGGGGAATTTAGGGATACACTCGCAAAACGGATAATTCGTGAGCAATGGTGCAAACCATTGATCAAATATGTCCACGATAAACTGAAATATAAGCTACTTTACCTGGGTTTGCCAGGTCCACAGGCATTAGACTTGGATAATTGGATTGAATATTTTGACGAAATAATAGCTTTTCAATGTAGAGATTACCCCAATCCCTCATCTATACGACAAAATAATGCAGATGTATTGGGACTAAATAATAAATTACGAGAATTCGAACGAAGAGGAAAGATCAGAACATATAGCTTATATGATGGGTATATTGAAGAAGTGATTTTAAGGGGGAAAGACGTCTCAGGCAATATATTTAGCCAAAACGACGTTGTAACGGTCTATAATTTAGATTTTTGCAACAGCATCACACAACCGTTAAAGGTGAATGAAGAAAATGGCAATGTTCGGGATTATTATAAAACCGAGGTAATAAGGAGATTATTGGAGTTCCAAAGAGAAATATCGACCAACGGAAAGATCAAGAAATTTGTGATGTTTTTTACGGTGCACACCAATTTTTTACACGGAGAAGGAACAAGGTATATCGCTCAAACAAGAGATCGCGACCTAAAAAGATATTTCTATGCTATAAGGGGATTAAGATTTAGAGAAAAGAATGTGAGGTTATTGAGGGCTTACATATTTCATATAATTAGGGAATTTTTCTGCAACTGTGAATTTACGCCAGAATTTCTTCCGGCAATATTTTACCAGGGATATGGTAGTGCTCACGAAAACTGGCTCATCCATCAAACGATCATCGGCGCTTTGAATAAACAAAAATCCGCCCGGGCTCCGCATTTCCAAGATACGAATATTTTCCTGAATCGATGTTTTTTAACTCCGCGAGATGGGAAGTTGGATAACTTGAAATTAGGCATCATTAACGAAAATGAATGCAGGGTAGATTCTGTTCAATCTTTTAGCGAGTCAGAATGCTTCCAGCGATTGTGGAGGTGAGGATGGTATGTTAATTCTACTCGTAGAACCGGATTTCCCGATACCCAATAAAAGTAAGAATCATAAAGACTTTTTGCCCATAGGCTTGCTCAAATTAGCCAGCTATCATAGATCATTGGGGGATGAAGTAAGGCTCGTTAGAGGAAATGTAATGGTTAAGTACCAACCAGATTTAATCGAGATTACATCCTTATTTACTTATTGGTCGCGTTATGTGTGGGAAAGTGTGTGGTTCTACAAAAAATATTATCCTAAATCGAAAGTTGTGGTTGGGGGTATTTACGCCTCCCTAATGCCAGAACATTGTAAAAAATCAGGCTGCGATGATGTTTTTGTCGGAATACATGGAGAAGCTGAAAAGTTTAAACCTGCCTATGATTTGGTTGATGTTGATTACCAAATAATCCACACCAGCAGAGGGTGCATTAGAAAATGCAAATTTTGCGGAACTTGGATGCTTGAACCTAAATTTACATTTAAAAAACTAATAAAAGACGAGATTAATAGTAATAGGATAATATTTTATGATAATAACTTGTTAGCCAACCCTTTTATATGTGATATTCTAAGTGAATTAATTGAGACAAAATATAACGACAGGGTTGTATATTCGGAAAGCCAATGTGGTATTGATGGAAGGTTACTTAATCCGGAGCTGGCCAAATTATTAAAGAAAGCTAGATTCCTCAATCCTAGGATAGCATGGGATAATGATTACAGCCAAAAAAAAGAAATAGAAAAACAAATTCACATGCTTTTGGATGCCGGATACATTGAGCGAGATATTTACATTTTCATGATTTATAATTATCGGCGAAACTACGTTGAAATGAAAAACAAGATCAAGAAATGCAAGGAATGGGGAGTACAAATTGCTGACTGTAGATATAGACCCTTGGATCAGACATTTGACAACTATAAACCGAATTTGAAGCAAACAAGTTGTGATTATTATATTCGCCCCAATTGGACTGACCGACAGATAAAACTATTCAGACGCAATGTGAGGCGGCAGAACATTATGATCAGACATGGCTTTGGTTGTTATGATGCAGAACTAGAAATTGCTGGTGCAAAGAGGAGGAGGGAAAGGAACGAGGCAAATAATCTCTGCGTTCGGACAATTTCAGGAAGTTCAAGAAGTAACTGATTTGGGGTTCTGAATTTACCGGAGATTGGCGTGTCTAAGCAGATAGGTATTACATCAAATACACACGTGGGTTAGAACCAGACGATGAGGATATTTACGAGGGTTTTGAAGTTTTTATCGGGAAACTGGGTTCATACAAACAATCAAAGTTCGGAACCAAGAAGCAGTAGGAATGGAATTAGTTATTTGGTTCGCACGAGGGGGTTTAGGTGAGCGAACCGCATAAGCATCTCCCCCTATTTTCCCCCTAAATTTCCCCCTAATTTTCCCCCTAATCCCCCCTAAAATATTCAAGACAATTTTTGGCCTTAAGAAGTATAGGTTGCCCTTAGGCCGCGCCTGATAAACCACAAACCGTTCTTGGAGGCTTTCCTCAAACTTTTAAGGGGGCTTTTGTACCCCAGAGCAGTATGGAGGTAGAGACGGTTGAAATTTTCCTTAATCCACCGCCCGAGCCTCCTCTCAGCCTTCGCCAGGTTGACAGCACGTTTAACTTGTAGTATAATCATCATACGCTAGCAGACCCGATGTGAAGACATCGGAAAGATGGGGTTGGGTCCTGAACCCAAAAGGAAAACGGATAGAAGAATAGATGAGCCCCACGGTATTTTATCATAAAGGGCGACGGTACTTCTTCTTCAGCCGGGAAGAAAACTCGGATGCATATCCACGTCGTTTCCGAGAAGGGAGAGGCGAAGTTTTGGCTTCAACCGATTGTGTCGTTAGCCGATTACACCGGCTATTCGATTCGGGAATTAACCGAAATCGAAAGGACCATCCATGACCACAACGAGGAAATTGAGAAGGCCTGGAAACGCCATTTCCAACATTGAGGTGACCGCGGTCACCCGGCACGGCGTCTGGCTCCTGGCCAGCGAAACCGAATACTTCTTGGCGTTCAAGAAGTTTCCCTGGTTCAAAAAAGCCACCATCGCCCAGATCACCCATGTCGTAGTGCAGGGTCTGGGGATTCTCCACTGGCCTGAACTGGACATAGATTTAGACCTCAACCGCATCAGGGATCCGGACAAATACCCCCTCGTTGATATCGGCTGACCGCCCGGCACGGATAGGGCCAGCCAAACGGCGGTTCAACCAGAAGCCACGAGTTCTGCTCGGTGGCTGTTTTCTCCGACCAACAAGTAGAGCCAGAATCCCCCCATGGGTTTTCGTTCCCTCCCCTCCCCAAGATCCACACTCTACCTCAAACCCTTCAACCTGACGATCCTGGAGGAGTTAAAAACCCTCTGGAACTCCTCCAGGGTAAACCGGTGTTCAAACGGAATTTATTTCGCGTGCGTTTCCATAAACATCAGTACCGCTTGAATGTCAAAAGGTTATATAACAGCCGCAAATCGGTTTGCGACCGTTTTGCGTTTACTTTTTAATCCCCCACTTTTCTTTGATATTCCATCGCTAGCAGCCCAATCCTGGAGACAGGGTTAGGGTGGGTTACAATGTTACATAAGTTTTGGTGTTGAGTACGACCTCTTGACATTTTCTGACGGGTTATGATAGACTGAATGGAAAGGAGAAATGAACCCAATGGCGAAAAAGAAAGACCCCCACGCTCCCAAGGACAAAGAGCGTTTTGAGATCCTCTTGGAAGATATCCAAGATAAAGTCCAGCTCCTTGCCGATGGCCAGAAGATGCAGGGAGAGCGCCTGGAAGCCAAGATGGAGGAGGGATTCAAAGCCCAAGACTTAAAGGGTGAGCTAGCAACAAAGGCCCTCATCAAGAGGATCGACGGAGTAGAAGAGTCGCTGACTAAGAGGATCGACGGAGTAGAAGAGTCGCTGACTAAGAAAATAGGGGAGAATACCAAGGAAATTCGGGAACTTAATACGGAAATTCGAGAGAAGGTCATGCTGCGCCTTGAGGATCACGAGCAGCGGATCACAACCTTGGAAAAAAAGCCCGCGGCTTGAGCTCACATCGCAGCACTCTTTTTGTCCTCCCCTAGGGGAGGTTTTTTTGTAGCAAAAGAACTGGACCGTACTGACCTGCCCCCATTCTTTGATATCATGAAAATGCTGTGTCCCCTGGGGTATAATAGAGTAAACTCAACCCGAAGGGAGCACAAGCATGGAAACGATTCGACCTCAGACCGTGATTGGGATGGATAGTGGCAAGAAGTACTCCTGGGGCAATGCCGTGAATGCCGACACGGGAAAAGTCTTGAAAGAACGGAAGCTGACGAATGATCCGGAGAGCTTTCAAGCCTTTGTGGAGGGTCTTACCCGGCCGATCCGGTTGGTGATGGAGTCCACCGGGAACTGGGCCTACCTCTACGAATGATGGGAGGAGCTGGTGGAGGAGGTTCAGCTGACTCATCCCTTGAAGACCATCCTCAAAGCGATGGGCGGATCATTCGCTGCCGTAGAAAGGAAAATTCGGGTAGGGAAGTGATTCCGCCCATTTTTACAGTGGGTTACAGTCAACGGGGTTGCTCGTTTCCCCCCAAATGGACCTGACCCGGCCCCCTAGAACTGGTCCAGGTAGTGTGTTACAATTTTAGCCTGGATCGAGGTGGGAAAACCCCTTTCTGGGAGGTCAGAGATGGCGCAGAAGCAGTACCGTCCCGAAGAGATCATCGGGAAGCTTCGGGAGGCGGAAGTGTTGTTGAGCCAAGGTGTTAACGTGGAGGA
>Ga0315279_10003591_pt1 | contig 21465 bp, 18 predicted proteins | sample YL17G06_20_MG_FD_203694 | JGI IMG/M metagenome (GOLD analysis project Ga0315279, IMG submission 203694) | Sediment microbial communities from Yellowstone Lake, YNP, Wyoming, USA - YL17G06_20 | ecosystem: Environmental > Aquatic > Freshwater > Lake > Sediment | place: USA: Wyoming | collected... | reverse complement strand
CCAATAATGAGCGGGCGCGCACGGATACATGGAAGGATGGGGCTATGATCCGACTCACCTACTACGGCCACTCCGCGATCGGGCTGTCCGACGCCAAGTACACGGTCTTGATTGACCCGTACCTCACGGGCAATCCGCTGGCGCCGCTCAAGGCGGCCGAGATCCAGGCCTGCGATTTCATTCTGGTCACGCACGGTCACGCCGACCATCTGGGCGACACCATACCTCTGGCAAAGCGGCACAAGAGCACCGTGGTGGCCACCTGGGAATTGGCTCAATACCTGGAAGCCGAAGGCGTGAAGACGCATGCGATGTCGGTCGGCGGGGGTTACCAGTTCCCCTTTGGCCGGGTCAAGATGACGCTGGCGTTTCACGGCTGCGGCGGCCCCTCGGAGGCGCAGGCCCCCGGCGTTCCGGCCAACACGCCCGTCGGATACCTGCTCAACTTCGGCAAGAAGGTCATCTACCACGCGGGTGACACGGCGCTGTTCTCGGACATGAAACTGCTCGGCGACAAAACGCCCATCAACATCGCCTGCCTGCCCATCGGCGACAACTTCACCATGGGCGTGGACGATGCCGCGCGCGCCAATGAGTTCCTGAACGCGGAGCGCTGCATTCCCATTCACTACAACACCTGGGATGTGATCCAGGTTGACGTGGCCGCCTTTGCCTACAAAATCGAGAAACAGGGGAAGAAGTGTACCATTCTCAAACCCGGCGAGTTCGCCGAGTTCTAGGGGGGAATCATGGAATCCATAGCGCCATTCATTGTTTTCGCAGAGGGCATCGAAGGCCCCGTTTTGCTCTTTTTGATAATCGGCGGACTGCTGCTGCTGGTCGTGGCAGGCTTCATCTTCAAGTTCGGCAGCCTGTGGATTCAGGCGCAGTTGTGCAACGCGCCGATCGGGCCCTTCAACCTGGTGGGCATGAGCCTCAGGCACGTTGACCCGTCCATGATCACGCTGGCCCGCATCATGTCGAAAAAGGCCGGGCTGGAAATAAGCTCAGACCGCCTCGAGGCGCACGCGTTGGCCGGCGGGCACGTTATCCCCGTGGTGAGGGCGCTGATCGCCGCCAGCAAGGCCAATATCACGCTCTCCTTCGACCGGGCCTGCGCGATTGACCTGGCCGGCCGCGACATCCTCGAGGCCGTGCACACTTCGGTCAACCCCAAGGTCATTGATTGCCCCAACCCCGCCAAGGGACGGCAGACGGTTGACGGCGTGGCGCAGAACGGCATCCAGTTGTGCGTCAAAGCCAGAGTCACGGTGCGCACCAACATTGACCGCCTGGTGGGCGGCGCGACAGAGGAGACCATCATCGCGCGCGTGGGCCAGGGCATCGTCACCGCCATCGGCGCAACCGAGACCCACGACAAGGTGCTGGAGACTCCCGACCGCATCTCCAAGACGGTGCTGGACAAGGGCCTGGATGCGCAGACTGCCTTTGAGATTGTCTCCATTGACATTGCCGAGGTGGACGTGGGTAGAAACATCGGCGCCGAGTTGCGCGCCAACCAGGCCGAGGCCGACATGCGCATGGCACGGGCCGAAGCTGAAAAGCGCGCTGCCATGGCCCGCGCGCTGGAACAGGAAATGAAAGCGCTTGTCGAGGAAAACCGCGCCAAGGTGACGCTGGCCGAGGCCGAAGTCCCCAAGGCCCTGTCCGAGGCGCTCAGGAGCGGCCACATGGGCGCGATGGACTACTACAACATGCGCAACGTCATCGCCGACACGCACATGCGTGAACAGATTGGCGGCGGCAAGGCAGGAAACGTGTGAACGAAAGTAAAAAGGAAAAAGTAAAAAGGAAAAAGTAAAAAGGAAAAACGGACCGGCAGAGGAGTGCGATTCGGAGTACTGCGACTCAGCACTCAGCGCTTGGTTCAACCAGAGCAGTTACTTTTCCCTTTTGCCTTTTTACCTTTTACTTGCTGTTCCTCTGTGGTGGGATGAATGGACCTCCTGATTCAACTCCTGGTCTGGTTGTTCCGCACGCTATTTGGCGAGGTGGACAAACCTCCGGACTCAACGCGCCGCCAGTTTCCCGTGCCGCCGCCGCAACGCCGTGTCCAGCGCGGGCCGTACCAGTACGGCGATGAGCCGCCTGGCCAAGCCAAGACGCTGGAGGAGATCCTGGAAGAGGTCCGCCAGGCTGCCGCGCTGAAAAGGAGCCAGACTGGCGCGCCCCTGCCGACTCAGCCAAGGCCAACTGTTCCTCCTGTTCCCAGCGGGCCTCAGCCCCGCCCTGCGGCTGGGGCCGCACAGCGCGCGGGCGCCAGGGGGCCGCCACCGGTGGCTCGCCCGGCGGAAGCAAAAGTGGCGCCACCTGCCCCCGAGGGGTTGGTCTCTCTAAAGGTGACTGTGCCATCGCTTAGCGATTCGCTGGCGGTACAGCCTCAGGCGCCTGAGCCGATGTCAGTGACGGGCGCCGCAGCAGGGGCTGAACCCTTGGCCGCCGTGTCCGGCGTGTCCGGCGTTTCCACCGTGGCTGAGATGTCCACCGTGGCTGAGATAATGTCGCCGGCCGACGCGGCTGCCGAGCTGGCCAAGGGCGCGGCAGCACGCGCTGCCAAAATGCCCACGGGAATTGCAGGCTTTCTGAACGCGATCCTTCAGGCTGCACCCGAGCAAAAGCGAGACGTTGCGCGCCAAGCCATTGTCCTGCACGAAGTCTTCGGCCCCCCGCGCTGCCGCAGGCCGCACAGGACCGGATGCAGGGCGTTCTGATTCAGCCTCACTCACCACAGAGAAACAGAGACACAGAGAAGGGATCTTAGATTTCAGATTTTCGTAACCGTTCAGCCTCCCAAAGGCGGGAGAGTCCGTGTCAGTCCGTGTTCGTCCGTGTTCGTCCGTGCTCGTCGGCCTCCCCACTGAACGGTTACAGATTTTCGATTTTCGATTGCATTGGTCCGCGAGTTCAAATCGAAAATCGCAAATCGCAAATCTAAAATCTGTTCTCTGCGTCTCTGTGCCTCTGCTCCGAAAATACAGCATGGCCGCGTCCACTTTGTCCACGGTGTCCACTTCGTCCACCGTGTCCACCGCACCAGGTCCAACCATTTTCATCATCTCTGGGTGAGGCCATGCCTCGTCGTGACTGTGGTGAATAGTCAAGGTTACGGCTTGAGCTCCAGCGGCGCGGCGGAATCGCCTTCCATGTCATAGGGCAGTTGCCAGACTCGTTCGCCATTGGATGAGCAGAAATACAGGCGGGACTCTGACAACTCATTCGGGTCGCCATCGGCCCAGAAGGCAAAGAATGGGTCCTTGGCGTTCAGCGGCCGGCGGGCGTAGTTGTGGTTGAGGCGGCTGCCGCGCGTGATCTCTTTCCTGAGCGCCCAGGTCCGGCCCTGGTCGCCGCTCACCCACAGGCACATTTCGCCTCCGCCGCCCCAGGGCTGCGGGCCGGGGAGCGTCGGGGCGATGACTTTCCATTCGCCGGCGCCAACCCAAAGGCTGCCCATGTCGTAGTTGTGATCGGTCTTGCCGATCACGCTGGTCTGCCAGGCCGCGCCGTCCCAGCGCGCCAGGCAAAACTCTCGCGGGTCGGCTTCCGGGCCGGGCGCGAAGCCGTGGCTGGTGACGTAGAGCAGCAGCGGGTTGCCCGCGCCGTCGAAGCTGAGGTCGCAGGTATACATCAGCTTGTGCTGCGCCTGGTAGTCAATGGCCAGCGCCGGATTCTGCACTTCACTGAGCGGAAGCTGAAGCGGCTTGCCGTCAACGGAAGTCCAAGTCTTGCCGAAGTCCACGGTCTGCGCATAGTAGAGATTGGTGCGCTTATCCACGTCGCCGCCGGGATGATAATTGAAGAAGGTGGCGATCTTCCCGCCGCACACGCCGCTCACCTGATAGTGGCCGCCCAGGCCTGCGAGTTTGTGGTCTTTGCTCCATTCGCGCCCATCGGCGCTCGTCTCCCAGTAAAGCTCGCGGCCGTGGGTGTACTTGGTGAACAGGTGGAACCACCCTTTCCCCGGCAAAAACCAAGGTTGCGGATAGGTCATCTCCTCTTCTGTGATCTGCTCAAACGCGGCGATGCTGAGCGGCTCCCTGCTGCGGTACTTGAAGCCCGGACGCAGCTTGGCCCGTCCGCTGATGAAAATCCAAATGTACCCCTGGTCATCAATGTTGATGCTGCCGTTGTCGTGCGGATCATTGACGCCGGGCTTGTCATGCACGATCACGGGGCGCGGCACCTGCCCGGTTTTGTGATCGAAATATGACGCCATGATGAGCAGATGCCGCTGGCCTTTGATCGTCCCGCCGTAAGTGAAAAAAGTCTTGTCCGCTTGAGGTGAATAGACGGCCATGGGCACATGATTGGCCGTGTAGGTGCCCAGCCCTCCGGAATACTTGTCGCCGTGCGGCGTCTTTTGCCCGAGCGTGAACCAGATGCCGCGATAGCCGTCGGCCCGCTGCGCCGCGGGCGCGTCCGCGGCGGAAGCCGGCAGGCACGCCAGGCCAAGGGCGCACAAGAAGGAAGGGACTGTTTTCAGCTTGCCAGCAAGCTCCTTACTGAAATATCTTCATCCACATCTTCCCAGTGCAAACCGATTCCACGGCCAATCAACCGCCAGTTCTTTCGTTGAGCGGCAGTGGCCTCGCGCAGGCGCGGAAACCACTCCAGCGGCGTGCCCACTTCCCTCCCATCCGATAACTGGACGTAGAACATGAACCTGGTAAAGCGCACGCCGGTCGCCAGTACGGACGTGGCGCTCTTAGGTTTGATTGAAGTGCTCATGCCACCTCTCCAAGAACAGAACCCGATGCTCCACCACCAAACGGCGCAAGCGTGTCAACTCGGAAGCAGGATACCCTACGCATTCCACCAGTTCAACTGGCTCAAGCCAGAACTTTGCATGGTTCTCCGCCGATTCGGCGTGAATGTGAGGCGGTTCTCTATTCCCCTTGCTGAAGAAGAAGAAACGATAGCCCCCGATGCGCAGGACTGTTGGCATGCATGTATCATAACCAGGAGCCAGCCTGCGGCAACTGACCTGCCTGCGGGATTCCGCAATTTTTGCACGATTTCCAGCGCTCACCGCGACTATATACTCTGGGCATTGGATTTTTTCGGAGGTAGCTAAGTCATTCCCCTGCATAGTCGCCGTCGCTTCCTTCTCTTGGCCACCGGTGGGCTCGCGGCTGCCGGCGTCTCGCGCCTGCTCTATTCCGGGGGCGCGCGGGGACTGACACCCCCAGCCGGCAGGCGGCCGAGACTGGCCGGCTGTTTGGAAATTGGCTGTCTGTCCCCGCTGCAGCGCGCGGAGCGCCGCTCGCGCGCTCTGGGAACCGCTGTCTCGATGGTAATCTTGCATGAAGAACGGGCGGTCGCTGAGGCGGCCTTGGCCGCCGCCTTTGCGGAGCTGGCCACGGTCGAGCGGGTGATGAGCATCTACCGGCCGGAGGGCGAGCTTAGCCGGCTCAACCGCGCAGGCACGCTGGAACAGCCGCACGCGTACCTGGTGCAAGTGCTGCAAGCAGCGCAGGCCATGTCCGAGCGCAGCGGCGGCGCTTTCGACGTCACGGTGCAGCCGCTTTGGGACCTTTTCCTCGCGGAACAAAAGAAGGGACGGTTGCCCGGAGATGCGGCCATCGAGGCGGCGCGGCGCAAGGTCAACTGGCGGCGGCTGGAAGTCACTGCGCAACGCGTGCGGCTGCTGGATCAGGGCATGGCGGTGACGCTCAACGGCATCGCCCAGGGCTTTGCCGCCGACCGCGCACTGGCCGCGCTCCAGGGACACGGCATCCGGCACGCGCTGGTCAACAGCGGTGAGCTCGGCTCGCTCGGCGGCAAGGAAGGCGGCGAGCCGTGGAAGACCGGCATCCAGCACCCGCGCAGGCCTGACGCGTTCGCCGCGGTGCTCGACCTCGACGGGCGCTGCCTGTCCACGTCCGGCGATTACGCGACCGCGTTCAGCCCGGATTTTGTCAACAACCACATCTTCGATCCGGCCACGGGCAGGTCTCCCGAGCTGCTCTCCAGCGTGTCGGTGCTAACGCCCTCCTGCACCGAGGCGGACGCGCTGTCCACGGCCATTTTTGTCGCCGGCCTCGAACGCGGCATGAAGCTGGCCGAATCCACGCCGCGGACCGATGCGTTCCTGATACGCAAAGATGGCACAACACTGGCGACCAAAGGTTTCCCGATTTCCGAGAGTTGAGGCCGTGTTCACCGCAGAGGCGCGGAGGCGCACAGAACAGCATGGAAATTAGCCCGGGACAACTGTGTTTTCCTAATTCCACTCTGCGGCTCTGCGCCTCTGCGGTGAGGAAGTTCTTCGGTTTTCCGGTTTGTTTCCTGCTTCTTTGCCAGGTTGCCCAAGCTGCCCAGCCCGCTTCGCCTGCCTCAGATCCCACTGCCGCGAAGCCGCGGACCAGGGCCGAAGTCGAAGCTCTGATCTCCAAGGCCGGCACAACCCCGCCGGATTGGTGGGCTTCCACGCCGCTCAATTATCCACCCACGCTGGACCTGACGTGGCAGAAGCCGCCGCCCAAGACACCTTGGACGCCGTCGAAGTATCTGGGCCAGTACATCTGGGGCGTGATCAATGAGAATCCCGGAAAGTGGAAGGAGGGCGCGCGCCTGCTGCATCACACGCTGGAGGTGAACAAGAACGATCGCAACAAGCTCATCGAGTCCATGTACAGTCTCGGCACAGTGTACCGCAACCTGCTGCAGGATTACGCCCGCGCGGCGTTCTGGTGGCGCAAGGCAGGCGCTGCTGATTGGGACTGGTCCGAACCCATCGGCCTGGCCGACTGCTACTGGAAACTGGGCTGCAAGGAGATGGCCCAAGAGGCGCTCACCAAGTACGGCTCGGACGATACCTACTACTGCAGAGTGGTCAAGCTGTGGGCGGACATGGGAGAAGTGGATACCGCCCTCAAAGTGGCCGAGGAGAAGGCCCGTGAGGACAAAGATACTGCGTTCATGGCCTGGCTGATGTCCGGCGAAGCCTGCCGCATGGCCGGGCGCTACAAAGAGGCCCTCGCGTTTTACGGAAAGGTTGCGGTTTTGCCAGGCGATAAGGGCGGGCTGAAGCAATGCAGGGAGCGGGCCAGGGCCAGCACCGAGGCGATCAAGGTTTACGACTTGCTGGACCTCAAGCGCATCCCCGACGGGACCTACACCAGCAACAGCATCGGCTACGCCGGCCAGATGTTTGTGGCCGTCACGGTCAAAGGCGGGCGCATCGAAGCGGTAAAGGTGACGCGGCATCAGGAGAAACAGCCCTACGCTTCGCTCACCGAGACTCCGCGCCGGATCATTGAGAAGCAAAGCGTCAAAGGCATTGACACCTTCTCGTCGGCCACTGTCACGTCCGAAGCCATCATCAATGCCACCGCCAAGGCGCTCAGCAGCGGCATGAAGTGAGCCTGGGTTATTCACCGCAGAGACGCAGAGAGCACAGAGAAGAGATTTTAGATTTGCGGTTTTCGATTTTCGATTGCACCGCACTGGCAGTTCAAATCAAAAATCGAAAATCAAAAATCGAAAATGCTTTCCCTGCGCCTTTGTGGTGAACTTTGGGGTTAGTGGAGACAGATGCAGCCCAACTTTCTGAAAAAGGCCGCCCCGACCTGGTACTGCTCGCCGGCGCGCCGCGCGATTCAAAGCTTCTGTTTCCTGCTCTTCCTGGTCCTCTTCTTCTACGTCTGCTGGCCCTATAGCTCCAAGCCTTCCGGGGACATGACCCGATCTCCGGATTCCGGGGACATGACCCGATTTCCGGCTGTTCGGGAAATCGGGATCGTGTCCCCGGAAGCGGCCCCCGTGCAGTGGCCGTCCCACTACGCCGACAGCTTGCGTGCCAGGGAAGTCATCCCGGCTGATGGCTTTCTGGCGCTTGATCCGCTGGTCAGTCTGTCCACTGCGCTGGCCGCGCGCGCGTGGGTCTGGTCGCTGGCCTGGGCTGGCGTGATGCTCGGCCTCTGCCTGCTCGTCCCGCGCGGCTTCTGCGGCTATGTCTGTCCGCTGGGCACGCTGCTGGATTTGTTCGATTGGGCGCTCAGCAAACACGTCACGCGCTGGCGGCTCCAGCGCGACGGCTGGTGGGTCCACCTCAAGTATTATCTCCTTCTCGCCACGCTAGTGGCTTCGCTGTGCGGCGTGTTGCTGTCGGGATTTGTGGCCGCGATCCCGGTTCTCACTCGCGGCCTGATGTTTGTCCTTGCGCCTCTGCAACTTGGTTTCATCCGCGGCTGGCACCAAGTGCCGCCGCTCAACGCCGGACACGCCGTCTCCATCGCCCTGTTCCTTGGCGTTCTGGCCGCGGGCTTCTGGCGCCCGCGCTTCTGGTGCCGCCACGTCTGTCCCAGCGGCGCGGTTTTCTCAGTCTTCAATTTCTGGCGGGTCAATGAGCGCAAAGTTGCGGCAAGCTGCATCCACTGCAACCAGTGCGTTAAGATCTGCCAGTTCGATGCCATCAAGGCCGACTTCACCACCCGCACCGCCGACTGCGCGTTCTGCCAGACCTGCGGAGGAATCTGCCCCAAGGACGCCATCAAGTTCACGGGGCGCTGGGGTCAGAGTTCTTGGCCTCTGGCTCTTGGCTCTTGGCTTAAGCGCGGCGTCGTGGCGCCAACAGCGACAAGCGAAGAGGCAAGAGCTAAGAGCCAAGAGCTAAGAGCTAAGGGCCAAGAGCCAAGAGCTGCGCCGGATGGAAGCCTTTTTCTGCCGAACTCTTCTAAGACCCACGAGATTCCCCTCGCGCGGCGCGGTTTCCTGGCGGGAACTCTCAGTTCCCTGCTGCTGGCGCTGGGCATGCGCCGCGTCTTCGGCAGCGTGCCGGGCGCGGCCCCGTTTGTGCGCCCGCCGGGCAGCGTGCCGGAGGAACAGTTCCTGCAACTCTGCATTCGTTGCGGCGAGTGCTTCAAAGTATGCCCCAACAGCGTTCTGCAGCCTGTGGGCTTTGAGGGCGGGCTGGATGCGCTGTGGACGCCCAAGGCCGCGGCAAACTGGGCCGGCTGCGAGGCGAGCTGCAACGCTTGCGGCCAGGTCTGCCCCACCGGCGCCGTGCGCGCGCTGCCCCTGAAGGAAAAAAGAGTTGCGCGGATGGGGCTGGCCATCGTCAACCTGGAAACCTGCCTGCCCCATGCCGGCCGCGCGGCCTGCCAGATGTGCGTGGATGAATGCGCCGCCGCCGGCTACAACGCCATCGAATTCGAGCGCGTGCGCGTTGAGACCGGCGACGACGGCGCTCCGGTCGAAGGCAGCGGCTTCGTTGCGCCTGTGGTTGTCCCTGAGAAATGCGTGGGCTGCGGCCTGTGCCAGACGCGCTGCTACCAGATCAATGTCAAGTCGAAGGGCTGGCTGCGCGAGTCCGCGATCATCGTGGCGGCCGGGGTGGGCAAAGAGGACCGCTTGTTGAGCGGCTCCTATCTGGAACTGAGAAAGCTGGAGGCAGCCCGCCGCCAGCAGGAGCAGCAAGAGCGGGAGAAAAAGTCCAGTGTCCCGCCAGGCAAGGACGCCTATCTGCCGGATTTCCTCAAGTAGACCGCTCCTGTCCCGCAATCCTCCGGATTGCGGGGCGGCAATCCGGGAGGATTGCCGCACTTACAGAATCCTCCTCTTGGCTCTTAGCCTGCCTCATTCGTAATGCATTATGTCCCGCTCCACTCCTGTTACCTGGACACGCGGATCATTCTGGGCATAGCGGCTTATCTCATCGGCCACGTTCTGCAGGATAGGCTTTTCATTGGCGACGGCTGCGGCGCCAAGGCTGGCTCGCGTCCAGCTATCCAACTCCCCGACCTCGGCACAGGCCACACCGAAGCGGCTGCGCAGCCGCTCCTTCAGACTGCGCACGGCCTGGCGCCTGTCCTTCAAGGAACGCGAGCCGGGAATGAGCAGGTCTATGCGTAACACCATGATCCACATGATAAACCCAAAGTAGAAGCGTCCACGGAAGAAGTCAAAAGTCGAAGAAGGTAATTGTTCAGCGCCTTTCCGGGGCAGGGTGGCGCGGCCTGGCGTTTCTGCCCCCGCCGCAATTCCTCCAGCAGCGCCTTCAATTTCTCAATCTCCGCGCGCAAGCGCGTTCTCTTCTTCGAGTGCTGCGTTTTTCTCAGGACCTTCGGCCATGTATATTAATGTCGTCATATCCCGCTCGGAAAATGGGCGGAAGGCGCTAAACAAGTACGACATTGATGGGGTATGTACCAGGGTCACGTGGCGTTTTGAGGAGATGAGCACATGCGAACTAGAGCTTTTCCCGCAGTGCTATGGGCGGCTTGCGGGTTTGGGGCTTTTGGGGCGGAGACGGTGGACCTGAGCAAGCCCTTCGAAGTGGACAGAGAGACGATCGCTCTCTATCACCTGGACGACGTGGCTTCGGGCGAGGTGAAGGACTCAGTAGCCGGGGGGAAGCTGGGAAAGGCGGTTCAGGCGACGGAGGCCGACGGAAAGTTCGGCAAGGGCATGAACGGCGATGGGGCGAAGAGCTGGGTGGACTTCGCCGATCTGCCGAAGACTGAAGGCCTGAAGCAGCTCACAGCGGAATGCTGGGTGAAGTTCGCTAACCGGGCTTGGGCGGACCTGGTCTGCCGGCCCAACCAGTTCATGATACGCGTTCAAGGGACATTGAACGCCTACTTCTGGATAGACGACGCCTGGCGAATCGTAAAAGGGACCAAGGACGTGCCGGTGGGGCGCTGGACACACCTCGCGATAACATGGGACCAGGCGGCCAAGACGGTCAGCATCTACGTGGACGGACAACTGGACGTAGCCCAAGAGCCGGAAGGGATCACGACGCTTTCGCTGGGCAGCGGCGCGGGAAGCATGCGGCTCGCGGGCCACACTTGGGAACAGAACCCGATGATGCTGAATGGGCAACTGGATGAGGTGCGCATCTCGTCGGTGGCACGAAAGTATCAGGCGTCCGCGGTGCCACAGGGGAAACCAGCCGCGGCCGGCAAGGCGGCTCCCTCTCTAGAGAACCTGCCGCCTCTGCAACAGGAATTGAAGCCTTGGGCGGCGAACACCGAGGCGACGGACGCGGCGAAGTCGCAGGTGCAGGAGCTCACACAGGGGTCGCAGAAGTACACGGTAGTGCAGGGCGGGACTATGGATGGGCGAAGCTGCCGGTCGCCCATGAGCTGCGGAATGGCCCGGGAAGGGGCGTTCTACCAGACGTGGGAGTCGAACCGGTCGGCGCGGATGGAAAACGTGGGCGAGACAGACGTCATCAACCCGTGGCTCTCCAACGGCCGCAACAACTTCAGGAACGTGGATGAGATCGTGAACTCAGCCCTGTCGCCGGGGATGACGGATGCGGAGAAGGCCTTTGCGCTCTGGTTCCAGGAGATCCAGTATCGGCACCACTCGGGCGGAGACAACAACGAACTGGGTGACCCGGTGAAGGTGTTCAACATCTACGGTTACAACACGTGCGGGAACGATTCCATCAGCCTGGCCACGCTGTGGCGCAAGGCCGGCCTCAAGGCCGCGCCGGCGCGAGCGCTGGGGCATTGCATCTCGCAGGCGTTCTACGACAACGCCTGGCATTTCCTGGACGGCGACCTGCACTGCGTGTACTTGCTGCGAGACAACCAGACGGTGGCGGGCGAACAAGACATCGTGCGGGACCACGACCTGGTGAAGCGCACACACTCGCAGGGCATCCTCTTTCCGGATACCTGGTGGCAGCCGCAGGGAATGCCCTCGATGTACTTCTACGTGGGAGAGGTGACGGGGCAGCGGTCTGGGAAAGCCGACACGACTATGAACATGGTCCTGCGCCCGGGAGAAGCGCTCGTCTGGCGCTGGGGACAGGTGGCCCCGCTCAAGTATCACGGGGCGCTGCAGACTGTGCCTACATACGAAAAGGTGCCTTACATTATCTGCAACGGCCTGTGGGAGTATCGCCCGGACTTCACGAAGGAGACGTGGCGCAAAGGAGCGAAGGTGGAGAACCTCGCCGCCGGACCGCAAGGTCTGACGGCGGAGGAAGGAAAGACTGGGACGATTGTGTGGGCGATGAGCAGCCCCTACGTCTTCGTGGGGGGACGGCTCGAGGTCGAGGGCACGGGGGCCGGGATGAAACTCTTCTTCAGCCAGGACGGCAAGGCCTGGAGGCCTGCGGGGAACAACCTGGACGGGTTCTTCTCGATCGTGGGACCAGCGTGTTACGGGTATCAGCTCAAGTGCCAACTGGAGGCGGGCGCGCAGTTGAAGAAGGTGGCAATCATTAACGACCTGCAGATGGCGCCTTTGGCGCTGCCGGAGATGGTGGTGGGCGATAACGTCTTCACCTACAGTGACCAGACTCCCGGTGAGAGGAAGGTCAAGATCACGCACCAATGGGTGGAGCGGTCCACATCGAAGCCGCCGGCGGCGCCGCCCGGGCCAAAGAATCCGCCGGACGGCGGGGAGAGCAACGGGACGGATATTGTTTTCCAGTGGCAGGCGGCGGAAGCTCCTGACGGGGGTAAGATTGGGGACTACCAGTTCGAGCTGTCCAGGCGCGCGGACGTGAAGTTGCCGCTTTCGATGGACTTCTACAAGCTCATCTCTCGGACGGCGGACGCGAGCGTGGTTAAGGACAAGGACGGCAATATCGCGAGCGCAACTGTCAAGAGCCAGTACACTCTGGGTCTGCCGGGGCTGTTGACACCTGACGAGAAGTATTACTGGCATGTCCGCGCGATGAACGACAAGGGAGTATGGGGTCCGTGGAGCAAGACATGGAGCTTCACCGCGCGGGGAGTGGCGCATCCCCTGGGTGTGGCTGTGGCCGGATACGACCAGGCCAAGGGGGTGGGGATCCTGAAGTGGAAAGCTGACCCGGTGGGGAAGAAGCCGGCGAAGTACCGGGTGTACGGCAGTGACGAAAAGGGCTTCACCATCTCCGACCAGAAGTTCCAAAGCACCGTGGGCGTGACCAAGGAAGAGATGGCGGCCTGGAACCCCTGGTTCCCGGCGAACTTCATCGCCGAGACGACGGCCACGGAACTGGCCGTGCTGGGCCGCGAAGTCGTTCTGCCCGCAGCGAACAAGACCTTCTACCGCGTGGTGGCGGTGGACGAGCAGGGCAAGCGCAGCGGCCCGTCCGACTACGCGGCCGGCCCCCGGCCCATTATCTACAGCCAGCCCGAGGTGGCAGCCAAGGTCGGCGCCGAGTACCGCTATCGCGTCTGCGCCAATCGCTCCCTAGGAGACCTGAGCGCACGAATGAAGGGAAACAATCAAGTCAGCGGCTACTTCGATATCGAGAAGCCCAAGTTTGCCCTCGTCCGCGGGCCCGCCTGGCTCAAGCTCGATGAGGCCACCGGCGTCTTGACCGGCACGCCCGACGCGCCAGGCAACGCAGAGGTCGTGGTGACCGCCTCAATTGACCGCGAAGTGCGGAAGCTGGACGAGAAGGTGCTCATCTGGGGAAACGAGAAAGTTGTCGCCACGAACACAGAGCGCGTTGGCATGGCGACTCAGCAGTTCGTCATCGTTGTTCAACAGTAGGGGGATTCCGGGGACACAAAACTCAATTCCCGGCGTGACGGGAACGGCACACACGAATGAGACGGAATTGGGTGGAGAGCTTGGCTTCTAGTTTCAGGTTTCTGGTTTCAGTTTAACACGCGAACGCGCGCAACTTGAAACCTGAAACCTGAAACTTGAAACCTGAAGCATCCATCTGCAATGGAGAGGAGGGGTACATGGGGACCACGTTTGGCGCAATTGCTCTGCTGTTGCTGTGCATGTCAATGTTTGCGGCCATGTCGCCGGCAGGGGAACCCGTCTACCCCGTCAAGGTGAGTGAGAATGGCCGGTACTTTGTGGACCAGAAAGGCATTCCGGTCTTCTGGCTGGGGACGACCCAATGGCAGCTTTTCCGCGAGTACAAGCTCGAGGAGGCCCGGATTATCCTGGAAAGGACCAAGGCCCGCGGCTTTGCCTTTGCCCAAGTCATGCTCATGGGCGTTGGGGATGGCACGAAGGCCAATGTCTACGGTGACAAGCCCTGGATAGACAAAAATCCGCTCACGCCCAACGAGGGCTACTTCAAGAACGTGGACGCCGTCATGCAGGCCGCCCGCGAGAACAATGTGATTATCTCCACGACGCTGTACCATCAACGTTATCGCAAGTTCATCACGCTCAACAATGCCCGCGCCTGGGCGAAATGGCTCGCGCAGCGCTACAAGGACGTGCCCACGATAGTCTGGTCCATGACCCCCGAGGCCAAACCGGAGTTTATTCCTATCCTCCGCGAACTGGCCGCGGGCCTGCGCGAAGGAGACGGCGGCGCGCACCTGATAACATTCAAACCCGATCCCGCCCCGTTCTCCTCCAGCTTCATCCATGAGGAAAAGTGGCTGGACTTCGATGCCATGCAAACTTGGAAGAGCGTCGAGCTGATCTACCCGATGGTGACCAAGGACTACAACCTTAAGCCCGTGAAGCCCGTCGTGATGGCGGAAGGAGCTTATGAAGCCGGCTCTGAGTACGGGTTTGATGTCTCGCCGCTCTGGATTCGCCGGCAGGCCTATTATTCTTTCCTGCTTGGGGCGCACCACACCTACGGCCACAACGACAGTTGGCGCGTGCTGCCAACCTGGAAGCAGGCCCTGGATGCGCCCGGCGCGACGCAATTGGGCCTGCTGAAGAAGATCTTCATGGAGCGCAAAGAATGGTGGTATCTGGTTCCAGACCAGACCGTCTTGGCCAGCGCTGGCAACACGAAAGGCCAGATACTGAACCTGGCGGCGCGCCATAAGGACGGCAAATGGGCCATGGTTTATCTGGGCAGCAAGGCTTCGTTTTCAGTGAATATGGACAAGCTCACCGCCGGCAATAAGGTCAAGTCCTTCTGGTCCAATCCCAAGACCGGTGAACTGGTGCCTGCGGGCAGTTTCCCCAACACGGGCGTGCAGTCCTTCTCGACCCCCGAGCAATGGGAAGACGCCCTGCTGATACTCGAAGCCATAGGAGAATAGCACAGTGGAAAGCGTCTTCTGGGTCTTTGGGTTTTTGATTGGCATCGTGGGGCTGAAGCTCTGGTTCAGGTACCGCCTCGAGGCGTTGAGGATCAAAGGAGGGAGCGAAGCCGAAACCGGGCAGTTGGAGCGCCGCGTTGAAGCACTGGAGAAGCAGTGCGCCAAGCTGCAAGAGCAAGTGCTCGACGCGCACGCGTTGCTGGCCGACGAACAGCGGCAATTGGACCGCAAGCTCACAGCCATGCTCCCGGATGCGCCGGATGCCGCTCCAGGAAACGAAGCTGCGCGGAAACAAACGCAGCCGGAACGCGCCCGAATATGACGGCTTATTCCCGAGCCGCAATCCCCAATCCCGTACCTGCGCCTCCGCCGCTGCTGTTCAATCGAAAATCGAAAATCTAAAATCTAAAATGTTCGGCCTCAATCCCGGCGCAATCTTGCATCATTTATTTCCTCGCGAGCCTTAAAAGCGGGGTCCTGTTTGCGGAGCAGGCGCGTGGTCTTGCGCAGCACCCTGGTCGTGTCGCGGTGCGGCAGTGCGGCTGGAATAGCCGGGATGGCCTGACCGGTCTGACCGGTCTGACCGGCCACAGGGACGGCTTGGGCGGGCTGGTGCTGGAAGTACTTGGTGAGAAAAACTATGTTGCCTCGTCTGTTGAAGGTGACCTCGTCCACCATCTTCCGCGCCAGGAAAATGCCCCAGCCGCCCATGCGTTTGCCTGAGGTGCGGCGTTCGCGGATGTGGGCTGCGGGATCGAGGCTGGGATCCTTCAAGGAACTGGCGTCGAACCCCCCGCCTTCGTCCTCAATGCGGAAGGTGATACGGTCCGCCAGCAGACAATAGGAGAGGCGCATGACCTTCGCGGGGTTGTTCTGGTTGCCCCATTCGACGGCGTTGCGCACGATTTCTTCCAGGGCCAGGCGCAGTTCGCCGCGCTCCTTGTCGGACAAGCTGGCGGGCAGCACGCGCTCGGCAAAACGCTGGAACCGCTCGGCCTGGGCGCTGCTGGTAGGCGCGATCAGTTCCACGAAAGTGCCTTCATTCAGGTTGCGGACGGCCGAAACCGCGGAACTGCCTGCCCGCTGTGCGCTCAAGCCGGCGGCAGCAGCCGTCTTCTTGTGGCGCTGAAGATCAATCAGGTCTGCCACGGACGAGCGCAGTTTGCGCAAGTCCACAGGCTTCTGCAGATAGTCGTCCGCGCCGGCCTCAAGCGCGGCGGCTATGCTGCCGTCAGTCAACGTGCCCGTTAGGACGACGATAGGGAGTTCGGCGTCTGCCTGCCGGAGTCTTCTGGCCAATTCCATACCGCTCATCCGCGGCAGAGCAAGGTCGGTGAGCAAGAGATCGAAGCCGGGGCTGCTTTGGAAGATCGCCAGCGCCTCTTCCGCGTTGCGTGCGGTGATAACTTCGTACAGACTCTCTGAAGACAGGGCCGCGGAGAGGAGGCGGCGGGTAGCGGCATCGTCGTCAACCACCAGGATTCGTACAGGCCGCTCCGCGGGACCACCCATTCCCCAACTCCTTTCTAAGTTCTTATATGGATACGGTTTGAATGGTCAAGTTGCTTTGCGGCTAGCCCCCACTATCAACCACGGAGGCACAGAGCAAACACTTCCGATTGGCGATCGGCGAATTCGGGTTTGAGCTTCCCGCCCGATGCAATCGCAAATCGCAGATCTAGAATCTCTTCTCTGCGTCTCTGTGTCTCTGCTCCGAAAATACAGCATAGCCGCGTCCACTCAGTCCACTTCGTCCACGGTGTCCACTTCGTCCACCGTGTCCACCGCACCGGGTCCAACCATTTTCATCATCTCTGGGTGAGGCGCGGCCTCATCGTGACTGTGGTGAACAGTCCGGCCTAAGTGATCTTCCTGGTCTCCAGGGACTTGCGCTCAAAGGCCCAGTACACATAAGCGGTCAGCAACACGCTCAGGAGCGAATAGAACAATAGATAACACGCCCAGACCGTGGCGTCTTTGTCTGGGAGGAAGGTCGAACCGGAAACCTTAGCGGAGACCGAATATACTGCCTCGAAGGGGCTGAGCACGAGCAGCAGATACATATCCGCGCGTTGCAATTTGGGCATGAAGGCAGTCACAAGTTCCTGCGCCGCCACGGGCACCGCGAACAATATCAGCACCGCCGTATAGGTGGTGATCATGCTCTGGATCGTGTTGCGGAAGCTGAGTGAGAAGAACATCGCCAGCGCAGTCTCAAAGACAATGCTGACGAACAGGATCAGGATGTAGACCAGCAGGTAAAAAGCGCGCAAGGGCGCCGGGTCATTGCCCACGAACACATAGAAGCACATCGTCACGCCCACCAGCCCCGTCAAGAACAAAGACAAGCGCATGCAGGAAAGGAATTTCCCGGTCACGATCTGGTGCGGGCGCAGGAGCGTGGTAAGGAGCAAATCCAGAGTGCCCCGCTCGCGCTCCTGCGTGATCGTGTTGCACGCGAACGCGGGCGCCACCAGCATCGTGAACAGGACCAGGTAGTACATGAAGATATGTTCCTTGGACATGTACAGGAAGGCCAGGAACACCACCGACATGAACATGCTGATCTGGATGATGAGGCGCAAGAACAGCGTGCCCCGGCCGAAGATCTCGCAGCGGATTTCCTTCTGGTAGACGGCATTGCCGCTATCAGGCAGGGGGCCGGGGTCGCGTGGCGCGAGCAGGTTGTCGGGGAAGCGGTCGCGCACAATCACCAGGCCGGTTTGCGTGGCCACGTCCTCCTCTTCCATGGCCTTGAAGACGGGATCGAAGGGCCGGCGCAGCCGTGCGTTGCAGGCCCGGTACATCACCAGCGTGGCGACCAGCAGCACCACTGAGGGCCACGCGGCGCTTTCGATCAGAAAGAAGCCGTCAATGCCGATGGCACAGGAGAGCAGGATCAGCATCAGCGGCAGGACAATCATGTAGGTGATGGCCAGGCTGGCCTGCGAACGGTGGAAGAACACCGAGCAAGTCAGGCCGATCATGCCGAAGGACGCCGCCACGGCAATCAACAGCAGGTACAGGCCGGCCACTTCCGCGGGTCCGAGGCCCGGGAGCCACATGATCACGGCCACCAAGGGCGCGGTGGAGAGCACCAGCAGGAACAGGTAGACCACCGCCGACATGTACTTGCCCATCAGGATCGTGCGCGGGTGGATCGGCGAGGCCAGCAGCAGGTCAATGCAGCGCTTCTCTTTTTCGATGGTCATGGCGCTGGCCGAGAACGCCGGCGAGAGGATGGAAAGCATGACCAGCTCGCCCTGCCCGAAGGTGCGGAAGAGCTTGCGCGCCAGCTCCGAACTCGTGGAGATCAATTCCGGCGGCCAAGCCACGTAGACCACGATCCCCAGCGCCAGCAGGAAGACGAATTGCAGAATGAAAGCCTTATTGGAGCGCAGCGCGGTGAGCAGCTCGCGGCGCAGCACCGGGTTTTCTATCGCCAGGAACAGCCTGTCGGCCAGGCTGACATCGTCCACAAAGGCGCGCACCGATATGCGCCGAGGGGCCGGAGCCGTCTTCGCTAGGTGTTCAGTGCCGTTGGGCATGTCAGCGCGCAGCCTCAAGCAAGATGTTCGTGTCAACGGCGGTCATGCCAGCTCCCCCTAAACAGTTCCGCCGCACAAGACACCGCGGCCTGGATGTCCTCAGCCGTAAGGGATGGGTAGCTCTTCAGAATCTCGTTGGGAGCTACATTCGCAGCCAGGTTGTCCAGGATCACGGAAACCATGATGCGGGTGCCCTTGATGCACATTCTCCCGTGACAAACTAGCGGGTCCGAAGATATTCGTTCGCGCCAATCTGTCATGCGCCACGCGCCCTTCTAATGAAGGCGTCTATCTCCGCCGCGCTCTCGAAGCAACCGCCTGAACCCAGCCTGTTCAAAGTGCTTGTCTGTGGTCAAGGCATCCGAGATTCCCTTCTCCTTCATGACTAGGAAACTGACCGCGTCGCACAGGGAGTAGGTCTTGTCAAGCTGCTTCCGGAGCAGGGTCATGGCCTCTTCATGAAGTCTCCTGTCCACCCAGACAACTTCGAAGGCGGGACTTACAGCAATGTTCCAGACGAAATCCAAAGCCAGTGCGCGGGGCAGTCTTCTTGCATGCGCAAGAGCCACGAATTCGGCCAAAACGTAATTATGTATCACCTTTCGGGCCGAGCGGCGGTACAGCACGCAGGCTTCACCGTGTTCTGACTCATCGCGATGGTGCAAGCAAAGCAAACCCGACGTGTCCAAGAACATCACCGTTAATCCTCGTGCGTATTCCCGTATTCGCGCGCCAAGTCCGCGTCAATGCTTTCATTGTCAGCGCCCGTTGGATGTCCAAGGCTTGCGGCGCCGATGAATCGCTCAAACTCGCGCCCTGCCTTGCGCAAGGCCTCCTTAGACGGCCTAACGCACTGCTTGGCCGATCGCCCTTCCCGTTGTTGTTCGTTAAGGATGACAATGACCTCGGCCTTCGCGCCTGCGCGGAGTTTGGGCGAACTGATCTCAATGCGCCCCCCCGGCTGGATTGTGACGGTCTTCTTCAGTGCGGCTACCATCTTGGCACCTCCACCTCGACTATACCGCCGCTTCCGGCTCAACGCCAGCGGGCTTTACGCCACCAGCCCCTTGGTGATCTTCATGAAGGCCTCTTCCAGGTCCGCCTCGATCTCGTTGAACCACACCAGCGGAATGCTCTGGTCCATCAGTTGTCTGTGCAATTTGACCACGTCGTCGTCGTTTCCGGAGAACTCGAACTTGAACCGGTTCTCCGCGAAAGTCAGGTTGCGCACTTGCGGGTGGTGCGCCAGCGTCACCTCGCAGGCCTCGGACTGCCCCGCCACGAAAATCTCGATCACCCGGTTCTGCCGGATGGAATGGATCACCTCCTGCACCGGGCCGGCCGCAAGCAGCCTGCCGCGCTCGATGATCCCGATCTTGTTGCAGAAATCCGCCAGTTCGGGAAGAATGTGCGAACTGATCAGGATGGTCTTGCCCATCCTCTGCAATTCCTTGAGCAGCGCCTTCATCTCCACCCGGGCCCGCGGATCCAGCCCCGAGGCCGGTTCGTCCAGGATCAGCACCGGCGGGTCGTGGACCAGCGTCTTGGCCAGGCACAGGCGCTGCTGCATGCCGCGCGAGAGTCCGTTCACCAGCGTGTCGCGCTTGATGGTCAGGTCCACCAGTTCCAGCACGTCATCAATCAGCGCCTTGCGCTTGCTGCGGGGCAGACCGTAGGCCGTGGCGAAGAAATCGAGGAACTCCCACACTTTCATCCCGTCGTAGACACCGAACGTGTCCGGCATGAAACCGATGGAACGCTTCACGTCGTCTACCTGCTTGGTGACCGAGTAGCCGTTGATGTAGGCTTGGCCGGCGGTGGGTTTGAGCAGCGTCGCCAGGAAGCGGATAGTGGTGGTCTTTCCCGCGCCGTTAGGCCCGATGAAACCGAATACATCGCCTTGTTCGATATCCAGGTCCAGATGATCTACCGCGACGAAGCCGTCGAAGCGTTTAACGAATCCGCGTATCTTAATCATGTGCTCTTAGCTCTTGGCTCTTTGTATAACTCCGCAGGAGTCCCTGACCCACTAACCCCCGGCTTCAGCCGGGGGTGGCGGGCCCGATGGGCCACTGTAGCCCCGTTCACGGGGCTTACCCGAGGCGCTTGGGCTTAAGCCCTTGGCCACTGCCGGTAACCGTCGTGAACGACGGTACTGGCTCCTGCTTCCGCCTTCTCCCCCGGCTGAAGCCGGGGGTTAGTGGCACGGCGCGCGAAGGGTCACTTACTTCTGCGGCGCTGTACTTGCCTTTCTCACCGCTCTCCCGCCCGCCCTTCTTTGCACTTCACTTCCTCCAACCGCAGCCCCTGCTGCTGCGCGCTGTTCACCGTCAGGAGAACCCTCACAATCATCGCGTTATCAGGCGATACATACCGAAAGTCGCCCCAGGGAAGCGGCGCCAGCACGTTCTTGTCCGTGTCTTTGGTGATGATCTGGTCGCAGCAGTCTTTCCATTCATTAGCGCCATGCAAGCGCGCGGAGACTTGCATGTTCCCATTTAACGGCGGTGCGGATTTCTTCTGTTCCTTCTCGGGGCCAAGCTTGAATTGTAAGTGCAATTGCCTCCCATTGTAGCTGTAAGCGCGGTGGTTGGGAGGCAACATGACTTTCAGGTATGCCACAAGAAGCACGTTCTGCGACCTCGGGTTGGGCTGAGGCGCCGGCGCGTTTTGTAATTGCACAGGCCTCTGAACCAGGTTCCATGACCCCTCGTTTGTGGCTGCGTTGTAGTTTGTACTGTAGCTGATCCTGAAATCCGGCCGGCCCGACGGGACTTCTCTCTTGATCGTGACCGGGACAAGCAGCAAGGACAAGCCCTCGCTCTTGGGTTCCTTGGCCTCGCGCCCTCCCGCGCCTACTTTGACAGGCAGCACGCCTTTCTCGTTATCCAGCCACGCGCAGATGACCCCCTGGGGAAACTTGCCGGTTTGGTTGCGGAGATACTCGTTAAGCGCCGTGCCGCAGTTGCGCG
>Ga0315279_10003590_pt1 | contig 21470 bp, 17 predicted proteins | sample YL17G06_20_MG_FD_203694 | JGI IMG/M metagenome (GOLD analysis project Ga0315279, IMG submission 203694) | Sediment microbial communities from Yellowstone Lake, YNP, Wyoming, USA - YL17G06_20 | ecosystem: Environmental > Aquatic > Freshwater > Lake > Sediment | place: USA: Wyoming | collected... | reverse complement strand
GACACTGGATGCAGCGCTTGGCCTCAAGCCTGGCCGTCTCCAGGTCGATCGGCAGACAGACCTCATCCCAGTTATGGACGCGGACGGCCGGGGCCTGCTTGGGCATGACCTGGGCCGGGATTCTAAGACGCGCCTTGCGGTCGACGGCGGGTTTGCCTTCGGGCACAAGAAGCCTCCCCCAGTAGAAAGAAGCAGAAGGGGCCTAATACCAGCTTAACTTACGGCACCAGGGGCGGCAAGAAGAGGCCTAGCCGCCGGGTACAGGCGTGCGCATGGCCGCCAGCAGACCCCGGCGCGGCGAAAAGAGGAAGGCCAGCAGGAAGAGCACCGTAGCCGTCAGCACGATGGCCGCCCCCGAGGCCACGTCTGCATAGTAGGAGACGTACAGGCCCACCACAGAAGAGACGGCACCGACGATGGCCCCCAGGGCCATGATGTAGTGCACCCTCCTCACCAGGAGGCTGGCGGTAGCCGCCGGTGTCACCAGCATGGCCACCACCAGGACGATACCCACGGCCTTCAGAGCCACTACTGTCGAAACCGCCAGCATCGCCAGCAGGCCGTACTGGACAAGGCCCACCGGCACCCCTGAGGCCGCGGCCATGGTGGGGTCGTAGGCTGTGAAGAGGAGCTGCCGGTAGAAGAGAGCTACCATGGCCAGGACGACGAGCCCCATGAGGGCGATGAGGAGGAGGTCGTCGCGGCCCACTCCCAGGACGTTGCCGAAGACAAAGGAGAAGAGGTCCACAGTGTAGTTAGCCTGGCGGCTGACAATAAGTATTCCGAGGGCGAAGGCACCGACGAAGATGATACCGATGGCGGTGTCGAAGCTGACGCGGGCTCGGCCCCCCACGAGGGCAATGGCGAGGGCCGTGACGAGGGCCGCCACCAACGCGCCCAGGTAGATGTTGCCCCCCAACACAAAGGCCATGGCCACCCCCGCAAAGGAGGCATGGGCCAGGGCATCGCCGATGAAGGCGAGGCCCTTGAGCACCACGAAGGTGCCGATGCAGGCGCTGACGACGCTCACCATGAGAGTGGCCAGGAGGGCCCGCTGCATGAAGGCGAACTGAAAGGGCTCCCGCAGGAACTGCCAGAGGTCACTCATGGCCGTGGTGGCGGGCGTACACCGCCCCCTCGAAGGGCAGGAAGATCAGGTGGGCCTCGTAGGTGGCATTGAGATTGTCGCGGCTGAAGGTCTGGGAAGGCGGCCCGAAGGCCACCACACGCCGGTTGAGAAGAAGGGCCAGGTTGAAACAGCCGGCCACACAGGAGAGGTCGTGGGTAGCCACGAGGAGGGTCTGGCCCTCGTCGCGCAGCCCCTCGAAGAGGTGAAGGACATCGTGCTGAGAGGCAGCGTCCAGGCCGGCCATGGGCTCGTCCAAGAGCAGGATGTCCGGTTCACGGGCCAGGGCGCGGGCGATGAGCATGCGCCGCTGCTCGCCTCCGGAGAGCTCGCCGATGGGCCGCTTCGCCAGGGAGCCAAGGCGTACGCGCTCCAGACACCGGCCCACGATGAGGCGGTCCTCCGGATCCGGCCGGCGCCAGGGGCTCGCCCGGACGCCAGCCCGTCCGGGTAGGCGCCCGATGCGTCCCATGCCCACCACGTCCTCCACGGTCACGGGGAAGTTCCAGTCCACCAGCTCCGACTGCGGCGCGTAGCCCACACGCCGCCGGCCCGCCGCCGGGCCCTCGCCGAAGAGGCGGACAGAGCCACGCCAGGGCCGGTGGAGACCAAGCAGAACCTTGAGAAGCGTGGACTTACCGGAGCCGTTGGGCCCCACCAGCCCTACCAGGCTCCCCTTCTCCAGGCTGAAGCTCACGTCCTCCAGGGCAACGTGACTGTCGTACCCGGCCCAGAGGCCCCGGACCTGCACCGGTGCCTCCTCGGCTTCCACACGGAGCTGGAGACTGGGTGCTTCCACATCGTCCATAGGACCGCCCTGCTTCTTCACGTCCCGCCGACGCCCCGGCCCCCTGCCACGCCGTCCTCGCCCGTCGTCGGCCCTGCCTGTCCGGCAGGCGGGCCTGCCCGCCCGGCAGGCGGGCGCGAACGGCAGGCGCGGCAGCGCCCGTACACCTCAAGCCAGTGCCCTTCGATCTCGTAGTCAGTGCGCCTTGCCACCTCCTCTGCCAGGGCAGGGACACCACAATTGGTGAAGGCTTCTACGCGACCGCACCCGGTGCACACCAGGTGATGGTGATGGCCTCGAGTCCTGTTCAGGCGGTAGTGGAGGCTGCCGTTGTTCAGGAGCACCCGGCAGACCATGTCCAGGCGCTGCAAGAGGCGCATGGTGCGGAAGGCCGTGGCCCTTCCTACCCCCCGCGCTCGCTGGCACACGTCGTCCACGGTGAAGAGAGGGCCAGCCTCCAGCACCGCTGCGAGCACTGCCCTCCGGGCCGGGGTTACGCGCAGGCCCCGCATCTCCAGCCGCTCAGCAACAAGGTCCAGCTCTGTCATGGGGTGATACCTGGTATCACTCACCATAGCGCGACATGGGCCTCGTGGTCAATGGGTCATAGAAAGCGGGAAGAGAGGGTAGCTTACTAGCGAAGACCCTGGAGGATGATCTCTCCGGTGGGCGTTTCGCTGCCGCCGGCGGGCTCCACGGTGATGGCGATGCCCGTAACAGTGCCACCCAAGTCGCCGGTCCGCACCATCAGCCGCGCCGAGCCGTCGGCCTGAGGAGTGAAGGTGCCACCGCTCACTGGAGTACCGCCCTCCCTCAGCAGCCAGAGCTGGTAGACGCCATTCTCTGAGAGCTGGGGCAGGTTGATCAGGAAGAGAACGCCCAGCTTTTCCTCGTCGCTCCAGAGGTAGCGACCACTGGCCGGGCTGGCCGGCGCCGTGCCGACCAGATCCTCGCTACCCCCACCGCTCAGGGCCACAACCCTCATCGCCTGGCCCTGCTCCTGGAGCACATTCTGGATGTCCTCCTGGCGGAAGGCGGCTTCGGTGAGGGCCTTCTGGAGGACATCTACAGTGTCACCGCGCCGCTGCAGTTCGTCATAGAGGACGGCGTAGCGATCGCTGTCCGCCTTCAGGTTGTTGACCTGCGTCTGGAGCAGCCCTCCCCACGTCAGCGCACCGATCGAGATGATGCCGAGCGCGGCGGCGGCAAGAGCCCAGCTTGGGCGCGGTGCCAGGAACCAGCGCAGCGCTGGCCGCGGCATCACCCGCTGCCGCAGGCGGAGACGGAGGGCTGGACTGGCCCGGCGCAAAGGCGCCGCCAGGGCCAGCAGGGCAGTTGTCTCCATCGCCTGCTCGTGCAGGAGCCGGCAACTGGGGCACCTTGACAGGTGCTTCGCCACCCGCCGGGCTTCGGACTTCTCCAGGGCGCCCAAGCTATAGGCGTCCAGCAGTTCCTGAGCTTCCTCGCAGTTCATCTTCACCTTCATGTCTGGGCCGCATGTCGGCCAGAGCTCCCCGCATCTTCTGCATGCCCAGCCGGATGCGGGTCTTCACCGTGCCCAGTGGCTCGTCCAGGGCTCGCGCTATCTCCTGCTGTGTGAGCCCCCCGTAGTAGGCCAGCTCGATGGCGGAGCGTTGCTCCGGAGGCAGGCCAACAAGGGCGCGACGAACAGCGGAGCGCTCATCGGTCAGGAGAGCGGCCAGAGCGGGATCATCGGCCTCATCACCCTGAGGGCCTTCGCCGTCCAGGGGTGAGGATCCCACCTCGAAGCGCTGGCGGCGGCCGCGGCTGCGTTGCTCGTCGATGGCGCGATTCCGGGCCACGCTCAGCAGCCAGGTCAAAAGACGGCCGCGGGTGGTGTCGTAGTGGTCTGGCTTCCGCCACACCCGCAGGAAAACGTCCTGAACCACGTCCTCCGCTGCCTGCACGTCCCTCAGTATCCTAAGTGATAGGGAATAGACCACATTCCCGTACCGGCCGTAGAGGGCCTCGAAGGCGTCGACGTCTTGACGACAGAGCTGCGCCATGAGCTCTTCATCAGGGCAGTCCGTATAGTCCACCGCCGTCTCGCCCCGGGACCGGCGCCCGAGGGCACCCGTCCTACTAAGGAATACGATGGTCCGCCAGTTCCAGATTGGCCGGAAAGGCTCGAACTTTCCCTGCCCTCTGGCAAATCCATTGTACCAGCGCCATCCTTGGCGCGCATAGGTTGTAGCCTTGACACCCTCAGCCTGCCTTGCTAGACTCAGGCGACGCGCTCGACCGGGCGGGGGGTGGTGCCGTCTTCTGGGGTGAGTTCAGAGGCGCAGGGCACTGCTAAGCGGCATCGAAGACCGGCTGCTCGATTTCATCCGCGGCAGCTACGACTTCATGGAATGGCCGGGCGTGGTGGCGATGATGGCCATCGAGAGCGCGGCCATCCCTCTGCCCAGCGAAATCATAATGCCCCTGGCCGGCTGGATGCTGGTCAAGGAGCGCGGCCTGGGTGTGCCCTGGCTCCTGCTGGCGGCCTTCTGCGGCGCCCTGGGCAACCTCCTCGGATCTCTGCTCGGCTACTATGTCGGCGCCTGGGGCGGCCGGCCCCTGGTCCGCCGCTACGGCCGCTACCTGCTCATTTCCCACCACGACCTGGACCTGGCCGAACGCTGGTTCGATCGCCACGGCAAGTGGACGGTGTTCTTCTCGCGTCTCCTCCCGGTGGTGCGCACCTTCATCAGTGTGCCGGCGGGCGTCGCGCGCATGCCCATCTGGCAGTTCAGCGCCTACACCTTCGCCGGTTCCTTCCCCTGGTCTCTGGGCCTGGCCTGGGCCGGCTTCATGCTGGGGGAGAACTGGGAGCGCATTCGGGACTGGATGCGGCCGGCGGACATACCCATCGTCGTTATCGCGCTGCTGCTCATAGGGCTGTATGTCTACCGGCACGTAAGGAGAGCCTGGACCGAGGAATCGGAAACACAGGGCAGCAAGGTGCAGGAGGACCGGTGAGGCTTCGTCCTGAGGTTCAGCCCGAAGGGCGGGCCACCGGCCTCGATCAGAGGCCCTGGAGGGGCCGCTCCTGTCCCTGAGAGCCCAGAGGACCAGAATATGGCGCCACCGCTACGCCTCGCCCGCCTCCTGGCAGCCGCCATCCTCGTGGCTGGCGTCGCCTTCGGCCTCTGGCAACTGGCCGGAGGCATAGCCGGCAACCCCGCTGACCTCTTACCCTCGGCTGGAGCGCCGCCGGCCTCAGGGTCAGCCCGCATCGTGATCAACGAGTTCGGCATCGAGGCCGATACCCTTTGGGTGGCCCCCGCCGACAAGCCTTCCCAGCGCCAGGTGGTGGCGGTGGTTCCCCATGCCGCCCACTACGGCATCTACGCCACCCTTTCGCCCGACGGCCGCTACATCGCCTACACCGCCCTCAGCCCAGGCCTGAGGGATGCCAGCAGCGACTCACCTGCTGAGGTGCGGGTAATGGGGGCCGACGGCAGCTACCCCCGTCTGCTGACCACGGACGCCGACCTCCTCATCGCCCCCGTTTGGGCACCCGACAGCGCCTCGCTGGTCTTCCGGCGCAGCCAGTCGCGGGAGAACGCGGCGGGCACCTTCGAGCTCGTGCGGGTCTCGCTGGCCGATAGCGGCCAGGCGGCCGCCGGCCCGGTCGAGTCCACTCTCGTGACAGCCGAGGCCGGCCTCTTTCCGGTAGGCTTCTCACCCGATGGCGAGCGACTCTACTACACGCAGGTTTCCGCCGCCGGGACCGAGCTGGGCCAGGTGGCCGCGGGCGGCGGCTCGCCCTCTCTACTTGCTCACCTGGGCGACGACTTCACCCGCGACTGGCACCTCTCGCCCGACGGCGCCCGGCTCGCCTTCCTGGCGCCTCAGCAGTCGCAGGCGGGGACAGTGCTGCGAGCCATGGTCATGGAACTGAACGGCACGTTCCAGCTACGCCCGGCCCTCCCCGCGGCCGACCGGCCGGCCCAGGACTTCAACCCCATCTGGCACCCCAAGGATGGTGACTTAACCTTGGGCCGCCTGACCTTGGGCGATGCGAGCGCCCCAGCGATGCGTGTGGATGCGTCCGGGCTGCAACCCCTGGAGGCTCCCTCACAGGGCTTCGACGTGCCGCTGGCCTGGTCGCCCGACGGCAGCACCCTGGCCCTGCGCTCCTTCCAGGGCGACCTAGAGTCGGAGGCGGGCCCCTGGCACCTGGTCCTCTTGGACGCCGAGGGCCAGCGGCGAGAGGTGAAGACGGAAAGCGAGATCTCTTTCGTGGGGTGGGCAGCCAGTGGCAAGTAAGATCCTGCGCAAGCTGCACCCTGCTACCCTGGGCCTCGTGCTGGCCCTGGTTACGGTCGCCGTCCTCCTGGCGCTCGGTCGCGGCCAGAGGCAAGGGGAGGCAGAGGAAGGGGTGACTCCGACCGTGGGAACCCCGGGCGTGGCAGGGGCGACTCCGACCGCGGGAACCCCGAGCGCAGCAGCGGGGACGCCGGTGCCTGAGGCCGAGGCGACGGGCGGCGGCTGCGCCTTCAGCCAGGCCCCTACCACCTACGAGGGGCCCAAGGACCGCTCTCTCTACCGTAACGCCGCAGAGCTGGCCGCCTTCAACATGCTGCTGCCCGGCGACACCTACTTTGGGCTACCGCCCCTGGAGGCAGGCCTGAGAGGCTCCCGCACCACCAGCGCCACGGCCAGCATCCCGCCCGTGCTCCTCAAATCCATCGCCTGGATCGAAAGCTCCTTCACCCAGGCCTCCCAGCAGGTCCCCTTCGAGGCCATCGGGCCGGCGCTGGTGTCATTCGACTGCGGCCACGGCATCATGCAGGTGACCAGCGGCATGACGTCGCCTCTCGGCGAGCGAGGCTACCCATCGCCCCAGCAGGCGCTGGTAGCCACCCATTTCGCCTACAACATCGCCCGTGGCGCCGCCATCCTGGCCGACAAGTGGAACTCGGCCCCAGAGCACCGGCCCATCGCCGGCACCGATACCGGCGGCGACCCGGCTATCATCGAGAACTGGTACTTCGCCGTCTGGAGCTACAACGGCTTCACGGGGCCGGGAGCGAACCGCAGCAACCACCCCATGGACCCCATCTACGGCACCTGGCCGCGCGTCTCCTATAGCTGTGGCCCCACCAGCGACGGTCTGGGACACAATCGTGGGAACTATCCCTTCCAGGAGCTGATCTTCGGGTGCGCCTCCCACCCGCCACAGGTTGACGGGGTCAATCTGTGGGCGGCCCAGCCTGTGGACCTGCCCGACCTGAACGACCCCCGCTGGCGCGAGCCGCTGAAGCTGGAGAACTTCGTTTACCCCTATGACAAGATGGACATCGCGACTCCCAGGCAGCCCTCTGGCGGCTACCACCCGGCGACGCCGGGCGTCACGCCCACGCCCTATCCGACAGGCTACGTGCCGCCCACGCCCTTCTCGTACCCCTTCGCCGTCCCCACGCCGACGCCTCGCCCGACGTCTCCCGCGACCCCTCAGGCGTCCCCTGCCTCGTCCGGCGTCGTCGGCCACCGCGACCCCACGCAGCGGCCGCCGACGAGCCTGCGCGCCACTATGTTCGGCACCCCCGGCCTCTCCGTCTCTACGTCTGCCATCCGCATCAGCTACTCGCCCGAGACAGGTGCTGGGAGCACGACCCTGACTATCAAGAACACCGGGACGGGGATCCTCTCCTGGCTGGCCATCCCATCGGCGCCCTGGGTGGTGGCGAGCCCGATGGCCGGCGTGGCTGCGGGACCGGACCTCTCCTGCGCGCCCTCGTCGCCCTGCGAACGCACTGCTACGCTTACCATTAGCGTTGACCCGACAAGACTGCCGCCAGGGACCAACCAGGCGACGTTGACCATCCTGGCCCCGGGCATCAACCGTTCCTATGCGGTGACGGTGACGACGACAGCCGTCATCCGAATCGGCGTTCCTGGCGTCACCCACAACTGAGCAGCCTGTCCCACCGCTGTCGGCCGGGTTTGCTATACTGTTGGGAGAGCCGGGTAGCCGGACGGCCCGTCTGGGGAGGTGCACATGCTGCGGAAGATCATCGGGTTGGTGAGGCGGAATCACGCCCTGGAGCACGCCACCGTGGCCATCCTTATGGGACGTCTGGATCCGGGAGTACGCATGCTGGGGCGTGCCACCGGCAACGGCTTCTACATCTACGGCGACGTGCCCACCGAGCGGGTGGAGGAGTCGGCAGCGGAGGGGCTGGAGCGCCTGAAGCGAGGCGAAGCCACCCTGGCCGTCTCCCCCCTCTGCGGCACCAACCTGGCCGTGGCCGGCCTTCTGGCCGGGGCGTCGTCCCTGCTGGCCCTGGGCAACCGGAGCCGCCTGGAGAGGCTTCCCAACGTCCTTCTCTCCGCCATGGTGGCGGTGCTGGCCGCCCAGCCGCTGGGCCGGCTGGTCCAGAGATACGTCACCACCAGCCCCGATTTGGCGGACATGGAGATCGTGGGCATTCGCCGGGGCGAGCACGGCGCGGCCCGCTACCACAAGGTAGAGACGAGGCAGCGAGGCTCGTAGGTCAGAGAAACGCCCCCGTAGCTCAATGGATAGAGCATCGGACTTCTAATCCGGTGGTTGCAGGTTCGAATCCTGCCGGGGGTACCAGAAACTAGATTCAGAAAAGCCCCGTATGAGCGGGGCTTTCTGGCTGTCGCGGGCCCGTCTGCAAACCGATTGCAAACCTACGCCCCGGGCTAAGTACCGAACACCTTCGCAGCAACCTTCGCTGCGGCCTCCTCCTGCAAGGAAGGGACAGCGTGGCTGTAGGTGTCCAGGGTAATGCCCTCTGCGCCACCGTCTGCCGGCGCCGCCAGTGCCCTCCCGTGATGCCCGGCATCGGGAAGCGTTCGCAGGGCGGACTACATCCTGGCCATTCGGCTGTCGCCGCGAGGGAACAAGGGGGTCGGGCGGGAACCAGAGCCCGACCGCGCGAGCTCCGCGACGGCATCGATGATGCGCGGCCAGCTACCCACCGGCAACTCGTGGCCCATGCCCTCGATCACCAGCATCCTGGCGCCGGGAATCGCCTCAGCGGTGTCGAAGCCAGCGGCGATCGGCACCAGGGGGTCGGCGTCGCCGTGGATCACCAAGGCAGGCATGGTCACCGACCTGAGTTGGTCTTTGCGGCTACCGGCGGTCATGATTGCGAGCATCTGGCGGGCGGTGCCGGTGAGATCCGAATCACGGTCGTAGCAGAGCTCCACAAGCGCCTGGTTGCGGGCCTCGTCAAAGGGGAAGGCTGGGCCGGCGAGGGCACGCCAGATGTCCATTGCACGTTCAAGGGCTGCTTCGCGCTCGGTGGGCACCGGCCGCACCAGAAGCGCGAGCACGTTGGGGTCGCCCTGCGGCAGGTCCCTGTTCCCCGTCGTCGACATGATCGACGTGAGGGTGAGCACCTTATCCGGATAGCGGATCGCCAGCAGTTGGGCGATCATCCCACCCATCGACGCGCCGACCACGTGGGCAGCCGGGACACCCATCTCCTCCAGGAGCGCCGCGGCATCCCCAGCCATGTCGTCGAGCGTATAGGGAGGAGTGACGCTCTCCCCTCGCAGCACACTCACAAGAAGCGCGCCGGGGTGCGGGCACTGCTCGTGGAACTTGCTGGAGAGACCAACATCACGGTTGTCGAAGCGGATCACCCGAAACCCGCGGCCGACGAGCTGTCGACAGAGCTCGACGTCCCACCTGACCATCTGGCTGCCGAGCCCCATGATCAGGAGCAGCGGTGGCGAGGCCCTATCGCCGAACTCATCGTACTCAATCCTGATCCCGTTCGCATTGACGTTGGGCATCCTCGGTTCCTTTCTGAGGCTGGGCATCGCGCCCACACGGGATGCGTGTCGCCGGCTATCGGTGGCTTCGCGACGGAGCGTGTAGCGGAGCAAGGCTGCCCGCACGTTCGCCCCGCCTAGCCTAGCCGGACAAGGAGGAAGGCGCCAGTTCAGGCCATGCAGCCGAAACCAGGTGGGCGAAAAGTTGGCTACCGCCAGCCGCAGCGCGAGACCCCAGCCCATGCAGAAGAACTTGATGTCGACTGGATGTGAGCAAGATGCCATTGCCTGGAGCGTGACCGCGATGTTGGCCACGCCCATTAAACTGTGTTCTGAGGGATTAGTTCCACTTTGGCACATTCTACTCGCGCGCTCATCCATACACTGTTGAGCGTTAAGCGAAAGCGCCGTTTTGTGAAAGCAGTTCCTAAGCGATAGCGCCAGGCTTGTCCTTGCTCCCGGAGAGCGGTACGGGCGCATCGGATGCATACCGATAAGTCTTCCGGGGTGGCCGATCTCCCCTGGATGGTAGGGGAACTCGGGCCGCATCTTCTGGCCTGGGAACGGGTGTATAATGCGGTGCGGCCGCATCAGGTGTCGAATATCGGACGCCGCTGGAGGTGGCCCGTGGTTCGTCAGCGCCGGGACAGGAGGTGGTGTCACCAACGTCGTGAACGAGCGCAGGTGTTTGCGCTAGAACGAAGTACCACGTACATTTCCTATCGCGCCGCAGCATGCCGGCGGGAGATTATTGATCCACCGGCAGCCCAGGGGGGCGGGCCAACCGCGGGCCGACGGGTTTTGTCACGCTGTCCCAGCTTCTAAGGTGTGGCCCTAATGGCGGAGCTTATCCAGCAAGTCGCAACAGGCCTTTCTACCGGCAGCCTCTATGCAATCTTCGCCCTCGCTCTCGTCCTCATCTACCGTTCCACCAGGGTAGTCAACTTTTCTCAGGGCCAGATGGCCATGTTCACCACCTTTGTTGCCTGGTCTCTCTTGAACTGGGGTCTCCACTTCTGGTTCGCCTTCTTCCTAACCTTGCTGATCGCTGGCGTCATGGGAGCCCTGGTGGAGAAAGCGCTGATGCGGCCGGTGGAGAATGCGCCTTCCCTCAATGCTGTCATCCTTACCCTTGGCCTCCTTACCCTCTTCGGTGGGCTGGCGCTGCGAATATGGGCCGGCGAACCCAAGACGTTCCCGTCACCCGGGGTTTTCGAGGGCGCGCCCCTTACCCTTGGGCCAGCAACCATCAGCCGCCCCAACATCGGCGTCTTCTGCACTTCCGTGCTGATCATGGTTGCCATCTATATGTTGTTCAACTACACGAAGGTGGGCTTGGCCATGCGTGGTGCCGCCCAAAACCGTGTCGCCAGCCAGCTCGTGGGGGTCCGCGTCGGCCGTATGCTTGCCCTGGGCTGGGCCCTCTCGGCGATGGTTGGCGCTGTTGCTGGTATGCTCCTCGCCCCCACCCTCTACCTCTCACCCAGCATGATGATGGGTGTGCTGCTCTTCGGCTTCGCCGCCGCTGTACTGGGTGGGCTGGACAGTCCCTTGGGGGCCATCGTGGGTGGGCTGGTGCTGGGAGTAACGCAGAACCTGGCAGGCACCTACATAGGCTCTGACATCGACATTGCCGTCGCCTTCCTCGCTATCATCCTGGTATTGATCGTGCGTCCCACTGGCCTGTTCGGCAAGCAAGCGATAGGGAGCGACTAGTTTGACTGACGTTTTGCCCCGTCCCCGGGCATTGCTTCTGATCCTTGCTTTGGTCATACTGGCTGTCTTTCCCTACCTGTACACCTGGCCCTTCTTCGGCTCCTTCCTAGACCCCTTCCGCACCTTCCAGGCCACGCGGTTCGCCATATGGCTCATTATTCTCATGGGCCTAAACCTCCTTACCGGCTACAGCGGTCAGATATCGTTGGGACATGGGGCATTCATAGCCGTGGGCGCCTATATCGCTGCCATACTCATGAATGACTACAGTGTCCCCGTCTTCGCCGCTGTACTGGCTGCTGGCGTTCTCACGGGGCTTGTCGGCTTCCTCATCGGCATTCCCGCCCTTCGCCTCTCTGGCCCCTACCTGGCGATTGCCACCCTCGCCTTGGTGATCGTTCTTCCCAACATCATCAAGCACCGTCTCGTGGAGGACTGGACCGGGGGTGTTATGGGTATCTCCCTCAGCACGTCCCACGTTCCCGGCTCCTTGGAAGGCATGACTACCGACTACCAGTGGATCTACTATACCTGCATGGTTCCTGCCGTCATCATGACGGCCATGGCCTGGAGCGTCACTCGCAGCCGCGTTGGTCGGGCATTCATTGCCCTGCGCGACTCCAAGCTTGGTGCGCAGCAGATGGGGATTGACGTGTCCCTTTACAGGATGACTGCCTTCGGCCTGTGCGCCCTCTACGCTGGGACGGGCGGCGCCTTGTACGTATACACCGCGGGCTACCTGGGTCCCGCCACCTTCGATATCGGCATCTCCCTTACCATGCTCGTAATGATTGTCCTGGGAGGTCTCGCTTCTATCCTTGGCACCATTTTCGCTGCTATCATGATGACCGTGCGCATAGACTTCGTCGACTTCGTGATCGGTATGATCCCATTCGGTGACAGAATTGGGATCGACACCAGCCGTGATGCCCTCTTTGGCCTTCTCCTCATCTTGGCCATAATCTTCACGCCGACGGGCGTCGCCGGTTCCATTCGAGAGGGGCGGGAGAGGAGGGAGGCCAGACGTGTCACCGGGACCGGCGCCCCGCCATCCCGGCTCGCCCGCTTGTTTCGTCGGAAGGCGTAGAGCCTCTGCACCGCCGGACTATGCGGTCTGGTATGCTCTGCCCCGCCAGGGCTGTAGGAAGGGAAGCCCGCTGGCGGTGGGCCGGTCAGGATGGGGGGTGGTGAATAGCGCCTCTAGCACGATGCTCCAGAATACCGCTGTCGGGTAGTACTAAAGGGGGGTGAACAAGATGCAGGTACTGTCAAAGCGATGGGTATTGCTGCTGGTCGCAGCGCTGGCGGCTGCCATGGTCCTGGTAGCTGCATGTAAGGAGGAGAAGGAAGAAGGCGCGACCACGCCTGGTGCCAATGCCACCGCTGGCCGCACCCCAATTGGCGCGACGCAAGGCGTCACCGACACCGAGGTCAGGATCGGCACCCTCCTGCCACTGAGCGGCTCCCCCACCGCTGCCTGGGGAGTCGCCCTGAGCAAAGGAATGCAGGCCTACTTCGACTACATCAACGACAACGGGGGCATCTACGGGCGCAAGATCAAGTTCTTCGTCGGTGACAACCAGTACTCAGGGCCGGTGGCGCTGGAGGCCGCCCACAAGCTCGTCGACCAGGACAAGGTATTCATGATCCAGGGGAGCCTCGGCACCGCCGCTCACATGGCCGTCTATAAGTACCTGGAAGAGAATAACATAATCGACTATGCCATCCTGAGCGGCATGAGCACTTGGACTGACCCTGTGGTGCGCACCCGCTTCAGTGCCCTCGTCGACTATGTAACGGAGGGGCGCATCTTCGCCAAGTACATCTACGATAACTATGACGGCAAGAAGATCGGCATCCTCGCTCAGAACGACGACTACGGCAAAGAGGGCGAGAACGGCATCAACGAGGGACTCAAGGACCTGGGCGCCAACATAGACGTGGTCACCGAGCACTACGACGAGATCCAGTCAGACATGACCGCACAAGTTCAGCGCCTCAGGAACGAGAACGTCGACCTGGTGGTCTTCTGGGGCTCGCCTGTGCAGGCCGGCAGCACGTTCAAGGTCGCTCGTGAAACCCTGAACTGGGACGTGCAGATCATGGTGAACAGCGTAAGCGCCATCGACGTCGTCGCCCAGCTTGGCGGCTACGACAATGTTGAGGGAGCGATTACCGCCGTTTTCGGCCGCCAGAGTTTCGAGACAGAAGTCCCCTTCATCGCGTCGCTGAAGCCGATCCTGGCGCAGTACGCGCCGGACGCAAAGTGGGACAGCACCACCTACAGCGGCATGCTCATATCGGTGGGCACGGTCATGCAGCTCATGCAGGCCGGCCCGGACCTGACGGTTGACTCCTTCGTCGCCGCCGCCGAGTCGATCTGCAAGTGGCAGTGCGAAACCTGCCTGCTCGCCGCCAGCACGGGTCCCAACGATCACCGCGGCAATGAGGCGGAGGTCATGGCGCGGTGGAAAATGGACCGCTCAACCGACCCGCCCAGCCCCAAGTGGGTGCCCTTCGGCGACCCCGTAAGCTTCGAGACAACGAAGGACTGCAAGCAGCCGACGCCGCCGGCTGGCTACCACGACCAGCCCGGTGCCGACTACTACGCGACGCCGACGGGGGAATGAGGAAGGGCAGTTCAGCGGAGGACGCTGCATCCATGAGGTGAGCCCGCCGCTTCTTCCCGGCACCGCCGCCTGTGTTGAAGCTGCGCCGCGTCTCTCGGGGAGCATCCCTTCCCATCCGCTGCATCCAGGCTGTGGGGTGCCAATACTCCATCCGTATCTGGAGCGGTCACACCCTGGGCCATCTGGGCCAGCGCTCGGCGACAATGTCCAGAGGGAGGTCCAGCCCTGGGAGTTCGGGTGGGTGGCTGGGTGACGGTTGCGTAAGAACGGATGTAATATTGGCACCCCACAGGGTGTGTGACAATGCTACCAAGATTTCGACGTGGATTCCTTCTCGCAGCCATGTTCCTCGCTGGTCTCCTCCTGTTGAGTTGCGGTGGGGAAGAGAAGGAGGCCGGTAAGACGCCTGTGTCGACAACAGGCGCCGGGACGCCGGGCGCCCAGAAAGTGCCGGGCGTGACGGACACGGAGATCATACTTGGGGCGCATTTCCCACTAAGCCAGACGCCGGCGGCGGCCTAGGCGCCCATCGCCGACGGGATACGGGCCTACTTCGAGTACGTCAACTCTCAGGGGGGCGTCAACGGCCGCAAGATCACCTACCTGGTGGGCGATGACCACTTCAACCCGGCGGATGCGGTCGAGGTGGTGCGCAAGCTGGTGGAGCAGGGCGGCATCTTCGCCATGGTGTCCGGTCTGGGCGACGTCACCCACAGCGCGGTCTGGAAGTACCTGGAGGAGCGGGGCGTCCCTAACCTTCTGTTTTATGACTTTTGTTACGACCACCTACGGGCGATCTCGACCCGCAACTCTTCGGCCAGCCGCACGCCGGACTTCATCTTGTTGTTGCTCCCTCCCCTTCGAGCGAGCGCTGCAATTCCACGATCGCCCGTCGCACGCTGGGCACCTCGACCAGCTTGCTGGCCTCACCAAGGTCAGCGAGGGCAGTGTCAAGCTGCCCTTGCGCCTGGAGAAGAAGGGCACAGTGGTAGTGAAGTTCCGCGCGCGCCTCGGGAGGCAGCGTGGCTATGCGGCGCAGGGCCTCGTCCAGGTCTTCCTCTGAGCGTTCGTAGTCCCCCAGCAGAAAGTAGGCATAGGCGCGCCTGTCGTAGCCTGCCGCGTACTCGGAGTCGATTTGCAGCGCTCCATTGATGTCGTTCAACCCCCGTTCGAGCTCCCCAATCTCCAGATAGGCCAGCCCCCGACTGCTCAGAAGGTAGGGGGTCGGATGCTCCTCCTGCTGCAGCAGCGCCGTCGCATCGTCGATGGCTGTATCGTAGTCGCCCACGTATCTCGCCACGAACAGACGCGTGTAGAGCTGGCCCGCGTCCAGCTCGACGGCTCGGTTCGCATCTGCCAGCGCTTCGTCTGGGCGATCCATGTAAAGCCTCGCAATGGCCCGGTTCTCATATGCGAATGCGTTTTCAGGATCAAGCTCAGTGGCCCGGTTCAGGTCGGCCTCCGCCTCCTCGTAGCGGTCCAGGAGGCGGTAAGCGGTGCCCCGGTTCACCAGCGCCTGGACGTTGTCCCTCTGAATCCCAAGTATCTCTGACGTGTACTCGATGCCCACCTCGTACTCGCCCCGGTCGAACGCGATCAGTGCGAGCTGATCAAGAGAGACGATGTGATCCGGGTTTAGTTCAAGGACCCGCAGGCAGTCCGGCTCGGCCCGGTCGTACTGTTTGACAGCAGCGAGAGCCAGACAGCGAACGAAGTAGGCGTCCCAGGCCTGCGCATCTTCAGGCAGTGGCCGCGTAGCCATGTTGAAGTCTTCCGAGGCAGCCGCCAGATCGCCCTGCTTAGCTTCAGCCCAGGCCCGGATGGCGTAACCCGCCGGGTGGTCGGGCCGGAGCTCGATGAGCCGCGATCCGTCAGATGCAGCCGCCGCGAAGTCTCCCAACTCTATCAGGACCCGGCCCCGCGCCAGGTAGCTCGCTGCGAACCCGCTGTCCAGCTCAATCGCCCGGTCGAAATCAGCCAGAGCGTTGTCGAAATCGCGCTCAGCCAGGTAGCGCTCGCCCCGCAGATAGTGGGCCATGCCCAGATCGGGGAACAGCTTGATCACCCGGCTGAAGGTCGTTAGGTTCCCCGGCGTGTCCACCTCGTTGGCCGAGACGATGACCGCCTGCCGCATCCCGAACCAGGCCACGAGCCCGAAGGCTACCGCCAGGATCAGCGGCACCTCGAAGCCGAAGAAGCCCAACTGATGGGCGGCTGTGGTCGCCCGCAGGCGGCGCCCGGACACCCAGGCAGCGGCACCGCCGGAGAAGCCTGGCGCGGCGAACGCCGCCAACAGCGCAATGAACGTCACGTGAGGCAGCCCAACCTGCACATTTCCGTTGGGCAGCCTGCCGAACTGGTACGCGGCCAGCAGAGCCGCCGCCAGCGCCCCCGCTCCTGCAACCAGCAGCCCCAGTTGCCGCAGCGCGGCCCAGCGCCGCCCCTCTTCGATCCGTCGCGGGCCGAGCGACGAACGGCGCAGACTAGCCCAGCTCCGGGCCTGGATTCGCAGCAACGCCGTCCACGCCGCCGCAACGACGAGCGTACCGATGACGGCGGCCAGCAGGAGCGAGTAGTCCCCCAGCAGCAGTTGGAGCGTTGCCCCTCCTACGTACATCGAGGAGAGCCGGTCCAGGGCGTTGATCCGCAGCAGGCCTACCAGCGCGCCGTATCCTATGAGGACAGACATCAGGCCCAGGAGCCAGCCGCCCAACGTCGTGGCCACGAGGGTCGGCAGCGCGGCCCTCCGCCGCATCAGCACGGGCACTGCCAGGTGAGAGAAGACGATGCCCGCCACCAGCAAAGGCAGCCCGCCGAGCACGACGGCCAGCAGGACCGCGGAAAGGTTGAAGTCAGTGATCTCGAACGGCAACCCGAGCGTCAGCACGTTCGGCTGCGGCCGACGAGTGGCAAAGAGGAGGAAGGTCGGCAGGACCAGGACGGTTGCCAGCAGCGCCTGCAACGCGGCTCCTCCGACACGCGCCGCCGTCGTAGGCCGCCCGTGGGTGGCGTAGAGTCCCGCCAGCGAGGCCATGTTGAGTAGCCGGTTGGCAGCGCGCCGGTGACTCCTCCCCTCTGAGGGCGCCCCCAGGCGGTCGGCACGCTCGCCTGCCGCCAGATGGTAGGCCGCGGCGCGTTCGTTGTGGCCCGCTTCTTGAAAGTGGAACGCCAACTGTTCTGGCTCCACCTCCATCCCTTCTTCCTGTACCAGCTCCAGCGATTCCGCCGCTCTCAGGTGCAGTTCCGCCCGTTGCCGTCGCAGCAGCCCCTCGTAGAGCACCTGCTGGACCAGCGAGTGCCGGAACTGATAGCCACGCCGGCGAACGTCGGGGAACTCGTCGAGCAGTCCCACCTCGCACAGGTGCGCCAGGGCTTCGTACAGCCCCTCGCTGACCGTCGTCGTCAGCTTCAACGGCTCCTCGTAGAACGACTGGCCGAAGACGCTCGCCTCCCGCAGCACCTGGCGGCTGGTCTCGTCCAGCTCATCCACCCGCGCGACCACGGCCGTCTGAAGGGACTCAGGGATTTGCGCCCCTTCGGGTGCTGCCGCCGTGGCCACCGCCAGCATTTCAAGATAAAGGGGGTTGCCGCCCGCCCGCGACACGATCTCGGTCACTGCTCCCTCAGACAGGCCGGGAGCAGCCGCAACGACGAGGGCTCGCGCCTGCGGCTCGGACAGGGGCTCCAGCGCAATGGAGTCCGCCGTCGGTAGATGGCGGAGCCGACGACCCGTAGGCTGTCGGAGAAGCAGCGTCATTACCGGCAGTGTCGCCAGGCGCGGCAAGAGCTTCTCGACGACGTCTGCGGTAGCGCTGTCGGCGCGATGCATGTCATCGAGCACCAGGGCGACGGGCCCGTCGGCCGCGAGCGCCCGGATCACCTCGATGAGGCCGTCGGCCAGCCAGTCTGGCTCAACTTCAGGAGCCTCCGCGACCTCGTGGGCGCGCGCCAGGGCTTCCACCCGCTCCTGGAAGCCCTGCGGCAGGTTTTCCCGCAGCAAGGGGAGTAGCTGGAGTAGTGGCCCGAACGTGCGTGGCGGCGTATCCGCGCGGGTGTACAACACCTGCTCTGGCGGCGCACCTGCGGTCGTGAAGAAATGCGCCAGCATCCTGGTCTTCCCGATGCCGGCCTCGCCCGCCACATGGAGCACACGCGCGGGTCCCATTCCGGCTGCGGCCCATACGTCGCGTATCTGCTGCAGGTGCTCCTCTCGACCGACGAACGGCGTCTCGCTGGGCGCGGGGACCAGCCTCAGGGGAGCCGCCCTCAACTCCTCCACCGTGTAGCAGACCACCGGCTCCGTACGGCCCTTGACCGGGAACTCCTGTCGGTCGCCCCAGCGGAACTGGCGGCGCGCCAGCCGTCGCGTGCCCTCACCGACCAGCACCGAGCCCGGTTCGGCCGCCTTCTCGAGGCGGGCGGCGACGTTCACCGCGTCGCCCGTGACCGTGTAGCCGCCAGGACCGACGGCACCGGTCACCACCAGCCCGGTGTTGACGCCGACGCGCATGCTTAGTCCCTGGCCCAGCCGCTCCTGAAGCCGAGGTGTCAGCTCCTCCAGTGCCCGCTGCATCGCCAGGGCCGCTGCCACTGCCTTGCCGGCGTCGTCCTCCTGCGCCCTTGGCGCACCGAAGAGCGCCATGATCTCATCACCGACCACCTTGTCGACGTAACCCCCAAACCGCTTGATCTCGGCCGAAAGGCAGTCGAAGCAGAGGTTCAGCGTCTCCTGGATCAGCTCCGGGTCGCGCGCCTCTGAGACGGACGTATAGCCGACCAGGTCGGCGAAGAGGACGGTGACGAGCCTGCGCTCTTCCCCGGGGATACTGCGTAGCTGGATCATGTTGCTCGGACGGGGCGATCTACCGGCCAAACCGGGGCAGCGTGACGAACGCGACCAGTATACGCCACGCGCGTCGCCGCGCAAGACCAAATCGCTTGACAAAAGTCTCGCTGGTGCTATGATGCGCTTGTCTTCACGACCTCGCCTAGTCCCCGTCGAGCACTTGGTTATGCGCGCATTCTCACCCCTGATGCGCCAACCCTGGGTCGTCCTGGCAGCCACGGTAGCGGTGGTCGTACTCGCTCTGGTGCGCCTCGGTGCGGGCGGCGAGACCGTTTCCGGCCACTCCATCACGTCCACGCCTGGGGTACCGCAGTTTCACGTGGAGATCGACACGGTCCAGGACGGCAGCACGTTCTGTGAGCCTGTCGACGACACAAGTACAAAGGTGTGGGGGAACCCCTACCGGGTGGCAGTCTGTGTGAAGGATCCGCCCGCGGCCATCGGTGCCTTTCAGTTCGACCTGGTATACGACGACACGCTGAACGCGGCACCGGAGGTGGCCAACTTCGCGCCGGCTCTGGACGACAACCCGGACGGCAACGTTGGGACGACCACCTGGCCGAACTCGACCACGGGCGACGACCTGGGCAGTGGCTGGGATTGCACTGGCTTCGGCCTCGTGTACCCCACGGGTGACACGGACCCGGTGACGGGCCCCGGCCACGGCAGGGCCAAAATCCTTTGCCTCAGCCTTTTGGGCCCGTGGACACTGGGTGACAACGAGACCGAAGGCGTGCTGGCTACCGTGGAGTTCGTTGTCATCGGCTTTGGCGCGGATATCCTGCACCTGGAGAACGTGGCTGTGGGCGACTCCACGGGTGGCGAGATCGGAAGCTGCAATCCCGCTCAGGCCGTGCCCATCCCGTGCTTCGACGCTACCGAAAGCAACGTGACGCCCACGCCCACACCGGCCCCAGGTACGCCCACGCCCACGCCAACACCGATCCCCGTCATGAGCCACCTGGCGGGGACAGGCACGGGCGGCTACAACCCCGAAGATGAGGGCCAGCCGGCTGCGGGTGCTCAGGTCAACGGCCCCCAGGGCATGTTCGACACCGGCACAGCGAACACTATCTACTTCGCCGACACCAACAACCACCGCATCCGCAAGATCGACGGCGACAAGATCATCACCACCGTCGCGGGCAACGGCACCCATAGCTACTGCGGCGACGGCGGCCTCGCTACCAGCGCCTGTCTGAACTACCCCCGCGATGTCTTCCTGGATGGTGACCACAACATCTACATTGCCGACACGGACAACAACCGCATACGCAAGGTGGACGCGTCAACGGGGAACATCACCACCGTCGCCGGGGGCGGCGCCGGCTGCGCCGAGCCCTGCCAGGCTACCCAGCAGAGCCTCAGCAGCCCGAGCGGCGTCGCCGTCGATGAGGCGGGCAACATCTACATCGCCGATACGGAGAACCACCGCATCCGCCGCGTCGACGCTTCGGGTATCATCACCACCGTCGTCGGCAGCGGCACTGGGGGCGACTACGCCGGCGACGGAGGTCCGGCCACCCTGGCCCGTCTCAACCTTCCGCACGATGTCTACCCCTACGGCTCCATGTATGCAGGGACAACCGACCTGCTCATCGCTGACACCGGCAATAACGTTATCCGCTGGGTGCACGGCCCATCGGGCATCATCAACACTCTTGCCGGCAACGGCACCGCGGGTTTCGATGGCGACGACGGTCCCGCCATCCAGGCCCAGCTCTATGCCCCCGAGGCCGTCGCCGCCGACGCCTCCCTCGCCGTGTTCGTCGCCGATACCGAAAACAACCGCATCCGCCGCTTCGGCTTTGGTGAGGCAACCATCACCACCTTCGCTGGCGGCGGCTCCGGCTGCGTCCAGCCCTGCCCGGCCAAAGACGCGATACTCGACCACCCCGCGGGTGTCGCCGCCGCCGGCTCCCTCGTCATTGCCAACACCGGGGGTGCGACCCTGACTGACGTCGACCCCGCTATCGGTGAGCCGGTCGGGAGTTTCGGCAACTCTGCGGCCTGTAACACAGGCGTGGCGACCGCCGACTGTGTCTTCGTGGTCTTGGCCCTTGGCCTCATCCTTGTCCGGAAGCAGGTTCGCGCGCTGCTTGTGCGGATTCGGAGCGCGGCCGGGCTGGCACCTGGGCGTAGGACAACGGGATGAGATCGAATCGCGCCGGCCCCCCAGCGATTTGCGCCTCTCGCGAACCAGCGGAGGGTGCCTTCGTATGAAGCGCAGAGCCCTAGCAGGTGGTGTGGGACTGCTGGTCCTGGTGGGCGTGCTCCTGGCCGGGGCAAACCGGACTGCCACCACGGTCTGGGCTGACCCCAGCAGTATTGAGTGGGACGTGACCATGTCCGACCCAGAGGGCACGTGTCCTTACAAGGAGACGACGAACAACAACAACGGCGCGATTGAGCCCGGTGAGTGCCCCGATGTCACCTCCACGTTCCGGATCGAGGGCGGACCTGCCGGCACCCAATCCTTCTTCGATCGGGCCAACGCCATATGGTTTACGGGTCCCCTGGGCAGTGATGAGACCGGCGATGGCATACTCGACGCCGCGCAGGGCCTGGTGCCCAACCGGCCCACCCGATTGGGCGCCAATG
>Ga0315279_10003589_pt1 | contig 21472 bp, 14 predicted proteins | sample YL17G06_20_MG_FD_203694 | JGI IMG/M metagenome (GOLD analysis project Ga0315279, IMG submission 203694) | Sediment microbial communities from Yellowstone Lake, YNP, Wyoming, USA - YL17G06_20 | ecosystem: Environmental > Aquatic > Freshwater > Lake > Sediment | place: USA: Wyoming | collected... | reverse complement strand
ACGCCAAGAACACAAAGGTTCACCAAGGTGAATTATGGCGCCTTCAGCATCCGGTCCAGAGCAATGAGATTCAACATGAGTTGCCGCGGCGGGTGATAGTTATCCTGCCGGGCCACGTGAGGCTGCTGGATCATCTTGCGGCCGGCGAAGAGCATGTAGCCAGGTTGTCCATACTTTTTGCGAGAGAATTTGCCGTCGATGACCTCCTGCGCCATTCCAAAGAAGCGCGCCGCCCATTCGGTGCCCGTGCGCTCGAGGACCTTCAGGCACGCGACCAGAATTTCATTAAGCGACCACAGCGTTTTCATATAGTGGTATTCACCTCGAAAACGGAACTCGAGGTCCGTTCCCACCGGTCGCTCCACGGGCCAGACGTAGTCCCCCTGATCCACGTTGACCCATTGGGCCAGGCCGCCATAGATCCAATCCCAACCCACTTCGATATGGTGGCGAATGCGGTCGGCGCACAGATCCCAGAGTTTGAGGTCGTTCTTTCGCAGCGCCTCGTCCATTACCATCCAGAGGGTTTCGATCGAGTGGCCGAGGAGTGATTTGTTTTCTTCTCCGTCTGGTCTGCCGAAGTCGAAGTTCAGGTTTTCGTTATTGAGGCCGATGTCGGGGTTGTAGTGCTTGTTGATCACCGCGTCCACCGACTGCCGGGCAATTCCCTCGATTTCCGGCTCGTCCCAACGCTTGAGGATCTGCGTTGCTATGTTGAGGTTGACCATCCACAGTCCCTGCGGACGCACGCCCGGCCCGGGTGTCCCCGCGATGATCACCTTGGGATCCTCGATGTGCCGGCGGAGCTTCTTCATCAGCCCGAGGGCCAGTTGATAGGACTCCTCATGTTTGGCGGCCCAGGCATACTCCTGTAAGCCTTCGGCAACGAAGTACATCCCGTAGACGTCGCCCTGGAATCCCCTCAGCACTTTTCCATCGCGCGCCAGCAACTCCGCCCACCAGCCGTCCGGTTGCGGGGCGTGCCGCAACACGAATTCCCTTGTCTTTCCTGCAATCTCGAGGTGGCGTGGGTCCTTGCCGAAGTGGTTATAGAGGAAGCTGTAAATCCAGATCGCGCGCCCCTGAAACCATAGCAGTTTATCGGAATGCACCAGCCTGCCGTCGTAGTCCAGGCCGTGCATGACACCGCCGAGTTCGTGGTCGACACCGTGTTGGTCCCAGAAAGGCAGCATCACGTCGAAAAGATCGTTGTGGTAGCGTTCGCGGAGTTCTGCGAGCGTCATTCCGGCCAGTCTGACTTTGGCGGTGCCGGGAACAGGAGTTGTCTGTCTCTTACCCAGACACGCTGCCAGCAATCCTGCTCCGGCGGATCCAATAAACGCGCGGCGTTTCATTTTCTTGCAGCTCCGTCAAGCTGATATTAGCACCACTTTTGCCGCCTCCTTGGGCGTCATTTCAAAATTTGCCGTCATCCTTCTGCGATCGGCCCTGATCCATGCGCCAAATTCCATACGGAGATTGTAGTTGTACCATAGGAATTGAAGGTCCTGATGCAGATGGGTTATGGTTGCTGCACGCCGTGAAGAAGGATTAAGCTGAGCAATAGTGCGAAACACAGGCCGGACCGCTCATCGAAAATGGAGCATGTCGGACCTGACAGCTGTGTGCTCCAAAACGGAGGTGGAAAATGAAACGCATCCTTTTCTGGGCCGCGGCTGCGGGAGCCGCGCTTCTGTTTCCGCTCGTCTCAGCCGGTGGGCAAACAGCGGAAGAGATCACCAAGGAAAAGATCCTCGCAACCGGTCAAGAATGGCAAGAGAAGCATGACAAGTATGAGCCGGAGGCGGATATCGTGGACGCATTGAAGACTAAGCTCGGGAGCAACCTGAAGATCGATGTCTACCTGGGGCTGTGGTGTCCCGACTCTCGCAACAACGTGCCTCCGTTCATCAAGATCCTGGATCGTCTTGGGACCGGGGTGACTGTCCGATACTTCAACGTGCCGAGGAAGGCAAGCAAAGACATTAAGTATTATGTCGAAGAGCTGAAAGTGGATCGTGTGCCGACCTTCATTTTCTACAGGGATGCCAAGGAGATCGGTCGCATCGTCGAGAATCCGAAGACCGGCCTGATCGAAGATTTCATGGAGATTGTTCTCAAGTAAGGGGCAGGATTACGCAACAACGCCGCTTTGCGGCCGCAGCCAGAGAACAAACTGCGAAGGGCTGAAGAACGCGGAGACAAAACTCGGACGCGGATCTACACGGATCTCCGCAGATCGGACGAGCTTTTGCTTCCACCGCATGGGCCGGCGCAAAGACGTTGGCCGGAGGCAGCCCCTGCGGCGGCGACAAAAGCTCGTCTAACTTGCCCTCGAGTGGTAATTCGTGGGAGTCCGTTCATCCGCGTCCAATTGTTTCTTCTGAGAAAAGCAAGGAAGATGTGGCTGGTGGCGTTATGACCGATGGACCTTGAATATGCGGCATTAATTATGTCGCTGCGTAGAGTAATTCATAAAACCTCAACCTCGAGGAGGTAACCAATGGCACCTGATATGAAGCGCCGTACATTCTTGGAATCTGCCGCGGCATCTGCTGCTGCATTTACTATTGTTCCGAGACATGTGCTGGGGGGCTCTGGATTTGTCGCTCCGAGCGACAAAATCAACTTTGCTTACGTCGGCTGCGGCACCCAAGGGTTAAGGGAGATGTTGCAAATGCTCTCTTTACCAGAAGTACAAATTGTTGCTGTCTGTGACCCCAACAAAGACAGCACAGATTATGTCGATTGGTCCAAAAATGGCATTCGAGACGGCATACGAAAGGTTTTAGAGAAGCCTACTTGGAAAGAAGGCATGAACGGTATTCCGGGAGGCCGCGAAGTCGCAAAAGAGGTTGTAGAAACATACTATGCGAATAAGAGATCTTCTGAAAACTTCAAAGGATGCGCTTCCTACGCCGATTTTCGGGAATTGTTGGAGAAGGAAAAGGATGTGGATGCGGTCAAGATAATGACGCCCGACCATCTCCATGCGACCATAGCAATGGCGGCTATGAAAAAAGGCAAGCATGTTATGACTCACAAACCGATCGCCAATCGGGTATACGAAGCCAGATTAGTCATCGAAACTGCCCGCAAGACAAAAGTCGCTACACACTTTTCTCCGGCCAATAATGGAGCCCAGATTCGTGTGATAAAAGATTGGATTAAAGACGATACAATCGGCACTCTCCGGGAAGTGCACAACTGGTCGTCGAGACCGATGTGGCCTCAATATCCGACTATTCCTACGGATACACCGCCGGTTCCGAAGGACTTCGATTGGACCTTATGGCTCGGCCCATCGCTTGATCGCCCCTATCATCCGAATTATACCCATGCGGTATTTCGCGGCTGGTATGAGTTCGGAGGCGGGTCGATAGCCGATATGGGCCATTACAGCCTCTGGTCAGTGTTCACTGAGTTTAATTTGGACGCGCCGGTCAGTGTGGAATCAAGGCCGAGCCATGTCTGCGCGATAATAGATCAGGTAAGCGTGACAATAAAGAATGATTATTCCTTCCCGGTTGCCAGTACAATTCGTTTCAAATTCGCGGCAAAGGGAGATAGGCCGGCGCTAGATATATTCTGGTATGACGGCTCAATAAAACCGCCGACACCGGAAGAAATGGAAGTGGATAACAAAGAATTGGATCAGGAAGGAATGATGTTTGTCGGCGATAAGGGAAAGATACTCGCCGGTTTCCGTGGTGATAATCCGCAGCTCATTCCCGAGAAGAAGATGCGTGAATATCGTACAGCGAAAAACCTGCCTGAACCGGCTCCGCGGCAACGTGGCGGCGGTGGGCCTCCGCGCGAAGTTCCATGGGTAGAGGCTTTCAAAGGCGGAAAGCCGACGTACGGGAATTTCTTGCTTGCGGGACCGATTTCGGATGCGATCAACCTGGGCGCCGTTTCGTTGCGACTGGGTGGCAAGAAATTGCTCTGGGATGCCGAAAACATGAAAATCACGAACGTACCTGAAGCGAACAAGTATCTGGTTCGCGAATATCGACAAGGTTGGGAACTGTAAAAAAACCCTGGACACGGACCAACGCAGAGCTATACGGATTTTTCGAATAAATCATCTATAGAGCCGTCTTGGCTCGGGGTCTTTTTGAGGCTCGCGTTCCAGCCTTAACCAATCCGGCATAAATGCTTTGCAGTGATAAAAAGGAGGAATTCATGAAGTCGAACAGTCGGCGTAAATTCTTGCAGGGATCTTTAGCCACAGCTGCGGCCATGACCGCCGCTCCGCTCGCTGGCAGCGGGGCGGCGAATGCAGCTTCAGCTGGTCTTTCGGGGCAATCCGGACAATCCGGTGCAAAGGCTCCCGATATCAGCCCAAATAGAATTTCAATTCTGTCTTACTCTTTCCTGGGACTGTATAAGGCAGGCAAGATGGACGTATTCGGGTACCTCGAGAGCTGTAAATACCGGTATAACCTCGAAGCCGCAAATATCTGGAACGGGTTTCTAACGAGCACTGAAGAAGATTATCTCAAAAAGGTGAGGGACGCGCTGGATGAGCGCGAACTGGTGCTGGCCGTTCTGACTTGCGACGACTGCCACATTTGGGACCCAGATCCGGAAGTGCGAAAAAAGAATTATGCGAATGCCATGGCGCATCTGAAAGCGGGAAAGATTCTGGGTGCCCAGTTCGTGCGCATAGATGCCGGCGGCCCCAGAGATGGAGATCGGACGTCGCCCGCGGCCAAAGAATGGAGCGACGAAGCGTTTGAAGGGATTGTCAAGCGGTATCAGGAATATGCCCAATATGCGCATGACAACGGGTTCAAGATGGGACCTGAAAACCACTGGGGACCGGAAGGCATTTGGCCCAATATGCAAAAGCTCTACAAGGCTATGAGCAATCACCCCGGCTTTGGACTTTCCGTTCATATGTCGCAATGGCAGGGAACTCAAGAAGAGAAAGATAAGGCAGACAAGGAGTCAGCGCCGTGGGTGGTTGCTGTTCACTTCGACAACAATATCTGTGAAGGTCCGCTGGTAGAGAAAATGACCATTTTGCGGGACGCCGGCTACAAAGGCTACTGGGTCGTGGAGAACCACAGCGGCGGCCAGAATGAATATGCCGCAGTCGCCACACTGGTGGCACATGTGCGCTACGTGCTGCAAAGCTGGCGGACCGGTGGAACGGGTGCCCCACCACGGATGGGACGTCCGCCGCGCAAACCGGCGCCGGGGAACTGATAGAGCATGGGAAATCGAATTCTGTCCTGAGCTGCCGGGCCGGGCCGCCACATTCAGACCAGTCATGAATTGAGCGAAAGCCGGCTGGCGGCTATCGAGGAGGTGGTTATGTCGTCGGACATGAAAAGGCGCATTTCTGGAATATGCCTTGGGATCGGTGCGTTCCTGTGGATGGCAGGCGCGGCAAATGCTCAGAAGATCGTAGTGGACGCCGCACCCTCGCACGTCGCGAACACCTTCAGTCCGTTCCGCGCGCTGGGCGCGGCTATAGATCGGCTGAGAACGGGAACTCCGGACAAGCTGCTAACCGACCCGGTTCTCAAGGAAATCCTCGGCGCGGGATGGCAAACCGTGACCTATCGTCAGAACACGGAACTTATGGTCGAGGCCTGGCACTGGAACGCGCGCGGCACCTGGAGCAATCCAGAGAAGCAGGAAGGCTACTTTGTGGGGAGCGCGGAGCCTGTGGAGATGATTCGCCACTCGTGGGCATACCCGCTTCCGCATCGCGGGTTCAGCCGGGGTGACGGGAATGGCTGGTCCCGGCTGACCGATGGCCACATGAATACGTACTGGAAAAGCAATCCCTATCTGACCCGCGCGTTCACTGGCGAGGACGACTCGCTGCATCCCCAGTGGGTGATGGTCGATCTGGGCAGCAAGGTGGATATCAACGCTATCCGGATTGCGTGGGCCGATCCTTATGCTCGACGCTATGCGGTTCAGTTTTGGACGGGTGAGTTGGAACCCCTCTATGACGGGACAACCAAGGGCACATGGCAAACTTTCCCTTTGGGCATCGTCACGGAAGGTAAGGGCGGGACCGTTACGCTGAAGCTTGTTTCCTGGATGATACCCGCGCGATACATCCGCATATGGATGACCGAATCTTCCAACACCTGCGATACGCACGGTTCGGCGGACAAGCGCAACTGCGTGGGGTACGCCATCATCGAGCTCTATGTCGGGACTCTGTCTGCCGACGGCCAGTTCACCGACGTCGTTAAGCATTTGCCGAGTCGCCAGCAGACCGTTACCTGGCCTTCCTCGGTTGACCCATGGCACGCGGCTTCCAACCTGGACGAATCAAGGGGAGACCAGGTCGGATTCGATTTCTTCTTCACCTGCGGGGTTACCCGCGGCCTTCCCACCATGGTGCCGATTGCGATGTTGTATTCGACGCCGGAGGATGCCGCGGCCGAGATCGCCTACCTCTACAAGCGCCACTATCCAATCTCCTGGATCGAGATGGGAGAGGAGGCCGACGGGCAGTTCATGCTTCCCGAGGACTATGGCGCCCTGTATCTGCAATTCGCCACGGCGATTCACAAGCTCGTTCCCGAAGCGAAGCTGGGAGGGCCGGCCTTCGAGGGAACATTTGGCGACGTCGACGTCTGGCCGGACGCGGCAGGGAGAGTCTCCTTTCTCGGCCGGTTTCTCGATTACCTGAAGGCGCGCGGCCGACTGAACGACTTCACGTTCTTCTCCTTCGAACACTATCCTTTCATGGGTAACCGCAACAGCCCCTGGAGCGACCTATACAAAGAGCCAGGATTCGTCAGCCATGTTATTCAGGCCTGGAAAGACAATGGCTTGCCCCCGAATATTCCCTTTTTCATGACAGAGGGCAACATGGGAGGGGGTTCCGGGCCATCCGATGTCAAGAGCGGCCTCTGGCTTGCCGATTATGTCGGCTCCATGATGACTGAGGGAGCCGGCGGCACTTACTATTTCCACTACATGCCATCGCCGGGCCGACGCGGCGGCTTCCTACTGCTCGACCAGGATTACCACGTCACAGGATATCCTCCTCAATATCTTGCCACACAGGTGATTACTAAGGAGTGGGTGCAACCGGTCGATTCACCCCACCGGCTCTATCGTGTCTCGAGCGACGTGCGAGATGCAGCTGGGAATCTGCTGGTCACGGCCTACGCCGTCGAGCGGCCGGACGGGCAGTGGTCGGTGATGCTCATTAACAAAGACCACGACAATGACCACGCCGTGAAGGTGGTTTTTACGGACCCGGAAACCAGGCGCGATCGCTTTTTCTCCGGCCGTGTGGATCGGGTGGTTTTTGGAGCTAACGAATACCAGTGGCACCCCGAAGGAACAAGCGGCCATGCGGACCCGGACGGCCCTCCCTCAAAATCGACCGTCACGGGTGGTCCGGAAACGCTCTACCAGCTTCCCAAAGCGTCGATCATCGTGCTGCGCGGCCCGATTGGGGGCCGATAGAATCCTGTGAGATTCTTGGCGTCTTTGCGGTCGCTTTCAAAAAACCGCAAAGACGCTAAGAACGCCAAGGTATGTCTTGCCGACGCACGACGGGATCATTAAGGCAGCCACCCGCAAAGGGAACGGCCGGCCTCCTCCTCACAATAGAAAACGCGAAAGCCGGGGGGAATGTGCTGGACCGACCAGCTACGACCGTTGACAAGGAACGCCTTTGTCCAGGCCTCGCTGTCGAGTGTGCGGGGCGCTATAACTGCAGCCAGGAGAACTCCGCGTACGGGATAGCCGGTTCGCGGATCCAGAATGTGGCCATAAATCTGACCATTGGCGCGGAAGAACTTCCGCGAACTGCCGGAAGTGGACAACGATTCATCCTTGAGCAAGAGTTCGTAGACGTTGCAGTCCGAATTGTTCGGCTCGCGTATCCTGACCTGCCATCCATCCTGGCCCGGGGGCGCTCCCAACGCATAGATGCTGCTTCCCGCGGCGGAAACCAGCGCCCGCTCGATGCCGTTTCGCTTCAGCACCTCGATCATGCAATCGACTGCGTAGCCCTTGCCGATCCCGCCCGGGTCCATTTCCACCCCGGCCCGGGCAAACCGAACAGTGCGGTTTGCTGAGTCGAGCAGAATATGCGTATAACCGACGCGCGCGAGGGTCTCGTGAACCACGGCATCATCGGCAAACCGCCCGAACCCATTGTGAAAACCCCAGACTTTCATGAGCGGACCGACCGTGATGTCAAAGGCTCCTTCGCTACGCCGGCTGTATTCGAGGCACGCTGAAAGTAAATCGAGAAGTTCTTGTGTTACCTTGACAGCTCGCTCGGCCGCATATCGGTTTACCTCGCTCCACTCGCTATCCGCCCGATAGTTTGAGAGCATATGATCGAGCCGGCGGAGTTCGGTGAAAGCCGCGGCTGCGGCCGCGTCGGCTTTCGCGCGGCTGGCGGCGTAAAGCGCAACGGAAAAAGCTCCGCCCATAGCGTCGGCGCTGTATTCATACCGTTGCAGCTCTGCGCCGACGGCCGGGATTAGCAACAGACAAAAGACCAGCCAAGCAATTGACGATATACGATTGACGATTGGAGCCATGTGGTTGACGAATGGCGATTGACAATAATGCTTATCCGGTTTGCTCCGAACGATTTAATCGGTTGTATATTGAGTGTCCGTGGCGGATTCCGATTTCTTCTGGCAAGGATTTTGGGGACACAGATTAACACGGATAAACACCGATCTCCGTTTGTTACCAGGTTGGCTCAGCTTTTGCTGCCGCCGCATGGGCGGCAAGAGCTAGTCTGATCCGTGATTATCCGTGTTGATCCGTGTCCAAATTGGTTGCAGCCAATTGGCCACGCCATGGATTAATGGCACCGCAAAAGGGCGCTTATACCCGTGGAGGCATCGGAGTCAACCGGATAAGCATATTGACAATTGCGGCAGATCGTTGCCGGGGCTTCGCTCTTTCAGAGCTTTCCGCGCTTAGACAGATCGACCTACTGGACTCACAATGGCAATCGTCAATCGTAAATCGTCAATCATGGATCAGCGAGCTTCAGCCGGCCAAGGCGCGCGGCGCGATTCGAAATCGAATCCGGCGTCCTTGATCGGCACGCCGCGCACGTCAATTTGCTTGAGCTCCGCACTGCCCAATCCAACGGCTTCGGCCAGGAGCAGCGTGTTGTCACCGAATTGCGGGAGGTCGCCGTGCTCTCGTTGATAATCTCCTTGCTTCTTATCCTTCCACACCTTGAAGGGTGGCTTGCCCGCTTCTGCGCGCGGGTCGTATCCCATCAGTGCGACCGCCACCGTGTCGGTGCAAACCGGGTTGAGGCCGACAACCAGCAGTCCAGGTTGTCCGGGAGGCAATGCCTTACTGCGGGGCACCCACGGTCCCTCGCCACCCACGCAGGATTGGATGCCGTCGATGATCGCCAGATCGATCGGACGGGCGCCGATCAGATCTGTGACGATGCGGGGTACCCGATGGCCTTCATAACGGTCGGAAGTAAGGTCCACTTCCTGCGGTGCACTCTTTGATGGTTGGCGGCGGCCAAAGTGCAGGACCTCTGCGCGTCCCCGGCGCACGCCCTCATTCGGCTCATCGACGCCTGCATCATCTCCATAAATCGAGCAGGGCGTAGCGCCGAACACATTCTTCATCGAAAGCGTCACGCCGCACTCCTCGTGGTGTTTCATCTTGGCCAGGCTGACGAAGAGATCGCAGTCTTCGTAGGAATGGTTCAAGTCGAAGGCGGGATAAATGTAGGGGTGCGCAGACTTGGCTCTCAGGCGCGCGTAGCGTTTGCCGGAGCCAAGATTATTCGTGTTCTCGAACTCGAGATCGGGCGCTGCGTTTTTTAGCAGCTTCATGTCCCAGCCGCCATCGAGAATTTTGTCTTCTACCTTGAGTCCGACGGAGTTGCTTTCCAGCAGCCGAATCCGCTTGGCGCCCGCCTGATTGAACAAGTGGCAAACAGCAGCCGTCAGCTTCCCATTGACCCAAAACGTATCTCCGTGAGGATACGGCGGAAAGCCACGGCCGCCGCCCGTCAGGTTCAGTTTGATGGCGATCGTTTTTCCTTGCACCAGTTTGCCAATGCCACCGATCTGATCGAACATGGTCTTCAGCTTTGCGGCCAGGTCTTCGTCGTAACTGCGACACTTGGCCACTGAAACCGGGGCAGTCGGTACACTGGAAGGGGCAGCCCAAGTGCATTCAGATCGTCCCAGGGCAATGGCGCCCGCCGCCAGCCCCATGCCGACGAGTAATTGGCGTCGCGTCATTTCCATTTGCTGCTCGCTCATACTTCCTCCACTGTCTGTTATTTTTCCAATAAAAGCACCCCGTAAACAGGCAACCTCGGAATGTTTACCTCAAGGCGCCCATCCGACTTTTCAAGAGCCACCTCTTCCGGGGCGCTTTCGGGGGTGTAGAAACGCGCCGTACGAAAATCTCCCACCACTCGAACCAGCACAGAGTCGGCTGAGTATGAGGCGTAATTCAAGAGTTGCACTAGCATACGGTTGCCGGTCTTGTCGATAGAAATGTGGCTCAGCACCGAGGCTGCGCGGAAAAAGCGAACGCCGAGGTTGTCTCTGCCCAGTAAATCAACCAGGTCTTTTGCCAAGCTACCGGGCTCCGGCCACTCGTCGCGGTAGACAGCCACCCGCCCTCTTCCGGCCGGCAGGACCGCGAAGTCCTGGTTTTTCGGAATCTCCATCTGTTTCCAAGAGGGCCCTGCCACCGCCAGGCCTCCATTTTCGACGAATGCGGACAGGATCTTGCGTTCCTGTTCGGTGGGCTGAATCAGATCGATCCCATGCACAGCCCGCAGACCTTCGAGCGCAGCGGCACTAAGCTGCGCGCGCTCGATCACGCGTAACGGGATGCGCTGGCGGCACGCCAGATTGAGGTTTTCGCCGGATATGGCCCGGTCTTTCCCAGAGCTGTCCTGAATAAATCCATAAACAGCAAATGGCGCGTATTCATACCAATCCGCGTGCTCCTGTTGAAACTTCAGATAGGCTGCGATCCGACGCCAGGCCGCCGTCGCCTCGGGCTGCTTCTGGCGCAGGCCGTGGTGTAGCTCGTCACTCAACGCGACGACCCATCGCCCTCCGCCGACTGCTGCATCTGCGATGGCGCGGAGATAATCGGCGGGCGCCGCATTTGTGGCCAAGTGCTCTCCCAGCCAGACCGGTCTGATGCCGCTCCAGGAGCAGATGGAACGTGCCAGCCAGATGTTGGAATCAATCCAGGGCTCGCTGGATGGAGTCGCTTCGACTCCCCTCGCAAACTCTCGCAGGCCCGGCGCAACGGCGTCGGCCGCCGCCAAAATCGGCGTGTCCAGAGACGGCGCGTGCTTCTCCCGGGCAATAAGCGGAACAACAACAGCAGCGCTGTTCTTGCTCTGCAGCGCCCGCCGCACTTCCGATACAAAGCGCTCGCCGCCGGGAAATTCTCCCTCCAGGACCAAACCGTCGAGCCCGGCTTCAACGGCCGGTCCCACGAACGACGAGGGAACGCCGCCGGGGTGAACCAGCCCGAGAACCGCAATTCCACGCGTTCGCGCTTCCCAGGCGTACGCCTTAACGTGCCTCTGCTGCTGTTGTTCTGTTTCGGAGTCGCCACCCGCGCTCCAGGTCACGAGCAGGCAGTTGATCGGTGTCCCCCGCAGTAGATCAAGGGTGGCTGGATCGTACCATTGGCGGATGGTTTCTCGCAGAGCGGAATCGGTCGGCAAAGTCCTTTCCCGCGCACGGCGCTGCAGTTCGAGCGGGCCGCCTTGCCATCTTACCGGGATCCACGTGTTAGGATTCCCTGCCAACCCCGGCTGTATGGCAAACGCCAGGCATATGAGAAGGACAGAAACACAGATTCGTCTGGGGTCTGACAAAGCGGCTCCCCATTTCAAACTTGAACGGGCTCTCAGACTGCAATGCTACAGGTACTTGAGGGGTGCAGTCACCGTGATTCGCTAATTCGTGGACAAGACATCTCTAAGGGTGAAATCCACCCACACTATTCCGCAATCCTGCCGGGTCTGTGCGGCCAACTTCTCGCCTAATGTCCGGGGAATCGGAGCGGTAACGCTCTGCCACCACGCCTTGTCAGCGCGGTATCCGATCTGGAACATCACCATATTCGGGTAGAAGAAGTCGGCAAACTCCTTATATTCGGCGAGGAAGCTTTCGAGACTGCTGAACTGCTGGCTATCGTCGACGAACACCATATCCCCGCGATAGGTGGGCGGCAGATCTTCCTTGCGGAAATGCTTGACGAAAAGCCGATACTTCGAGTTGTGGGACTTCACCCTGGCCTCCCAGGCTTTGGCCAGAGCATCGGTTACAACCGCATTGGGCGCGTCAGTCTTGGCGTTCTTGAACCACTCCACGTCAATGCCGAACCCGACCACGCTCGGATGGTGCTTGTACCGGTTGAGCACAATGTCCATTGCAGCATCTAAGTCGGCGAAACCCGGCTCGACCTGGAGGAATACCTTGATACCATTGGAATCAAACTGATTCAGAAACGGCTCGTGCTTGTCGGTTTCCGAGAAAGTAAAGAGGGGTCCATGATTCACAGCGTCGTCGGGCTGTGGGAACTCCACAGTCATGCCCGTGCTGCGGCCATTCAGCCGGCCGACGATCCAGATCCCTACCGGCGTCGAGCCCGGGAAGTAGCCGGCCATGGTTTTCAAGGCATTAATCCAGCCTTCAGGGGATGGGAAGGGCCTGATTCCATAAGCGGACGAGCGGGCACCGGCATACTTGACATTCTTCTCAACCGGATCCGGCTGTCCCTTCGTATGAGGGCAAAAGACAGCTGTAGAAAGGACGACGAGGGCGAGAAAGAACACACCTCCAGCGGCATTCCCTACTCGGTGATTGCGACCAGGCACACTCGGATTGTCTGCCATCTGATCTCCTTTCCTGCCAGGCTCGCGAATAGAAACCAAGGTTTGCACCTTCCCGGAGGAATTCGGGCAATCTGGTGCGGGCCGTGCGTCATCGGTTCTATGCGCGCTTCAGGTTCGCCAGCGCCTCTTTCGCCCATGTGGCGTAATCGGGACGCTGCTGCAAATTCTCGACACGAAAGATCCTTAAGCCGCACAGCTTGCCTTCATTTATGTCCTGAACGAAAAAATTCAGCAACTGCTTGTATTCCTGCTCGGTCAGCCAACGGCGTTCGCTGCCGGCATTCAAGTAGATCGATCCCATGAGCGGCTTTCCCTGGAACTTCTTCAGTCCCTGGGCCAGCAATCTTTCATGGTCTTGAAGCACTTTCGTGTTGTAGAAACTGAAAATGATCGCGTCGATGTCAAAGTCAAATGGCTTTTCCAATTCTTTGGGAGGGTAGCATGGAACCCAGATTGGCAGCCGGGGATTGATGGATTTGGCCTTGGTGATGATCTGGCGGAATTCCTCCTCCGAATGTCCGCCTTTGGCGACTTCTTCCATCTCCTCAATAAAATCGTTCAGATACAAGCCGATGATTTCCTTGTGGGTAAGCGAAAGGTTTGCGATCCATTCCGCATGTGCCATTGCCTGATCGAACTTCCATCCCCAGATCCCCCTCTCGATTTTCGCGATGACGTACTTGACTCCCGGCGTATGCATATGGGTGTACATCAGGGTTTCTTCAAGCTTCTGTCCTGAGTAGGGCTTGTCGTGTGTCCAAACGGTGTTGAATCCCACTTCTTTCACGGTAGGGGCGATGTCGACTTTGGCGCTGTGCTCCCATACGGAGATCAACGGTTCGGCAGGAAGTGGGGCGGATTCGGCCGCAGACGTGGAACTCACGTGCACGAACGAGGAGGTTGTTGCTAGGAGCGCCCCGCCTGCGAACTGCCGCAATACGCTTCGCCGACTAAGGGGCCCTGCTGGCTTATCGAATGAGCTAATCATGTTTAACCTCTCCTTCCTCTTTTGATTCAAGTTGCGGCACGAGTGTTTGGATCGTGAAACCATCGAGACACTGAGGGGGCGATCCTTCCCTTGCCGCTGGATAGTTCCCTCTCGTCGACAATAATGAACGGAAGCTCGCAGCCAAGCTGCTGCCGATCAAATGCAGGTGTGGGCGAGCAAAGCTGCGCATCCGGCGAAGACGGCGGATGCGCAGAATCGGATGGCCATCAGTAGTAGAACTTGATGGCCAGCTGGAGCTGGCGCGGGCCGTTGGCCAATCCGGTAATCTGGCCGAACGTATCACTGCCGTATGCCTGGTTGGGCCGTCCGAAGACCGGGGTGTTGGTCACGTTGAACGCTTCGATCCGGAGCTGCGCAAACTTGCTTTCCGTAAAGTGGAAGTTTTTCATCAACGTGAAATCACCATTACGCTGCCCAAAGGTGCGGCAGTTCGGCAGCGTCCGCGGACCGTTGCCGTACACATCCGAATCCGGTTGCTCGAACGCATTGACGTTAAAGTACTGCTGGATGCGCTGGCTCGCCGGACCGGTGCCACATGGGTTGCCAACTATGTTGGGGCGCTGGTCTCCGGACAGCAAGTCCGCGGAATCCAGTCCGGGAACAATCGGGTAGCCGGCACTGAAGGTAAGGATCGAGCTGACTTCCCAGCCGCCGACGAAGGCGTCGGCAATCTTATTCATGTTCGCGCCGAGGGCTTTTCCCCGGCCGAACGGGAACTGATAGTTGAAGCTGAGGACGAGGCGCTTCGGGATGTCGAAGGTGGAAAGCGAGCGCTCCAGGCGGAGATTCTTCCAGTTCTGGATCCCTGTTTCGCCGCCGAGCCAGCTGATATCGGTTCCTGGTGAGTCAGAATCGCTGATCAGTTTTGCAATGGTGTAATGTGCAAGAAAACCAAGTCCCTTAGAGAACCGTTTCTCAAACTTGAACTGGGCTGAGTGGTAGATCGAGTTTCCGATGTAGGGTGGTGCTACATACCCTCCAAGGTAGGACTCGTACTGTGGGTAGGGCAGCAGCAGTTGCTGGCGCTCGACCGTGGGCTGGCTTAACGTCGCGTTGGGATCCTTAATGACGCCGTAGAAGGGGTTAGGTACCTGCTCGGTGAGCGCGTCCCGGCCAAGTTTCCAGTAAATTGGGTCCAGCTTGTTGCGATTCCCCAGTAGGTCGCTGCCGCCGAAAGACAGGTGAGTGCCCTTGCTGCCGCCATAACTGACTTCCAGAACGCTGTTGCCCGGCATCTCATGCTGGATCGAGAGATTCCACTGTTGAATCTGCGGGTTGATGGTGAACGGGTCGTAGGCGTCGAAACCGAGGCCTAGGTACGACGCCGGATCCTTAGTCGGGCCGGGCGGCATGGTCAAGCCGGTCGGGAAGGGGTTTGCGAGAGTCGCGTATTGCGTGAAGTTGCTGTCGCGGCTGAACTGAAGGCTCGAACCCGACCGGAAGGCGGACCCGACCTCGCCCTTGATCGAAGCGCGCGAGACCGAGTAGTAGATGCCGTAGCCGGCGCGAATAGACATCTTCTTACCGAGAGCGTAGGCAATGCCCACGCGCGGCTGGATGTTGTTGTAGTCGCCGTTATACGGGCTGCGGTGATCGCTGGTGGGGTACACCATGCGTCCCTTCAGGTTGGGAAATCCCGGGACCTTACCTGCGATCGGGGAAGCCGCGTCATAATCAAACCAGTTCTGCCGGTCGAACCGCTCCGTGCGCGGGACGTCGAAATCATAGCGCAGGCCGATATTGAAGGTCAGCTTCGAGCTGACTCTCCAGTCGTCCTGCACGTACGTCCCGAAGTATCCGGAACCAGTGGCCGTCGGGAAGTCGATGTCCATCTCCCCACCGCTTCCCCAGCCCAGCAACAGGGTGGCGATGCCGTTACCCTGGCTGGAGCTGCTTGTCAACGGGTCGCGCCCGGTCATGGCGCGGCTGAAGCTGAGCAGACCCGCCGGATAGCCGGGCTGGAAGTAATTCTCATAGTATTTCCGGCCCTCGGCGCCGGCCTTGATCGTGTGGCTGCCGATGATCTTCGTCACGCTCCCGTTGAGGAGACCCACTGCTTCGCCGCGGTGGATGATGGCCCATCCCCCAGCGCCCAGCGCCCGGTAACTGGTTGCCGTAATATTTGGCATCTGCTTGACGCCGAGGTACTGGAACAGCGGCGAAAGGCCAAATTCTTTGTTCGAATCGAAGCCGGTACTGATCGGATCACGGATCGAACTGACCCTCATCACGCTGAATCGCGTGGTGAAGATGGTCTTCGGGCTATGCATCCGGGTATAGTCGAGGACGAAATTCGTGTCGTGCTCCGTCCCCGGGTTGATGCTATCGGCGATGTTGCCATACCGATTGAACGGCGTGCTGTTCGTCCAATTCGAGCTGTAGCGACCCGTGATGCGCTGCTTATCGTTGATATGATGGTCGATCTTGATATCGATCTTGTCGCCGCCACTCCCATTGGCACCCTGCGCAAAAAAGTTGTTCGCGTGGGTGGGCGTGTCGCCGTTGGAAGTGGGCGCGGGATAGTATTTGAGGAATTTCGCCGAAATCGGGTTCTTCAGCGAGTCCGGAATCTTGTTCCCGGCGAACGGACGCCGCAGGACAGTGCCGTCCGAGGTTTCATAGGTGTCGTAGGGATTGTAAATGACATAGAGCGCTCCGTTGGAGCGGAAGGTCTGCGAGAAGTCCCCCGCCTTCTGCAGATCAGTCGGCACGGTGCCTGTCAGAGTGGTGGCGCTAGCCGCGCGCTGCCCTTCGTAGTCGGCGAAGAAGAACGTCCGGCTCTTCCCGTTGTACATTCCCGGAATAATCACCGGTCCGCCCATGGTGACGCCAAAGACTTTGCGGTTGGAATCGGGAATGCTCAGGCCCTGCCGGTTGGAAAAGAAGTTGTTGGCGTTGAAAATAGAGTTGCGGTAGAACTCGTAAGCGGTGCCGTGGAACTCGTTGGTGCCGCTCTTCGAAACCATGTTGACGATTGCGCCGCCGGTGTTGCCAAACTCGGCGCTGAAATAGTTCGTCTGGACCTTGAATTCCTCAATCACGTCGACCGACGGCGTGTACTTCACGTCGGTGATGGCGCTGTTCTGTTCGATGCCGCTGATGGCCGCCCCGTCGAGCACCACCTCGGCCGTCGAGTTCCGTGTTCCGTTGGCGACAAAGTTGACGCCTGCGGTTCCGGAGGCCTCGCCTTCCGTCGGCACCAAGCCCGGCGTCAGCATAACCAGGGCTAGCGGGTTGCGACCTGACAGAGGGGCTGTCTGAATGAATTTGTTCTCGATGACCTGGCCCATTGTGGGCGCGGCGGTATTAAGGAGTGGCGCGGCGCCGATGACTTCGATCGCGGTTGAGACGCCGCCAACCGACAGCTCCACGTCAATCGTCGCCTGCTGCTGTACAACCAGTGTAAAAGCAGGCTGGGTAAACGTCTTAAAGCCCGGCGCCTCCACCGTAAGCACGTAGCTTCCGGGCGGTAGAGTGGTCAGGACATACCGGCCCGTCGAGTCGGTCTGGGTCGTGTGTTTCACGTCGCGGTTTGCCTCGGTGGCAGTAACCGTGGCCGCGGGTATGACTGCCTTGCTCGAGTCAGTCACCGTCCCGCGCAAAGAGGCTGTGTAGGTCTGCCCCCATATCGGCGGCATCAAGAGGCAAAAGCACGAAAGAAAGCATAAGAGAAATCTCCTCATATTATTCCTCCTTCAAGTAAAATCTTCGTACCTGGATATCCGATCAAGTAACCTGATTGTTTGCAGCGGGATGTGAGACAGTTGAGCCAGGTGGGTGAGCTTGCCCTCTTCGACCTTTTCCCTTCGCTCTGCGCAGGCCGATCGGGCAACGTGTTCAACAAAGGCGGAAACCAACAATATCCTGTCGTAGATCACAGGACGGTAGATCATTGAATTCAACTCCTGGAGAGGAGTTTGTATCTCTGAATGTCTATCATGTCACGAGGACAACACACAAGCAATTCCATTCTCGAGGTACAATCCGTATGGCCGAGGAACTCAAACGGATTGAGACACCATCATTATTTACATCCCCGTCGAGTCCTCTCAAAATACCTTTTGCCAATCCCTGATAAAGCTTACAATCCCACGTAAATGCCCGATCAAAGAGAGCAAGTGGAGACGAATGTGGGAAACCGAATCTTCTGTCCTGAGCTGTCGGGCCGGGCCGCCATTGCTTTCGCCCTTCTGTTGTTTGCGCAGGGCAGCATGCCAAGTTCGGCGCAAGTGAACACCGGGGTTGCGATCGTCCACGTTGATGCAACACCAGGCCATGCCATCAATTCGTTCGATCCCGATCAAGCCATCGGCAGCTCGATCGATGTGCTGTCTCGTACAGGGATCGACAAGGTTTATACTCCGCGCATCATTCAGGAAGCTCTCTCGGCGGGCTATGGACCGATCACTTATCGCAACAATACCGAGCTCCGCATGGCCGCCTGGCACTGGACTGAGAATGGAACGTGGAGTGATCCAGCCCACAGGAGCGGGTACTTCACCGGCAGCACTGAGCTCAAGGAACCGCTCCGCTACATCCTTTCCTACGCGCTGCCCCACCGTGGATTCTCGGCGAGCGGTGACCGCCCGGTGCAAGGTCCCAATCTCATCTCTTGGAAGAGCAATCCGTATCTCACAAGTAAGTTCACGGGTGAAAGCGACTCCCTGCACCCGCAATGGGTTGTTATGGATCTGGGAGCGGAGAAACCAGTCAGTGCTGTCCGGATCGCCTGGGCCAGTCCTTACGCGAAAACGTACAAGGTGGACTATTGGGTTGGGCGAGATCCGCTGGACCGAGATCCCACTGGTGAATGGAAGGCTTTTCCGTCGGGCGCGGTGAAGGACGGCAGCGGCGGTACGGTAACGCTGAAGCTCGCTGACGCGCCCGTCTCGACCCGATACCTTCGCGTCTGGATGACGGAATCCTCCAACACCTGCGATCTGCATGGATCGGACGACGTCCGCAACTGCGTCGGGTACTCCATCCAGGAAATCAATGCCGGCAGTGTCGACGCGAGCGGCGCTTTTGTCGATCTCGCCAAGGCCTCCGGCGAGAAAAGCCGGGTGAGATTTACTACGTCTTCTATTGATCCCTGGCACTCCGCCGGCGACGTAAACGCCAGCGGGGGCGGCCAGCACAGCGGCTTCGACGTTTTCTTCAGCAGCGGCCTCACCAACAACCTGCCCGCCGTGATTCCGGTCACCCTGCTTTATGGAACGCCGGAAGACTCGGCCGCCCAGATTGCCTACATCAAAAAGCGCGGCTATCCGATTGGCTGGATCGAGATGGGCGAGGAACCCGATGGCAAGCACATGCTGCCGGAGGATTACGCCGCGCTGTACATTCAGTGGGCCACCGCCATCCACAAGGTGGATCCGACTCTCAAGCTAGGGGGTCCGGTATTCGAGGGGATCAACGAGGACATCAAAGTCTGGCCGGATGCCCAGGGCCGAACCTCCTGGATGGGCCGCTTCGTGGCTTACCTGAAAGCACATGGCCGGCTCTCCGACCTTGCATTCGTGTCTTTGGAGCACTACCCCTTCGAACCATGCGAAATTACCTGGACGTCTCTGTACAAGGAACCGGAACTGATGAGCCACATTCTCAAGGCACTTTGGGAAGTCGGGCTGCCGAAAAGCATCCCCATCATGGTGACCGAGAGCCACATTTCCTGGCGGCTCACAGGGCCCATGAGCACGATCTTCGCAGCGCTGTGGCTGGCCGACAACATCGGTTCCTTCTTCGAGGCCGGGGGCGCCGCCTTTTTTCATTCGCCCATTCAGCCGCAGCCTGTGAACAACACCTGCCTGGGCTGGGCCACCTGGTCGAATTTTGTGGCAGACAGGGACTACAACATTGCGGGGTACACCTCGCCGTACTTCGCCGCCCGCATGATCAACCTGGAGTGGGTGCAGCATCGCTCCGGCGTCCATCACATGTTCCACGCCTCGACTGACATCAAAGACAGCGAGGGCAATGTGCTGGTCACCTCATACGCGGTGCACCGCCCAGACGGCAACTGGTCGCTGATGTTAGTGAATCGAGACGAGACGAACCCGCACACGGTGCGCGTTGTGCTGGAGGATTCGAAGAACAGGCGGAAGGGTTCCTTCTCGGGCCCGGTCAGCTTCGTGACTTTCGGCAGCGAGCAGTACGTGTGGAAGAACGACGGACCGAACAGTCGTGCCGACCCGGACGGCCCGCCCGTCGGCAAGATCCTGTCCGGAGGCCCACAAGCTACGTACATCTTGCCCAAAGCCTCCATCACCGTATTGCGGGGCAAGGCGCAGGGGCTGTGACGTACGGCAGCCACCTTCGGCCGGCGCTTGCACTGTGCTACTAATGCCTAAATATGGCAAATTACAGGTAAACTCTTAATATCAGGAGGATGCAATGAAATCCAAGGACAGTATAGATCGCCGCACATTTATAGAATCCACAGCTGCATCTCTTGCCTTCACGATTGTCCCAAGACATGTGTTGGGAGGGCCTAATTATGTCGCTCCAAGCGACAAACTTACCCTGGCTTACATTGGTTGTGGCACCCAAGGGATAAGGGAAATGCTCAGGTTGGTCGCAAATCCCGAGGTGCAAATTGTTGCTGTCTGCGATCCCGAAAAGGACAACACAAATTATCTGGAGTGGGGCAAGGATGAAATCCGCAACAGCATACGGAAGGTTCTAGAGAAGCCTACCTGGGGAGAGGGCGTTAAAGGAGTTCGATGTGGTCGAGAGGTCGGAAAAGAGATTGTGGAAACGTACTATGCACAAAAGAGATCTGCCGAAAGCTATAAGGGATGCAGCAGCTATGCAGATTTCCGAGAGTTGTTGGAAAAGGAAAAGGACCTGGATTCGGTTAAAGTAATGACACCGGACCACCTCCATGCAACCATAGCCATTGCCGCTATGAAAAAGGGCAAGCACGTTGTTATGCACAAGCCTGTTGCCAACAGGGTCTACGAAGCCAGATTGGTAGTTGAAACCGCTCGTAAAACCGGAGTTGCCACGCACTTATTAGCCTATAGAAGGGGGCCGGATGATAGCGTTAAGGAAATGATTAAGAACGGCGCCATCGGCACTCTCCGCGAAGTGCATAACTGGACAGATAGGCCATTCTGGCCCCAATATCAGACTCTTCCAACTGACACCCCGGAGGTTCCCAAGACCTTTGACTGGAGCTTATGGCTTGGGCCTGCGCTCGATCGCCCCTACCATCCAAATTATACACATACCGTATTTCGTGGCTGGTACGATTTTGGAGGCGGCAGTATAGCGGACATGGGGAATTACAGTCTCTTGCCGATCTTCATGACACTGGATTTTCCGGTTCCGATCAGTGTCGAAGCACTGACGAGTTCGTACGTCGAAATAATTGATCAGTTAAGTGTGGTCAAAGAGAATGACTATTCTTTCCCGAATGCCTCTCAAATTCGCTTTAAATTCCCGGCACAAGGGGACAGGCTGCATAGGGTAGGCTAAATCGGACAAAAGAGGTCAGGAAATTGTCCCACACCTCCGTAACCAACGGAGGTGAATGTAACCATGCGCCGAGACTGGAGCAAGATCGGCGAAATTGCCGAAAAAATCCG
>Ga0315279_10003588_pt1 | contig 21477 bp, 16 predicted proteins | sample YL17G06_20_MG_FD_203694 | JGI IMG/M metagenome (GOLD analysis project Ga0315279, IMG submission 203694) | Sediment microbial communities from Yellowstone Lake, YNP, Wyoming, USA - YL17G06_20 | ecosystem: Environmental > Aquatic > Freshwater > Lake > Sediment | place: USA: Wyoming | collected... | reverse complement strand
GATGCCGGCGAGTCAAGATGCGGTCAAGGCGCGTCACAGGGTTCGCCATCCTCGGTCAGATATCGAGCCGGTACCCGACGCCGCGCACGCCGGCGATGAGGCGCGGATGGGCCGGGTCGGTCTCGACCTTTCCGCGGAGGTTGTTGATGTGTGTGTAGACCACGCGGTCGGTCAGGAAGACGTCCTTGCCCCACGCCTCTTCGATGAGGCGATCAACGGGTACGACCTCGCCGCGATGGCGCACCAGGCTGGCCAGCAGGCGGAACTCGGTGGGGGTGAGGGAAAGGGGACGCCCGCCGCGCGTGGCTTCGTACCGCCGGAAGTCGACGTGCAGGTCACCGTGATCGAAAACGTCCGCGGCGCCGGGTGTCTGGTTCGCGCGACGCAACGCCGCCCGAATCCGGGCGACCAGCTCCCGCGGGTTGTACGGCTTGGTCACGTAGTCGTCCGCGCCAAGCTCGAGGCCCAGCACCTTGTCGGCTTCAGTCGCCCGTGCGGTCAGCGCGATGATCGGCGTGGTGACGCCCGCCGCGCGCAGGCTGCGGCACACCGCAAAGCCGTCCTTGCGCGGCAGCATCAGGTCGAGCAGCACGAGATCGTGCCGCCGGGCCAACCCTGCCTTCTCGGCTTCCACGCCGTCCGAGACGATCGTCACCTCGTAGCCTTCGGCCTCCAGTTCATCGCCGATGGCGACGGCAAGTGCATCCTCGTCTTCGACGACGAGGATCCTGGGCTTGCCGGTCTCACGTGCACCAGAAGACGTATCAGGGCTCATGGCTCGCTCGGCTCCTGGCCTGTTCGCGTGGCGCGGGCAGACGCACGGTGAACGCGCTGCCTGCACCCGGCGTGCTCTCGACCTCGATCGTTCCGCCGTGGGCGTCCACGATGCGTTTCACCAGCGCGAGCCCGAGGCCGGTTCCCGGCTGGGCCTGTACATTGGGGCCCCGGTAGAAGCGCTCGAAGAGATGCGGCCGGTCCGCCGGCGGAATGCCGATGCCGCGGTCCCGCACGCAGATGGCCACCGATGGCCCGTCCTTGTCGGCGGTGACCTCGACCCAGACCGTGTCGCAATCGGGCGAGTACTTCACCGCGTTGTCGAGGAGATTCGTGACCGCCGTCGCCAGCGCGTCGGGGTCGCCAGCGAGCGCGGGAACGTCGGGCGGTGCCGAGAGCGCAATGGTCTTCCCCTGGGCGCTGCTCCCCTGGAACTCCTGAACCACGCCCGCCAGCCATGCGCCCGTGTCGATCTGGTCGACGCGGTACTCCTTGCGGCCTTCTTCGATCCGCGCGAAATCGAGGAGGTTCTCGACCAGCCGGCCGAGTCGTGTGCTCTCGCGCTGAATGAGGTCGTAGTACTCGTGCTTCCGCGCCTCGCTCGTGACCCGATCGCGCGACAGCAAGTCGGACAGGTGCCGGATCGCCGCCAGCGGGGAGCGGAACTCGTGCGAAACCGCCGCGACGAACTGCGACTTGAGCCGCGCGACCTGGAGTTCTTTCCTGACGGCCCGCGCGGTGAGGTACGCCACGAACACGAGCGAACCGAGCACGAGGCCGAGCGCGGCCAGGTAGAGAGACTCACGGCGGCGGAACGCGGCGCGTGCGGCGTCCGGGTCGCGCAGCCAGCCGGTTGCCCGCCACATGAGGTCGCCAGTCTGCCAGTCGCGCGAGACCTCGACACCGGCGGGACCGGCAGCGGCGGGCGTTCGCGGCGCCGATGCGTACAGCACCACGCCGTTCGACGTGACGAGCGACGCGCCATCGTCAGGGGCCAGCCCGGACGCGATGGCTGGCACGACCTCGGTCGTGACGGACGATGGGGACAGGACGAGCAGCGTGGTGCGACCAGGTTCGACGGCCACCTCCCAGAAGACCAGGCCGGTGCCGGCGGTCAGCGGGACGGGCCGGTGGCCGGACCCCGATCGGGGATGTTCGCCCCGAAACAGGGAGACGGCCGCGATGGTCGCGTCGGTCAGCAAGCGCTTGGCGGCCTCCTGTTGGCGAAGGTGCGCGATCTCGTCGGCCGGGTCCGCTCGGTCGAGCCAGCCGGCTGCCTGGCTCGCGTAGAAGTCGTACTGCGGTCGCTCGACCAGCCAGCGGCCACCGACAAGGTTCGCGTAGAACCCGGTGGCGCACCGGGCAAGCTCGGCGGGCAGCCCGAGTTCCTGCATCAGCGAGCAGCGTTCAGCAGACGCGCCGGCTGCGCGAACGCTGCGGTCGGCCGCCTGCTGCCGCACCAGTTCGTCGTAGACACGCAGCGCGTCGCGTGGGCGTCCCGCCTTGCGAAGTGATCGCGCCAGACGTGCCAGCACTTCCGTGCGAAGCGCCGGACCAGCCTCAGCGAGCAGCTTCTCGTACGCGTTGGCCGCCCCGGCGAAATCCTTCTCTCGGAGTTCGATCGATTCGATTGCCGCAAGCTGCGGCGCGAGCGCGGGTCTCGCGGGCACGCGAGGCGCGGCGATGTCGTAGAGCAGCTGGCGATCGGGCGTCACGCGGACACCGGCCTCCGACACGGAGACGAGCACTGCCGAGCCCGGCCTGCCGAGGAGAGCCACCAACGGATTGGGATACCCGGTGGAGGGCGCGCCGGGCCGCAGCGCAGAGCTCAGGTCGCGGGGTGCGGCAGCCAGCCGGAGCGCCGACTGCCAGCTTTCGAGTTCGGCTTCGAGGTTCCTCAGAACTCGGTCGGCCGTTCTCTCGGCCCGCTCGCGGAGCTGCTGATCGACCACCGCGCGGTCAGCGGCGATCACGCGCAGACCGACAAGCACCAGCAGCACCCCGGGCACGAGGATCGCGGTGGCGAAGAACGCGATCGGGTAGGACCAGACGCGTGTACGGAGTCGGGCAACAGGGGAGTACGGCATCCGGCAGCCGAGTTATAGCACACCGTGAGGGCGGGGGAGCGTCGACAGGCGGCAGGATGGTGAGCCTGGCGAAAACACCGACGATTCTTGACCGGAGCTTGATCTACTGCCCAGGCCGGGCGCCACGAGCTCCGGTCCCGAGAAGTGGCGCGAGCCAGGACGTTCACCCACCGCACTTCGCGCTCACCGCGAAGCTCGACGGTCGTCACAGAGGCGGGCGCGTCTACCGCACGCGTACGGTCAGGCTCAGAGACGTCTTGTGCGATCGCACGGGATTCGGACCCGACGGAGGGATGTCCATCCGGATCGTCTCGCCGGGCTTCGCGGTCAAGGTCTTCTCACGATATCCCGTGCTCCCTCCCACCTCTCCCACGCGCTCGAACCGACTTGGCTGGACGACGAGCTGAAGCGACCCGTCCCGTTGCAGCATTCCTTTGATCGTCCCGGTCACCTCGACGGCGATCTCGGGGCGGCGGTCGTCGGACGCGGGCGAGCCGTCCGACGACCATCCGATCGGAAGGAAGCGGAAGGGAATCGACTCACCGTGCTTGCCCGCGATCTCGACGTGCCGCGTCACCTCGCGCCCGGCCGCATCCCGATCGACCAGCCAGAGGTCGTAGCCGAGTCTCGTTTCCGCAAGAGCGGGGTCTTCGAGCAGCGAGGCTTCGACGTGGACCAGCACGCTACTGTCGTGCGACCCGCTGTCGGCCGGGGCGAAGACGAGGTCCAGCACCTGCCGGCCGCCGTTACTCACGGCGATCGTTCGCCGATCGCCCGCGCGTGCCTCGTACCCGCCTCCCGGCATGGCATCGAAGCGCTTCCAGTCAACGTTCACCGCGATCTGCTCGCCCTTCACGTCAACGGGCTGAACCGTCACGTTCCACACGTGGAGCGCATGTGCCTTGCCAGGGTCGACTGCGGCGCCAATGCCCGTCCCGCCTCCGCACAAGTCCGGGTGACCCACCGTTCCCGCCTGGATTCCGATCGTCTGACGTTCACCGAGATGCCACGTCATCCCTCCGCCTGCCGATCCCGAGGCCTGACCGGTGATGCCGTAAGCCGGCGTGCAGGTGAAACTGACCTTCACGGAAAGGCGTGGCCCGGCCGCTTCGGCAGCGACGGCCGGCGCCTGCTGCGGGCGCGTTATGCCGGCGTGTTCCGGCCCCGCCGAGAGGCGCGTTGCTGACGCGACGAGGCCCGCCGCAAGAAGAGCCAGGACGATCTGCAAACGCGCGGTAGGACGAAGCATGTTGTGTGTCATGGCTTGTTCCCTCCGGCTGCCGCGCCCGGCCGCCAGTCCACGCCCAGCTGGAACTGGACGACCCGGTCCGGTTTCGGTGGACCGGGCGCAGGGCACCCAGGCGACACGGCCGCCGGCGTGAACTGCGGCAAGGCCACGGGCGCGCCGGGTGACGGCACACTTGGCGTCCGCACCGCCATGGGCATCGGCACGGTCTGCACGGGCGCGAGCGACCATCCGAACCACATGCCGCCGAGCACCGACAGAACCACGAGCGCCGCGGCGGCCAGCGGCGTCCGCCACGCGATCGCGCGGCGCCGCGCCGTACCAAGTTCGGCGCGCATTCGTTGATAGAACGCGTCGCCCGGCTGCGCCGCATCGTCGAGCACGGCGCCATGCACCCTGGCGTATTCAATCAAGGTGGCGGCAGCGTCGGGCTCCGCGAGCGCCGTCGCAAGCGCCCCGGGGTCGACAGGCTCGCCATCGACGAGCAGCGACAGCACTTCTTCTGATTCGGGCTTCATGGCACAACCTTCAGTCGTCGAATGTCGGCTCGGCCCGGCAATTCCGGTGCGAGCGTTGCGCGCAGCGCCGAACGCGCGCGGAAGATGCGCGAACGGACCGAGGCAGCCGTCGCGCCGGAAATCGACGCGATCTCGTCGTGGCCCAGGCCGCCGACCACGCGCAGGAGGAACGCGTCCCGGTCCGCCTCGGGGAGCCGCTCGAGTGCTGCGCGAATGTCCAGCGCAACGTCGGGGCGCGGGTCGCTGACGGACATCGTCCCGGCCTGCCTGCCCTGAGCACCGTGGAAGGGAAGGCCTGAACCTGCGGCATCCTCCAGGGTCGACGCCACCGGGTTCCGCGCGGCACGTCGCTGCCAGTCAATCAGCAGGTTGCGGGCAACCCTGAAGAGCCAGGCTCGCTCCAGGTTCCCGGAGTCGGAGGCGTCCGCACCGCGCAGGACGCGCACGAACACATCCTGCGTGAGATCCTCGGCGACGTCCTTCCGCCCGGTCATCCTGAGCAGGTAGCGGAAGATCGCCAGGTGGTGGCGGTCGAACAACTCCGCGGGCGAAGCAGCCATGCGCCTCCCTTACCAGAGAGAACGAACGGGAGCGGCAAGAATCGCACGGCGGGCAGAAGAATGCGAATGGTGGGGCGGGTAGGGCGGGTCTGCCTTGGTCCCTGGTCCTTACTTCATCTTTCCGGCCTTCCGCAGCTCGTACGCGATCGCCGCGTCGAACAGCTCCGGCTGCAGCACCGCGTCGATCTTCGCGCCGTTGATGAAAAACGTCGGCGTCGAGTTGACATACAGCAGCCGGCCCAGCGCCGCGTCCGACTTCACCTGCTCCAGTGCCTGCGCGTAGCCGGCCGTGAAGTCCTGCACGCCGCCGATGATGTCCGCCGCCTTGCGGACGGTCGCCGGCGTCAGCAAAAGCTGGTTCGAGTAGAGCCAGTCCTCCATCTCGGGCCCATGCTTCTGCGCACGGGCCAGCGCGACGGCGACCGCGGCGTCGCAGCTGGCCGGGTGCATGGTCTGCACGAGCCAGGCGTTGCAATCCTTGTCCAGCGGGAAGTCCTTCGTTACCAGCTTCACCGCGCCCGGGAACTGGGCCTCGTACTTCTCGAGGACCGGACGGTACATCCGGTGGGTCGTCGCGCAGGCCGGGCACTGGTAGTCGGTGAACTTGACGATGAGGACCACCGCTCCGCCACTCGAGACGGGCACCGTGACGCGCGGCACGGCCTCGTACTGCCGCAGGAACTCGGCGGTCCTGTCCACCGGCGCCTGGGGCTGGGCGGCGGGGACCTGGGCCGCCGCAGCGTGCCAGGCGATCACCGCGACGACCGGCATCGCCACGATGCCTGCGAACCCGAACGTGGAAGCGCGTCGAAGAAGTGCTGACATGCCGTGATTCTACCATCTGGCGCGGCCCCCGACGCCTGTGCGACCCTGGTCACCTGGCGCCGCGTCCCGGCAGCTCATGCGAAGATCGCGCCGGGAGCGGAACCGGCGCGAATCGGGCGGCACCGAGGCATCTTCCAGGGCCGGAATCGCGGGGAGTGAAGCAGATTTCGAATGGCGCGCCCTGGAACTGTCTTGCAGAATCTGCGTTGTCGGGGCCGGAGACACGGGGCCGAAGAACGGTTGCGGCCACCGCACGCGACCGATAGAATCGGGCGGCCCTGGAGCCGGGGAACGCGTGAACACATTCGACATTCCACATTCCATGTTTGCGATTCTTCGCGTCGCCAAGGGCATGCGCCTGCCGGTCTCGACGCACACGAAGAAAGCGGCGAGCTAGCCGTGGCTGCACGCCGGCCGCCGGCGCTCTTCGTCCTCGGCGTCTTGCTGGCTGCGGGGCCGGTGCGTGCCGCGGCCCAGGACCCGACTCCTGCGCCTTCGGTCCGCTATCCCTACGAGTTCGCCTCGTCTTCGGTGCCGATGCTGCGCAACGCGCAGCTCTTCAGCGCGGCCGGGGCGCTTGCGGATCGCGCTATCGGCACCGTGCTCGACGAGGCAACCGGGCACCTGTTCGAGAAGCGCGGGTCGAAGGCGGTGCTGGCCCGGATCGCGCGCCTCTATTTCCTCGACATGCCCGTCGCCTCGCTCGCGCAGGTCTACAACCACGAGTACGGGCATATCACGCGCAACCCGTGGATCCTCCGACACTTCGTGCACGTCGACAGGTGGCCGTGGCCGTTCCCGATTGCCGATCCCCGCGTCGACGGCGATTGGTCATCGTCGGGGGTTGATGTGTTCGACACGAGAACGCTGGCCTCCATCGCCGGCGGCTCGGAGGCGAGCCATGTGCTGGCCGATACGCTAATCGACCGAGCGTACGCCGCGGATCGCGCCTCGTATTTCGACATCATCTTGTACATCTACGGCAAGCTGGATCCATCCGCGTACGCGATTGCGTACGCCGGTCCGTCGCGGCCGAACACCGATCCCTGGGCCTACGCAACCGCCCTGTCATATGTGCGCGCGCGGCCGTTCTCGCCGTGGCCCGAGGATCCCGCCGTTCTGTTCGGATCGATCCGGACCGGCGCCTGGCTGAACCTGCTCGACTACGCGCTTGTCGGCAACATCGAGGGCGTCATCGCCGACTACATCGTCGCGGGCCGACAGGTCGTGCGGCCGCGTTGGTTGAACGCCGGTCCCGTTCGACTGGTCCCCGGGTTCAACTACACGCCGACGCCGCGCGGACAGCAGTACCGCGTCAACTGCCGGATCGGCGTACGAGCCACGTCCGGCAACGTTTACGTTCGATGGACGCAGTCGCTGAAAGCCGAAGGCACGGACGAACGCGCTCGCCAGACGGAAGAGCTGATCGCACAGCGATTCCATCGCGTGACGCACGTTGACGTTCCATCGGTCGTGCCGCTTCTCGGCCTGGGCGGCGAATGGCGATGGGCGAGCGGTCGAACCGTGGCCCCGAGCATTGCTGTCGACGCGTGGCGCGAGATCGACAAGCACTTCGCCGGCCGCGCGGAGCTCGCCCTTACGTATCGCCAGCGATGGCTTGGCGAGACGAGAGCCGTGCGTTTCGGGGTCGGAGGCAAGTCCGCCGGCTATCTCATGGGCTTTCCCGAGCAGCGCGGGTTCTACGTGTCGGCGGCGCTCCTGGCGGAGTTCTGACGCCGGTTTCGCGACGACGCAAAAAATATTTGCAATAGCCGTCTGAATCGGTCGGATTTCCCCAAGTGGCGGCAGGCGACAGTGAACTGGCCGGGTCGGCACCCGAACGGGCGACGCACGCCCGGGGCGCCTCATCCACGATTTTGCCCTGTAAACACGGCCCTTTTTGACCCTTCTGCCTGTGGTATCCTTCCGTTCCCGCGTACCCGGTAACGAAGCGCAGCTTCGTTACGAGCAATGGAGGTTCGTTCAGTAATGGCTACAGCGCTGAACTTGAATGCCAGGCGGCCCACCGACAGCAACTACTGCGGCGTGCCCATCAACAACATCACCAAGGGGCTTCCCAAGCGCGTCGAGTCGCTGTGCCCCGAGCCGGGCTGCGGCCAGGTCATCATGGCGCGCCTGTTCGAAGAGCAGGGCAAGGTCTACATGGAGAAGACCTGCCCCGAGCATGGGTACGTCAAGGATTTGTACTGGTCGGACGTCGACCTGTACCTGAAGGCGGAACGCTGGGAGTTCGGCGACGGCCGCGGCCTGTCGAACCCGAACACGAAGAACGTCTCGTGCCCGAGCGATTGCGGCGTCTGCGATCGTCACACGAGCCACACGGCGCTCGGCAACATCGACCTGACGAACCGCTGCAACCTCACCTGCCCGATCTGCTTCGCGAACGCGAATGTCACGGGCAAGGTGTACGAGCCGACCAAGGAACAGATCCTCGAGATGCTGAAGCTGTACCGGGCCGAGCAGCCGGTGGCGGGGCGCCTGGTGCAGTTCTCGGGCGGCGAGCCGACCATCCACCCGGACTTCCTCGAGATCGTGAAGGCGGCAGAGGATTTCGGCTTCAGCCACATCCAGATCGCGTCGAACGGCATCAAGCTCTCCAACGTCGATTTCGCGCGGCGCGCGGCCGACGCCGGCCTGCACACCGTCTACCTGCAGTTCGACGGCCTCTCTGACGACGTCTACATGAAGACGCGCGGCCGGCGCCTGCTCGACACGAAGCTGAAGGCGGTGGAGGCGATCCGCAAGGCGGGCATGAAGATCGTCTACGTGCCCACCATCGCCGGCGGCATCAACGAGGACCAGGTCGGCCCCATCCTGAAGTTCGCGCTCGAGAACATCGACGTGTCGAGCGGGATCAGCTATCAGCCCGTCGCGATCACCGGGCGCATCAGCTACGAGGAGCGGCAAAAACTGCGCTTCACGCTGCCGGACCTCGTGCGGTGCATCGAGGAGCAGACCGGGATCACCAACAGGGACGACTGGTACCCGCTCAGCTTCTGCACGCCGATCTCGAAGATCATCAGCGCCGTGCGCGGCAACGACACGGTCCACATCTCCTGCCACCCGCACTGCTCGCTGGGCACATACCTGTTCATCGAGCAGAGCACCGGCAAGCCGGTGCCGATCACCCGCTTCGTGGACGTCGAGGGGATGTTCGAGGCGATCGATGCCCAGGCCGACAAGACGCGCGCCGCCAAGCACAAGCGCTTCGCCGCGATGACCGCGTTCCTCAAGCTCCAGAAGTTCTTCCACAAGGACAAGGCGCCCAACGGCCTGACCTTCAAGAAATTCCTGCAGACGCTCGACGGCTTCTTCGACAAGGAAGCGGGGCGCGGCAAGAACGACGGAACCTACACGAACAAGACGCTGCTCGTGGCCGGCATGCACTTCATGGACGGCTACAACTACGAGCTCGAACGGGTGCGCCGCTGCGTCATCCACTACGCCACGCCGGCCGGCCGCATCATCCCGTTCTGCGCGTACAACGGCGGGCTGACGCACCGGACGGCCATCGAGGAGCAGTTCTCGATACCGCTCGCCGAGTACAGGCAGCGGCGAAAGGCGCTCGGCGACACGGGCCCGGACGAGGCCGACTGCACAGGGCGCAGCTAGCGCAGGAATCGGGAATCAGGAATCGGGAATCAGGAGTCGCAGGGCAGGAGCACCTGAATCCTGGCGCCTGATTCCTGGCCCTGATCCGTCACGCCTGAATCCTGACTCCTGATTCCTGACCCCTGGCCACGTGATTCGCGCGGGCCGAGCAAGCTCGGCCCCTACGGCATAACCTTCGGACACCGGACATCGGACACCGGACTTCGGACACCGGACTTCGTGATCGCTCCATGCCCATCCACATCGGCGTAGACCTCGGCTCCATCAGCGTCCAGGCCGCGCTCTTCTCGCGCGACCGCGACGCCGGGCCGTACTTCGAACGCTGGCAAGGGAACCCCTTGTTCCAGTCGGTCAGGCGTGTCCCGTGCCTCGACTCCGCTCGGCACGGCCTGAGCGCAGTCGAAGGGCCGAACGGCCACGACGAGGACGCGTGGCTGGCCGTCACGCGGTACGCGCGCATCGCGGGCAGCCCGATGGCCGAAACCCGCGCGCTGCTCGAAAGCCTTCTCGCCCTGTTCGATCGCTCGCAACTCGGGCGCGTGTGCGGCACGGGCCGCGGCGCCGTGCTGCTGAAGGAGTTCGGCGTCACGCGCGAGAACGAGTTCCGCGCCCTGGCGAAAGCCGTCGAGCAGCTGCTGCCGGGCGTGCGGACCGTGTTCGAGATGGGCGGCGAGACGTCGAAGTACGTCCTGCTCGAAGAGAGCGGCGAGAACGGCAACCTCGGGATCGCCGACTACCAGACCAACGGCGACTGCGCGGCGGGCACGGGCAGCTTCCTCGATCAGCAGGCGGGCCGCCTGCGCTTCACGGTCGAGGAAATCGGCGACATCGTCGCGGCCACCGGGCGCGCGGCGCAGATTGCGGGCCGCTGCTCGGTGTTCGCCAAGAGCGACATGATCCACGCGCAGCAGAAAGGCTTCACGCCCGAAGAGGTGCTGAAGGGGCTGTGCGAGGCGGTCGCGCGCAACTTCAAGAGCGCCATCACCCGCGGCAAGAGGGTCGTGCCGCAGATCGCCTTCGTCGGCGGCGTCGCCTCCAACAGGGGCGTCGTTCAGGCGATCGAGCACGTGTTCGCCTGGAAGCCGGGCACGCTCACGGTGCCGCAGGATCACACGGCGTACGGCGCCATCGGCGCGGCCATGCTCGCGGCCGATTCCCGTGATTGTAGGGGCACAACATGTTGTGCCCCTACATCGTCGACGGTTGCCTTCGCCCTGCGCGAGGTCACCGTCGACACGCAGTTCCCAACCGTGCCGCAGCTGACGATGGACAACGTCGTGCTGCTGCGCGACAAGATGGTGGCGGTATCGCCCGACACGCTCACCGGCGTGTCGGATGCCTTCCTCGGCATCGACATCGGCTCGGTCAGCACGAACCTGGTCGTCATCGACAGCGACTGCCGGGTGTTGAAGGAGATCTACCTGCGCACCGACGCCCGGCCGATCGAGGTGGTGAGCCGCGGCCTGCGCGAGATCGAGCGCGATCTGGGCGGGAAGATCCGCATCCGCGGCGTCGGCACGACCGGCTCGGGGCGCGAGCTGATTGGCGAACTGGTGGGCGCCGACACGGTCAACGACGAGATCACCGCGCACAAGACCGGCGCCGACTTCATCGACCGGACGATGCTCGGCCTCGGGGTGGACACGATCTTCGAGATCGGCGGCCAGGACGCCAAGTTCATCAGCCTCGAGAAGGGGATCGTCGTCGACTTCGCGATGAACGAGGCGTGCGCGGCGGGCACGGGCAGCTTCCTCGAGGAACGGGCGCGCGAGCTGGGCGTGAAAATCGAGGACGAGTTCGCGGCGCGCGCGCTCGGCAGCGAGCTGCCGGTCAAGCTGGGCGAGCGCTGCACCGTGTTCATGGAGCGCGACGTCAACAGCTACTTGCAGCGCGGCGCGGAGCTCAATCGCCTGGTGGCGGGCCTGGCCTACTCGGTGGCCACCAATTACATCAACCGCGTCGTACGCGGCCGTAAGATCGGCGAGGTCATCTTCTTCCAGGGTGGCACCGCCTACAACGACGCCGTGGCGGCGGCCTTCACCGCGATCCTCGGCAAGCAGGTCATCGTGCCGCCCTTCAACGGCGTCATTGGGGCGCTCGGCCAGGCGCTGCTGGCGCGCGAGAAGATGCTGCGCCGCGACCAGCCGAGCGCGTTCCGCGGCTTCGACCTCGACAGGATGAACTACGAGATCTTCGAGTTCACCTGCAAACACTGCACGAACTTCTGCCAGGTGCAGCGCTTCACGATCGAGGGGGAGCAGACCTACTGGGGCGACAAGTGCTCGGAGCGCTACCGCAAGGCGGTCAAGTGCGAGCGCGAGCCGGTCGTCGAGAACCTCATCGAGTTCCGCCGCCAGCAGCTGTTCGCGGCCTACGACCCGGAGGCCGGCTCCGGCCCGGTCATCGGCATCCCCTTCTGCCTGTCCACCTACGACTGGGCGCCGTTCTGGTTCGCGGTGTTCGGCGAGCTCGGCATGCGCGTGCTGCTCTCGGAGGGGACGACGAACCAGATCGTGAAGCAGGGGCTCGAGGCGGCGGTCTCCGAGCCGTGCTTCCCGATCCAGGTGGCGCACGGCCACCTGCGCTGGCTGATCGACAAGAAAGTCGATTTCCTGTTCGTGCCGAACAACATCTCGACGCCCGGCGGCGACCCCGATCGGCTGTCGTACTTCTGCCCCTGGAACCAGACGCTGCCCTTCGTCACCAGGGCCGCCCCGTTCATCTCCGCGTACGCGGACCGTTTCATCGCGCCGAACCTGTGGTTCAACCTCGGGCCGCGGGCGGTGGCGCGCGAGGTGCACCGATCGCTGGCGGAGGCCGGGCTGCGCGTGAGCCCGGGCCGCGTGGAGCGTGCCATCGAGCGCGGGTTCGCGGCGCACCACGCGTTCCGCGCCAGCCTCGTGGAAGCCGGGCGCAAGGCGCTCGCGGCGATCTCGCGCGCCGATGAACACGGCATCCTGCTGCTCGGGCGGCCCTACAACATCTACGACAAGGGCATCAACCTCGACATCGGCACCAAGATGCGGAAGTACTACGCGGCCAACGTCATCGGCCTGGACTTCCTCGACGTGGACGACTTCGAGGGCGAGACGCTGCACGAGAACATGTTCTGGAGCTACGGCCGCAAGATCCTGGCGGCCGCCGCCTTCGTGAAGGACAAGCCGAAGCTGCACATCGTCTACATCACCAATTTCAAGTGCGGCCCCGACTCGTACGTGAAGCACTTCATCACCGAGGTGTCGGGCCGGCCGTTCCTGACGCTGCAGTTCGACGGCCACAACAACGACGCCGGCATGCTGACGCGGTGCGAGGCGTACCTGGACAGCAAGGGGATGTTGCGCAGATGGGCACCGACCGAGACCGCGAGCACAAGCCCAGCCTGATCGGGCGCAAGCTCTATGTCCCGCAGATGAGCTACAGCGGCGCGGCCGCGTTCGCCGCCGCGTTCCGGAGCGTCGGCATCGACGCGGAAGTGTGTCCCGATTCCGACGCGCACACGCTCGAACTGGGCCGCCGGCACACCTCGGGCGAGGAGTGCCTGCCCGCGTGCGTCACGCTGGGCAACTTCCTGAAGATCGTCGAGCGTCCCGGGTTCGATCCGGCCAGGGCCGCCTTCTTCATGCCGACGGCCGACGGCCCGTGCCGGTTCGGCCAGTACGCGCCGTACATCCGCAAGGTGCTGCGCGACATCGACCTCGACGTCCCGGTCTTCTCGCCGAGCAGCAAGGACGGCTACGCGGGGATGGCCGAGCAGAAGAACGAGCTGATGCGGAGCGCACTGCGCGCGCTGGCGGCCTCCGATGCGCTGCGCAAGATGCTGCACCGCACGCGGCCGTACGAGACCGGCGAGGGCGACACCGACAAAGTGTTCGCGGCGGCGATCAAGTCGGTCGAACGGGTCATCGAGAAGCCCGGCGTGCCGGCCGAGCGCAAGATGCAGGAACTGGTCGAGGCGCTCACGCGGGCCCGCGAGGCGTTCCGCGCCGTGCCCGCCGACTACGCGCGGAAGCGGCCGCTGGTGGGCGTGGTCGGCGAGATCTTCTGCCGGCTGACGCCGTTCACCAACGACTACACGATCCGCAAGCTCGAGGAGTACGGCGCCGAGTGCGCGCTGGCGCACATCGTCGAGTGGGTGTGGTACACCAACGACGAGCAGCAGAAGCGGCTGCGCCAGACCGGAAGGCGCTTTTCCAAGGCGATGCTCGGGGCGAAGATCAAGGACTACATCCAGCACAAGGACGAGCACCGCATCCACCACGTGTTCCACGAGGAATTCCGCGGCTACGAGGACCCGCCAATCGGCGACGTGCTGGAGTTCTCGAAGCCCTACCTGCCCAGCACCGGCGCGCTCGGCGAGATGACGCTGAGCGTGGGCAAGGCGATCTTCCACTACCACCAGGGCTGCGACGGCGTCGTGGACATCTCGCCGTTCACCTGCATGAACGGCATCGTCACCGAGGCGGTGTACCCGAAGGTGAGCGCGGACCACGACCATATGCCCATCCGCAACTTCTTCTTCGACGGGATGCAGACCGATCTCGATCGGGACGTCGCGATCTTCGTCGAGCTGGCGCGCGCCTACCAGGCGCGTAAGAAGACGACGCGGATCCATCCCTCCAACTTCGCGGCGTAGGGCGGAGCAAGCTCCGCCCCTACACTACACGGCCCGGCGTGGATCCGTAGGGGCCGAGCTTGCTCGGCCCGCCCCTCCCTTCTCTGTGCCGATCTCGTACGGCCTGTCAAAGATCCGGCGCGTAACGTTCACACCTGCCTGTCGGGATTTGATTCAGACGACCTGCGCGGGGGCGCGGCACGCCGCGCTGCCGCACTTACGAAAACCGCTGGCGGCATTACACAAGCGTTGCTGCGACCGCAAGGATGGAATCGATCGCGGGGTGCCGGCGACGCAGTTCGCTGCAGTTTCGGCGTTCACCGTTTCGATTTCCGGCGAGTTCGCGCCTCGCGTGCGCGGGCGGAATCACGGGCATGCATATTGCCCAGGTTCGAGGTGATTGACGCTTCTTCATGGGGAGGACTTCACATGCGTTATCTGTCACGCACCGTCCTGGCGATGACGTTCGTCCTGCTCGCGGTGACGATGACCGCGTGCGGCCGTTCGAACCCCGCGGCTCCGACCGACCCCTCGTCGCCGCCGATGTCCGGAGCGACCATCCAGGGCACGGTTGTCGGCGCATCCGCTTCCGCGCGTTCGGCGGATTCGACTGGCGGTTCGATGACCGTCTCGGTTGTTGGCACCAGCATCACCGTCTCGGTCAGCTTGACCGGTCAGTTCAAGATCACGGGGGTGCCTTCGGGCGACATCACGCTGAAATTCCATGGAAGCAGCGGCGACGCGACGGTGCAGATCACGCAGGTGACCCAGGGTGACACGATCACCATCACGGTGACCATCCAGGGCACGACGGCGACCACTGAAACCGAGACGCGGGTCTCGGCGGACAACCTGCAGCAGGTCGAGGGCCGCATCGAATCGATCGACACAGCGGCGAAGAGCCTGGTCGTCGGCGGAAAGACAATCCTCACGAACGGCTCGACCGTCCTTCGCCACGGCAATGACAGTTACAGCTTCGCGGACCTCCAGGTCGGCTGGCGGGTCCACGTGGCCGGCACGACGGCAACGGGCGGCATCCTGGCGAGTACGATCGAGGTCCAGAACACGAACGGCGACATCCAGGTGAACGTGAACGGCACCGTGCAGGCGCTGACGGGAACGGCGAGCGCCTTCCAGTTCACGGTGGACGGCCGGCTCGTCAAGGGCGACACGGCCACGGCGTTCACGAAAGGCGCCTTCGCGAGTCTTCACAACGGCTCGCGGGTCGAGGTCAAGGGCCAGCAGCAGAACGGCTACGTGTACGCGAGGACGATCCACGTGAACTAGGGCCGCGTAACCGAGTCGGTCCCGCCGGCAAATACTGTGGCGATGACGAGAGTCGCCTTTGCGCTGGCGTTGGGTGCGGCCATTCTGGGGCAGCAGCTCCCGCCGGACCTTGCGTCGCTGGTCGAAACCGAGCGGGCGTTTGCGAAGATGAGCGTGGACAAGGGACGCCGTGACGCGTTCCTGGCCTTCTTCTCCGACGACGCCATTTTCTTCACCCCGGATCCTGTCAACGCACGGCGCCAGATTCAAACCTGGCCTCAGGCGGCGCCGTTCAGGCTCGATTGGGAGCCGCACTTCGGCGACATTGCCCGGGCCGGCGATCTCGGCTACACGACCGGCCCCTTCATCCGGACGTCGGTGGCGGGGGACGGAAAAGTCCTCGGCACCGGGTGGTATTTCACCGTCTGGAAGAGGCAGCCGGACCACACGTGGAAGGTGGCGATAGACGCCGGCATCCTCAGCCCCTCGTCTGGCCCGCTGCGTCCGGTGCCGTTCACTGCCGCGCCAGAAGACGAGGCCGTGCCGGCACGCGAGGGAGCAACCTCGCTGCTGGACGTCGATCGAACCTTCTGCAAAGCGATTGCATCGGCGGGACTGGTGTCGGCGTTTCTGACAGCGGGAACCGACGCAACAAGGGTGTATCGCGATGGCGCGACGCCGATAGCCGGCGCTGCCGCCATCCGCGCGTATTTTGCATCCGGCTCCCGCCGGATGGCCTGCGAGCCGGCCAGGTACGAGACGTCCCGCTCCGCCGATCTCGGCTACACCTACGGCAAGTACTCGCTGGAAGGGTCGCCCCGTCAGTCCGGCTATTACCTGCGCGTCTGGAAACAACGGGCGGGGCAGTGGAAGCTGGCGATCGATCTGATCGTGGCCGGGTCGTGACAGAGCGAAGCCGCCGCGAGCAACCGGGACAATCAACCGCAGAGAAGCAGTTCCGCCACGTGGATGTCAGGTCTCGCGGCAGCGCGGGTCGCTGAGGGCCTGGCTGGCCAACGCCTCGCGCATGCGCGCCACGGCACGACTGGCGCGGCAGCGCAGCGCCGGGTTGCCCACCTTCAGCCGCCGTGCGATCTCCCGGAAGCTCAATCCGCACACGTGATGCAGCAGCAGCGCTTCGCGCGTGGTTGGGCTCAGCTCGCCCAGCGCCTGCTTCAGGCACGAGCGCGCGATGATCGCGCCCTCGTGCGCTTCGACCGTTCGGATGGCGGCCTCGTCCAGCGGCTGCCATGCGAATTCGTGTCGCCGGTTGCGGTAGCGCCGATCCATGAGAAACACGTGGCGGGCGATGGCCAGCACCCAGGGCGTCACCGCGTACGCCGGGTCGAAGGTGTGACGCGCCCGGTGGATCTGGAGGAAGGTCTCCTGCACGAGGTCGTCGACGCGCGACGGCTCGCGGGCGAGCGACGACAGGTATCGCTTCACGACGGGCGAGAGCTGGCCATACAGCCGTTCGAACGCGTCGCGGTCGCCGCGCTGATAGCCCGCCATCGCGTCGCGCAGACGCCGATCCGCGGCGGCCGCCTCGCGCGCATCTGCCTGCGTTGCGCAGGGGGCACCCGTCCCGCGTCTGAGGTGTGGAGTGGGAGCGGCCATCACCGTGCCCGGGGGGTGGGGAAAATGGGGCCGGGAGGTTTGTTGACTGCCAGCGGTGACGTCTCCCGACCCCATTTCCGTCCCCCTCGTCCCGGTATTTGCCGGACGCGCGGCGGAGGTAACTCGACCGCGGGTACGCAGAAAACGCAAATGAGATCGGGTCTGATTTCGTACTTCGACGCTCAGATCATCACCGCGACATCGAGATCCGTCCTTCCGAAATCGTCGCCCACCGCGAGCAGCGAACGTACCGGTGCGCTCTTGCTAGCAAGGGTGCGCCTGGCGGGGTCACACTCGCCGCAACGCTCGCCCTGGTCTCGCGCCGGTGTGTCGGCCGTTCTCGACCACCGCGACGCCGTTGACGACTACGTGTGGGATGCCGCTCGCGTACTGGTGTGGTTGTTCGAAGGTCGCCTCGTCCTTGACACGTGCGGGGTCGAAGACGACGAGGTCGGCCTTCTTTCCGCGCGCGAGGCGGCCGCGATCGGCGAGACCCATCTGGTCGGCCGGCATGCTCGTCATCTTCCGGACCGCCTGGGCCAGGTCGATCGCCCGCCGGTCGCGCACGTAGTAGGCGAGCACGCGCGCAAACGCGCCGTACGAGCGCGGGTGCGGCCGCGCCTGGGCCGCGCGGCCGACCGGCGCCATCGCGGATCCGTCCGAGCCCACCATCACGAGCGGGTGACGCAGAACCGTCTCGACGTTCTCCGGGCTCATCCCGTGCCCGATGATCGACACCGATCCCTCCTCCTGTTCGATCAGCCGCAGCACCGCGTCGACCGGCTCCACGCCCCAGGCCGCTGCGATCTCCTTGATGTTCCTGCCGACCACGCCCTGGTTGCCCGGCGTCTTCACCCGCGCGATGACGATGAGCGCGTAGTCGCCGAGTTCACGCGCCATCTGCTCCTCGACTTCGCGTCGCATGCGCGGGCGCCACGCGGTGTCCTTCAGCCGCGTCATCAGATCGAAGGTGCCACCCTCGAGGGCCGCCGCCGACAGCAGGATCGTCAGGCCGGTGGAATACGCGGTGTAGGGATACGCGTCGGCGAGCACCGCCACGCCGTCGCGCCTCGCCGAGGCAATCAGGTCGAGCGCGCCCTGCTGCTTGCTCCAGTTCGCGCGGCCCGACGCCTTGAGGTGCGAGATCTGCACGCGCGTGCCGCTCTCGCGGCCGATCGCGATCGCCTCGTCTATCGCTTCGAGCAGCGTCGTCTCCTCGTTGCGGATGTGCGACGCGTACAGGCCGCCACGCCGCCCCACCACGCGCGCCATCGCGACGATCTCCCCGGTGGGGGTGTACCGCCCGGGTGTGTACTCGAGGCCGGTCGAGAGGCCGAAGGCACCTTCGTCCATCGCCTCTTCGACCGCGCGAATCACCGCGGCCAGTTCGTCCGGCGTCAGGCGCCGGTCGACGTTGCCGATCGCGTTGGTGCGAATCGTGCCCTGCCCCACGAGCAGCGCCTGGTTGATGGACACGCCGGTCCTGTCGAGAAAGTCGCAGTACGACGCGACGCCCGTCCAGGTGGCCTCGATCCCCTGCTCGCGATACGACCGCCGATCCGCCTCCGCGCCGGCGCCGCCGAGCGGGGCAGCCGACCCGCCGCAGTTGCCGGTCAACTCCGTGGTGATGCCCTGGCGCACGCGGCTGTCGGCCGTGGGGTAGAGCAGGATCTCGCCGTCCGAGTGGCTGTGGATGTCGATGAACCCCGGGCACACGTGCAGGCCGGTCACCTCCAGCACGCGCCGGCCCTGTTCGGCGGAAATGACGCCGACCGCCGCGATTCGATCGGCGACGATGCCGACGTCGGCCGGGTACGCGGGCAGGCCGGTGCCATCCAGCAGGAGACCGCCGCGAACGACCAGGTCGAAACTCGGCGCCGCGAGGATCGCCGCGGGCCGCAGGGCGGATGCGGCGATTGCGAAGCCACCGACTCTCAGGAACTCCCGACGGCCAACCCGTGTGGCGTTCATCTCATATCCTGCCTTTTGGTCTGTGGGACCGCCGGCAGACCTCTCTCTGTGGGACCGCCGGTCTTCACACGTTCTGCCTGTGGGACCGCCGGTCTTCAGGGGGCCCCCAGCGCGGCAGCCGCGCTGGGGACCCCGAGACCGGTGGCTCAGCGCCGCCATTCTAGGATGAAATGGACCAGGTCCGCATGTGTGCAAGCGCCGCGGCCACGTATTCGCCGAAGCGGGCCTCGAGCGAACCGGATAGTTCGAGCCCGGGTTCGATGCGCTCGGGCTCGATGCCGAGGATCGTGATGGGCGGAATCGGGCAACCGAGCTGCCTGGCCAGTTCGATGATCCGCAGCAGGTCGCCTTCGTGAGTCGTCAGGCGATCCAGCGTCTTGCGTGTCTCCACATCGTCGGGCGAGAAGCAGGCCCACTCGCCGGGCGCTTTCCCCATGCGCACGCAATCAACGAACAGGATGCGATCGGTGGTGTCGTCGAAGCAGGCGAGGACGCCGACCGTGTCGTGGCCGATGACGACGCTCTCGAAGCCCAGCTCGCGCGCCTGCCCGGCCAGCGCCTCCGCCACGCGCGGCCCCACGCCGTCGTCGGTCATCGTCTCGTTGCCGACGCCGATCAGGTAGTGACGGTTCACAACCGGAGAATTGTAGCGCCAACGCATCGATTCGACTTCGGGTATACTCGCGGCACCCGGAAGGAGATCGCGCATGGGTGGGTTCTTTGGCGTCGCGTCCACGACCGACTGCGTGGCTGACCTGTTCTACGGAACCGACTATCACTCGCACCTGGGGACGCGTCGCGGCGGGCTGGTGACGCGAAGCGAGTCCGGCTTCAAGCGCAACATCCACGACATCTCGAACGCGCCGTTCCGGACGAAGTTCGAAGACGATCTGTCGAAGCACCAGGGGAACCTGGGCATCGGGATCATCAGCGACTACGAGGATCAGCCACTGCTGATCGGCTCGCACCACGGCGTCTACGCCATCGCGACCGTCGGCCGGCTGAACAACCTCGAGGCGCTGGTTCGCGATGCGCTTGCGAGGCGCGGCACGCACCTGAGCGAACTCAAGAACAACGAGTACAACCCCACCGAGGTGGTGGCGACGCTCATCAACGAGGAGGCGACGCTGGTGGACGGCATCCGCCGGGCGCAGCGCGCCATCCAGGGTTCGTGCTCGCTGCTGCTGCTCACCGCCGACGCCATCTACGTGGCGCGCGACCGCCTCGGGCGGACCCCGGTGGTGGTCGGCCGCAGGGACGGGGCCTTCGCGGTCGCGATCGAGAGCAGCGCGCTGCCGAATCTCGGCTACGAGACGGTCCGCGACCTGGGCCCGGGCGAGATCGCCCGCGTGACCGCCGAGGGCATCGAGGTCGTCACGCCGCCGGGCGAGCACATGCAGATCTGCTCGTTCCTGTGGATCTACTACGGCTATCCCGCTTCCACCTACGAGGGCGTCAACACCGAGGCGGCCCGCAACCGCTGCGGCCAGGCGCTGGCGCGGCGCGACGAGGTGGCGGTGGATTGCGTCGCGGGCATTCCCGATTCCGGGATCGGACACGCGATCGGCTACGCCGCCGAGTCGGGCGTTCCCTACCTCCGTCCTTTCGTGAAGTACACGCCCACCTGGTTCCGGAGCTTCATGCCGCAGGAGCAGCGCGTGCGCGACCTGGTGGCGCGCATGAAACTCATCCCAATCCGCGACCTCATCGACGGGAAGCGCATCCTCTTCTGCGAGGATTCGATCGTCCGCGGGACGCAGCTGCGCGACATCATTCGCCGCGTGTTCGATCACGGCGCCCGCGAGGTCCACATGCGGCCCGCCTGCCCGCCGCTCGTTCACGGGTGCCGCTTCCTGAACTTCTCGCGGTCGAAGTCGGAGCTCGACCTGGCGGCGCGCCGCGCCATCAAGGAGATCGAGGGCGACGCGGGGCAGCACCTCGACCAGTACGCGGACCACGCGTCCGAACGCTACGGGGCCATGGTCGATCGCATCAGGGCCAGGCTGGGCCTGACGACGCTCCGCTACCAGACGCTGCCCGACATGATCGCCGCGATCGGCCTGCCGCGCGAGAAGGTCTGCACCTTCTGCTGGAACGGCGAGGCGTTGCACGAGGACGTGTAGGCCGGGATGAGCGCGTTCGGTTTGCGAGCGGTGATGGCGATGCATCGACGTGTCTTCCTGCTCGTCGCCTGCGCGGCAGTCACGATCATCGGCACGCGTCCGCTCTGGACCGCATCGGCTGCACCCCGCGCCGAGCGCCCGGCGCTCGCCGTCCAACCGGCTTCCGGGACGACCGCGCGGTGCCTCTCGATCGCGGCGGGCGCCTGGGCCGGCAGCTCCGTCAACGTCACCGCGAACGCCCAGCA